>Ga0307947_1000066_pt1:0-27500 | contig 55025 bp, 53 predicted proteins | sample OrgLakmetagen232_FD_201840 | JGI IMG/M metagenome (GOLD analysis project Ga0307947, IMG submission 201840) | Saline water microbial communities from Organic Lake, Antarctica - #232 | ecosystem: Environmental > Aquatic > Non-marine Saline and Alkaline > Saline | place: Antarctica: Organic...
CCATCAGGTTATTTAATAGCATGCTTGATTCCAACAGTGAGACTCTACGTCGTGTGCTGAAGGCAGATTTGCATCTTGCTTCTTTTGATAGTTCTTGCTGGTCTGCTCAAGTCTCAAATGCGTTCAAAGGAATGCAAAGTAGTGCAATGTTCAAACAGAAAATGCTGAGAGCCACACAGGTTCCCAAGAGTTCATTTGCGATTTGCGTTTCAGACATTTGAAGGTATGGAGGGAAGCTGATTCTTCATGTCCTCGCGCAGTAAACAAGAAAGCAGTCACGTATCACAAGTGGTGTGGGAGTTCTGAGAGTGGTCCTAGAGGTTCTCCATTTTCTATCCCCTCCTACTTGTACAAGGATTTGGACAAACATGTGTTGAGGAATTTCAGCAGGTTCAGATTGCGTGCACACCATTTGAAAGTGGATTCTTGCAAATGGCATGGTGGTTCTAGCATTTGTGATAAATGTGAGTGTGGAGAAGTTCGAGATGAGAAGCATGTGCTTTTCTTTTGCAAGTGTGCTGAAGTGTGCGAGCTGCACATGAGATACAGAGACCTTTTTGAAGGAATGTTTAAGACTCTGCGTGCGTTTGCCCCTTCGAGCTCTGAATTTATTCCTTTCTTGGCTTGTCATCACAGTATCACTGATTTTGAGATCAATGCATTCCTGAATCAAAACTCATACAGACTCCTCAAGTTTGTGTCAGATTTAGTTTCAATTTTTGACACTGGTTGATTGTGTTTCACCAGCCAATTGCCATCAGCCAGAGTCTCGGGCTGTAGGCCATCCTTGTAACCCCTTGTAACCCCTTGGCTGCTAGTCCTCCCGCATTCTTGTAGCCATGGAAGGCTTGACACAATCTCACATGTTCAAACAAAAGTTGTCAACTGTGAGCCTATTGATCTCAGTCGGTTTGTCATGGACTTTAGGGACAGGCATTTAGAGTTTTGGGCATCTTTTTCTGATGGCCACCCGACAGAGCGCAATAGCAAAACGCTGACTTATCACCAGTGGTGCGTAATGCCTGCACGACGAGCTCTGGTTACCCATTCTCCTTACAGGCTCCCAGATACATGCACCTTGACTTTTCTCAAGATGTCCGACATTGCAGCGCGGCTCATTTCAGACTTCGTGTTCACACGTTTCGCTTTGAAACAGCAACTTTGAAATCCACCTCTTCCCCTGCTTGTGACTTGTGTGAGGCTGATGACGATGGCCAGGATGAAACACGTGTTCTCTTCCAATACACGCGCCCTCAGATGGTTTCTCTCCGCAGGAGTACGCTTTATTATTTTCACAAACAGGATCCCAGGATGTGTCTGCTTTTACACCAGGAAAACAACAACTGCCATCTCATGAACATATTTTACGTAATAAACAGGCGGCAGTCCTACTTCTTGACTGAAGGCCTTTTTCTTGTAAACCTTGAATGGTCGCAAAGCTGCGTCAGCTGCACAGCTCAGGTTCATCTGTCTGGCGCACACCACACGAGGTATTTGAAGGTGTCTGTTTAGGGGAGCTGTGTACCATCAAAGAAAAGGTGAGGCAAATACTCATACGCCTCTCCACATCATCCTTTTGGGAGTGGGTGAGAGTGGGCACCATCAACAAGACTCACACATTGGAGCCTTTCAAGGGCTTTAATTTCAAGTTCATTCTGTCAACTATGCCGCTTGACTTGACCATACCACCAGACGTACCCTTTCCAGTTCTCTTACCAACTCTCACAAGGATTCAATTTCAGGCCAAGTCTGCAACCCTCTTCTTTAATTTGTTTTATTTCCTTCGGCGAGGAAGCTTGATGATACCTGGTACCAATGTGGCTCCTTTTTATAAATCTCTGTGGGCAGTTGTTTTTCACTGTCTGCGCAATTTTTTTATTCCCGTAAATCTAATTATAAGGCTCATATAATGAGCTTTGCTTTTCTGCTGCCCGTATCTTGCTTATTCTATTGTGTATATCTGTTTGTAAACGTATAAAGAAAAGGAAAAGTGCAACTCCTTGGAGCCCCCTCAAATGGAGCCCCCTCAACTAACTAATAATGCAATTGAGACTTGTGCTACATCCCTTTAGAAATGCGCCGAATAAGAATAACAATGGATGACACGTGAATCTGGCGCTCAGGGTTCAGTAGTTCTACACACCCTCCATACAGATGATTTTATATGGCAGCAAGATTGCTAGCGATGAAAGGAAGCGAGCTCCTGCCTTTTCACGCATGCAACTCAGATGACATGATAAACTGCAAGGTCAGGTAATATGTGACACTGTAATCTTTTTAGCAGTAAGAGTAAAATAACGCCATGGTGTAAACATATACGGCATGGAATAGAAACTTCCTAATGTAAACACTGTTATGGGTCGAGCCATACAGCATCCCACCGTGTAAAGCCTCATTACATGACACGTCCTTCACACAGAGAGGCCATGACTCTGTCACTGTGCACCTGAAACAAAGGCACATGAATCAATAATGAGGATAAGGAAAGAGCGCACAAGGCCAGGTAAACTGCACAGGCTGAATGATAAGCATTTTCGGTGCATCCACGATCACTTCGGATATTAAATGATATTTGGCCAGAGAACGAAAATTTTTATTAATTCTTGGAGGCCTCTCTGAACTATATTTGAAGTGATAAATTAATTATTTTTAGTGGTTTTGATGGTGATTTCAAAATGAGCTCCAAGCGTGCCAGTGTGAACCCTCCTGGCCCTCTTTTTGAAGCCCCAGTCTCCAGCTGAGAGGCTGGCTACTCAGCAGAGAGATCATGAGAAGCTGCAGAGGGAGAGGCAGCTCAAGGAGCGGCAAGAGGAAGGGCAAAGGCAAGGGGCGAGGCTGGGAAGAGGCCTGTGGGGCGCCTGCGCGGCTCCAAGGACAAGCCTCCCCCTCTCTCGGCCCCTTCAGGGGCATCCATACAGAGTGAGTGTAGATGGCAAGTGTGTAAGAGAAAGTTCCTTCTCTGAATGGAGAAGCACACGTTGACCCTTCACCTCCATTCCCCTGCAACTGAGCACTGTGCAGCATCAGCCTCAGCTTCAGCCACAGCTTCAGCCTCTCCAACAAACAGCAGTAGCAGTGCACAGGCAGCATTCACAGGGGGGATCTCGAACAAAAAATTAATTCCCGACAGGGCCCGCCTGAAGTGCCCTCGACTCATTAATAATCCCCACGAACAAAAATCAAAAATTTAAATATTTTGTGCTCGCAAAGTGATCGTGGACGCACGGTACTACGTTGCTGTGTAGGCAGAAGAAAGTCCAGAATGGTTGTAAGAAGCAGGTATGAGTTAAAACTGCTGAATCCAAGAACAACTGGGGGAACGACAACAAAGGCAGCATTTAATCGCACCTGAAACATCTGAGTTTCCATGAAAGCACGCACGAATGGCCGATCCCGAAAGGATGTGGCTTCTATTACCCAATCCTTCATCAGGGTTGCAGTGCGTGCATTTCCGCTTACCTGCAAGTGTAAACGCAGAAGAAGCTCAGTGTAACTCCGGCTTGTGTAAAGAGAAGGGAGGCTGGAGTTGCAAGGATACTGGACAGCCCCACTATACTCCTTGCAAAGCATAATACACACACAGTGCTGGTCGGAAAGTTACAGAAATGTAAAAGGTTTCCCTGAAGCGTCCATACAATTGGTTGGCAAAAAAAGAAGAATCCCACACTTACACATGGCACTATGCACTCACATTTGTGATGAAGTAGGGTCGCAGGTCTCCCAACAGGCATGTGTCTCGGCTGCTGCCATTGTAACTGTCCTGGCTTTCACAGCTGTTTCCACCTAGGTGCGAGGAAAGGACTTCAAGGAAGGATTGGGTGGCATGTTCCTGCATGTTTAAGCACGGCTCAGCAATGTCAGTTGAGATAATTGTGCACTGCAACGGTATCTGTACCATGCAAGCATATAAGTTCCTGAAGGTCAGGCCAGCCATTCCTGTGCAGAAAATATATGAGTATATAGGAGCCTTGCTTAAATAGTTTTAGCACCCCTGCACACTCAATTTGTAGCAGGAGGTGCCATGGTGGGCAGGGTGAAAATCCCTGCCAGAAAGTGGATTTCCAAAGGCTCCTCCCTGGTGCCAGCAACTTACCAGGGATGTTTTCATTAATTTGGGGAGGTTTTGGTGCAGACCCGGGGATCTGGGTGAGGACCCGATTTCAAACCCTCGTCCGAAGGGCTCAAATTCCTTCTGAAATCCCAGCACTTTTGGTGCAAAATTTCACACCAAGCAGGACATGAGGGTTTGAGGTTGTGTCGCAATTGATGGGTGTTAGGTTGAGGTCGAATCCAGTGTTGCAGTCCCCGCCCCAAAGTGTAAGAAGTATAGCAAATAGAAGCAGAGTTGATTGCGAGAAAATATAAGTACAACAAGAAGGACCAGTGGATCTCGGATTGCGATCTGCATTGCAACTGAGCGTTTAAGGATTTTGACGAAATGAATAATAACTTCTATTGGTCTGTGTGATCGCTATTGCGTTTGGCACTGAAGAAGGGCACGAAGAAGTGGACCCAAGAGTTCCTGAGCATATAAGGCCTGGACGGAATGAATATATAAACATTTTATTGGTCTGTGCAGTTGCTATTCGTTTGGCGCTGAAGAAGTGCACGAAGATGTGACCCAAGAGATTCTGAGCACATAAGGATTTGACAGAATGACAATATAATCAGTGTTGTGCAACTACGCCGTACAAGAGCGATTTTGACCGTCTAGACGGTCCGTACCGTATTTGTACCGTACAGGACGGTATAAGTACGGTATGTTTGAAAAGCAAGGTACGAACCGTACAAGGACGGTCCGACCGTACAGAATGATTTTGACCGTAATTTGGCCGTTTGGCTCCAATTTCGGTTCAAAACAATTGTTTTCTTTTTGCAACAATTATTCATGATAAAATACAAATTAATGAACAGAAATCAAGCACTGCGTCCGACTTTGAGTTTCCATGCAAGCCACTGCTGGGCCCTTCCCCGAGCTGATGTAGCTCCAACCCAGCATCAGGGTCGTTCAGGGAAGCATTGTGTGGCGTCAACACATGAGAGGAGCATGTGGGAGGTGGAAATGGGAGGTGTTGGGGCAGAGAGGCCATTCTGAGGCCAAAATTGCACTGGCAGTGCCAGCCCCCGAGCTGATGTAGCCCCAACCCAGCCTCAGGGCCGTTCATGGAAGCATTGTGTGGCGTCAGCACATGGGCGGAGCACACCGGGGAGAGAAATCGGGAGGTTTTGGGGCGGAGAGGCCATTCTGAGGCCATTTTTGCACTGGCAGTGCCAGCTTGGCACCGTACCATACACCGTACCGTAATTTACCGTCTAGACGGAAAACTACGATCACCAAAATACGCTAATACGCCGTATTTCAAGAAAAGACGGTCCGTACCATCCTACTCGTACCGTACCGTCTGACCGTACTTGCACAACACTGTAAAGGATTAGTTTTCTATTGTTCTGCAGAATTGTACTTGCTTTTGGCGTAACTCCAGCAGACCTTCAGTATAGACAGGATGGACTCTGAGCACGTGATTTCTATGAGTAGTGAAGAAACAATGCCGTAAAGTTTAAAATCCAAGAGCGCACTTTTCACACGATTACCACACTGTGTGTGTCACACACACACACTTTGCTGAGGAATGACGGGACCCAGGAGCCAAGACGGGACCTGTGGCTGGTGGGTATAGTGCATGCAACGTGCACAACACGCACTGAGCACAGGAGGCCACCGGGAGGGCTCTTGCGTTTAAGGGCGCTGAGCGAGGGGCGTTTTGAATTATGATGAGAACTTTGCACATTGGGCTCACGGGGCACTGCTCACCTTGCTAGCTACACACACGCTGCACACTGATGGGGTATTGTCCGCAACTTATGCACACGGCAAACAGCAAACAGTGCACAGAAGCACCCTGCACACACAAAGCACTCCTCATGCTATGTTCACTCACCTGCAAGTTACTCACACGCATGATAAAGAGCACAGCGTGTGCACAATTTACACACGATACCAGGCACAAAACACAACCTGCACAAACCTAACTGAGAACCTGTGCGCAATGCACACTGCAAACAATGCGCAATCACAGTACCAAGCACAAAACACAACTTGTACAGCCAATCTGAGATAGTGAATGTGCACACAATGCACACACAATGCACACACAATAACAAGCACAAAACACAACCTGCATACTGAGATACAGAGTGAGAGCAAAGCACGCAGCACACAATGCACACAAAGTACCAGACACAATATACAACCTGCGCAAGCCAATCTGAGAGACTGAGTGCAAATAACGCAACACACAGATCGCAAGAAATCTTCATATTATGTGCATGCAATACATTGTGCATAAGAAGACTCACAATGCACTCTGCACATTGCACACAGCACGCAATGCACACCCTTGAACTTGCACACGCGGCAACAAGCACAAAACACAACCTGCACAAGGCACACTGCGCACACTCGTCACACTGCACACAATTCACAAAATGCAATGCCTGTACATGATGTGCCCCGCACATCATATGAAGATACTTATGCGCACACTTGAGGGGTTGTGAATTGCTTTGCAGCGCTAGTGCTTTGTTACCCAGATCAAGAAAATGCTGATGTACGTGTGTTTTCAGCAAGAAAGGTGCGTTTTCAGCAAGATAGGTGACCAGAAGCTCAAGAAAAACCCAGGAAAAAGTCAGCAACAAAGCAGCATAGGGGACACGATATGGGTCCCCAGCGTAGCTTTCAGCAGAGCTGTGTGCTGGACCCCTTTTGGGCAGAAAAAGTTGCGATTTTCCCGCCAATCCACTCCCCTGGTTTGAGAGAGCCTTCCCTTGGAAGTCTGAGTGGCTGAGTTTTGTTAAATAGTTCATCTGGTATTGTTTTCGAATTAGTCTGTGCGCGGAGGGGCTGATACCTAAATTTAAAGTCTCAGCTGTCGCTGCCCACCGACGCCCATCCCCAGTATTCCAGACCTTGGAACTTGACAGGGCATGCCTTGGGAGCATGCTGCAGGGCCCCTGACACTCAGGTGGTGGCCAGACAGCGTGCTTCCAGGGTGTTCAGAAATACATCATTTCTGCACAGCAAACAGGCCCACGCGCTGTCCTTTAGGGGCACGCCACCTGTCTCGCAGGAAAATGACGCAAATCCAGCCCCCCATCCACACCCTTGACCCGAATTCTAATTTTTTAAATGCAAAAGTGTTACGTTTATGCATAGAAACCATTTGAGTGACCTCAGATGTGCAATTAAGGAAACAGGCAATCATTTCCCCTTTTTTGGTGGGCTTGGCTGAGTTGTTGAAGCAGACAGAGCAGAAACGCGGCGCACCTCTTCTGTGGTGATCATATGCACTGCGCACCTCTGACTGAACATATGCACTGCGCACCTCTTCTGTGGTGAGCATATGCACTGGCCGTGTGCCAGTAGAAGCAGCTGCAGATCGCACACGAGCATGGTGGGGGGCTAATGCTGCAGCAAGCTTTTTGTGCCCAGGAAGGGAGGGCAAATGGCTGGCGTTGCTGACGTGACCTTTGTACACATTCACACGAACCAGGGAGGAGCACCTGTGTGCATGAAAGATATTCAGCAGGCAATCTAAAAACTACCTTTAAACAATCAGGGTTAATCGCGATCGCTGCATCACGGAGCTTAGCCTGGGACAACAGGAGGCAATACCTGCTTAGCTCTGCTTGTATTAAAAAGTTGCTGCCGACTATCATGTAGTGCCAAAGTTTGCCTCAAGTTCCCAGCTCAGTCTATCGTACTTCCATCAATTCAGTGGAGCTTGACGCATGTGTAAGTGTGTGTGAGTGTATGCGTGAACGTGCATTTTTGTGTGTGCATATGACAGGGATTATGTCCTGGGATTCTGGTCCACGCCGTTATACACCGGCATGTAGAAGAACAGAAGAACAGCATAAGCTTTGGTGTACAAAATACAGTCACTGTTTCAGCATTTCAACGGTTGCTGACACTTTACAATATAATATCGTACGGAGCGAGTGGATATCGGACAGTTTGCACCAAATAGGTGGAACTTTGGCTCACGTTCTCTACAACACAAGTGTTCTATAGAATGCAAATGCAGAACATAAAATGCAATATTGATCCGATATTTGAAGGTGAAAGCGGAATAATGCTGGGGTAGAGACAAAATGCAGTTCAGGCCTGAAATTGAATCCTGGACTTCCTTCACCTTTTAAAAGAAACATAACTGGAAAAATGGGTACTGTTGTAATTGACATTTTCGGGTAATTTACTGACCAAGCTGCAGACCAATATCGCACCAATACTGCAAACGCACGATCGAAAAATGGATGTACGGCGCTTTTTCACACATGTTTACAGCACATGGCCTTTGTAGCCACCTTAGCCCTTTTCATCATTTATGCATGCTTCAACAGGCAAGCACGCGTAGTGTTAGTGTATCAAACCAGCAAATTTGTCATGTGGCACACGGCTTCCAAGTTGGGTCAGGCAGCTCTTGTAATAAGCCACAATAGCAGGTACGCATTGTCCATACCTGGTGGACACGTCATGCGTCTTGTACTGCCAGCCAAGTACGAAGGGCACAGGGGCTTCTAAGAAGCACGTCAGGGGAGCAGGCGTGACAGGCATGATGAGGCCATACCTGGACCAAATTTAGGCAGCAAGGAAACTTAGGGATGAAGGCGACGACACAACAAAGATGTCACAACAATGCTTGAAGTTTACATGACCCTTTTGGCAAGCTATAATACCAAAGACCACTTTGTTGCAGTGCTTTCATGAATCTCAGCAAACAGGCAGAGGACTGCTTGGGCTGACACAAAGTATTAAGCCACTTCAACAAACAAGCTACAGAAAGGGTGTTGGTTGCAGTAGGTGGTGAGCTTCATCATTCAAAATTGAACACACCAGGCGTAGGGTCGCAGCAGCGGCAAGAGCCCCAACACACAGGCGCTCAGCAGGGAGATGTTGGGGCAAAAGAAGACCAGCTGCTGCTCCAGCAAGGCAGCACTGAGTAGTGCAAGTAGGTCTTCTAAGGGCAGTGCTCTGCGGGGCATAAATGAGCACAGGCAAGCCTAGTCTGGCGGCAGGAAGGTGAGGCGAGATTACTACTTGCCAGAAGCCGTAAGATCAAATACGTAACACGTAATAGCATCTGCACTACTGCAAGTTGCCAGCCAGATAGAACATTCTTTGGTGCAAGCTGGTTATAAGAAAGAACAGATAGAAGCAGATGCCAGCCAGATAGAACATTCTTTGGTGCAAGTTGGTTATAAGAAAGCCCCTAGGACAGACAACAGCTTCTTTTTCAGAAGGATCCGGGCTCCTCAGGGAGAACAACTTGCACACCTTGACAGCTCCACCAAGGCTGGGGGGTTTAACAGGGCTATTTGATTGTCTGCATTTTCCCATGAGTGCTGCAAGGGAGTCTCAGCTCGACGAAACTCCATCGCAAAGCAAACACAGCTGCTTTCTGTGCCCTTACTACCTTATGAGGGCTGCTGCCGCCCAGCTAGAGAGCTCCGTGGCAAGCTCCTCGTCTGCGTAGCTGGCTAGCTGGTGGAGAGGTCCAAGGATGTGCGCTCGTCGAGGCAGCAGGGGTCGCCAGTAAGCAAGGGTGTTGATGCCCCCGAGTGAAAAGTGAAGGCAGTCTCCTATTTTTGGGGCATCGTGAGAAACGGAGTGAATGATGGCTTACGCAGTTGTGAATTGTGAGGGGTAAAGGTAAAGTAAGAAGGCAAGGTGTGGAACGGACATTACAAACAGGAGGGAGGCTGGAGAGGGGGGTATTAAGTACAGCAAACATCCCATTTGGTCACACAATTCTGGCAGACCTTGGTGGCACACCCGGAAAAAAGAAGCACAAAGATTAGTAGCTTCATTCTGATAGACTCCTTGTATTAAGGATAAAGTATGAAAAATTATCACAATAAGTGCGACCTAAGAGTACAAAGTGAGGATGTGAATTGGAGCCGGAAAAGCTCCAGCTAAAATTGCGTTGCATGTAACGCTGCGAATAAATTCCCGAATTCCGACCATGCCGTTGATTGGCTCCATTTCAATTTTGTATTAAGCTATATAGCTATATTTAACCCCGCAACTCTTGTAACACATAATGGGCTGAAACTCGCAGCAAGTGTGGAGTGACAGATTTCCCCCCCCTCCCCTGTCCCTTGTGTGAGTGCCTCCCACTCGCCGGCAATCCCAGTACCCCTGCCCCGAATTCGACATTGCAGCATTGTTATATAACATTTATAATGCTTATATCCTGAAGCAGAGGTCGATCGAGGCAACCAAGAATGCACCTTTTTCCCTGCCAAAGTGAAAGCGAAATACGCACCAGGCCCCACAGAATCCCCCAGAATGCCAAATTTCCTGCAGATGTCAATGTTTGGATGAAACATCAAGTTTCTTGCATTCATATGAGGTAAAGGGGGCTTTGAATTGGGTGGAGAGCTAAGTGAGACTAATTAGGGGGGTTTGTTTTATTGGAACAGCCACGTATTGAACGTCTCAAATGACTGTATGACACATTACTGGCGCTAACTATGCAATCTGGCACACATTAGCTCGCTTTGCACAGCACCAACGAGGGAGGGACGGAAACCCTGTAGAGCAAGCACACAATGGGATGCAACAGGACATTTGAGTTTGCAGCGGGATTTCCGGGGGATAAACGGAAACCATGCGCACTCAGCACACTCCAGCACCTAGCCTCACAGTGGGATATCACATGTCATTGCATTCATGTCAACTCCACATTTCTAGCAGCTTCCCTGCACTTGAACTCTAGACGCCACCACCATCTTCGAAGCTTTGGAAGCACACATTTCACTTGAGCCAGCATATTTTTAACCGAAGACTTGTTATTCAATGTCCCAACTACTAGGCCTCGGTCAACACAGCATGTGTGGAGATGGTGGCACCACAACACATCTTCAGGTCTAGCAGTGGTACGTAGCCCAGTTCTACTTGCTCAGTCTCAGCACGTTATACCAAACCAATGCGGTCAAGTTACAACAGACCAGTTACATCTAATTTACGCTTAGTCCAGCTTCAGGAGTCCTTGCAATTCAGACGAGTAGTTTTGTGGATGTGCTGTTTTTGTGCGGTCCTCGAGGTCTTTACTTGCGTTTCATGCTTGTCAGCAATTGTGTGAATTGTGTGTATGGGCCAGGAAGGGGGTGTTGTGTGCTGTACTTGAAAAGTTATTTGACTGTCAGCGTACCGTACAAAAAGTATTATCACCGCCCCCTAATTATTGTTTTTTGGTGGGGGCGGCGGTGACGGGGTGGTTCATATATTTTTTCCCCTAAATGGGGCAGTTTTGGGGCGGTAGCAGAAATTGAAGTCTTTGAGCAGTGCGAGCGATGAGTGGTAAGGAAGCCTTCCCAACGCTCCCTGACACCACAGCCCCTGCTCCGCCTGTTCCTGCCCCTGCACCCCGAGCCCCAGCCCCAGCCCCAGCCCCGCCTGCACCGACTGTACTTGTAGAGAAGTTCCAGCGGGGGGGGGGTGGTTGCAGTACAAAACTGTAAAATGAATAATTTTAGGGGGGGCAGTTGCACATTTTGACCACAAAATAATTATTTTTTGGGGGGGGGGGCGCTGGATCCATGTACAAATGTTATATATCACGTTATCGGCTTTTTAACTCGTCATCAACTCTCGTGTTCCGGGTTAGCACTTTATGTTTGTGTTACAATCCTTTATCATTAATTTGGTTCTGCCGTCTTTATTGGTTGAGCAGCCATCACAGGTTAAATGCCTTTGTAATCCAAATTAAAATTAAGCAAAAGATAAAGTGTGCAGCTCAAGAGTCTTCATGTCGTGGAGCATGCATATTATGTCTTCTGTGTTCTCTTCTAGTTGGCAGGCAGCAATTTTGGCTGTCGATTGATTTTCTAAAACTAGCAAACTTTCGCACATAACGTGAAAAACAACTCAGACACAAACACAAACCTGGGTGCACCAGGGGGGCATTGTATAGCGTGTCCAGCACTGCCAAGGAGGAGAATTGGGAGGCATCCAACCCGTGCGTCAGGCGCTTGCCTCTTTTCCCTCCAGCCTCCTTCTCCCCCTCTGCAGTGGCCTGGCTAGTGGCACAGCTACTACTCCCACTCTGTCCAGTGCCACTCCGCAGCAGCATGGACGGTGAAGCGGGCGGCGTGTCCATTCTGGGAAAAGGGAGGGTGCTAGTACTGTTGTTGCTGTCCTTATCCTCCTGCTGCTGCCGCCGCTGTTGCTTCTGTCGTGCGCCATCCGCCTCAGAACTGCTGACACAGTTCTCACCCCCTTCCTCCTCACCCCCCTCCACAGCGGTGTGAAAGCTGGCGTTGCTGCCGGAGCGTGTATGGTGGTGGTGAAGTTGCTGTATGGACCATGGGGATGTGATTGGCAAGTTAGCATATTGGTGGGTTTAGATGAATTAAACTTCCTCAGCACACACCCTGAATTTGCAGACACACTTTGTCCCTAGTCTTTGTCTATGAGTAATAAGTACATCATAATTCCACGCATGATCTTCCACCATTGCCACACACATCGTTTTGATCCTTGCCCTTAAAACACACCTGGAGCATGTCATTTGAGCGATGGCAAGGAAGCTTGGCACGTTGGTCTGGCAAAGGCAGAGCCGTTGCCTGATTAGGATTGTTATTACTGCTGTGGTCATGGCTGGTGTTAGCAACCCCTCCCACACCTCCATGGGCAAGAGCAGAGGCCTGCTGCAATCGCTTTGTGAGCGCACCACGCACCGGGGGCCTGTGCGTACGTATGGTGTGATGAGTGTGCAAGGTATGTATCAGCCTTTCTTAAGGTATGCTGGATAAGATGAAAGCATTGAAGCTTTGAAATGTGTATTGAGATTTTAACCGTCAAAGAGTGCTGGTACTGTGCCCCTGGAGGGTCATACACCTCATATTCCAAAATGACGCTGTACCTTTTGAACATCAGCCAGGTAAGGTGTGAGAAGGAACTTCCTAGCAAAAAGAAACATTTAGCGAAGGGGAGAAGTGACCAGAGGCACTTAGGAATTAAGTACCATGGGCTCTGGAGATGCACATATAATGGCGATTAGTCTGATAGCCCAGATCTCAGATCCTGCACCGGCCAACCTCCCCCAGCCGTCACTCTGCCAAGATTTAGGAGGAAGTCACTGTCTCCAAGACACGAGACCGGTTTGGGGAGTGGGATGTGGGTCAAGAAGTCGAGTTGGTGATGTGATGCTGCAGGGTTAGTGGAGGAATAGCGTGCTTTGCCAGTGCCCTCAAGTACTTCTGCAAACCCCAGTGCAACATTAAGGTCGCATGCGCAGCACTTGACAGCAGATTTGCTCAGAGGTGTTAGAGCTCGGCTTCAGCAGGAAAAATGCATTGCCAATAACAAGAGACCATTTGATGGTGGCCCAGAGCAAGGATGCACTGTAGAATCAACAGACAAAGCACTGTGCTGTATTTCATTCCTCTTTCAGGACAAACAAATATCACTCACAGCTCTTTTCTGCTTGCATCGAGATGCAGTAGGCGGGTGATCTATTATTAACGAATTAAAGAGAAAGAGAAATATCAGAGAACACAGATAAGAAGCAAGAGTGATAAGCACCATATTAATTTTGCTGCACTACAAGAACTGGAGAGACACATTGAACGTGCACGCCAGAGTAACGAGGCCATGCATGTTGGGAGTGGGCATCATGACAAGCGAAAAATATTTCGTGTGATCTTTGTCATATTGCATTTTTAATTAGTGGGTGTAATCCCAAAGGTAAATGCAAACATTCAAGCATGTGATTGACATATTTCCAAAGGTAAGGAGAAAAAAATGGTGCCTAGATGTCGCACAAGGAACGAGCAGCAATCGATCATGAACAAGACGTGCACACCTAGGGGGCTGAGATGCTCGCCCCCCTGCTGGTGAAGAGGCTTGGGATGCATAGCTCTGGTTGCACCCAGGAGAAGGTGAGGTGATTGGTCCTTCAGCTGTATTGCTGCTGTCCTCAAGGCAAACAGTTGCAGCAGCAGAGGGAGGAGTACAGGCGCTGGAGTCTGCGCTAAGTTGCTGCTGTGTCTGCTGTTGCTGCTGCCCATGCTCAGGGCTGTAAATGAAGGAGCGGTCTGGTGTGAAAAGGGTGCTGGGCTCGTTGTACAATGAAAAAGAGGTGGAACTGGCATGTTGCTGATGCTGGGAGGTATTTGTGGGGGGAGAATGCTGCCGTGAGTGCGGCTGCTCAGAGGGGTGCAGTGGCTGGAAGAATGAAGCTTCTAATCCCCCTACCCCTCCTGCTTGGTGCTCTGAAGAGATGCCTTGAGGTTGTGAGCATGTGGCTGTGGGGGGAACACGTGCGTGGCTAGAGCTGCCTCCCAGGCCACAGCACTCTTCTGCTGCAGCTGATGTACAGCTGTCGTACAGACCTGCAACAAAGGTGAACCAATAATGGCAATGGTGAGGAGCCTGGTATTTAAAAATGGAGATGGGGCACACACCTGCAGTTAACCCAAGATTTCCCAAATCATGTGCAACTAAACTTTAAATTTATCACTTGAAATATTGTTGGGAAATGTATGAATCAAGTGTGGGTCATGCTCTTGCCGAGGCCTGCCGAGTGCAAAGCTTGCTGAGCCTTGGCAAGCTTCTTTGTATTTGTCAGTGTGAAAGACGCTTGCCGGCCAGCGGAAGTGTCCATTTTTGGGTGTACTTTATGCACAAAGTTGCAGAGTTCTCTGCTCGCAGAAGAACTCCAGTACCTGCAGGCGAGTGACTAATATTCTTGTGCAAAAAAGTACACGCTTCCCTTTCTTGTCCATCTTTATTATGTCTGGGTGTTTGGGGGCAAATTTACGTTTGCTTGCCCTTTTGCTGCTTGTCCTTTCTGCCGTTCCTGCGCTTTGTTGCGAGCAAGCATGACCCTTTTTTACAGCGTGTTTAGGGGCATGTTCAATTTTGTTTGCCCTTGTAGTGCAATTTTTTTGTGTTTTTTCTGCTGTGTAGGTGCTTTCTCATTGCGGGCAGACTGCGTGTCAATGGCCCAGCTGCCTGCCTGTTTCCCTTTTCCTTTCTTTTTCCTCCCTTGCTCCTAGGAATTCATTTTTCTTGGTCATTCCCCCCTTCCCAGATGTATTTCCTCCTGCTAACCGAACGAGGTGTAACAGAACCAAGCGCAAATTATACTGTAAAAATGAAAATTTCTACCGATCGCATTTAGCATTAACAATTAACATGCTTTCCCAAACACAGGGTGTAATGACCAGAACATCAAAATCATCAAGAAGAATGTTCTTCCAATTGGCAAATTATAAACATAATATTGAAACATACATAATTGTTTTGGCAAGTATATGACTGAAATGGCACGATTGCACCCCAGCTTGCGACCTCAGGAAGTGAAGACACATTGTCTCTTCAAACGCTGCCACATGTTGTTTTACCTCAGCCTTTTCATGACATTCGCTTACGATTAATGGAGTAACTCCACTAAAGTATTTCAGGGCAATCCTATCAAAGTTCAGAGATTTTCCAACCATCCATTAACGAGGACGAGGATGAGGGTGGTGAGTGCCGAGGCTTGTTCAGGCCTCTTAGGAATTCTTGAACACTCTAATTTCAGCCTCTTATGCAGGGATGAGCATACAAACTTTTGAGACGTTCAATGTGTAAAATACAATATGCTTGTGTAACACGAAATCGTATGTTGTGCAAATTCGGGCAGAGCAATTCTAGACCCAAAAAGGGCCCAATCCCACCCAAATCACCCAAAAGGTTCAATTTTTTTCCAAACCTATTACATATCAAATTACAATTTGGCATTAGAAGCTCGCTGGAAGGCCGCTTGGGCGGAAATTTGCTATCATGCCAGCCCAGCCAAGCCCACCCCAAAAAGGGAAAATTACTGCCCGTCTCCTTATTTCAACATCTGAGATCACTCAATGGTTTATATACGCAACACTAATCTAAAATTTTGAAAACGGTTCAAGGGTGTGATGGGGGGCTGGATTTGCGTCATTTTTCCTGCGAGACAGGTGGCGTGCCCCTAAAGGACAGCGCGTGGGCCTGTTTGCTGTGCAGAAATGATGTATTTCTGAACACCCTGGAGGCACGCTGTCTGGCCACCACCTGAGTGTCAGGGGCCCTGCAGCATGCTCCCAAGGCATACCCTGTCAAGTTCCAAGGTCTAAAATACTGGGGATGGGCGTCGGTGGGCAGCGACAGCTGAGACTTTAAATTCAGGTATCAGCCCCTCCGAGCACAGACTAATTCGAAAACAATACCAGATGAACTATTTAACAAAACTCAGCCACTCAGACTTCCAAGGGAAGGCTCTCTCAAACCAGGGGACCAGAAGCATGTTGGCTTGACATTACTTATACATCGCATAGAGTTCAGCAAAAAAAACGCAACCCCAAACGGTTCAGTGGTTGTTGCCCTGATTTTAAACTGGAAGGGCTTCGTCGCCCCAAATTTCCATCCTTTTTGGATGCTGGAGGCGACCATGCGCAATAACTTTTTTCTTGAACTCCTCAATATTATAACTACATAGCTGGAAAGAAGACTTAATTTAAAGACATACTGGGCTTTTACGTCTCAAATGGCGATGCCGATAATTGGGGCCCTATTATGTAGAATAATCTTAGATGTGCTTACAAGTGTGCTGAACCATCAGAAGGGCAAAGAGGATGGTTAATCAATTGTCATAGGTAAAATCAGAGCCTAAAAGTTTGCTGCATTTTGCATTTTTGGTGATCACCTGAAAGTGACAATTGTGACATATTTGCAAGATGAGGCAATCAGCCAGTGGTTGGCTGTGATTGAGCAAACAAAAAAGCAAGAAACGTGCCAAGGTAGACACCAAGGCCGTTCTGCGTATACTGAACATATCTATGTTAATGCATGAAAGAAGACTTCCATGCTGTTTCTATGCACACTAGCTCACACATGTTGGCCACACAGTATGACACATACAGAAAGCTCACACTAGCTCACCCTAAGTACCAGGTAGCACAAAGTTGTCCCACCAGTTGCACAAATTGTTTTGGGTGAACCTGCCAATTCCTAATCCGGCACAATCAACTCCTTACATCAAATGTCAGGATAAAAGGTCACTTTCACCATTGTATTCTTTTGTAAAATCCTCGTAGTCTGTCAATGGCCAAAATAACTCAAATTTAAAAGACATACAGCCAGGTCAGCCATTCCTGCCAAAAGTTTTGCCCCAATGCAGAAAAATACATTTAAGTATACAGGACCCTTGGTTACATATATATAAGCACCCCTGCACACTCAGTTTTTGGCGGGAGGCGCCCAGGTGGGCAGGGTGGACCTGGGTGGAAATCCCTGCCAAAAGGTCGATTTCCGAAAGCTCCTCCCCGGTGCCAGAAAAATCAGGGGTGTTCTAAATAATATTCCTGACATTTTGGTGAAGGTCCGGGGGCCTGGAATGAAGGTCCGGTTTTGGTTTGACCCCACTTTTGGCAGGGAAACCTGCCAAATCTGTGAAAAAGTGACACGGTCCAAGTCGTCCCAAACCGATTTTTTGGGGTGTCAGAAAGGTGTTTTAAAAGATGTGCAATAATTGCATACTTTTTGAAAATCTCGGCTGTCGCTGCCCATTACAGCCCACCCCCAGCATCCCAGGCCATAAAACTTGATAAAACACCCCTGGGGATTATACTGAACAACTCCTGATACTCGGATGGCGTCCAAACACCGTGCTTCCATGGTTTTCTAAAAAGGCACATTTTTGCCTTGCAAACAAGCCCACGCACTAAGTCCTTCGAAGCAAATATTTTGCCCCCCTTTTTTTGCCCAATGGGCAAGGTTGGGCCTAAAAACTAATTGGGAACAAAAAAATGGGGGAAATTTGTGCTTGGACATGCACTTCTGCACTCATGTCACTATAATTAGCTAATTTGGCAGGGAAACGGCACAAATCCAGCCCCCCACTCACACCCTTTACCCCAGCAGAAGTGTTACATCTATGGTTATAACCCGCTGTGTGACCTCAGATGTGCATATTAGGAGTGGGGCATTGATTCCCCTTTTTTTGGGTGGGCTTGGCTGGCCTGACACACAGGAACGAAACCCCCTTTTTGTTGCACGTCTTACACCCCCTCGTTGCACGTCTTATACAGAGCTTGCCTTTCTAGGCAGCAAATGTGGCACAGGAAATAGCTTCAAGCCAGGGCAATTTAAGCAGACAGAAGAGACATTGGCCAGCGCTTATTACATCTGACATACATGCTTATGATGGGGTGCACTGCAATTGGGATATGGTCGTCCCCATGGCTGATATACCCAAACTGTGACAACAAGCTATCCACCCAATTGAAAGCCCCCTATACCTCATCTGAATGCAAGGTACTTGATGTTAAATCTAAACCATTAACATTTGCCGGAAAGTCGGCATTCTGGGGGGCTGTGTGGGCCCGGTGCATTTTTTGCAACCACTTTGGCAGGGAAAAGGCACATTTCTGAACTTGCCCTGATCGACCTCTGCTTCAGGATTTAAGCATTATTTATGTCATATAACACAATGCTGCAATGCCGAATTTGGGACATGGGTACTGGGAATGCCGGCGTATGGGAGGAACTCACACAAGGGACACTGGGGTAAAAGACAGAAAAATCTGTCGCTCCATGCCTGCTGTGAGTTTCAGCCCGGTTTTTGCTCTCAGAGTTGCGGGGTTAAATATAGCTTATAATAAAAGTTGAATGGGGCCAATCGGTGGTCTGGTTGAATTTTGGTGCAAAATTGTGTAGCAAGACATGCAGAAATTTCGGCCTGTGCTTTTCCGGCTCCATATTAATAGAAGGGCTCCGCCTACCCAAATTTTTACCTGCAGAACTTTTTGCCCTTCCGTGTATTGCTTCTTTTCCTACAAGGCATCCTAGATGTGTGCACCACGCAGGTCGATGCTTAAGGCGCAATAGCCAGCATCTTGCATGTTCTGATTGTCTGCACCTGATAGTGAAGCCAATAGACGTTTGCACGTCCTGCCAGGTCCAGCAACATGAACATGCATGCAATCCTTAAAAAATGCTGCACGCGTTTTAGTGCTGGAAGCAGTAGCATGTCAAGTGCTTCTTAGGTGAATCTGCAGGCTGCCAACGACATTCAGTACTAGCATGCTCTGCAAAGAAAGAGACACACCAGGCTTAAGGCCCAGAAAGTGTTCACAAAATGTTGATGCAAAGCATGTGCATGAAATGGCGATTGTTTTGTTGTGCGAAAAATACACTTTGAGTTACATGCAAAACAATTGTATCTCCTAGCCTTCCTGCAGCGTGCATGCTGCCTTGCATTGCTCCAATATGTGACATGCATTCTACCATGCAACGCAACATCAAGTGAATTGCGTACACTCCTCTGGAATGCTTGCATATTCAGGAAGCAGGTCTGTTCACCACTTTGTCCTTCATGTGTTATTTGTAGCCATCATGCATGCTGTCTGCCTGGTACTACTGGTATGTGTGTCAAGTCCTGTCTTGACAGCAGAGTGCTGGAAGATGCACGTCATGTGCCAAGTGACCTTACAGTCAAGTCTCTCCTTGTTGGAGCTCTCAACAAGCAGACAATCCAGAGTGCGTAAGTGCGCTGTAAAATAATAGTTCATAACAGCGGCGCCATAAACTGCATCAAAAAGTGGCAAAAAATTCCTCCTCGTCAATCTCCATGCAGCCACAGGAAATGACGGCGCATGATAACTGCATAATTCCTGAACGGAATTAAGTAAGAATTGAAACAGTGAATTCTACATTTCAACGCCGTCACAACGTGCCACTTTCCAGCCCTTATCATCGTCAAAAATTCGACCATCACATCTCGCCGCGAAACTGAGACTAAAACCAGGCCAGTTCAAATGTCTATAGAATCTTACGCGGAACAGATGCCCGGCCGCGGAGCTATACCCAAATTCTAAAATTTGAGATTGCTGGTGGAAAACCGAATTGGTTGGGCGGATTTTGGGCTAGGATTGGGGCGCGACGCCTGCAGCATTCCGCATAAAAATTACCTGGATAATTGAAACCTTTGTCTCTCATCGCATCGCACACAAATCCGGCGCCAAATGGGGTTGCTAGGTCCGGAGTAAGCATTCGGAGGCAACGCATTTGCATTGGCATCTGCGGTATGCTTAAAATCTTCCTACATAACTCTTAGTGCGATGCGCTGCTCCTGTGCTCCGGACTCAGCGTTGAGAGGGGCTGCCAGATAGCTGAGTCACAGAGCGCAGGTTCAGCATAAGATTTACTTGGATAATTGAAACTTCTGTCTCTTATCACAGCGCACGCTGATCTGGCGCCAAGGGGGTTGCAGAGTCCGGAGTGAGCATTCGGAGGCAACGCAGCTGCACCGGTATCAGCAATATGCATAAAAATTTACTGCATAATTCTTATTGCGATGTGCTGCTCCTGTGCTCTGGACCCAGCGTTGAGAGGAGCTGATAGATTGCTGAGTCACACACGCACGCACACACACACCCAAAAGGATTGAAATTTGGAAGGGCGAAGCCCTTCCGGTTCAAGGCCAAAGTGCGCATCAACCGATTCGGTTAAAACCTGGACATTGCAAATATCGTGTCAAAAATTTGGGTAAATTTCACATTCACACCAGAGTTGCGGGGTGAATTATCAAGCCCTATAAAATATACAGGGCGCAGATTGGTGCAGTGTGTGAGCAATGGTCTGTTTTTGTAACGTGACATTTTATTGGAAGTGTTTTGCGAGCCACCCACTAAGACGTTTGGCCTTGTATGCGTGTAAAGGAAAAAATCAGCTTTCCAAATTACTTTCAAGTCCCAAAATGGTAAAGTGGTTGGGGAGATAGAGCCAATATTGGCTTATTGGCACAACTTGACTAGGAAAGCGAGGTCCAGCCGTGGGGACGACCATACCCAAATTTAACACCAATAAAAAAGGATACTGCAAATTGTTAGGACCTATTACTCAGCCAGGTGATTTACCTGAAGCACAAGACCTGCCTTTGCCAGACGGGCTCAAAGTCTGTTGCTCGTTAAGTAGAGTACGCAAGTGATGGGGTAGGACCTCTCTGTTGGCAAAGGGGCTGCTCTGGTTTGCCAGGAGTCGGCGAAGGTGTTGCTGGTAGTGCTCGTCACCATCTCGGAACGCTTGGGTGGGCTTGCAGTCAACAGCCCTGGGACATGTGTGTATTTAACAAACACTTACAAACATGTGTGAATATTACAAAGCTATACATAGCCCTGGGACATGTGCGTATATTACAAACACTTTACATACTCGTAGTACTTGCAGTCCAGCAGCTCGAACACATTGACGTTCTCAGCACCTCTTGGTTGTTACTCGTATACGTTTTGCGTCCAGAAGGTCACACAGACTCTAAGCTCAAAGGAACTGTCTAAAAACCATACAGTACAGTAGTGAATGCGAGGAATGAAAAAACCAACAGATGAATTTCCAATGCGAGCTTTGAGAGGGGAGCAACACCTTATGATTTAAGTGGATGCAAGCCTACGCAAGGTCCTTATGCCCTTTTTCTGATTTAGCAAGTAAGGCCTCTTTAAAGCATGACCAAATGCACAATAGAAACGAGATCACATTGAAAAGCAAAACAATGAACATTTGGAGCAAGCATGTTTGTTTTTTGTCTTGACCAGGATTTAAATCTAGGACATTTAGTAAACTTTTCATTTTGCACCAATGCGAGCTAAGCGAGACCCTTTATAATTAGATATCAGATTTGCTCGCAACATTTAATGAAAGGGCTGAAAATCTTGTCAGTTTGCAGCGGTATAAGTGCTGTACTTATAGCAGCAAATTAATAAAGGAGTGATCATTTTTGATGTATGATACTTCACTCCTACCCAACAGCACACCAATATGACCTTTACCATGCAGGATCATCGCTGCTGACCCTCCCAGAAGGCATCACCACACGCAAGGTACCAGTCTGACCAGCATGCCTGGCAGGGGAGCTTGTGCGGCAGTAGCTCTGGCCTGAGCCAAAGCCCACAGTGCGTGTGTGCAACAGATCTGGCTTCTGCTGCTGGTCACCGTGTGTGCAAGTGCTGCTGCTGGTGCTCTGTGGTGGAATGCCTGGGGTAACACCGCTGCAGGAGAGGTGAGGAATGGCTGACTGGCAGTAGGCTTTTGTGGGGGTAGGGGTAGGGGGCTTGGGCAGGACACCACTGCTAGCAGGCCAGCTCTGACTGAGTCCTGTCAAAGGCTCTCGCTCATTTCCCCCTAACTGAATCGAGGGGTGCTGAAAGCGGCCCACGTCCATGGCTGCACCCGCTTGTGCCTGTGTACACATGGGTAGTTGTGTATGTATGTGTGTTGTGAAAAAATGTGTGTGTGCACAAGAGGTTGCCCAAATGGGCATGGAAAATAAAGGGCAGTTTGAGGTGAACACGATATAGCACGTGGATCAAGTTCCAACCCATATAAACCTATTTTCCAACTTCAATTATCAAATGCTGATGTGTTAGAAAACCAGTAATAAGCAGAAACGCTGCCAATGCTTTCAAGCTACGGTGCCTGGCAACTTTGTTGTGCCTCACCTGCAGAGCGGTTGGTAGGGGGGAGTCAGGGGGACAATCTGTGTCATACAGCTTTGTGCTGCCTCCTTTCCAGGAAGCTGTGCTGTGCAATTGCAGTGGAGGTAACAGACACTGGGGCGATTTCTGGTCATTGTTGTCCTGGACTGCTCCTGCTGGGTTAGAAAAGCAGGGCTTGCGCAACAGGTCAACGGCGCGGTATTCGTGACCCAAGGATCGAGCTGCAATAAAGGGTAATGAATGGTAAGTCAATCACAAGAAGCAATTGGGATGCTCCCATCCCATTGCAACCAGTGCAGAAAGCTGAGCGGGCGACTTTATGGCTGGAGGGCAACAATACCGAAGCGGCAGAGTCCCACGAAAGTCACCCCGCACCTCCAAGCAGCCTGTTTGCTTTGCGTGATGCCCTGCCTTGGGAAGTCCATCTCCCGCTGAGCCTCCCTAAAATGGTTTACAAGCACATTAATGTTTTAGGGAGGAGCAGGGAAGTACAGAAGAAACTATCAGATGGAGCAACCTGGGCCCTCAAGACCCTTGCAAGCAGAGTGTAATTTTCCACAACCACATGGACAAAACGCTTATTTACCTAGCAGGAGCATGTCCAGGGGAGCAGCGGGTGCGGCAGCAGGGGTAGGAGTAGCAGTGAGAGGGAATGGTACACCGCTGGCGGCCGCGGGTAGGGCTTGGCTGTCGCTGCCGTCTCCCTGTTTCTTTGCGGCCAAGGAGCAGCATGATCAGGTAAAGTGTCTAAAACATTGGAGGACGTTGGAAAGACTCTTTGTGCCTGCTTAGAATCCAAAACGCTGTCATGGTTAAACGGCTGCATACTTTAAAGAAAAGGGCTCTGACTGAGATACGTTTTTGGTGTCTTATGGTTTGGGAGGCATGCTACTACGTACATAAATACATACATTATGCAGGTGACAGACTCGTGAGTCAGTGCAATATGGCAGAGGCCGCATCATGTCAAGGTACCAATCAACTACATGACTAACTTACAACTTGTCCCAAACAACCAAAAAAATGCTTTTTGAATGAAACACCATTTTTATTCGTTTCCTGCATATTAACTGCACAGGAGCATTTACCTGCTTGTCGCTTCTCAGCTCGTCTTTGCTTGCGGTGGCCATAAGGGCCTCCTCCAGCATCTGCTGCACAATGGACACACGCTGGCTTTGCTGCTGCTGCTGCTGCTGCTGCTGCTGCTGCTGGGCTTTTTTCTGGACCTCTTGTGCATTTGCCTTATAGCTGTGAGCAGCAGCGTTGCTGGCGACGTGCCGTGAGTGGGGCTGCTGAAATGTAAGGGGAGGGGGAGAGAATTCAGCAAGTGTGCTAAGGAAGTATTGTGAATGATGTATGATGCAAGAATTTCTTGTCAAAGATTCTTTTTCAAGATTAAAAACAAAGTGCTTTTGCTGTCGCAAAAGGTGTCTGCATAACACAGGGTCAATAGAGGCCCATAGAGGGGTGGAGGTTAGGGATGTAGGGACCCTTTCTGGCCTTGCTACGAGAAGTCGCCCTATGACCTATGACACAGCATTTTGACAATGCTTGGAAACAATACAGCGTTGAAATTTCCGGTATTGGGTCGCCAATCACATTCGCTCCATGCAAGCGCCTAAAGCATCATGCTGCCTTCGTAGCAGGATGGAAATGATGTTCTGACAGTACTACTAAAAATGTATTCCTACTGCGTCCTCCTGAAAATGCGTTACAACCTGGAAATTTATCCTTAAGGATCTGGTCAGATCTCCACAATTGTGACTATGACGTCCATTGGTATTAGAAGCAAGCTCATGTGGCATTGGTTAGCTCTTTTTGAGTGCGTCCTTTATTCTTAAGGTGGCCACAATGCAACTGTGCTCCAGGCCGGTCAACAACAAGGTTACCCAAAACTCCCTATCATTCAAAGCTGCCTACACATCTCTGTGGTAAACAAGATGTGGCTTTGTGAGCTTGATCCTGATCCAGACTCTCATTTTCTGAAAGCCTGCCTGTAACGCTTGTCAGCCCATAACAAAGCAGGACACTAGATTTAATACGCATACGTTCACATGCGTCCACACCCAAACCCACGCACCTTGACGAGAGGGGCATTAATCCTAAGGGGAGGCGTGCTGCCTGGGGGAGGTTCAGGCACAGGGTACTTAACTCCGACACCCAGCAAGTGGGCTAGGCTCTCCCACACCTCAGATGGTCGAGACTTGGTCACCAGGCTGCCCACGGAAGATTTACCCAAAGACGGCTGAGCAGCGCGCAGGCATATGCACAGGCATAGAAGCAATAAAGCTGAATTCAGTGCTACAATGCGACAGACAACTCCGACTTCCACTCTTCTACTGGCTGGAGATTACGTTCTAGGTTTTCTTTGGCGTGCATATGTGGTAGATGCCAGACTTGAGAGAGACACAAGAGAAGAACACGCACACCGTCATCCAAAGCCCCCAACCCATTTGCCCTCTCAGGATGCCATGTGACCCAAAACAGAACATGCTCCTCACAGGGTATCCTCCACTGCCTTTCTGGAAGTCTTCCAAAGTCTTTTGAAGGGTTCCTACATTCAAATCCTGAATGATGCCTCCCAACAAGTATCACGCACCCGCTCCAGCTTGTCTTGCTGTGCATTCTCATGATGTGCTGGGTCCAGAATACGTAGAGCCAGCTGCCGCATGGAGTCTGAGCACTGTTGCTGCCACTGCTCTTGGGAGGACACTGATGGAGTACGTGCAGCCATCTGTCCTGGGGCAAATGTGCGCTGCAAGGGGGAGGCATCCCCTGAGGCAAGGCGCTCTGTGGGGCTGACCACATCTGTGTCTGCAAGTTCAACGTGCGTGCAAGGGGGGGGGGTGAGTGGTACATAAACGCTGGGGGGGGGGGGTGGGTAGAAAGTGAGTATGTAGTTTGAATGATGTGGAAAGGAGGTATCAAAGTTATGCATAGAAGGAGAAGTGCAGTAGTTTGTGGTTCAGCTTAAAGTGAGCATGCACGCATGTTTGTTATCGTCAGGTCTGAGCACGCACATTCTGAGTTCAATCAGGCGTCATGTTGAGTTAATTGGAAAGAAGGGTGTAAGCGGACAGGCAACCCTACAAGCGGGAAGCTTCTGGGTTTTGTGTTGCAGATATTGTAATTAAATGGCGCAAACCTCACAAGCAAGACTGGCCACATGCAGAACGTGACACACCTTAGAGTACGCTTGGCGCACCTGATTCATTTGCTGCTGCAACTACGCTCGGCAAAGCCAAGTCCAGTACGCCAGAACAAGAGACCTCTGCACTGAACTCCACAATACGATGTAGGCGTTCCATGCTCAAGATAATATTTAGCACCTGCTTTGCACGGGCAACATAATGTTGAAACTGCGCTTCAGGCTAGAATTTGTTTGGTACCTAGTACTTGCACGATGACACAGGCAGGCAACCAGGGCAAAATGCTTAAGTCAGGTGAGTGCTCACTGAGATTGCCCTGCCTTTGTTTCGACCCCTAACCCCTAACCCCAAAAATAAGCATATTCATGTATTTGCCTGCGTGTTGGAAAAAGTAACCAGCATCCCAATTAGTTTCCTGTCCCTGTGACTGGACCTGGTAATTCAGCTTGCGTTTTTTTAACGGTTGCCTGTTGCTTTGCAACATCAGAACAAAACTGCCATACAAGCAAGCACCACATTTAAATATACCAACCTTGTAGACACGTGCACTCACTACACAGATTGCCGAGAACATGTATTCCGGCTTAAAACAAATTGCTCAGGGCATGACGATCAAGGGGAACAGACACCCCCCTGTACACATCTATGCTCTGGTTTCTCCATTGTTGCAGGGTATTACTTTTAAATGTGTGCTAACGATTCCAGACAGGTGGTATACACCCTTGCCTCATGTGTCTTGAAGAAGAATTGCTCAGCAGGTGCGTCACAGGACAGTACAACAGAGGCTGTCGCAACAGGCTGGAGAGAGACGGGACAATAACAGACGGGAGAATGACCAGACCAGACAGTTGTTTGACAATAAAAACGGGTAGGTCACAGACAGAGACAGGACAGAGGTAAGACAGTAGCAGCTAAGATGCTCTGCGGAGGGTGATATTGGACAGCAGAACGTGGAAACGAGGACAGGCTGTAGCTGCACAGGTTGGAAATGTGGTAAGATTACAGCTCAACAACTACAGCAACCTAGTGTTGCGGAATACTAAGATAATTCATAAATGTAGACCTATCAACAGATTTGCATGAGGCTTGAAGAGAACCACTCCATGGCACTTCAAAGTTTATTGACGGCGTGTAATGAATCATCTGTCACTTCTCACGAAGCTGCATTTAGGTGGCTGTATGCATTATTCAATACCGCTCTTCAGGAATACCCCTATTTCCATCCTTTGCATTCTCTACAGAAGCAGGAGGAACAAATGCACACAAACACACAAATACACACCTGAAAGTGCAGCGGGAAGAAGGGGTACTGCGATAGGATGCAGTAGCAGCGTGGAGCAGCAATGAGGCATTGCCGATAGGGAGCCTTGCAGTTGGGGAAGCGCTCTCGTGCAAGCACAGGAGGTCGGTGCAGGACCTCCTCAGAATACATACAAATGCCGTACAGTGGGAGGTTGCCGCCGGCCTGCCATGTTGCGATCATTACGTGAATTCAGCAGTAATCATTGACATAGGAGTTGGACTGATTGGGTGTGCGTGTGGACTGGCATATTAGTACATGATGGACACGTCCTTTAAAAGGGAGAGTGCTTATTGTTTAGTACGCCTTTTCAATTCCAAGTGTAAAAATTATGTCATCGCAAAATCACGCAGTGCACACAATTTGCTGATCAACAAAACATCAAGTGAACTAGCGCGAAAATCAAAGCTTTGGGTTGCCAAAGAGCATATCCAGAGAGAAGATTTCACTAAACTGATTTTTCAATAGGGTCTTGGGAAATGAGCGAGGTATTGATCTTTAAAGTCATGAGATCAGGTAGATTCTGTTTCATGTATTGA
>Ga0307947_1000066_pt1:32500-47500 | contig 55025 bp, 53 predicted proteins | sample OrgLakmetagen232_FD_201840 | JGI IMG/M metagenome (GOLD analysis project Ga0307947, IMG submission 201840) | Saline water microbial communities from Organic Lake, Antarctica - #232 | ecosystem: Environmental > Aquatic > Non-marine Saline and Alkaline > Saline | place: Antarctica...
TGCATGTACATACCGAAGTGGACATTGACGTCTTCTTTTTGCAGACGGCTTTGGATGCACACCTGTTATGCGCCAAGGGCACAATGTGCCTATGGTACTGGAGGGTGGCAGTGGGGGAGCAGCCTTGGTGTCTTCAGGGCCCATGTCTTTGAGTGCAGGTCACTTCATCTCAGGTTGGTCAAAGCAAGGTGCCTTTCCCGTGAATTTGGATAGAGGGCAGGAGGCATAAAAACAATTTCATGACAGTCACGTGTAAATATTGGGCCTCCGGCCCAAAATGCCCCCTCCCCCCCCCAACCCCTTCCTGACCCCCCACACTAATAAAATGGTTGTCAATCTGCTCAGAATATAAGTAGCTATCTGCCTGTACAGTTCTCATGCCAAATAATGCAATACCTAACGAGCTACAGGGCAAAATCTGGCTTGCGCACGCTCTTGCACTGAGCACCTAAGTAGTGCACAATTCCAGCCAAAGCCTTTGCCAAAGCACTTTTTTACTTTTGTTCATACAACTTATGCATAATGCAATGCGTAAACTGCAAGTTTGGAATCGATTGCTGGTAACTTGCCTGAACACACCCCCGCGGCCTACTTGGGGACATTCCATGCATTTCTATGACCAGGCACCCTTTAATCAAATCACCCAACAAGGGTGCCAATCGACTGGGCTTGAGCTGAGGATTCCAAACATGTATTATTATTTAATTCGTGAAAGTGGCCCAGTAAAATTATGGAGACCCCCCCCAAAATTCCCCGACCCCCCCCTTGACCCCCTCATAATCGACTCGTTTATATACCAATCGATAGCTCTCGACGTCAGGATTCCGAATATTTATTTACATTTTGATTGACACGTGACGTCAAAAAGTTATGATTCCTGACGCCTCCTGCAGAGGGCCTTATAATTTGTGAGGCTGCCGTTTGACTCTGGTGGCAGCTTGTTGTCCCTCTTCAGAGGTGCTTAGGCTTAGCTGCTTATAGCAGCCAACCGAGTATGGATGTAGAACGTGGAGCTGCTGCATAGGTTGTAAATTTCTCAAATGCTCCTTGTGCCTATTATCACGGCGCAGGTCGTGCCATGCCATTCAAATGCTTTTCACTCCCTATTGTAACCTTTGGAACCATCTTTACAGAAGGAAGTCACTGAGCGAGGGCCCAAACATGCTCCTTTTAAAGATTAAAGGGACAACTACTCACACACCACTTGATCAAATTGGAACAAAAAATGCGTCACACTAAAGCTGACGTTGTAAGGTCAGGTAAGGTCGCTATATGTGCTTCTAGGGCAATTTTTGTTGATGAGAAAGGAGCGCTCTATATTTAGAATGATAGAAGTAAATGCGCCAAGCAAAACCCTAGCTATGGGTGCTTTCCATGGGAAATAGCATGTAAATTTGCATGTCTCGCCAACCTCTGGGCCTTTTTACTTCATTTATTTTGCAATGATCTTTATTCACTGTAAGTTGGGCCCACCATTTCCAGCCGAAGTTTGCACCAAAAACGAACCTCATTGTTTCCTCACATGCAAGATAACAATTATGCTAAGATTCTTTTGGATCTGGGGTCCAGGTTGCTATTGTGAGTCGCGGGCTGGAATTGTGCCATTTCCCCTCCAAAAAGATGGCTTTTTCCATGCATGGGTGCAGAAATGTGACTCCTGGTCCAAGTTTCACCACGTTTTTGTTCCCAGACAGGTTTTAGGTCAAACCATACCCATTACAGCAAAAGAAAAGTGAAAGATTTGCCCCTTTAGGAGGACTTGGTGCGTGGGCCTGTTTGCTGGGCAAAAATGGTGCATTTCTGAAAACCCTGGAAGCATGCTGTCTGGCCACCACCTGAGTGTCCGGGGCCCTTCAGTATGCTTCCCAGGGGTGCCCTGTCAAGTTCCATGGTCTGAATTACTGGGGTAAGCGGTGGTGGGCAGCGACAGATGAAACAGCTTCACTCAAAATTGTGTGCACCCTCCTTACTCACTTCAAAATTTCTTAGCTTAATCACTAGCTCATCATTTTGCTCTACAATTCTCACCAGTTTGAAGCATCAGGCCAAAACAGAGTATTTACAGAGCAAAATTTTGCTATGTTTCATTATGCAAATTAGCTCTGGCTCTTTGAACTTTCCCTGCCAAAACTGAGGCCCCCACTCCATGACCCCAGACCTGCACTAAAATGACAGAATTATTACCCTGATCACCCCTTTATTTGTTTTGGCGCCGGGGAGGGCCTTTTGGAAATCAACCTTCTGGCAGGGAAGCCATTAAGGCATCCCCCACTGCTGCTGCTGCTGCTGTGGCTAGCTCTTAATGGTGGGGAAAGGCGTAGTTGGTGTGGAATGGCGTGATTGTTGTTGGGTTTGAAGGTGGTAGGCGTTTGGTTCCTTCCTCCCTTCTCCGCTTCTACCCGGCCCGCTGTACTGGCATTCCCCCCTGCTGCTGCTGTGTGTGCTTTCGCTGTGAAAGAGGTCGCGCTAGACGTCCATGTCCTGCCAAAAGCCCCCCCATAAAGGTGTGTTTAACGTCTCCTCCCTCTCCACACGAGAAGGAAGCAACGCACCGAGGAGATGGACTCAGACAAGTCTGAGAAAAGGGCGAGTTTGTTACAAGAGGACCATCTAAACTGGCCAAACAACCAAATAACCGTAAAACCATTGCTCACATTATAAATCCCAGGGAAAGTCACACGATTTGTCCATGCCACTTATTTAGCATGACAGCTGTCACGACGAATCATGGTACCAGCTTAACCATGAATTGCAAGTGCAAGTATGGGCTATATCACAATATATTATAATTAATCTGTAAACAAAACATGACAATGTCTTATGGCCATTAAGGCTCTTTCCTGCATTTTTGAGAACAATTTCAGACCCAATTTTTCGAAGAAGGGGCATAAAGTTCAACGAAGTTTTAATAGCTCGCGAACGGCAATTTTAAGGTTCGTTAATATGCGTGAAAGTTCGCGAACCCAAACTTTTGACCGAACCCCAAACTGATCAACCCTGTCTAAAGCATAAAAAATCACTGGATTTGGGCGTGATCGATCATACAGATTTTGCAGCAAAAAGTGGAAATCTGTTTTGTTTGCATTGTGCTATGGCGGTAAATTATTTTGAAGGACCAATCAGGACTGCAAATAAACCAGGGTCCTCAAATCTGCCCAGAGTGGGAGCATTGCTAGCGACGCTGAAAATTTGGCTAAGCCCATCACGCACGCAACGTGTGCGTGCATATGCATGTAGTGTGCGTGTGAGTCTGTGTGTGCGTGTGTATGCGTGCACGTGTGTGTGTGTGTGTGCGCGTGTGTGCCTGCGTGTTAGTGGGTGTGTGTATGTGTGCGCGTGTGTGCGTGCGTGTGTATGTGTGTGCGTGCGCATGTGTGTGTGTGTGAGCATGCATGCGAGTGTGTATGTGTGCGCGCGTGTTGTGTGTGTGCATGTGTGTGCCTTACTGCCACACAGATGCTGCAGTGGTGTGTGTGCATGACGCTGTGCTGGAGCAGCCTTTGCTGAAGCAGGCGTGAGGACGTGCTGCTGCTGCTGTTCCCTGTCTGTTAAGAGGGCAGGTGCGAGCATGGTGCCCGGGCTGGCCACGATGTCTGAACTCTGCTTCAACACACAGTGCGCGGCAAGCACCTGCACCGTGCGCTCCATGCCCCGCAAACAGTCCAAGCCAACACGGACCACATTCCTGAAGGGTCCGTCCAAGCAAACATCCGCGCGTCATGAACATCTGACTAAACTAAAATTATATAGCCCGTCAAAACTAGTATTTCTTGATTCTGCTTGCATAGTCAACCATGAACTTAGCAGCCGGAACACTCCGGCCCCCTGACACAGCATCTGCAGCCAGGGAAGTGTGCTGATGGATACTGCACCAGCAGGAAGTGGTCCGGGGGCCTGGCTGAGAAATCCTGGGCAGCTTCCTGGAGCTTTCAAACATAAAACTTGTCTCTAAAACTTTGCACACGGCACCCCAGGGTCCCAGAATTTTATCGGACACAATAGAAAGCTTGGTTAGGAGCCTATGTCGAGTCTCAGCCTGGGAGGTGCCCTGGGTGGGCCTGGGGAGGAGGGCTGGACCCCCCCCAAACAAAATTTTGCTCTACATCATCACACATCGCACACCAGGGTCCCAGGATTCATCTGGTGCAGTAGAAAGTTTGGTTAGGAGCCTATGTCGAGTCTGAGCCCGTGGGGTGGCCTGGGTGAGACTGGGGAGGCCTGTGTGAATTGTGGTGGGAATCCGACAACGCTAGGTGCTCACGCCCCCACGAGGGGGGCTTCGCCAAAGAAGGCATAAAAGAGAATACTCAAATCAAAAAGGAAGAGCAATTGTGAGGGCGAAGGACTTAAAAAGGAGAAATTTGAGAGGAACACAGGTATGAAGCAAAAGTGATATGAGTGACTCCAAGAACTGGAGTCCATGTGTCACGCACTGAGTGCAGCAGGTCACGCCACAGCAAAATAAGTTTGTGCGCCAAAGGTTGGCCATCTCCAAATTTTGCACTCGCAAGATCTTGAGAAACAAGGATTTGTGATATGCAAAGATTGGAGCTTTCCAATTTTTGGCGCACATGAGCCATAAGAGCAAAAATTAAAATGCGCCCGAATGGGGCCTCCCTCTTTGCCAGTTCTACTCCCTGGTTATCTTGCAAACTCCTTACTTTAAGTGTCAAATGGGGGCTTGGTGCCATTTGCTTTAGCTATTGCTTGCACGGATTACGTTGCAGGGGGGAACTCTATTGCTGGCTGCCAGGAAAGTAAACGCCATCACAGCCTTGCACAGCTTTCTTATCACTCAGCACGGCGCAGCACGCTCAGCCTGGTTGCCTCCCATGTTCACACATATGGAGGTGCTCCATACCCTGTAGAAAACCCTCTTTGTCAGCAGCAGCAGCAGCAGCAGCAGGGCGGTCTCATGTTTGCAGGCACCGCCCTCCCTAGCTGCAGCAGCCACCTTTCTTGTTCAGCACACACAACAGGCTTCACACACAGCCAAAGCAACACAGCATATTCCAGAATTCCCATTGGTGGCGATGATCCTCCCTTACGACAGCCATCACCCCCGCATGCCTCAGCAATATCGTGCCTGCGATTAGGTTTGGCGGGCTCTGTGACTGCTTTGGATGCCTTAGTGCTTTCAGCATGGCACACGACATCACCTGCTTTGTTTTCAGGTGGGTAGATCTAGTTCTATTCCGTCTCGATTCCACCAAATGTAGGAGGGGGAACAACACTTGAGGCCACGACCTAGCATAAAAAGGATGGCTTTCACAGTGCAAGCTGTGCCAAGACAGTTCCAACTGACATTCAGTTACACTCGCCTCCAAGAACTTGAGTAATTGCAGAGTACTCCGTAGTTTTTAAGGAAAGTCAGCATAGGTGGTATGCTTGGGTAGCTTAGCATTGTCATTTTATGAACTTTGGTATGTTTTGACATGAAGCCTGCATGAGCTGGAATGTTTTTGATCTTGCATAGTCACTTTAATTTTGATCAAACTGGTAGGTTAGAGCCTTTTTTAGCTGTGAGACACAGATAGGGATTATTCCGACCTGGATCTTACCATGCAACCTTAATGCGCAACAACGGCAAAGATTAAGCAAACCAGATGCAATCTATAGTCACCCCGACCCAGCAACTACCACGCCCCAAAAGAAACACAACTGACACAAACTCAGGAGGAGCCCTTCCTTTTTGCCATGTCATTCTTCGTTTTTGCAAAACAAGCACGTTGTTGGTCACACCAATAATTCACAACGTTGCTTTCACCAGGGTTGCTCAGGTCGTATTAGTGACAATTAAAGGTTCCGTAAAATCTGTGTAACCTCAAACTATATTAAAGCGTCTGAGCAACCATGCACTTGTTTGAAGATGGAAATTTCTGCTGACTCTCATGGCCGCTAAGCAAGTGTTGTCTTTAATATTGATATCACATAGATGAGTTTGCAAAAATTTGAACCTTTGGGGGGCATACAAAGCTATCTCTGTGTTATGGACTGTACTGGGATACAGGAAACTTCAGAAAAGAAGTTAAGCGGATTTCAAAATATTCACAACGGCATGTTCACAGGTCGTTAATGTATGTTTTAGATTTTATGAACTTTCCAATAGACACCAACCCACAATTGGACAACCCTTACAAATACTGCTCTTTTGATCTGGCCGGTTTTGCCAGGGAGACAGCGCAGCATCAGCTACCACCCCAGCTTGACGGGCATCCGAGTCACCAGTGTACCAGATACAAGAGGACGTGTCCTTGCAGCTGCCCTCTCCACATCTGTAAGCCAGTCTGGGCTAGGAATCAACTCTGCCACAGTCCAAGGTTTGTGGCTTAGATATTTCTTCCCTGGCAGGAGCTTTTCCCTTGCTTTGCCGTCTGGGCCCAATCGGAACCGGTGCTTCATCTGAGGATTGGGTCTGAATGCTGTGCTGCTATGAATCCTGTTAGCTTGCCCTTTTACATCCAGAAGACATGTGCAATGCTTGCAGGGAAACGTGCTTGCGTAATACCCAATATGTAACTAAAAAGACTCCAGAAGTGACATAGGAGATTCTTTATGGAGGCTTATGTTGTAGGGCTGTACAGATTTGAGAATTTCTCAACGCAGTATTTTTACGTCATTCAGGTGAAGCAAAAAGTAGGCCTTTCAGCTTTAAATTTACCATTGATAGCACTGCTCTTACTGAATGCTATAAAGCAGGGATGTTTGGTACAACGCATTCGTAGAATACGCCGTATCGTATTAACGTTTATTTATCCGTATGACAATTCCCTCCATACATATTATACGAATGCATTTTTTATCATCTTAGCCTTTTCAGGCAATTTTCCGCCCAGCAACGATTACAGTGAGCTTTCGATGCCATTAAATAGTATATTTATGACCAGGGTAGTACACAGGATAACCAAATTATTCGGGTAGACCCGGAACAGCCTGTAAAATTTTTCAGGGTCTCCCGGAACTACTTTTAGAATTATTCAGGGCGTTATAAAATTTTCCAGGCCGGGGTCCCCAAGCGCGATGTTACTTCTTTTCAGGCACTGAAGGAGTCAAGCAGGTGTCGAGGGTTCCGATTTACAAATTGGGAAATTTGCTACATCGTTAGATGTCTTCAAAAACACTCCCTGCCCTCGCTCGAGGTTATATGCTCGTATATGCGTGTGTTTGTGTGCGTGCGTGTGCGTGTGTGTGTGTGCGTGTGTGCTTGTATGTACGTGTGCGTGTGTGCGTGTGTGTTGTGTGTGTGCGTATGTGTGTGAATGCGTCTATGTGTGTGTGCATGTGTGTATGTTTGTATGTGCGTGTGCATGCTTGCGTGCTCGTGTGTGCGTGTATTTATGTATGTGTGTGTTTGCGTTTGTGTGTATGCATGTGTGTATGTGTGCATGTGTGTACGTATGTGCGTGTGTGTGTGCGTGCTTATGTGTGTGTGCGTGTATGTGTGCGTTTATGTATGTGTGCGTGTATGCGTGCGTTTATGTGTGTGTATGTGTGTATGCATGTGCATGTGTGTGCATGCATGTGTGTATGTATGTGCATGTGCGTGTGTGTATGCGTTTATGTGTGTATGTGTGTGTATGCATGTGTGTATGTGCGTGCATGCATGTGTGTATATGCATGTGCGTGTGTGTATGCGTGTATTGTGTATGTGTTAATGTATGTGTATGTGTATGTGTGCTCGTGTGTGCTAGGCAATGCTCGTGGTTTGCACATGGCTGCTGGTTGAGGCCTTATTAGGGCCAGGGGTAGGGTGGGAGCAGAGGAATGAGGATCGGGGCGCTTCCATCTGGAGTCAGTCAGTTTGGTGCATGATGCCAAGGTGCAATGCCTGCAGTGCAAGCACTCAAGCCCGGCATTCACATGCTTTGTGGGAGGCCTGGTCAGGAGGAAGAGCCCTGCTGGCTGACCCCTCCCCCTTTCTGCTGGCTGACCTTTCCCTCTTATTCCCATTCTCACAGCGTCATTCTCACTGCCATTCCCAGAATTCACTGCAAACTACCCGGAACTGCATATACAATTGTATTGGGTCTCCCGGAATCGCAGGGGCCGTCGCCCCTGCATTTTCCGGAGACCCGGACTGGCTTTGGGCTGCCCCTCCGGGACAGCCCATAACTCTCTTTTTGTTTTACTGGTTCTAAACAGAACTGCAACCCTGTTAATGACATATTAATTATTGAAAAGAGTCTGAAGCATTTTGTGTCAAAAACCGGCACTCCAAAAATTGCTTTAAAGTACGATTGTATTATACCATGGTATTATATGCGTATTTTGTATTTAACTCGTATTTTACCGTATTGAACATCCTAAATGACCGTATGAAACATCCCTGCTATAAAGCGTCGTATACTCAATGCTGTACAAGATGATACTTTGATTGACAAAATGCCTCCTTCTATATTAAGCCATTACAAAACATTTTAATGCTGTCTTAACGTACTCATTCCGCGCCCCAAGTTTCAGGAATGTTTGGTAGAATCCCGCATCTTCCCACACTCCCAGATGTATATTTTTGCCCTTCCCGCATCAACGCTGCAGGGCCTTAAGCCCTGTTCAGCGCCAATAAGCTTCACAAACAACTACAATGAAAGAGAACACATCAAGGGCAGAGGAAAGCACATGCTGTTTGCATGAGAATATGCTCTCTGTTCTACTACTGCCCAGAATTTTAAGATTTTCTTCCTCTTCCTCTAGCCACTATCACTACTGCTGCTTGTGCATGCTGATGGTGTTGCTTGAGTGCAGGCAGCCTTGGTGCGTGACCTTGTCTGCCCCACCTGCTCAGTTTTTAGCTGCTGGGTTGCTCTAACCTGCTCTGCATACATAAGCGTTGGTCCCCTACGCATTCCTCCCATTCACCTTCCCCCTGCCAAACAGCTTCCCCTTCATGAGTGCCAATGCCCCTGTGCATAACAGCTGTACCCCTGAGGTGTCCCCACAACCAAATTGTGAGGTCGTAGCAATCTCTCTTTGGCCTGCCTATCGGCCTTTTGTTGGCTGCCTCCTCCGCCTCGGCACTCAACTCGTTCGTTCCGCTTTTGCTTGCTGGCTCGGACGGTTGCCCTGCTGCTCGGCTGTCGCCGTAAGAAAAGCTGCTTGCTTTCCACTGGAACTGCCCATCGGGAGCAACTAGTGCTGGGGTGGGGCTGCTGCTGCTGCTGCTGCTGCAGGGACGGGGGGTGGGGCTGGTGGGGCAGGGGGCTCTCTTGTTCATGACTGGCAGCGACCCAAAAAGGGTTATTTTCACTAACCCCACCAACTCCGGAGGGCTCGGAACAAATTTATATTAAAATATACCGCAGCCCCGCAGGGCAAAAAACAATGTTTTATGCGGGGTGTAATCCCCAAGGTACGACTGCCTTGAGAACTGATATCTAAAGGGCATACAGAAAGCTGGTGCTTTACAAATTCAAGTCATACATCCTGCATATACAGCTCGGTATTGCTGTGCCTTTGCAACATGCAGCTATTAGTAGTTATTTGTGACTTGCAGCATTTCTCTATGGATGAATCAGGGTGATGGATATGGGCAAGCCTTTTTAGAGATCAGGTTGAACGCACATGAGGAGCTCACACAAAACTCAATGAAGTGCAATGTGTCATTCAGCGCTGATATATTGTACAACTTTTCTTCAGGCACAGACGGAGGAACTGACAGGAGCAGCAACAGTCACGGCGGACGGAACAGACACAAACAGATTGTTGTTGCTGACATTTCAGCTTGCTTTCCTGTTCAAGATGGGTTGTCCCTCTGCCCTGGAGCTGTCTACGCTCGTGAAGCAAATAATTCCTCTATAGGCCTCGTTCTGCAAAGTACTTGGCGCTTTTGATACAATCCATGCGGAGTGAATGATAGCTTTCATAACACATGAATTCATGCTCTCTAAATTGTTTGAACGTCGGTGGTCAATTGAGAAAAGAAGTTTTTTGGTATGAAGACATTGATGATGGTTGAAGCCAAGCACTGTTTGATACAGAGGTACAGAAATCATGTTTTTTTATTACTTAAAAGGGATTGGACAAGCATGGTTTTCAAGGCTGACCGCACTTGCCTCAGCAAGATTTATATTTAGATTTACATGGAAGGACCTTCAGCCAGACTGTTTGGCTGATCGACTTGTGACTGGTCCTCGCCAGTCAACAATAAAGCCTTCAAGAGCCTACTATCTGACCTAAAGACCTCAGCAAACCTCGGCGTGACATCCACCTTGTCGAGATCGAGTACTGTGAGGACACCAGACCTCAGAACCAGCTGAACGCCACAAAGGAACAGCACAAAGATCTTGGCAACATTTTTCAAGGAGCCTCCGTTACTCACCACATCATCCTTTTGGGTGTGGGCGGCACCATCTACAACACCCAAACTCTGAAGCCTTTCAAAGAAATGGGTCTCGATTCTCAAAGAATTAAGAAGCTTGCCTCCAAGCTCCATGTGCACTCTGTAAACTTTGCTGCTAAACTTGTCCATACTAGACGTGCCCCTTCAAGTACTGTTATCAACTCACATCAGGAGCCGGTTTCAGGCCAACAAGCCTGCAACCCTCCTAAACCCCATTGATATTTCCTTTTCCTTTTCGCAGTGGAGGAGCTTTACGGTACTCAGTCCTTAATGAAAAAGAAAAGAAGTACGCAGGGGTGATATCACCGCAAGCATGATTAAGGGTTCGGAGACGCGAAGTACTCACGCTACCAGGCGGATTCAAACCCGCGATCCCGAAGAGTCTGGCCTGACCACGGGCCACTAGGCTTTCAGGGCAGCCTTTTCCTTAATTGATGTGGGGAGTGGTTTTCACTGCCTGCGTAGAATTTCTTTTCTGTAAGCGTCCACCCACTATACGTCAATTGCCCAACATGCCTTCGAGGCTTAGGAGTCCTAAATAACAGCGTTAAAGTAAAAGTAACAGTCTACACTGGAAATCACCATCGTGCATTAAGGAGAGGCTCTCAACTAGTGCTCGCACTAGCCGGAGCCCCACCGGGCGTACTCTACATGCTCTCCAGCTGTGTAAATAGAAGGAAAAAGAAAATTAAGAGAGGCTTCGATAGTACTTTTAGACCCGATTTGATCAGGGAAGAAGCAATCACCAGCAAAAATCAAGTGTACGCTTTAATGGCGATTAGGGGAGAGGTGTGCTACAAGGTTAACAAAAAAGGCCTCCAGTCAAAAAGTGAGACTGCTAGCCTGCTCATCCCGAAAGCAACTGGTTCATACAGGAAAAATTCAAGGGAAGCACAAACACCCATGCCACCAAACCCACACCACCAATTCGCTAGAGCTGATCATCGCTGTACTATACCGCGTTAGGGCCTTTCCCCAGGATCACAAGTTTACAATTTGTTTACATCAAAATTAATGCTACTTCAGCAGGGATGAATGGCAGTTCAAGATGGGCTTCAATTGTTTTACATCAAGATTTTGGTGCAGACGATTATCCTCTCCAGAGGTAGATCCTGAGAGTTTTGAAGATCGATGAGTGCTTGAGCTTCTCCAATTCAACTTATGCCATGCGTTTCTGTAATTCTTAATGCATGCCAATGCAACGTTTAATTGCTCAAGAAAGTCCTACTCGCTAACATTCCCCTCAGCTTGCTCCGGGAACAACTCCCGTTTGTCTGCTCAATAATTTTAGGATATCAGCTTCTGCCTAGGTGCCGCTACGGCATGCAGGGGACCCCACATAACGATCAAGCGGGAAGTCAGGACCCGTTGGCACTGCATGGCTTCACCAGGTTTGGTGGGCCGGAAATTTGGTGGTTATAAGCCCCTTGTTAATAATAGCTGATTGTATGCTCATTACCTTACAAAGCAACACGGAATTGAATAAACAGACTGAGTTGTACTGAGCAAAAACAAACAAAACAAACAAAACAAATAAAGTAGCCAGATGGATCATGATGTCCTACCGCATACTCCATTCGCTGCACATCATCTTGTTTTGCTTTTCAAGTTTTCATATAAACGTTTCTGATTAGGGGGGTATTGGTTGTTGCGCTGAGTCTTATAATTTCCAGTGACGGTGATTTGCTTAGACAGCTCACGCCCAATTGTTGGCAGTGACTATTCGTGTGATTTGGTTAGTTGGTTTTTTTCAGTTGAAATTTTTTGCCTACTCTTGTTCAATAAGCTAGGAAGCCAGTTGAAGATAGCATTTTCTAGTTTCTTGCACTCATGCAAATTCTTGGGCTCCATACCATCAGACCAACTCCAAATGCATTAGTACCCTTCTGGAACAATATACAGACGCCCTTTCCCAAACACACTCGGGATATGCACATCATTGCCATATGAAATACTGAAGGCAGAAACTGCCTCGATGCTTGCAACAAAAACTGGCTAAAAGAGCTTGCCAAAGAATTTCCTGAGGCAAGTGGGAAATCAATTACATTCATAATGACCCTACCCCTGTGCACTTAGCATTGAAAAGACTCCTGGCCTTATTTAAGTAGGGAAACTACTCTGCAACCATCCACATCAAACCCCACAAGGATAAAAGGAGTACCCTGGACCCACTTCAAAGCTCTGACGACGCAACCCAACACAGCTCCAGCCCAAACCTGATGCGTAAAGTACAAGATTGGCGGGACTGGATCTACACTGATGGCAATCCTACAAAACACGAAGAAGGGCAAGACACAGGATCAGATGTATACCACCCTTGCTTAACGTATCCCATTACGTAAATCCAAGATGCGTAGGTATAACCAATACCATCTCACGTGTAGAGCTGGCAGCTACAGCAGCCGCAATCATTCACGGCTACTCCAATATAGCCACAGATAGCCTAACCTCAATGCATTAAAAAACAGCTTTCACACCCAAACCTCCACTGCCACCACATCCAAGGAGATGTCCTCCAATCCATTGCCAAAGCAATCCACCAGTCACCATCGCCCATTTATTTCCACAAAGTCAAAACCCATGCAAATATTATATGCAATGGAATGTACATTAATATGCTGACGTTCTTGCTAGAAAACCAATCACAACCTACTCTGACGTTGCGGACAGCTCCATCAAAACAGCTGAGCTTGAGGGAAATCCCTTCCACAACATACACTGGCTTGCAAAAGTATACGAAAAACATTGAATCATAAACCACTCAAACACAGCCAGCCCAGTCACCTACCTCAATACTTTGATACCTATCCAATTACCACGACGCCTTGCAAGCACACATGCACCCCCTCCACTAGGAAATGCCAATACCATAGCAAGCTACCATGAATACTACCACACCCTTATCAATAATGGCACTGTCAATGGAACCCCTAGCAACGCTTACCTAACAGCATCCTATGTCCCTGTTAAATCAAGTGCATCATTATGAAGTATAGAACAGGAACCCTGTACAAAAGCATGCGGTATCGTCGGAATGTTAGAAAGCCTTACTGGTTGGTCCTATTTAGACCGCTTACCAGAAAACCAGGTTTTTGACTTACTGAACAAGTCAAATAGGTAAGCCAAAGAAGCCATGACGGCAGGTAGCAGCAGTATTTTAGGTAAGGGTGTATTCAATTAATGGCTTAGTGCTTGATAAGAATGCTTCCTCCTTCGCACTCTTTAGGAAGCCAAGCAGGTAACCCAAGATCAGTAAGCGTGATCATATGCCTTGGCTTCTCAAGCAAGCACTAGACAAGCCTGTTTAAGAACTGCTTTGTAAGCCTAGAAATTCTGGGATAAGACGGGTGGGAACTAGGTCAATAAGCACTCAGTGTGTTACAATAAGCCAGACCAGTAAGCTGCAAATAACCAGGTCAGCGAGCCACAATAATCCAGGCCAATAAGCCAGACCAGTAAGCCGCAAATAACCAGGCACAATAAGCCAGTCCAATAAGCCTGACCAGCCAGTAAGCCACAATAAGCAGGCCAATGAGCGGCAATAAGCCCAAGAATTCTGCAGTAAGCCTGATCAGGAAGCAACAAACAACCAGACCAATAAGCCACAATAAGCCACAAGCCTAACTGCTGCTTGTTCGTCAGCCTTACTGAGGCTTCCTAGACCGCTTCTTGGTGGCTTACTAATCAGGCTTACTGCATGATTCTCAGGCAGGCTTCATGCTGCTTGTTTGTCATCCCTACTGTGGCTTCCTAGCCTGCTTCTTTGTGGCTTACTGATCAGGCTTACTGCATGCTTCTTAGGCAGGCTTCCTGCCGCTTGTTTGTCAGCCTTACTTACTGTGGCTTCCTAGCCTGCTTCTTTGGATTCCTGCTCCAGTAAGAACCCCCCGCTTCTTCCTAGCTGATATAAGTCAAGGCATTCGTGGCTTCTTGAAAATTTATTGAAGAAAGCCTCACTGGAAAGCGTTACTCCTGGCTTCCTGTCCTGGTGAAGATGAACATTTTCAGAGCGAGGTGCATGCTCTTTTAAGTTGCCAAGATCAGCCATTGGGTTTATGAGCTGAGGAAGTAATTCTCCTTTTTGTTAACACCTTTTTTGAGGCCTTCTCAACAGCAATACCCTGTTTGCTATTACGGGTCAACACTGAACTTGTTCATAATTTCCTTTTCCAGCAGAGCACTAGACTTTTTCCTTCTCTTTCTGAGCTTACAGATTTATTTGTGGCTGGCCGAGATTAGTCAGCAGCCGATCAGCCAGACAAACTGGCTGAAGGTCTCCCCCAAGCAGGCTAGAAGTCGCATGCTTTGACTGAAGGCCTTTCCTTGTAAACCATGTAAACCTTGAAAAACTTCTTCAAGTAACCACTGTAACACGCCTGTTGAAACTTCTAGCTGTGCACATTTGCCCGCGCTTGTCTCTGTGTCTCTATATCATCGTGTAAGTGTGCATTTGCTTTTGCGCCCAGGCCCTTAAGGATCAGGCTGAGATGCCCTTTGAGTTTGAGGCATACATAGTGATGTAACCTTACCTTACCTTACCTTACCTTAAGGATCAGGCTTCACCATCTTGCGCCACAGCCAGAGAGCCAACGCCTTAAAACGTCGTAGTGCCTAATATCCAGTGCAATCACGTTTTCATGTAACACACTCAAATTTGCATACTG
>Ga0307947_1000066_pt1:52500-55025 | contig 55025 bp, 53 predicted proteins | sample OrgLakmetagen232_FD_201840 | JGI IMG/M metagenome (GOLD analysis project Ga0307947, IMG submission 201840) | Saline water microbial communities from Organic Lake, Antarctica - #232 | ecosystem: Environmental > Aquatic > Non-marine Saline and Alkaline > Saline | place: Antarctica...
CTCTTTCCTTGCAGTAAAAATATCATGCTCAATGATTAATACCGTATGTTCACGATCACTTCGGATATAAAATAACTATTAGGCAAAAAAACGGAAATGTTTATTAATTCTTGGGGCCTTTTCCAAACTGAATTCGAAGTTCAAAAATTAACTATTTTAAGTGGCTTTGAGGGTGCTTTTGAAAATGAGCTCCCAGCGTGCCCTGGTTGTGAACCCCTGACCCGTTTTTGGAGCCCCTGTCCCCAGCTGAGAGGCTGGCCGCTCAGTAGAGGGACCATGAGAAGCTGCAGAGGGAGAGGCAGCTCAGGGAGCTGGCAGAGGCATAGGCAAAGGCAAGGGGCGCGGCTGTGAAGAGGCGTGGGGCGTCCATGCATGCTGCTCCAAGAATACGCCTCCTCCTCTCATAGGCCCTTCAGGCCCTTCTTTTGAAGCATCCACACAGTTAGTGAAGATGGCAAGTGGGTAAGAGAGGGTTGCTTCTCTGAATGAAGGAAGCACTCACAGCTGTCATTCTCCCCATGCAGCCAATGGGCAGTCTGCCCATCAATCCGTGTAGCAGCAGCAGCAGCCAACAATAGGGGCTCTCGAATTCACGAATTAATTCCTGACAGGCCTGCCTGAACTGGATTTGAACTCGGAAATAAATCCCCAGACCCCCTCACGAACTAAAATCAAAAACTTAAAATATGTAGTCCCGAAGTGATCGTGAACCTACGGTACACGGAAATTATGTGTAATCTGTACCAGGCCAGGAGTTTCCTTGGTACTAAGGCCACACTTGACACACATTTCTGAACTGCTAAGGATTTATACGATGCGGCACTTGCACTGCACCTTGAGGTTCTCCTTTTTCTGCTCTATAATGATGACATGGCCTCATTCCGGCCCCCTTTTTCCTCCTATAATTATTTATAAACATACACAACTAATTGGGAAGTTTTGAAGGTGGGAGGGGCCCAAGGGCCCGTTTCTCAAAATTGCACATCGAACCCTTCGAACAGTTCGAGGTTTCGAGAACTTTCACGAACTTTATCAAACCCTTGCTCCCCAAAAAACGAACTGAACAACCCTGGTACACGCATGCACACACGTACATTTTACACACACGTGATAAAACAAATGGGGTAATTTGATGGGGTAGGGGAAGAAGAGGGGTCTTGTGCTTATGGTTAAAACTTTTGCGACAGTGACAGTGTGTGCCTGTGTGCTTGGTGTGCCTGCGTGCTTGTTTGGGTGTTGGCCTCTTTGGGCAAGCATAGCTCCCCGACCTCTTAAACTTCTAGTATAAATGGGGCAAAGGATCAGAGCTCTTCAAGAGCTACAAAACAACCCCCCTGATATTCAATTCTAAGAAAGTCAAACCATAGACCATGGTCACCACAGACCATAGTCACCATACTATATCACCCCAGGCAAATAATGTTTTATACCCTCTGGGGTTGTTCCGGTATCGTTTAATACATATTTATTTTGAGGCTCCGGGGTTGCCTGGGGTTGGCAAAAATAAAATTTGGTGGGTGGCTGAACAGTGATGAGCGGAGAAGGCTTCCTTATACGGTTCTTGTCAACACTAAAAATAGCGTACGTACAATGTACACCAAATAACGTTTGTCCACAATCATTTTGTGGCACCAATATTCGAAAATGAATCAAATCTTCGTTTTCAGTTCGTAAGGGGGTCTGGGGATTAATTTTTGAGTTCGAAGGGACTTTGCAAGGATCCTGTCGGGAGTTATTTTGTGTATTAGAGAGCCCCCCACTGTTGGCTGCTGCTGCCTGTGGATTGCTGCTGCTGCTGCTGTGCAGGCTGCTGGGCAGACTGCCCATTGGCTGCATGGGGAGAACGACAGCAGTGAATGCTTCCCTGAATCAGAGAAGCAACCCTCTCTTACCCACTTGCCATCTTTACTAACTCTGTGTGGATGTTTGAGAGGAAGGGCCTGAAGGGGCTGTGAGAGGGAGAGGCTTGTTCTTGGAGCCGCGCAGGCGCCCCGCAGGCCTTTTCATAGCCTCGCCCCTTGCCTTTGCCTCTGCCAGCTCCCTGAGCTGCCTCTGCATCTGCAGCTTCTCATGATCTCTCTGCTGAGTAGCCAGCCTCTCAGCTGGGGACTGGGGCTTCAAAAACAGGGCCAGGAGGGTTCACACTGGCACGCATGGAGGCCAATATTAACCCCCAAATCACTAAAAATAATTATTTTTGACTTAGAAGCCAGTTTGGAGAGGGCTCTGAAAACACCGCACTGATGCAATTGTTTACGTGATTGTGGTCCCCATGAAACGTCTCGGTAATTGGCCGTAATAGCGATCATTTCGAACATAGCAAAAGGATTTCCCTGGATTTACAGCCCAAAAGCTCAAAAAATTTCCCCCAAACTCAAAATTGCTTTCAGAATGAGCTTAAACAAGGAGGCGTCAAGGATTATAACTTTTTGACGTAACGAGCCAATTGAAAGATTAATTATATATTTGGAATCCTGACGTCAAAACGATTGGTATATAAATGAGTCGAATCTGAGGGGGTGGGG
>Ga0307947_1000067_pt1 | contig 55020 bp, 66 predicted proteins | sample OrgLakmetagen232_FD_201840 | JGI IMG/M metagenome (GOLD analysis project Ga0307947, IMG submission 201840) | Saline water microbial communities from Organic Lake, Antarctica - #232 | ecosystem: Environmental > Aquatic > Non-marine Saline and Alkaline > Saline | place: Antarctica: Organic Lake...
TCTCTCTCTCTCTCTCTCTCTCTCTCTGTGCGTGTCCCTCTCACATACACGTGTATACACACACCTGCAGCGTTGTCGTGGGGTCTGCTCCTGTAGAAAGGATGAAGATGATGGGCGTGCGGCTGTTTGTATCCGGGAACACATTTTCCAAAGTCCAGGGTGGAGGCTCCGTGAAGTTAGGGCCAAGGTTGAGGGACACAAACTGCACGTGTGTGGGAGTTGTGCAATCTCAGTTGACTTCTTTTGCATGTGTGTTTGTGCGTGCATTAACTGGGATTTACAATGCTTGGATGAGAAATTAGGAGGAAGGGTTTGTGTCTATCTGCAGTGGAGTGCCTCTACAAAATGACCAGAGCCCAAAGCTACTTTTTATTTTTGATTTTCAACATGGAAGCTTTCCCTGTCTTTCTCACACACATACTGTAGACAGCTTGCCTATCCTCTTCTCTGTCAAGTGCATACCTTGGAGCATCCAAACACAAGCTTCTCCTCCCGGAAGATTTTGATGATGGCCAGTTTGCCAAAGCTACTCCCAATCTTCTGCTCCCATCCAACCGGTAGAGGGGATTCCTATGATGGGTATAGTGTGTGCCATATGCCATGTATATAATGTGTGTGCTGTTCAATGCGGAGTTTGGACGAAGGAAAATAGCAGATGACACCTACTCTGGAAGGGAGGGGCTAAGAATTTAGAAGGGGAACAATGTTCACCACAGTCCTTTATTTGACAAGGAAAACTCCAACAAAGCTGCAACCGCAAATACGCACTCTGCACACATACAAGCACTTTGCAACACACATACACACTCCTTGAACACACACACTCCATGTACACTTACACACTCCTTGCGCACACACGCTGTTCCAACTTCACAAACACACACGCACACACAGAGCCACACAACAGCATACCTGTGGTTCCACAGAGCCCATCCAGTGCTCCCACTCTGCCAGCTCAGCATGGATGCTGCTGGCCACTCCCTTCAGGCACTCAATGGACTGCGCAGGCAGTGTGCATGCATGAACAAGCAAAATTGTTCGAAAGTGAGTTTACCGGTACTGCCTTGTCACATGAGCACGTGCGTGCTGCTGCTGAAGTGTACACAGTCCTGCATTCAAAGTACCCTTGCACTGCCAACAATCTAATGCCTCGCGTTTCTAGTAGATTGGCCTCTGAACAGTCAGCAACAGGAAGGTGGGCATGCTGCCATTCTTGCCACTCTATTCTTCTTTGGTTTAGACGTTAACCTCAGGATTCACAGAGCTACCTTTACAAAACTATTAACCCTCACAGTCCTCCCTTAACAGCTCACACATGCCATTCACCCCCTGCCCCACATTTCAAAACCAGAGGGACAAGTTGGGTAAACATGTGTGTAAGCAAACAACTGTCTGCTGTTTAGCCACACACAGCCATCCACGCACCTGCTCTGCAGAGAGCAGTGCGTTCCACTGTGCCTGTGTGAAACAAGGGGACGTTGGGGGAGAGGGGGAGCCCTCAGGCGGGGGGGGTAAGCCGATGGATCCCCTCACAAAAAATCCCCACTCTGCGTTGCTGATCTCGCCACTGCAGAGAGGCAATGTATCAGGGTCACAAGGACGTAAGTACATTACGACGGGAGTATGAAATTGAAGTTTTGCGGTGGGTGCCTTAAGGTGACGTCAAAAGTGTGTTGTGTTTTGACACATCAAGATTGCAAGGCTATACAGGTGTCTGATATGTGGTCATGTGAATTGAGTCGCACTGTTATGTGAGGGGTCGTTATTGCACAGATCTGGTTTCTTGTGGGTGCATGCTCACAAGGAGTAAACGTCCAAGACTGCAGGGATTATTTTTCATGTTTAGGAATCCAACAAGGCTACACAAACAAAGAAGTGTTGCATATTGCACGTGATCGATGCCTCAAGCTGAAAGTCTTCATGCATGTCTTACTTTTACCCACCCCCTCCCCCCACACCTCCATGCATTGGCATGTGCATTGCTGCTCACATGCACACACAGCTAGTCACCTGGAAGGATGTCTCAACAGCGATGTGGCCACCAAAAACGCACACAAAAGCTTGTGCTCTTCAAACAGGCCCCGGCTAACATTGTTGAAGGTGAATTCAGTGATGAAGGAGCTGAGGGTCTTGAGCCGCATATCCACGTTGTCTGACTTTTCGCTGTTCTCTATACAGTAGCTGTGAAAGTACGGGAGGCAGCAGTGGGAGGAGGGATGAGCAGAGGTTGATTGAACACGGAGATGCAATACTGCACAGCCTGGACAAGCATGTACACACTTGCAAAAAAGCGTACAATCTCCATATGATGGTCAAAGAGGGTGTACTGGCTGCGTGTGTACTCATCAACAGGGTCAGGCAAAGTGATAAAAGGCAGTCTCCTCACCCAGCACTGCCATTGGCAGCAAGTGTTGCAGCAGAGGAGCATGAGCACGGTATGAAACCCTAATGCCTATGCTAGTAACAGAGACTATACAAGCACGCACCTGAACATGCGCGAGAAGTATAATAGGCTGAACTGGTACATTGAACTGATAGTGGACAGGTCCGCAACCACGAAATACAAAATGGAGCCTCGAGTGGCGGTTGGCCTGTACTGCTCTCGTGCAGCGTTGATGCCTGTCTCAGTTTCTTCAGCCTCCAGCACACGATTCTGTGAAGACATCCCAAAAAGACGACGTGTGTGATGACATGCGTGGGGCCTTTTATTGTGCATGAACTTGTTGCCCAACTATGCAGCGCAAGGGCTTCTCAAAATCAGTCTGGTTTGATCGTTCACTTTGAAACCTACAGAGAAATGCTGCAGCAAATTGTAGGCTGCAAGGTTTGCTATGAGTCAGACATAGCACATGAAATGAAATTAAACATCAGGCTGTGCAACCGTTGTTGTCACTGGACAAGCCATGTTTGCACAATATAAATCAGGATAACAACGCACCGTGATGACAGAAGAAGTGAGCTTTGAGTGGTTCAGCACATTTATGAGCTGCTCATCGTCCAGGATGTTGCCCTTACTGTCCTTGAGCAGTCGAAGGATCTGAGATGTGGGTGAAGTGAGGGATTGTGCAAGTCACAGCATAGTTTGAAGCAGGCAGCACAATGGTAGGCCATTGTGCAGCAGGTTGGTAAGAAGTTACAAGTGCGGTGTCACTTATAAAAGGTGTGGTAATACCACACATTGAAGTTGTTAACGTTGGAACATAGGATGATAGGCATGCTCATTCTACCCTTTGTCATCCATATTATTCATATGAAGACAAGGGAATGCGAGATTACTATTAACACATCATGTTAAGGGAGCATACAACTTTGCATATAAAACAAGGTTGTCGATCGACATGCACATCCTGTTTGCTAACATAGAACACTAGCTCACACCTTTTAAGTGTGACCAATTATGCAGACTCAAGAGTAGCAAGTGAGGAGGTGGAGGAGAGAGAGAGAGAGAACAATAGAGATTTAAGATCAGTCCTAATTGCAGGCACGTGCCTTGTCCTCTAGATCTTGGAGCTGCTTCTTGTCATTTGAAATGGACACGACAAGCCTGTCCTTAGCCTCCTCCAGGTCTGGGCGCTCCTTCCGCACGACCTCACCAAGCAGCTGGTCTTCCAGGCCCTTTGAGGTTTGAGAGAACACAGAAGGTAGGAAATTTGTGACACGTTCTTCAGGAATCAACATGACTGCAAGAGAAGGCTAGGCGCTGACCGTTTTGCAGGACAACAGTCAAAGTGGGCCTTTGTCATGTCAGTTGACAACCGTCATCAAGAATATTTACGAGGACTACAGGGCAGAGCACGTGACTTGGGTGCTGCAATGCAGGGGATGCTTGAGGTATGAATTTGTGGATAGGCATAAGCATGCTAGCAAACATCCTCACTGCCAGCCCGCAGGCCTCCGCACCGAGGTGCAACAAAGCTGTAGTCAATGTCAGCTGATTTGCTGTAAGTGGAATTCCTTCTTTTGTCTGCTTTATTACACCCACCCCTCTCTCTGTACGATAGGAAAGCAGGGCTCTGTACGATACCTTTATTACACCCACTTTATTTCTGTACGATACCTTTATTACACCCACTTTCTTACACCCACCCCTCTCTCTGTACGATAGGGATGCAGGGCTCTGGCATACAAATACGCATGGACTCAGAGGTCCTGACGGACAGCCGTTGCAACTTCATGGTGGCTGTGAAATTTACAAAAGAGCCCTTGATAATAAGCAAGGCTCCAGCACATGTGTACAATGCAGTCAAAGGCCGAGACAGACAGCCCACGCAAGCATGCATGCGCGCACCTTCATGGTTACTGTGAAGTTTATCACAGTGACCTTGATGCACACTTCCGGCAGGTAGTGAGGGTTGCTCATCTTTGTGGTGATGAACAGCTTAAAGTTGGGGTCGTAGTCCACATCTGCGTCACCCAGGCGGATGAGGCTTCGGCCCCCCACCTTGAACACAGCCTTTTGGAGGATGGGCTCCAAAGAAGGGTCAAGCGTCTCACCCACATCCTGCGTGTACGTATAAGTGCACGTTGTTCAGCCTCACGCTGTTTTTTAGCGATTATGCAGGCTGGCGCTTATGAACAAACACTTCCAAAATTCCATGTTAATGGGCTTATAAAGCGCAATAAGGACCAAGGACAAAAATACCCCACTTTGTAAACGCCTTAGCTGCTCTTGCCTAAAACCGAGCCTCTAACCAACAACATTTCCACCTACCCACAGAAGCATCCCAACCTGCCATACACATACCCCCAATCACTCACTCACACACACAAAACATGACAACAGGTACAAACCACAGTACCGTATGCAGATGAAAACACCCCAACAAAATGCATGCACCTCAATCAGCACAGGTGATCTCAATGAAAACACCCCAACCAAATGCACGCACCTCAATCAGCACAGGTGATCCCACGCGTATGGAGTTTTCCAGGGTGCGCAGGAAGCTTGGGTCTGACAGCTTGACCACGCGCAGACCATTGCCCTGCTCCATGTTTTTAAGCCAGGTGTTGGCCTGCAGAGGTATGAAATAGACGCTTTCATGATAAGGGAAAGTCTTTGCAATCACTCCACTTCACACACATACATGCAGTACGTCACAGTGACAGACTGTACGTCTCAGTGGGTAATAGTCTATGTACACACAAGCCTTGTCCAGGGTGGTACCAACACCGCAGGCTGAGGTAGCTGAGGTGATAGAAACAATACAAGGCCCCACCCAGCAGCTTCAAGAAACCTATCGTCGAATCATGAAACGCATACGCCGCAGCACAGCTTCACTGACTTAGCTGACAAAAGACGTTCTGGCATGCATCAGAGAATGTGTGTTGTCTTGTACGGCCCCATTCCTGTGCCAGCAACTTGCTAGTTTACCTGGCCCTGTGGGTCGATCATGAGGGGCCAACGTTTGCCGCGAGCTACAAGGATACCGTTGTCAACGGACACATCGTCAGTGGGGAGGCCTTGGATGTTCCACTCACGCACCTGAGCGCACGGATTTACGTTTAAGGGCACAGCAAGATGACTGTGTGAATTGAAGCAGGCTCAAGATGATTGACATATATAGCAGTATATAACCACAACAACGTACGCTGAATGGTACCTAAAAAGGGTCCTGCAAGGCATGTTATAAGCAAAAAGGGCAGGAAAATACCAAAAGAGGCCATCAGGTAATTACACCCATAGATGCACAAAAGTGTGCTCCTGTTCCAGTGAGTCCCAGAAATTAATGATCTACATACTTGCAGACACTGAAGCAGCTGCTGCACTATGCACCTGCTGCTAATCAAACTTACCGCACCCATTTGTCTGGCAATTGTGATTGAAATGGATCCACACTTAAGCCGCTTACACACGCATACAGGCACAGGCAGTGGCTCTGGTCTATAAGCAGCTGTGTATTAACAATGTACACTGACTCAGGCGCACACGCACCTCCACAGGACTGGCAAGTGTGGCTTTCAGCGTACTGTCTGCAGAGACGGGGATGCTTCGTGCAGTAGTCTCACTGATCCATTCTGCCACTAGGTCTATGCGGAATGCACGCGTGAAGGCCCCATAGTACGCAATGGATGCGGCACTCAGGAAAACGTCGCCCGTCTGCAATGGACACAAGTAAGAGAATAAGTGCATTTCAAAAGTGCGCAGCATGTTGTACGCTGAACACGCTCTAGCCTTAATGGAAGAATGTAGGACTACAAAACTCAGGGTGACTCATTTTGCCTCATTTGCTTGATTCACTATAAAGCGTCCTTGCAAGCTATGTATCATAAATGCTGCAACTGTAAAGGCCAAGTGAATGCACTTCAATTCATGGAGCACCTTCCTTCTCATTTACAATCAAACTAGCTTTGCAATGCAGCTTCACGTGTACAATAAGGAGCACAGCTGCCACCCTACCCACCAGTAAGTGTGTTTGCCCCTGCAGAATCTCGGAATTCTCTGCCCATCGTACCCCCTCAGATGCAAGCCCGTTTGTCAGCTTTCCAGCTCGGTCAAGGCGCTTGCGTGTCAGATCAGCCTGTTATTGCGTGTTTGGGTTGTGAAGTTTTGTCAGCACACACTTGTATGTGCATGTCTGTGCTTGTCAGATTAGCTGCAGACGATTTTCCATGTTAGCAAGATAGGCTAGATGGTTGCGCTTAAACAATGTATTTAAATCGTAAAAGCACACGCACAAACACATGCACTCATACCTCCTCATTCAGTTCCTTTTGCTCCTGCTGCGCCTGTTGCAGCTGCTGCTTCAGCACCTCCACGTTCCTCTCCACCTTTCGCAGCGCCGTCTGCTTGTCTGACAGCTTGCGGTTGGCTTCTGCCAGCTGACCTTCTGCCTGGCCCAGCTTGGCTCTCTTGGGCCCCACCACCTATGAGGCACATTGCAAGTGTTATGATCAAGCTTTGTGTGCCAATGTGTGTGCATGCGTGCAAGCGCGGCGTTTTAAGACGGACTTATCGTTCACAATATATGTACACATCCTCTCTTTCACTCAGACTCCTCCAAACTTTACGTTGACTCACTGTTAAATCCCGCTGCTCTTGGTTATACGCACAAGCTCCACAATACGCCTACACATTGTTTGCAATGTGCTTACGCACACTCTTATTGTAAGTGCAACGCCCTCTACCTTCAACCACGGCCACATGTGTTTAATCATTGTTAGGGGCATGTTCCCACATACGCACCTCTCACACTGAGCACAGGCAGCATTTTGTTGTGCACCCACTCTTCCCCCTTACCTAGAAGACCCTGACACACACATTTGCACATTCTTCCCCCCCTTATCTTGGACACCCTGTTGTACAAAAACACACATGCTTCCCCCCCTTACCTTGGACACCCTGTTGTACACGTCCATGGCATGTGTCCACATGCACAGGCTCATGGCTGCCCTAGACTGCTTGGCCACGTTCTCAGGGTTGTACTGAGGGTCCTCCACATACTTACGCAGCTTTTTGGCCACCGAGTCCTGTCAAACAATTCAGCCAAGTGAACATGGAACGCGTGGGCATTTATAGGGCATTTAAAAAGTGAGTGACGATATGCTAAAATCAGTACTGCAGATTAACATACTGCAATGTCCTGTTTGCACATGGCAGGTGATGCCCAACTTTGCAAGGCTAATCGTAGCCATCCTTGTTGGAAGTTTCCCACAAGCATGTTGCAACTTCCCACGCTTTTTTTACCAAAAATTACTCTTTGCTTGCAGTGAAGATTGCTTTGTGTCCTCTAAAAGGACAATCCGCAGACATACTCGCAATCACACAAACACACACTCACAGGAATGTTCTCCTTGTCAAACTCCTCCAAGCTGCGCATGAAGTTGGAGTCACCGAGCACGCGTTTGGCTGTATCCCAGTCTGGTCGCTCTTGCTTCAGTATGCACACCGCCTCCATGGTCATCTGTGTTGCAATGATTGTTTATTGACGCACAATGGTTTAAAAACTTCATTGTACAAATTGATGGACACGTGCACGTCACAGCTTTGTTGACGGTCAACCTTTAGACCAAGTCTCCACGGTCGCCGGTGTTGTTGTGCATCAAATACAAAGCACAATGAAAGGGTCTCTCAGCTATGCTCATGCCTGTTCTGGGACCGAGCATGTGCCTGAAATTGCATGGAATTGCAAAGGGAATCAGCAGCCCAATAACCTTACATTTACCCCAATGAGCTCCAAGCAGACCTGTGCAGAACACTGCGAGCAGAATGCGCCCAGCTGACCATTTTATGGACAGACAAAAACACACGCTTTCCCTCACCCTTACCTGCACCAGTGCGGGGGGCTTTGCAAAAGACTTGATCTCGGTGATGTCGTTCTTGTTGAGGGCCTTCAAGGAGTCAATAGCAGCACACAGGGCTGGCATGGCCTCCTCCAAATCTGCCTTGGCGTCGTCAGCAACAACCTGGTGTGTGTGTGTGTGCGTGTGTGTGTGCGTGTGTGTGTGCATGTATCTCTGTAATTGTATTTGTGTGTGCGTTTATGTATGTGTGTGTAATGATGAGGCAGTGTCAGTTCCAAGCTGACAAATAGCGTGGATTTCATTCTAGGCCCCAAAAATGTGCGCCACAAAAATGTCAGTTACAATCCAGGCACTCACTTGACAAGTAATAAGGAAGCACAGTGTGATTAGAGCCCTGAGAAGCAGCCATCTCAGCTCTGTTTGCTACTTACAACTTAGCATGGGAGGAAGCAAACGATTCGCTTTTTCCGCTCTGTAATGCTTTATTCATCAAGCACCCCACAATGCACTGTTGGGTAGCAAACAATATGCACCTGGATTTCTTTCTGCATGCTCTTCACTTCCCGCTCCTCCATCGCCACTGTGCGCTTTACTGACTCTGCCTCTTGCTGGTCTGCTGACGCCTGCAATGTGGCCGAGGCAAAGCACAAGCATGTAAATGCACGATGGCATGATAAGGCACGATATGTAAGCACACATAGCACTATTCAGCACAGCACGTAAGCACATTATAGCAATGCTAGGCATAAGCAACATACACGCACAAAGTAGGTACAGGACGCAAGCCCAATACACAGGCACAGCATTGCCTAGCAATGCACATCACAGCATCACTAGCAATGCACACAACAGCATCACTAGCAATGCAAGCCACATCAATGCACACCACTTTCAATGCACACCACATCATGAAAGCACGGGTGTACAGAAGATGCACATGTAATGAAATTTTTGCTACCAAGGCACAAGCATACAGCAGCACACACACAAAATCACACACAACCACACACACACACACACACACACACACACACACACACATACGCACACACACACACGAGCGGCACCTTGGCCAGCAGCTCAGACGTAGACTTGCTCTTTGCTTCCAACACTGGTGCAAGCTTGGCCAGCTGGTCCTTCATGCCGTCCACAAGTGCGTTGGTTTCATTGAGCTTGTGCAGCCCGTTCAACAACCTTTCCTTAGCCAGCATGTTCTCCTCCCTGCACGTGAATACAATTAAGGACTGCTTTAGGGTTGCTGCTGGTTTGTTGTGGAATTTCATTAGGCTGTGCAAAACAATCCCAAACAATCTTGCCTGTACGCGTTTACCTACACAAAGTGATTTATTGATGTACTAAAGGTTGCAGCTATGCACTGAATTGGGAAGAGTCAGGCTTGCTCTTGCCAGCCACCTTTCCACCCAGGTGACCTTTCCTATGATTTGGCACACACACACAGACCCAGCTCCTGATTGCCAACAAATCACACAGACCGCACCCACCTCTTCTCGTTCAGCAGCTGAAGATACAGACTGATGAGGTCTAAATACGACTTGGGCGTGGTATAGTACCGTCTGCGCAGCTCCGCGTAGTAGCGTTCGCTGGTCTTGGCCACACTGGTGTGGATGACCACGCACATCTGGGCAAGTGCTTCAGTAATCTGGGCAGCACACAAGAAAGTGCATGTGTTTGCTGCTTTCTTACCCGGAAGCGTGTTTGCTGCTATACACATGCTTGGTCTGTTTGCCGCATCCATCTAGGCAAACAAGTGACGTGAATATCTGAGCATGAAATTCTAAGACAAGTGAAGCACAAGGCACTGAGCGCAAAAGCGCTTAAACACACGCGCATAGTCAAAACATGCTTTTGGCCAGCATGCTCTAAAACTAAGTTAGACTGGGCGTGCTGCTCGACCTCTGCTTTGCACACCTCTTCACCCCCCAGCTCCACGCCTGCTAAGAACTTGCGTGACACTGACAGCAGAGCCTCATCCGGCCACTGCGCATGAAAAAGCAGTCACACACACTTTGAGGGAGTGTATTTCAATGTAGCATCAACTTACAACTTTGTAGCATGTCTGTATATTTCAGTGGATAGACAGACAAGGGGATACAAGCAACTGCTGAGTATTATGGTAGCTGTGGAGGCATTCACATCAAAGCACCAGCCACAGTGAGCTCACGCACTAGTTTTTAATAATGACTAAATGACACATGCAAGATACTTCCTTTCTGCTCCCATGGGTGAGCCCTTTCTGTTCCCATGGGTGAGCTTACAAGAAAACAACAGCAAAAGAAAGCCTGCCTGTGGTAGAGCAGCCACTGGGGGAGATTTTTCTCCCTTAATCCGTGAAAACCACGCTTTAAGACAGCCCCAGAAACACCCACGCTTTCAAAGCAGCCTAAAAACACACCACCCCTCCCACCTGAGTGAACCAATCGATGGTGGAGCAGCTGATGAGAGAGGGGAACTGCCGGCAACGCACACGGAAGCCCTCCCCCACAGGACTCATAGTCAGCACGATGTGCAGGTTGTCACGCACACGTTGGATGAAGGCAGAGTAGCAGGCATCCTGTGCACAGGAGTGGGTGTTAAGGGGAGCAGCGTCAGTAAAGTAGTAGCTTGGACACGCGATCCTGCCCAGCAGCAACAGCTGCAGACTAGCTGGACAGAGCTTTATGTAATCTAAGCCAGGATCAGCTGGGATGATTGCTCTTACACTCGTATACCACGCAAGCTGTGTACTGTGTACCTATCAGGTAGAAGCAGAGGGGAAGTGTGAACCCAATCCAATCCTCACGGCAGACAGGGGCCTGCAAAGAAGCAGGAGGAAATCCTTCGAGACCACCTACCTTTGTTGGGCTTCCCCCTTTGTTCATCAGCCATTCACGGATGTCTGAGCAGACTTTGTCTTTCTCCTCGGGGGAGTACATGCCCGGCACCTCTCCACTGTTCAGCATGTTGTTGATGTCCTCCAAAAAGGACTCGTTCACAATCTGTGTGTGTTGTAAATGGTTGGTGTGCATGTTGTGGGTGCTTTTTGTGCATACCATCATGGAGCATGTTGATATCCTCAAAGCTTTATCCAAAATCTGTGTTCGCAAGAGAGAGGTCTGAGTATCGTCAGCAACAGCAGAGGCTTGCAAATTAAAACATGGTCTGGTACAGCAAGGCCTAAGCAAAAGAGGAAATACGGAGGGGAACTTCATTATGAGAAGGAAAGGTGTGCTATGGAATGCAGGCTCTGAGCGAGTGCGCCAGGAACTGTGAAACATTAGGACATGCATGCACTCACACACACACACAACATACCTGGGAGTCACTGAAGAGGAAGACCACTTGCTTCCCTTCAATGCCGGCCGTATTGTAGAGCCTTTTGAGGTCCTCCCTAAATTCTAAGGCTCCATACCCTCTGGATAGCTCGATGGAGAAGGTTTTGTAGCCTGCGTGCATTCACATTGGGATGGACTGTAACAAGCTCTGCCATGTATTTACATTTGAATGACTCCTGACATGCACTGCTGTGTAGATAACATAAAATGGGTGCTAGACAAGTATAGTAAGTGATTACAAGCAACCATTTAGGAATCCACCTAGCTTTACAACATGCAAGATCATGCGCGCTAAGGCGGACACACAAGTGGATACACCCACCTCACCTTCACACAAAAAAACGCACCAGTGATGAATGAGGCAAAGCGAGTGAGGGAGGATTTACCAGAGCCCCCCACGCCCACCAGCATGGCGTTGCCACGAGGCTGACGCAAGATGCGCGCGATGCGTGTGATGTGCTCAATGGCATCCATGAAGAACACTGCAGTGCATGCATATGCGTGTGAGTGTGTTTGCCTGTACGTGTACGTGTACGTCTGTGTGTGTGTGCGTGGCAGGTTGTACTAGTTTTGCTTGGGGCCAAAGTTAGAGCTGGTTAAAAGCAACATATACATGGGGATAGGGTAGACAGTCAGTCAGGGTAGACAGCGTTTATTCTATATTTTATGCGCTGCAAGTTCAACAGCAGCACAAGCACGCACCAAGGTTGAGAGTGTTAGTTCCTGACGTGTTGTACTCATCCAAGTAGTCTTGCAACAGCTTGAGGAGCTTGCCCATGTCCTCAATTTCCTCATATCTGCAATTTCAAAAAAACAACGTGTTTTTCTTATTCTTGCCAAAGGTAAGTGGTTGTTTTTGCTTGGATCGACAGAATGCAGCACAATAACTTGTTTCAGCGCAGGTGTAGTCTGAATAACTGACAACATGCAACAGCAGCAGCGCTACCATCGCACACAGGACAAGGCTTTATATAAGAACATAAGAACTCTGTATTAGAAATGTGTAGGGGGCCAAGGAACGAAATATATAGAGCTTGCAGAAGGGCAAAGGGTTCAGGCTTGCTCACCTTCGCTCTTCTGAATCGAGACCCATTCTCAAAAAGTCGCCAAACATGATGGCCCTGCAATCAAAGAGCATTGTGCAAGATATTCTTATGCAAGGCTGACCAGAATTGAGCATGTATTACTGTAGGCAAAAAGCATCTCCCACAACTATGTAAAACAGCCCGCTTTTTTGCAAAATAACAACTAGAAATCAAAAGTAAGCCAATGTAATTACACTTACACATGCTCTTTACACTTTTGCATAAACACGCCCCTTCAAAACAACGCACAGACGACATATCTACTTCAGCATACACACTTAATTACTTACACACACAGAAAGTAAGGTCGCACGCTTTGTATAGTACGCACAGCCCGTTCCCCCTATAAACTGAATAGCCATCAACCAACGCACCTGTTCACAAACACGTCCTCATGCGAGCCGGCATCATTAATGCCATGGTTGCTCATCAGAGAGGACAGCATGGCCTTGAAGTATTCCTTGTCCTCTGCACTCACCAGCCTATGGGTGGTGTGTGTATGTGTGTGAGAGAGTGTGTGTGTGTGTGCGTTGTTGATGGGAGGATATTATATGGGGGGAAGGGAGGGCAGGTTCTGTTGGCAACGAAAGCTTGGGCTCCAGTCACTACATTGGACAGGTTGTGAATTGTTGAATGGTTGGTGAAATAAAGAACGCACGGCATGCCTGACGTACCCACATCCATACACTGACTGTCTGCGTGCTCTAAATGCACTTACATTCAGCCATGCACATCCAACCCCCACGGGACTCACAGCACGCAGCTCATGCCACGCAGCTCACACCACATGTCAAACATACCCACCTATCATGAAACACGCGGCATGACTCATGCACCCACAGCCGCTGCAACGTGGCACTTGAGTTGCATGAGGAAGGGGTGACCATAAGCATGCCCTGGAACACTTTGGATAGGTCACGCAGGTTGAAGGTGTAGTGGCTCTTGGTGGGAGTGGGCAGCAGCTCCTCCTGTGTGTTTTTGTATGCGTATGTGTGTGTTTGTGTTTGTTTGCATGTGAATGTGGGTGCGTGTGTGACTGTGTATATATGAGTGTGTGGTCTAAGGCTTAAGGCACGGCCTTGCAGAGGCATGAGGAATTAGAGTGTGTTCGAAAGTTCCTGACCACACAGAGGTACAACCAACAGGAGTTCCTATGAAAGCAGTTGACCATTTAGGACAACAAGCAGCGAACAATCACAGCTTATCTAAGAAAAACTCATCCCAGCTCATATCAGGCTTTCTCCTTCACAAAATTTGACAATCTAGGGCCAGCAACGAATGTGTGCTTGCTGAAATACAAACACCAATAATTATAGGCAAGCGCCCTTAATTAGAACCATACGTGAGCATGCCATTAGGCATGCGGCAACGGTGTGCCTCACACTTTACAGGCTTTCTTCTAAGAGGCATGCAAGTGCACTCACACTAATGCGTGTGTAAGCCTCCACACTTGCGTCCACGATGGGCTTGCTCAGGCTAGCGAGTGCTGGAGGGAAGTCCGACAAGAAGCCATTGAAAATAGACCCCAGGATCGTCTTAGTGGCCTGCACGAGCAGGCATGTATGTGGAGTGTGTAGTCAGGAAATGGGTACATACAGGGGCGTGCACACGTGCGTGCAAGGGCAAGACCCCCAAACATACACGGAGGGGAACGGATGTCTATTGAGTTGTAGCACTTGGGAATGAGGTGGAAAGCTAAGCACATCGCCGCAACGTAGATGCAGATTTATCTATGGGGGCTTCAGAAACAGGTGATGTACAGCAGTCCAACCAGGGAGGACACAAACATGCTGTGCAGTCAGCAGGTGCGCCCATGCTCAGTTAAAGATATGGGCATTTGGACACATTGTATGCTCAATTAAAGATATGGGCATTTCGGCACATTGTGCGCAACAGGCAAGTCGCTGCCTAGGTGAACACATGCAATTCTGCACACAGCACGCATGCACACCAGCACACACACACGCACGGCGGAAACATAATTACACGCACGTACGTTGTTGCCATAATAAGCACACGCAAACCTACACACAGCACGCAGACACACAAGCATGTGCATAGACAGCATGCCGACACACAAGCATACACACGCGATTCCTTATTCTTTACATCTCAAGACTGCCTACTGAATGCAAGTTAACAGAAACAAAGGAGGCATGGTCAATTGAAAAGAGTGTGCTTGAAAATTTTTCTTTTGCGTATGATGAAAACACTTTGCCTACTCTTCGTACCCACCCTGTCACTGGGTGGAGGCACGTTGAGGAGCGTAAAGTGGCGCACAAAACGTGCAGACATCTCCTGGCGACCTCCTCCAGGGGGAGCACACGCAGCACACAGCGTGGTGTTCTCGACCTCCTTCCAAAACAGCTTGGAACGGTCATAGAAGCCCTGTGCAATATCGCATACATATGTGTGTATGTGTGCGTGGTAAAAGGGGATTATTGTTGTATACCGTGACAGGTATAGGGGACAGAAAAGAGGGAACATGCATGTGAGCAAAGTCAGCAAAATAAAGGTGAAAAGCGGTCCACAAATTTGAGCGACAAGACGATTTGTGTTGGAGTGGGTTGGACACACTATTGAAGATACCTCTTTTCATATACCACAGACCTCACACAATGTAGGAAAAGACGCATACCATGCATTGCACACCCTCCCCTTTGACTCTGCCACCTCCACACATATAACAAGTATATTGTGTGAGGATCCTTCTTAGTGTCCATGAAGGAAAGACTTCAAACTAGCACTAGCACTGATCGATGCCCTGCCAAACCCACCTGTGCGTCCTGGAATTGGCGCAGCAGCTCAATGGGGGGTTGGGCCCCGTACTGCTCTCGAGCTGGCATGTTTATATCGTCCACAAAGAAGACAATGCGCTTGCCAGCAGGGGCGCCGTACCTGGAATGATTGTGTATGCGTGTGTGTGTGTGTGTGCGTGTGCGTGTGTGTATTTGCATGTTGTTTGCAGCAGTGCTTTGTGGCTCCCTTTAGCCCATATTTACAGGATCACTGGGACAAAAGTGTGACAGGTGAGGCAAGCATTTGTGTGGCATCCTTTGAAACGATTCACAAAAAACAGGGTAAAGCAATCCATGACAAGGGGCACATACAGTTCTCTCCTGTACACAAAGGCCAAACACACACATGCACGCACGGCAGGTGCACATACACACACGTACGCACCGTGTCTTGCGCTTCTTTTCAAGCTTGGACTCCATCACCATCTGTGCATCTACAGCCTGGGTCTGTGCTGAGAAATTGATGGTGTAGGGGATGACACCCTTCCTTTCGCTCAAATCGTTCAGTGCAGCCGTGGTGATCACACTTTTTCCCACTCCAGTCATGCCTGTCATCAGCACGCTCCGCTGCACATCCAGGCACGCCTCCAGCAGGTACGCGAACCTGCAGGTGTAAACCATTGTTTTCCAAGAAATCGGTCATATTTTGGTGATTGTAATCAACCTTTTGAGTAGCTTTGGTCCTGTAGTTTGTAGCTTTTGTTATTATGGGATACACAACAACAGGTAAGGCTGGACGACAAGGGTAATAATACGGTTATGTTCTGACAGCGTAAGTTCTGCACCTAATGTCAAAGAAATAGGGATAGCATGCAGTAGGGCAGAAGCAGGCATGCTATCCCTAGAACGTCAGGGTGTATATGGCGATCCGTAAATCGACAGCCAACATGCTTGGAAACACATTACACGCTTCTTTGACAGATACACCACTGTAACACCAACCATGCGTGTGCGCATTCACATGCACGCATCCACCCACAGACATGAGTACAGCATGCTATCTGACATTGTCCTCTATTTGCGTCAGCATCTGGAAGGCACCCACCCACACATACAAATACGTAGGCACGCACAAACAAGCACAAACAAGCACATACACACACACTGGCACGCTCATACTCCCAATATATAGCACATGCTGTTACCTGACAGTGTCCACAGTGGGAACCAGCATCTGGAAGTACGGGAGGTCTTTGACGTACTTGAAGGATGGAATGACCTCCCACCACTGACGCAGGGCTCCTGGGAAGCCCTTGGACTTCATGTCCACCCAGTAGTCAAACACAGTGCCGCTACCTGTTTTTTTACATCAAAACACGGTGTGGGTCAGAGCTGGTAGCCTTGCAGGGATGCTGACCAAGACTAGAGCTGGTACCTTGCAGGGATGCTGACCGAGAGTAACAGAGCAGCACAGTCACTTTGTTGCCTGTGTTAAAAACACACCTATACACACATTGCAGCAAAGGATATGCTCATTCAAGCACGCGCATACACACCTGGCAAGCTCATCACAGACTGCAGCTCATCGCGCACAAAGTCGTCAAACTCGTCCTGGCTGCTGTGCTGCAGATTGCCTCCAAGTGCCCACACGTAGGCAAACGTGAACACGAGCGAGATGGCTTGGTAGGTCTGTGCGTGTGTGCGTGTGTGTATGTATGTGTGTTGTTTGAGAGCCTTGACGCCTGGGAGGCATCACTAGGGCATCGGCTGTAGGCCTTTAAATTCAATGATTAGAAATGGCTATCTAACTGATCCTTTGTCCTACCCTAGAAAAGCACACAAATTTGGGATTGACTTGAACACTTAGATTGTAAGACATGCGTGATCTGCCACATAAAAAGCACGCAAGACGGTGACATAGCAATCGTGTCTGTGAAGATCGCAATCCAGCCTGTTTGCAACTATGCAGAGCTTTCTGTGTCCATGAGGGTTGTGAGTCGTGAGTTGCGAGCAACCTGATCACAGGGTTCAAGGACTGCACAGTGAAGCAAACCCACGTGATTTTCATCCTTGTCGTTGAACTTGAAGCCCCTCTCTGTCTGCAGCAAGCTCTCCATGATGCAGCACAAGCTGGTGATGCGGTTGTTTTCCACAGCAGGGATGTTCTCAGACCTGCACAAGTGTGAATAGAATGAAGAGTGTTTTTAATGCAGTAGCTCATCAGATTGCCATGGCAACCTCCTTTAAGTACCTACTGCGGTGTTCTCAGTTGGTGGGTAGTGGTACCGTATGTTACCTTACTCCACCCCCCCACACACTAGGACTTCGTGTTTTACAACAATTGCTCCCCTATCCTCTAGGCACATACATCATAGGAGCTAGGGAATTCATTTCAAGCACCCAGCAAAAAAATTGCTTTCGTAAGCCTATCCATGTGCTTCATGCCCTGATGAGCACCAAACAGGTTTTACCTTTCCTCACCCTGTCCTACTCTAACCGCCCTCTCCTAAAATCAGTATATACTGTACGACCGTTTCAATGGTTTGATCCCCCCCCCTCCCCCCCACCAAAATAAGGTCAATAAGGGCTGGTGATAAGATAATTGGACACAAAAGCATGATACGCCCCATGCATCACAAGCTGGTGATGTTTGTTTAGCTCGACTGAGACCATCCTTGCGTGGAGTGGAATTGCGAACCTTGCGCCAACCTGGTCCTGGGTGTGTCATCCCATTCGCAATTTAACCACACCAATCACCCTCCCTCCCTCCAGGAGAATACCAAACTCCTGCTTGCATGAACACCACGTGTTTACAGAGCAGCTGGTGTCTGCTGACCGACAGAAGTGTGTCATTGGCTGCTGGCCAAGCCTTTCTGCTACATCTACATCGTATGTCATTTGCTGCTAGCCAAGCCTTTCTGCTTTGCCGCTGAGCCCCAACTCACGAATCGCTCTTCAACCGCCACCAAGGTATGGAAGGGTGATCAACTGTACATGCAAGCCTAGGACTCAGCATACTGCTGTCGAAGCACCATCCATGCCAGTTTCACATCCCTCACATCTCACATTCCACTCCAAATTTAACGGTCAACACCAACTTCCACAAGCACTCACTTGTTGGCAGCAAGCCACGCCAGCCCAGCGTCCACATGGGCATCAAACAGGCTGTAGATGTACGCCCGGAACTGTGGGGCCAGCATGGGCAGGCTGCCGTGCAACGTCTTGTCACACCACGTCCGCACAGCAGGCCTCCAACCAAGCTCCTCCAGGGCGAGGTACACCTGCGTGTGCAGAATGTGTGTTTGGTGTTTGGTGAGTTTGTGGGTGTGTATATAGGGCGCTCGTGGGTGCATGTCATGGCCTGAATGCACTGCACAGATCTCACAGCAGTAGACTGATTTATCCAGGCTTTCTAAACGACTTGACATCTGTTTTCGTGCACCGAAAACTGCTTTTGTTCATACTTGCAAATGCACGCCTTGACCTACACCACATTTTGAATGGTAATAATCATGTGTGTGCGTGCCTTGCAGGTGCATGCGTACAAGGCACCATTCACTGCCAAGCAATATCAGGCCACACGCACGATGGCACCGCAACTGACAATAGCTTGGACAGCCACCGCACGGCCCTGAAATCTAATTGCAACCTAAGAAACGTATACTACCAAACCCTTGCAATACTAGGAGATCAACATCAATAAGCCGCACGTACCATGCCACAACGACTGACAGTGGCCGGGGAAGCTACTGCAAGGTCCTGGACTTCAAACACCATGCGCATGGTCACGGGGTTCAGCTTAATACGCTCTCCGTTGGGCAGGCACAGCGTGCAGTTGTCGTCCAGCACTGTGTGTGTTGAGTGTGTGTTGAGTGTATGTATACGTGGGGGCGTGAGTGTTTATGTGTGTGTATGTGTGAGTTGTGAGAGTATTTGAGTGAGAACATTGAGGTTGGTTGTGTCTATAATTGAGCTTACTCATCTGCAGGCGTCCAGTGTCCAGAGCTGTGTAAATATGTATCAAAAGTGCGCCAACTCCACTATGAGTGCAAATTGAAGTCATGATTAACTAGCAGAACAAACTTATTGCATCAGTAAAATGCACTAAGGGGTTGCATCTAGTACCTACACACAGGCATGCACAAGACACTCGCACCCTCATATACACCATAGGCATAGCGTGTGCGTTTTTGGGACGCTGGTAGCAGAGCACACAGTTGTTTACTCAATTGCTTGCTGACTAATGCCTGCTTACTTTCATGGCAAATGACAAGTCAGATATGGAGTGTGAAGTCTTGAACTGCGGCAAGGAGCTTGTGATGTGGCTTATGAATAGGTTTGGCTCATTCCTGCAAAATCCCACACATTTAATGCAACAGAACCAGAGATATAGCTGCTGAGTTCAGTGTATAACACATGAACTCCAGTTCTTGTAGTGCAGCAAACGTAATATGCTGCTTTATTTCTCTTGCTTCTAATCTGTGTTTCTTTGTTGTTTCTCCATTCTTTTATTTCCTTGGTAATAAACTCCCCACCTACAGCATCACACTGTTCTTGACCCACACCTCCCGGCACCCCTCTGCTGCACACCTGTGTTCATGTTCTCGATCCACATGGTGTCAATGGGTCCATCAAACACAATCCATTTCTTCTCGGGGGTGGCGTCGTTCACGGCTGAGCGAATGAGAGTAGATCCCAGGCCGTCCATCCACTCCCCTGTGAGGCTGTTGTACTGACCGTACAGCTCCCCCATAGTGATGCACTTGGGGTTGAAAGGGAAAGTGTGCGTGACCTGCGTACCCGTATGTTTCAGGGTGGTGGTGAGTGCAAAACAGTCTGAGCATGCTGGTGTGTGTTTGAGGTTATGCATGCTTAATCAGGTGCACACTGGAAGGGTTCCCACAGTGTGCTGCTCTGTCCACTCTAGTATGCAAGGTGTGGACAGCCTGGAAAGTCTCCAGGCTCTGTCCACTCTAGTATGCAAGGTACGTTGACAGCATAGAAAGTCCCCAGTCCCAAGTTCTCGTGTGTGACACGAGACTCACTTTGCTTTGGGCAAACAATTGTGAAGGTAGCAAGCTAATTGCTTGTCGGCACGCCTGAGCGTTGCGTTTTTACTTTGGGGTGCGCTTTCTTACTGCCTTTGCAACTTGTTACTACTGATGCAAAAGCATTCCGGCTGCCCCACCTGGTGCGCATCGATATTGCTGTTCAGATTGGTCTTGAGGTGAGTGAGGGCTCCTTGAAGCGTGCGGTAGCACTGAGACTTGCCACCCCCAGAGGGCCCCACAATGACCACACCAAAGCGAACCTCCATGGTGTCGAATAGCTGTATGATCTGTGAATGAGTGTTTGTGTGTGTTTGTGTTTGTTTTTGTGTGTGTTTGCGAGCCTCAACAGACACCAATACCTGCATCCTCACATCTTCACCCTTGGGACGCAAACGTGAGATATGCTGCCTTGCTTATAACAGAACCCTTGGCACATGAACTCTCATAATGTCGATGACGTATCCCTTGATTGTGATGCGCCTTACCTTCGTGACATATGCCTCAGGGCACTGCAAGCCCCTCTCCAGCAGCACGTCATGCACGGCTTTCTCAAGCACACCGTGGTCCTGGCTTGGCACCGTTACGCTGGGAAATAGGTCTCGGATAATGTTCTGGAACAACTCCACGTCGTCAGCCTGGCAAGTGACAATGACAGAAGTGCAAGCGCTTGAATGTATGTGCGTTTGTGTGTTTTTCAAGGTATCTGTGTTTTTGTTGTGTGTATGTGTGCTGTGGCAGCAAACGCATGTGCTGACGGTAGAATATGCGAGGTGCCTCCTTGGTTAGGCGACCACTTTGCACACATCAATTTGACACAACGCAACTAGTTGTATTTGTTTAGGCTTTCTCTTAGCATCTTTTCCTTGTTTCACACATCCGTGCATTCCCAAAAAAACATCCACACTCGCGCGCGCACACACACACATACACACACACACATGCACTAAAACACCAACGTATACTCACATTGCAGGCTAGCCACAATGAAGCCTATTGCACCTACCAGGAACTTGGGTAGATTGGAGTCCCTCATCGCTCGAATCAGGACCACGTCCTCAGATAAGTTGGGGTTGCTGCGCTTTAATGACCCGGCCATGACGAGCACACTCTTCACAGCACGCATGCCAAAGTCATAGTGATCCTGTGCACGGATGAGGTGGCAAACAGGGTCGGAGTTGTAATAGCCCATCGTGAGAGGCAAAGGAGCTAAGAAAACTCAATAAAAAAAGACATGCGGAACAACGCAAGCTCTTCCTTGGCTAACTGCTCCTAGAAGGACATGATTGTAAAAGCCAACACCCAGCTGCTCAGATGATACAGGGTTGTGGTCGTCTTTCTGGCCCCTAGGCAATTGTTGGACCTACCCTTTTTACGTCAGTTGAACCTTTGTATTTGAAATTCAGTACTGCGCAGCATTTACATCAAGTTCAAATCAAGCTTCTGAACCCATACCCCTCTTATGGCAACCTTTGATTTCTTTCACACCCACCTGTTGTGACAGCTGCTCAGAGGACAGCTTGTACAGGTTGACCATCTTGCGGCTGAGGGTCTTGGAGTCCTCAAAGCCTTCACTGAAGAGCATGACTTCCGCCACAAGAGCATAGTCAGGAATCATCATGGCCATGGGACGGAACAGAGCCTGCGTTTGTGTGTGCATGTGCATGTGCATGTGCATGTGCATGTGCATGTGTATGTGAATGCATGTATATGTATGTGTGTGCATGTGCACGTTTGTGTGTGTGTGTGTGTGTGTGTGTGTGTGTGTGTGTGTGTGTGTGTGTGTGTGTGTGTGTGTGTGTGTGTGTGAATGTGAACGTGAGTAAGGCATGTAAGAACTTGATTTCTGTCAGAAACTCTAGCTGGAAAATGAAGAAGGGTGTATATAAACAGGCTTCACAAAAGCAGTCTTTAGGCAGTACGTGAATTAGGTACTAAATTTGAACCATAATAAATGCTGGATCAATGAGCTTTGCTTGGACCCTCTCTTGGAGTATTCTGATGTGCGTATTTTGGCACAGAGGCAGAACTTGTGACACCAGAAAAAACACACGATGCTCAGTCTGTTTAAGAGCAGCCATGAGCGGCCTTAGTGACTTACAGTAGCCTTTATGGTAGCCAAAGGCGTCTAGCCAGAAAACAGATGAGCACAGAGTGCGATTCAGTAAATTGTTTGCCCAGGAAGTATGGAAACCATGTCCCAACGCCTTCTCCCCCTTCTTCCTCCCAAGTGAATGCAACCGTTCAGCTATCACACAAAACTCACACCCCAGCCAAGGAACCCACCTTGAGGTTGTCAGGCAGCTCTGTACGGCCAGCATAGCCAGGGTTCATAGTGATGAACACGCCACACGTGGGCTGCATTTTGATGATCCTGCCCTCAAAGTTAAAGGAGGCTTGCTTGCTCTTGAGGGCATTCTGAATGGTCAGCAGCTGCTGAGCCACCACGGACAGCACCTGTATGTGGTGTAGATTTCAGTTTGTGTGTATGTGTGCGTATGTATGTATGTATAAATATAATGGTGAGCAAGTGGTGGAAAAGTGTGTGTGGGCTGTAAGCGTAAAAACACATTTCTGTTGCATTAGCAAAAGTAACAACTCTGATTTATCCAGAGCATACCAGAATATTATATCTCTTAGTTACCTTCAAATCAGCAGCACCCCACCTCAATGTCAATGCGGTTGAACTCATCAAAGCAGGCCCAGGCGCCACACTGTGCCAAGCCGCTGAAGAATTTGCCCTGGTGTGTGTGTGTGTGTGTGTGTGTGTGTGTGTGTGTGTGTGTGTGTGTGTGTGTGTGTGTGTGTGTGTGTGTGTGTGTGTGTGTGTGTGTGTGTGTGTGTATGTGTTTGTGTGCGTGTGCGCGCGTGTGTGTGTGTGTGTTGTGTGTGTGTGTGTGTGCACGTGCACATGTGTGTGTGCGCGTGTGATCAGTGAAAGTCACGTGATTGAGTACCATGGCAAGAGGAGCAATGAGCCAGATCTGAAGCGCTAGGCAAATGTAGTGGAAAAGATTGACACGGTGAGGGCACGTAATTTGATGCAAGGGACGAGTGCAAGATAATAGAGGTGATTAAATTGTTTCAGGCCATGCTGTCAGGTCAGCATAGAAGCTGCTATCCTCTGTCTCTGCCCTTTCTTCTTTACAGGTAACTTACGGAATTTTAGCTCTCAGCGTTATTCCATCAAACATCCGAATTTTAACACAACTCCATCGAGCATGCTCCTCTGCATCTCATCCCTTTTCATCCCTCACCATAAAACGGTAGTCCAGGTTCTCTCCACAGTTGAACACCACACAATTCACTCCAAGAGCCTTTCCAAGGTCCTTGGTAGTCTCCGTCTTGCCTGCAGCCAAGGGTCGCCATAGCAAGCTCAATCGTTACCTCTGTCCTGGCTCAAGGATGTAATTTAGGTCACAAATATAAATAGTATTTTGTATTGATAGTTATTATCCACATCAACACCCACATCAACACAAATGCACGCCTACACACTACACATGCACCTACATACACACACCCACTAGCACACACTTACACACTCACTGGCACACACACACATACAAAAACACACACCTGTGCCTGCAGGTCCTTGTGGTGCACCTCCCAGCTTCAGGTGTAAAGCACCCGTGAGTGTGAGATAGCAGCGATCAGTCATTGGAGTGACCACCAGGCGGGACTGGGCGCCCAGGTACTCGTATGCGTAGATGAAGCGGGCGTTCACCTGCAGGCACGAGGGAGGGCGTGTGGGGAGTGCATGGTTTCATTGACAGTGTAGCTTTCTCTACATTGAGTGGTAGGGCAGACGTGGGAGGGCAGGCAAGACAACAAGAGTCACGTTTCTGCTGCTTTGATCAAACAACAGTGGGGATAGACACTCTGATCATATGATGTGCAGGTAATTTGAAGGAGGAGAAGAGTAGGCTGACTGCCAGCCTGATGACTGATGACACACACACACAGGTTTTAATGATTGTGCTAAGGCACCTAAAATCTAGGTAGCTCTAACACCTTCATTCCTTTATCCCACACACTTCCTACATTCCACTGAACTACCTACTTATAAGTTAAAGGCTCAGTCACGGCGGATACTCTCCTGTTCTGTTTATACCACTTTCCTTCCCCACACCACACACCTGCCGCACAGCCACATCCTCGTTCTCAAAGTAGTACCGCAGCTGCATTTGCCACTCAAAGTCGTTGACGTCCTCGATGCTGTGCTTGAGCAGGTCTGCCACAATGTCGCGCGCGTGCACGTCCACAGTGATCAGTGCAGCAAGGGTCTTGCGGTGGAGGGAGCTGAGCTCTCCTCGCACGAGGAACGTCAGGTCTGCCAGCTCACGGATGTTTTTCTGGGAAGCACAGTGCAGCAGGTGAGACAGGAAGGTCGATGGCTGTGTTGAGCATTGGATCATTTAGGAACAGTGCAGGAAGTGAGACAGGAAGGTTATCGACCATATAAATGCTGGATCACTTAGAAATGGCTTAAGAGGAAAATGTCTGTTATTTTAAACCAGCGTGGGGAATACTTAGGCAATAAGGACAACCACTTTTAGACATGCACACAAGAACAGGGAACACCTAGCTGTGCTGTGTGCTGTGCCTGTAGCGCTCACCTGCAAGAAAAAGCTCAGGCCCTCTGCAGCATGAGTGGAGGACAGCTTCTCCTCTAGCTTTGCACACCAGTGCATTTGGCTCACCACCAGCACCAGTTGAGCGGGCTGCTCCAGCACCCACTTGTTGCGAGGCGTGTCGGTGTAGTGTGTGTGCGCGGCTTTGGCGAGCTTCCGCAGGGATACTGTAATTTGACAAAGCCAAATGGAGCTTGTATACGAATGGGGTACTGAAGGATTGCACTATACAGCAGCCTGGTCTACAGCCTTCGAACTCACTGTGGAATGCAAACTGCTCTTGTTTGTGCATAGCTCACTTGCAGCGGTTTAGACTTCCTTACCAATCATCGAGGACTCCACATCTGACAACCATTTCTCAACGTTGCCACGTGCTTTCAAAGCCTTGCTGAAGTTCACACGCTCCCCCTCCCCTGCTCACGGTGCAGAATAAGGTAGGAAATTTTGGACACGACACCAGCGAAAAGAATGCAAAAGTGATGAAAGAGGAGCTCTTTTACCAACCCCTTTGCTTTGCCTGATTTGCCTGACTCTTAGTTCTAGAGCAGGTCGGCAAAGATAAACATGGACGGATGAGACAGATGTGTCTGCCTGCTCAGCTCCCTTGCAGTTATCTGACTGGTGTCTATGTTGTGTAGAAGCAAGAGGGAAAAACAGCACACAATAAATATCCTCATGAGCAAATAGCGAGCAGCTGCAACAATCAAATATACACACCACTCATTATGGCAAAGATGTCTATGGACTTCGGGTCGTCCCCAAAGTCTAGGCGTCGGATGCCATCAAAGCACTTGCCCATGTGGGGTTGTACAGCCTGCAAAGCATGACGAACAACCTTGTTGACTAAAGCATAAAGAAAGCTTTGATGGATTATATTTCCATGCTATCTTGAACACAAAAAATATGCCATTCTAGTATTGCCCCGTGTCTTTTTAGGAATTGGTCGTGCATAAGCAGATTCAGAAACAGCTGCACCAATTCCAGAGGCAGTTTTTGTGGCCAATTTGCTCTCTTCAGTTTTTGCTCTCTTGTATAATCAGCCACAGCTTGCGTTTCGTCGCCAAGTGTGTTTCAAGTAGTGTGTTGCAAATAAGTATGGGCAACATAAGTAGCCATTCACATATTTGCACATGAGTACAAGCCAGTACATGTACCTGCACGTTCTTGGTCTGTGCCAATATCTCAAGCAGCTCGTCGTTGGACAGGAAGTAGAATCGAGGGAAGCCCATTCGCTTCACCTCCAGGTAATCCTCCAGGTTCTGCCGGTGGATATGAGGGATACAGTGGTAGAGGCAATTAGTGGTGGCAATTAGGGTGAGCTGTTTCAGAAAAGCACATGCCTAGTACACATCCTATGAGGAAAGACCAATTCAGTTTGATAGCATAAAAAACACATGCTTGGCCATAGGTCAATCAGTGTAGTGCTGGCAGAATGGAAGGTGTCAAGCGTACGCACACATAAGCACATACACACCTTTTGGATGCCTTCCAGTGCAGCATTGGCACGATGGAAGGTGTCAAGCATACACACACACATGAACACACACACACCTTCTGGATGCCTTCTAGTGCAGCGTTGGCACGAAGGAAGGTGTCCAGCATACCAGGCACAGTCCCAGCCTGCAAACGTGTGGAGTGGATATTAGGAGAGGGTTGCTGTTGGTGCAAACGAGCACAGATGCTTCTAATGTGCTCACGCATGCACATAAATGAACAACTACTCACACGAGTAGTTGGCGAGTCGATTGGTGTCGAGGCCAGTACCTCAGAGATAGGAAAAGCAGCATAGATATTTAACAAAGGGAGCATATGCTGCACATGAATCTGTGAGGGTTGGGCCAATCTGCCAGCTCTTCCCTGTGTGCGGGGCTCACAACTCAAAGGAGGGCAATGTGCTCCTACCTGTAGTGCATTGGGCCGGTCTTTGGTTTTGCGCATGATCTCACGTAATTGCTTGTCCACGTGCAGAAAGGATTTGGACTCCAAAGGCAGCTGGCGCTGGATGTCAGGGGCACTGCGGAGGAGGAGGAGGAGGAGAAGGTGGGGAGACAGAGTGGGGCGATTGAGCGCGCAGCGCACGAGAGACGAGTGGCGAAGAACAATTGCAGCATTCATGCTTGTGCGCAATGCAACATCTAAGAACTGTGTGCGCAGTGTGTGATGGAGTACATAATACAAAAGTGGGGCAGTCAAGAACCTTGCACAGTGCTTATGTGACTCATGCTTGATACACATGTTTAAGCCGATTCAGGTCACGAGTAGGGTTACCAAGAACTATAAGTGAATATTGGGGTAGTTGCGGAAACTTGCCTGCTGAAACTGATAAGATATATATCCACTGGTTGCAAAAGGCATGCAGTGAAAGAGTCTGGTGCACTGCAGTGTGTGATCTGTGCAGAGCAAGTGCAAGTACCAAATTTAGCCATTCACGTGATCTGTTTTAACCTGACGTACAACCTCACAACGTCACGTACGCTTGCATGACAAGAAGCACCACAGAAGGGCCCTGCGAGGGCTAGAGGCCTGTACCGTGTCACCCAACCACACCTGAAAATAGGCTCCAGGTACACCCACGACTTCTGTGCAGCCATCCACTCATCAAGCGTTTCTGTGAACAGAGTGAGCTGTCGCTCTACTTTCTCCACCTCTGTCTGGATGCCTGACACAAAGCGGGAGGAGAGGATGGCGGACATGGTGACCATGCTATCCTCAAGGGCTGCCTACGTACAGAAAATCAGACAGAGAATAGGGTGGTTGTGGTTGTGTGTGTGTGAGCCTGCGTGTGTGTGTGCCTTTGAGTCATGTGCATTGCTGGTATGAAGCAGGAAGAGCGAATGGTAGTGTACAATGCATGCATGAGTGCTTACAATTGTGTTGTGTGTGGCATAAGGGTGTTGTTGTGAGATAGCTAAGGTCAGCATTGCCGAGGTAGAATCAAAATTGGGAAAAAGCAAGGAAAGGCGCGTGAGGTGCACATGGAATCGCAAACTGTACGGTTTTTATATCACTGCATACCGCAAATGTTTCACCACATCCTGCAAATCCTGCAGACCCGCTTACAGAGTGTTGCGACCATTTCAAATACTTGTTTACTTGTAGTTGTCTAACAGAAGAAGGGCCCTTACAAGTTTGATCAGTTAGATGTTACCCTCCTCGCATTGCTTGCATTCAGGTTAGTTGGATTATTTTCAAGCCTTGCATTGGGTACGGAAGGCAGCCTTAGGATGACATGATATGCGCGTAACTTAGGAATATCTAATTATTCAGAGCTAAACCAGGATGTCAGCCTCGAGCAAATGTTGCTGATTGACATCTCGTTCTTGAGGTGCCTGAGCAAACATCTACATGCTTGTAATAGGCATTCTAAGCACAGTAAAGTACAGCATGTGCTGACACACACACCTGAATGTCTTCGATGCTACCCAGCATGAACACGTCCTTCATGTCCTTGTATGGGAGAACGTTAAACTCAACATCGTTCCAGCGTGCTTGCACTTTGGCCAGGAGCTCTTCCAACGCTGTCTCCTGTGTACAGAATGTATGGGTTGGTTATGGTAGGAAAGTGCTCGCCTAAAAAACATGCGTATGCTGGCACAAGCAGGCTGCTGGAAAGCTAGCCAACACACTGTCAGCGCAAGCGTCTAAGGCTAGTTCCCTTTTGTTTTCCTTGTTTTTCTGCACTTCTAAAATATAGATGCAACATGCTGTTTCATAAAATGAGCAGCAAGACTTCCATTAGATGTGGTGGTGGTGGTGGTGGCAAAGAAGTTTTGCGGCTTGTGAGTCGTATTGCAGCTTTGCACGAGATTGCGACCTTACCCACCTGTGTGGCCTCAGTGGAGATTTGACTGATCTCGTCCTTGAAATGGTGCACCTTGGCATCGAGCAGCACCTGCAGGCATACAGACATTGTAATGGAATGTATGCTGCATGTTGGGTTGTACGACAGCACGTTTTCATTGGATGTGGTGTCTCAGTAACAGAAATTGTGCATACCTCCTATGTGTTGCTTGCACCCTGTGGCAAAGTAATATGCTGGAATAAGGCACACTGTATGTGAGTATGTGGGCAGAGGGTGCTGAGCACCAAGGCAATGCGTACAGACACAGTTCAACCAACACCATCCATCAATTGCACATGGTGCGCAAGCAGCCTCTCTCTCTCTCTCTCTCTCTCTCTCTCTCTCTCTCTCTCTCCCTCCCACACACACACACACACACACACGCATACACATACACGCATATGAGATACAGTTCTACACAAACCCATGAATCCAATTACTCATGTGCATAAGACACAAACCTGAAGGGTGAAGCTGTTGTCCCTAGGAATGACCTGGTCGATGACTGTAAACACTTTGGTCCAGTGCCGCTCTTTGAGGGCATGGTTGCGCAGGGCCTGCAGATTTGATTTGTGCACATGTGTGTGGGTGAGTGTGAGCTTGCATGGTTGCGCAGGGCCAGCAGATTTGAACGTGTGCTAAAGCAATGGGGAGTTTGAACAAGGGGGTACTGGAAGCAGAGCACACATAGTTCAGGAAGAATGTGTTGTGTTCTTTAGCTGCAAATGGAAATGGCGTCAGGAACAAGACTACCAGGAAATGTAGATGGATGAGGAAAAAATCGTGTATTAGTTCAGGAGTTTGTGGGAAGGTTCAGGTTTAACAACATTGGCTTGTGAGACTAAGCAGTATCCAAACAAGGATAGTAGTTATTTATGCTTGCTGATTTCAAGATTGAAGTTGACGCTGACTACTGGAGCTGAAAGTGGCAGGAAGACACTTAAGAATATCAGTGTAACCTGGGTGACCGGCAGGAGGCTCCGTAATTCATCCACGCTTGCACGGAAGGCTGGCACAAGCTTGTTTGGCATAAGGCCTCGCTCCATGCGCATCACAGATTTGTGGTACCTGTCATAATGGAGGACATGCATCGTTGGTCTACTTGCTATATTTTTGTCCATCTAAGCTGATGATAGCCTGACCCTCACATCTTCCTTCAATCCTGTTGTTTGCACAGAAGCACACACGTGCATGCGCACAAAGATATACATGCACTCTCATGCACGTACACACATATTTAAACACACCACACAATTAACATGAGCACAGCTAGAGTGGCGCACTTGTTAATGGCCTCCTCAAACAGTGCCATGTCCAGGCTCTCGAAATGTGTCAGGCGCCACTGGGTTACCAATTCATCAAACGCAACGCGCCCTTCCCATAGAGACAGCTTGAGGCTGACTTCGTCGGAAGCTGCTTCCATGTCTTCACAATGGGACTCGGCCACCTGAGGGGGAGGGGAAGGAGATCAATTTTCAGTAGAAGAGCTTAAAACTTGGAAGTATGAATTTAAGAAGCCAATGACGCTATTGTGTGTAGTGCGGCATGTGTGTGTGTGTGTATGCGCGATGGAGCGCATAACTGTGCCTGTGTATGTGCACGTCTTTAGAGGACCCAAATACAGTCGCAATCATAACAGAGTTGCGTGTTCGCACCTTGAACAGGGCCTGGTATTTGTTGATGCGCTGCGCGTCAGCTTTGAGCCGGTGCACACTCTCCTTGAGCTGGGTGAGGTAGCTCACCACACGCTCGTCTTCAGATTCCTCTGACAGCACCATCTCATGCTGTGCCATGTTGCGAATGGACACCAGCTCTTTGTTGATTGCCTCAATACCTGAGGATGTGTGTGTACATGTGCATACGCTGGTGTGTGTTTGTATGTACACAAGCATGTGACAACCCCATCCTACACTCTCATAATTGAGAACCTGCCGCACCTTTGACCGCGTTTCAATTCCTGGTCATGACGATCGTGACAGGAGGTCCCAGAGCGTAAGCTATGACGAGCGGGTGCTTGCTTTCTCAAGACAAGGCACATTTTACCTTGCAATCATCATGGTCTGAAGGCATTGCCGCTCGACTGCACGTCGTTTTAACAGTGTTGAATCAACACCCTTCACTCTTCTTTGCTTTTGACACGCTTTAGTCTTGTACCCTTACAAAAATGCTGTCTATTGCGCCCAATGTGAAGTATGCCTCATCAACCCCATTGTTACATTTTGAACCTCCTGTGTGACCGAACATGACAACCTGCCTGCAAACGCCTTGCTCCATGCTTAGAAAGTACACATTTACGGGAGTTGTTCTTATAAAGCACGCACCTTGCTCCAAGTCAATGCTGAATTTGGCAATATTCTCATCCCGCGCGCTCTCCGCCTCTTCCATCACACCCTTGAGCTGGTTGTAAGACGAGTCCAGGGTGGCATATGCAGCCTTGTCTATTTCAATCTGCTCAATGCTGTACTGGTCGATGAGGTTGTACAAGTCATGAATCTCGTTGCATTTGTAGTCCCAGTCTTTTTCAGACTCACGGGCCTGTGTGTAGACACAAAGAGATGGCAGACAATCTGGAGCCGGAGGGATGGAGAGGTGATGGGTGCACAAGTAGAAAGTGTGGGAACAAGGAAAGATTGCAGCTGCTGTCTGCTTCTGGAGCCTGCATTTAAAGCATGGGATGCTTGGTCAATCGGGAAGAGATGACATGTATAGAATACAAGAAATTGGGGTATGCAAAGGAGAAATATTGGCGTTAAGGGCTACTTATATACTTATATTGGCAGGTGCATGGGAACTTAGTATGATGTGTTTGCTAGCTTGTTCTTTGGTATGGCCCTGCAGGTAGAGCACTGCAGGTAGAGCACTGCAGGTAGAGCACTGTAAGGGGCACTAAGGGGTGGCCCTGCAGGTAGAGCACTGTAAGGGGCACTAAGGAGCACTGTAAGGAGCACTGCAGGTAGAGCAAGGGGCACTAACTTCTACAACCTTGGCCCTGAGCACTGCTGGCCATGTGAACCTACTAAGCCTGAGCACCAGCTGGAGCTCATTTTAGCTGATTCATTCCAGCAATGACTTTGCTGTCATTTTTCAACTGCTTACATCACTGTCATTTTTCAACTGCTTACATTTTACATTATCATTTTTCGACTGCTTACATTTTCATTGTCATATTTCAACTGCTTACATTTTCCTTGTCATTTTACAACTGCTTACATTTTTCATTGTCGTTTTTCAACTGCTTACATTCCCTCTCCCACACAATGGTAGGATGGACACACAGAAAGCTTGTCAGGCAGTTAAGGGTGGAGTTGTAAAACAGGTCAGGCGATCGAGGTAATTGTGGACAGCTCAAACTGGACCACAGATGCACGCTCACCTCCATGAGGAATTGAACCTTTGCCACGTAGTCCTCCACAGCAGCAGATGGATGCTGCAGTTTGGAGAGGGATGTCTGCGACAAGGAAGCAGAGCACAAAGTAGCATTGTAGTGAATAGGAGGGAAGGGACTTGTTTTAAGCAGCCCTTTAATGGCTTTAAAACAAGCGCTCAGGGCAACGTGAAATGGAACAGACAACACAGACAAAGCAAATACAACAGCTTTGGAACTCATGCTAAAAAATCAATGCGCCTTATTGGTCGAATGCATGCGCCAAAAACAGGGGGCAGCCTCTCCACAGGAAAGTGGATTTGCGCTGCACTTGTGGTAGTGTACCTGCACTTCTCCCATGAAGGCTTGGATGAGATCTGATGCTAGCGCAGGGATGAGGGTATACAGCTGCTCCAGGCTGTGCATGGGTGCAGGAACCAGAGCAGCCTTCAGCTGTCTGCAGTCCACACGCAGTATGGATACCTGTAAGTGTGAACATGCATGCAAGATTGTGTGTGTACTTGTGTGCATGGCTGTGTGTATTGAGCTGTGTGGATAGGGAAAGTAAGAGAGTCGTAACCTCAGTTGGGCTCTGTCCTGAGTCTTGCACATTCTTTAGAGGTCAAGTGTGTGACTTGGTTATAAACTCTGCTTCACCACATGACTTGATTGCAATAGACTGCTGATCATATGCTGCTTCAGCTTTCCTCAGCAGACCAGCGCAATGGGGCTGATTTAGGACTCTATACAAAGGTGAAAGGTCCAAAACCCTGCTATTGCTGTGCCTTGTTGCCTTATTACTTATTAAGCAAACGCCACTGAGGGCTGTTTACTATAAGGTGTATATACTAGAAGCACGCATAACTGTGCACGTGGATACCCACAAACAAACAAACAAACAACTCCGTTACCGGCTGTCAAATATGGCAAGAATTTGGAGGGGCTCAGCATGCAACTGCACTCACATATACACACACATACGGACAAAATTACAGACCCACCTGGCGGCTGTCAGACAGCGCCTCCATGCGCTTGCGCTGCAGCATGAGGCTGTCCATGAGCAAACGGAAGGTCTGAAGCGTGACGTGCTCAATGCTAGGCAGACCGGAGGCTGACGTACCCAGGGTCTGATATTCCTGGGTGATGAGGTAAGGGTGTCAGCCACAGTGTGTGGGTATGTTTGTGTGTGTGTGTGTGTGTGTGTGTGAGAAGACTTGTACACGCAAGTGTGTAAACACACAGTCAAGGGTCTGCATGATGCATGATGCACATGTAAAAGGAAGGGGGAGAATGACCTTGTCCAAACTGTGTGGGCGTAACAACGAACATTCTGCCATGGGACAAGGTCAAGAAGGGGATACCTTCAACGGGCAAAGGTAAGGAGCAGTGGAGATGGGAGAGCCATGCATTGCACATTTGCTATACTACTACCACAAAACGAAAGGCAAAAGTTGCTGTTACGGCCCGTAATACGGGCTGCTCAAATGGGCATGTCAAGACCAAATAGACTTGACTATGACGAAGATTACAAGCAACACTTCACCGTTTTCAGCTCAAAAAATGATGCAGAACAGGAAAAAGGCTGTTGGCACAGAAGATCATGACAACCCCATGAGATGGAGATAGCAGCCGCTCAAAATATTGAACAATGGCTAGTAATGGGCAATCGACAGCCCAGACAGTTATAGCAGGTTCAGGTAAAAGGAGGCTCTTGTACCTGATCTGTAGGCAGAGGAGAAACTTGCTCAGTAGAAGGATCACTGCCAGGCATCCTGCTCACTGCACTGTCGCTCAGCCTGAGAGCACTCTTGCTTGCACTTTGATCAAGGACCTTGGGGGGCATGCCCTGCGCACAGCAAAGGGTGGGTTCTGTGTATGCATGTACCATTGCCAAGGTACCTGAAAATAGATATTGCAGACCTTGTTTACTCTAGATGGTTACAAGCTGCTTGCAAACCCACTTAAGTTGCAAATCATGTGAACCAAGTCATGAAGTCAAGCAATACTGCAAAATAACTGGAAGCACCATCAGCAGTATTCGCCACCAGCAAACTTTATTGAAAAGAAAGCCTTGTGACCCACCTTGGCCTTAAATGCTGGTAACAGGCCCTCAATGTCCAAATGCTGGTCGTCCAGCAGCATCTCCCGGTACACATAGTACTCTTCCTTGTGATCTTCTGCCACGTCAAACGCGTCCAGAAGGGAGTTTTGTACGCTATCCACCTGCATACACAATGAAAAAGCTTGTTCTGTGCCTATTGCTGGTGTGCAATCGATGGGTATCAAGTTTTTTTGAAGCGTCCCTGAGCGATCAACTATATGGACAACAGCAAGTTGCACTTGCTAGGGCACCAGCAAGAACATCACCACCCAGTGTAATTCACGCGCGTGTTCAAGCAACCGTTAGCGTCTACCCATTGGATATAATGCGAAAATGATGCGCTTGTTGTGCAACGTAATGTAATCCACAGGCGTGTTTTTTGTGGCGATTAGTGTCTACCTACTGAATAGAATGCATGCAATTATGTGATAAAAGCTGCATTGTTTTACACTCTGTGACCACCGCCACCACCGCGTATCGCAAGTTCTGAAAATATGTCTATGAGGGGTAGATCGTGACACCTGGATTGTCCTCCTCTTGATGTTTGATACGAGGATTCAACGAGAAGCGGTCTTTGCATTGGGCTTATATACGGATCACCCACTTGTGTGAAATTGTAGTTGGCTCAAGGCCCCACGCATTTGACCACCAAGTGGCAAGGATAGTGATAACGACAATCACCCTTCCTGCGATTTTTTTTTTTTTGCGTAACAAGGCCTGAACATTATTTCAACAAATCATTCACGCCAATTTTGCATCTCCAGGCACCGATGCTTGCAAAAGGTCCAGCTTTGTTCTCTCATACATCACTTTAGCCACCAATAGCCATCACAGTAACCCTGCACCAGGGTGTCAGATCCTTGTCCAACAGGAGCTCCCATATACCCATGCTCTGCAAATTAGCACCCACCCTTTACACAACTACCAATTTAATCGTCGAGTGAACTAATACAATAACCGCACCAGGGCATCAAAGTCCTCGTTAACAACGAGTTCCTGCAGTTCTGTGCCAGGCTCCACGTTAGACTCCTTTTCTTGCATCACCGCCTCCACCACAACTGGGTCGCCGTACAGGCGTGTCAGGGTGCATACAGTGGACAGGAAGCCCTGCAGAATTCCTGACATTTGCTCCTGCACACGAGGATGATGACACAGTATAATTGATGTGGCTGGTCCCTGGAAGTGGGTTGGGGCACATACATTGAAAAGGAACATCAGCAGAGTGTATGCCAAAATGCTCCTGAACATAGTACTTGCTTGGAGAACCAGCGTTTGAGAGAAACTGCAAGGCTTCTTAGTCCTGTGGAATCATGGAGTCTTCTATAGGCATGCTCTGCAGCTTGTTAGAGGACAACAAAACAATCATGACTTACGCACTGCTTTTTACTGTGGTGGTCAGGCAGAGATATTCAGACTGTATGATTGCTACCTGCGTAGGGTTGGCCAGAACCATATACTTATAGGTATATACGGTGTACATACAGTATTGTTAGCAAGGAAATCATCATACCTACGGTCATATACGGTGCAGATATCGGTTCTGGCCAACCTAATTTCTGTGGCTTGGGGCCAGCCATCTCTTTTTTGAGTTTAAATCCTGGGAGTGCCTTGTGACCACCCCAACCCTCACCTGATAATGGGAGTGCCTCGTGACCACCCCAACCCTCACCTGATATTCCTCAGGTGCTGGTTCATACAAGAGCTCTGCTGTGTCCTCCTGAAGCAGCAGCTCCACCTCAAAAATGGGCTTGGAGCCCCAATCCTTGGGCTCCTCCTCCGCACGGAATTCAGACCCAATCGAGGGCGGAGACAAGGATAGGTCTCGACTGCCTGGCCGGTCTGACTGGTGGGTAAGGGAGCTTGAGGTGCGTGGCTGGCTCCTGGAATCAAAGATATTATTAAACCGACAAGTTTTGATAATTGGATTGACAGGAAAGGGAAACACGACAGAGTCCCGACAACGAAGTGCAAAAGGGTCAATCAGTGCTGCAAATTGCAAGCCTGGCTTAACAACAAGGTTCCTTATCGGAAAGTATGATCAAAGCTGCAACTTTGTGCAACCAGATCACTGAGGCCTAACTCATTCTAACTCATTCTAACTCAACTCGTTCTAACTCATTCTAACTCAACTCGTTCTAACTCATTCTAACTCAACTCGTTCCAACTCATTCTAACTCAACTCGTTCTAACTCATTCTAACTCATTCTTCCAGCTCTTGCTTAAAATGACGTCGTGTGCAAGGCTGACTCACGCTGCCTTATTTCTTTCTTCGGCAGACCCTCCCCTGTCTTGCCACCTCAAAAGTCTTAAACACAGCTACTCACTCTGCAGGCTCCACCACGTCACGTGGCTTGACAGCCAGCAGCATCTCTTGGACAGATGCCAGCAGCACGGTGTGAAGGGCATCACACACCATGTAGTCACTGAGACGTACATAGCAGCTGCAGGCATTGACGTAACAAACATGGACCATGATCAAATGAGAGGCACGTTGGGATGAGCTGCAGCTGCAGGAGCAAGGACACAAAGTGTGCCTGATATGAAAATAGCAAGCTCACGAACGCTCTGTATGTGGATGAATGTAGATCAAGCGCGTCATGGATGCAAGTTGCAGAAGCACGTTAAGATGAAGCAAGAATGCTGCTTCTGTAGATGGCATTGAAATTTGATTGGGCAAAGGTTGAGGGTCCAGGATCAGGCCTACTGGCGATAATTTGTGTACCAAACAATTAGGATTGGCCAGAGCCACCGTATGTATACACCGTATATGACTGTATATTTGATGGAATCCCTGCATATATAAGCGTATATGCACCGAACATATATGGTTCTAGCCAACCCTACAAACAATGCGATGAGGAGGAGGAAAGGAGAGGCCACAATTACATTCTAGGCAAACCGAGGAGCCTGCAGCACTGTGTGTACACTTGACAGCAACTTACAAGAGGCGGCGCTGCTCACTGCGGCGGGCAGCGGCAATAGTATAGGCAAAGTCGGTATCGCTGGCGTCCCGCTCTTTCTGGTGCTCCTCTTTTTTGATGGCAGATTGGTGCAAATGTCTTGTGTCACCATGCTGGCCTTGGTGCTCACCCTCGTCATGCTGCTTGTTGAATTCCTGGGGGCAGACACACAGAGCATTGCAATGAGGTCCGAGGAAGGAAGCCACACACGATGACATGGCCTACATCATTAAGTCACTGCACCTGTAACGCTAACTCAAGCAATTGAAAGGACTGCACGCAAGTTTGGCAACCTTCTTGGCCATAGACAATAACCCTGCTTTCTCTATTTATATTATTTGTGCATCCTCCAAAAGGGGACAGTGCGCGCCTCTGCATCCATTTGGTGATGCTGATACCAAACAACATTGTTTGCTCATCCATGCTGACAGTATGAAATAGTAATGTCGTTCATCTCCCTTTCTCATTGCTTCGTGCATCTTTTCATTTATAAACAAGAACACATCATCTTGATTTCAACGGTTGATAATGCGCACCTGCAGGCGATCCTCCAATTTCAACAGGTCATCTCCACAGGCGGATACGACAGTGTTCCGGGCAGATGCATGGAAATCCTGACGGCAGTGATAGTGTTTGCGAGGATAATTGAGTGAAGTCAGAAAGGAGGCCATGCGTGACCCGGGCATAGAAAAGCAGGAGAGAGAGAGTGAGAGAGAGAGAGAGAGGGAGAGAGAGAGAGAGAGGGAGAGAGAGAGGGAGAGAGAGAGGGAGAGAGAGAGTTAAGTAGTTAAGTAGTTTAGGGAAGAATGTGCACACACACGCGTGCACCTTGAGCAGGTCCTCAGTGACAGATTGCCTTGTTTGCTGCTGCTCCACAAACTGCTTCAGTGAAGATGCAGTCCTAGGCTGGAGTGCATGCAGGCGCAAGTGGCTGAGATTGTAGCACAGGCAGTGGAACCTGTGCGCAAATGGCGTTTCAGATCAAATTGAGGATTAATAGGTTCAATAAACTTCCCTTCAACTGTACTTATTCTCCAGTTTCTTGTACTAAAACAGATATGCTAGATGCATCTTCCAATTCTACACCAGAACAGTAAAAGCTGTGGGTAAGTGGCCATTATAGCCACAGTACAGCATGCAGGAAAGCTGAGTTATCCCATAATTCAAGCTGCCAGAGAGGCAATACAACTGATTGAAATGGTGTATTTTGCAGAGGAAGACAGACAATTATAGCTGTATAAAAACACAAGTAAGTAAGAGAGAGGCAATTAACAAATGGCAGCAGAGAGGAAGCTAATATATATACCACAAGCCTGCGGTGAGGCAAAGATTTGGGGTACCCTAATTATTCAGGATACATCACTGGCACACCTTTGAAGTGGCCCTTGGAACACAGGGCTTAGCATGAACAGGTTGCGCCGCAGTGACTCCTTGGCCTTTGAGAACTTGGTCTGATTGACGGCACGCTTCCAAGTGCGGAAGGTCTTCCACAGCTTGTACATGCGGAAAACACGCAGCCCTTTGAGGGAGCTGTACAGCTGCAGCTCGCGCTCCCATTGGTCAAGGGCTGTGCGTAGGTGCACAGGGTGAGTGTGCAAAGCAAGGAACAAAGGATGTGTGAAGTAGCAGGAGAAATTGTGCACAGTGATCTGCAATAAGCTTAAACTGTGCGGAGTCAACAAAAAACTGAGATGGTACAAAGAATTCCAAGTAGGAGCAAGGAGTTATGCACAATGGTATAGGATGCAGCTTAGTAAAGCGTCGACCTCTGGTTTGGAATGGAGTTTGCTTCCATCCTTTCCTGTGAGACGTTTTGCATCACGATCAGCTGCCTGCGAGCATCACTAAGGACAGACTTAATCTGCCCAGTGAAGTTACAGCACACACTATCGCACTATACACAGCAAAACAGCACCGCCTACTCACTGGCAAAATCCACAGAGATTCCATCCTGGTAGTGCGTGATGCCTCGCACGCTCATCGTGTAAAAGTCATCCTGTTCGATGGCAGCAAAGGGCATGACCTCCAGGGAGTAGGGGTCGTACTCGTTGGGGTTATAGTTGAGGCGGTTTAGATACACGAAGTCCTCTGTGTTGGGGTACTCACGCAAGGTGTAGATGAGTCTGGCAGGAAGGTTGAAAGGGAAGAAAGATATACGATTAGCAAGCTTCTGTGCGGTTGGCAATTGTAAAGATAAGATAAACCATTGTGAAATGTGGCGGTGAGCCTTAGAAGCTAGTTGTTGATTGCTCAAGGTCGTAGAAGTTGCAGAAAATGCCTGAGCAAGGTGTGATGACCTTATTCTGATAACAGGTCCTCCGATCTCTGTTCTTCTTTCCACCCGATTCTCCCCCAACATACGCCAAAAACTTGCTGACATGCCAACATCACCCTGCACACCCTCAAAAGTAAGAGCTCTGTGTCAAAAGATAAAAGATACACTCAAGCCTCGTTACCACCATTGCCTACTTCATTGACGTGTGTTTGAGATGATTTAATAGTGAATACGTCTGCTTGCCACGCTGCAACTGGAACCCACTTGACGTATGCCTGGTTGGCTGCAGACCCCAGCATGGCCTGCTTTAGTGGAGTTATCTGTTGTGCTGGGGTCAAGCCTTGGCCTGGGTCCTGATTGTCTTTGTTGTCTCCACCGTAGAGGGAGCCGTCAGCGAGATGCCTGTCCTCATTGCCTGCATTGGGGCCACAGCAGACACATAGGTAAGAAAGGGAGGATGAAGCCGGGAAGAAATTGCTCGCGGTGCTTGCATTCTTGATTATGTATATTGTTACATCATGTCATACAAGTTTATTGCGCAAGTGAGCTTGGTGCTTAACGTCTGAAGGATGCATATACTGTGCCTCAATTTCAGCTCCACGCAAGTTTGCATTCTTGTTCATGTATGTTGTTACATCAATAAACTTGTATGAGCGGTGTGACACATTCCTTTTTAAACGCTTTTCATCCTGGCGCCATATTCACCTCACCCACCTTCTTGCAGGTTGAGTTTGGTGTCCTTCCTGAGCGCGGGTGCAAGCTGCACATGCGACTTATGCTTGAGAGGGGGCAAGCTGGGTAGGTGTGGCCGAGTAGTGGGAGCCTTTGTGTGCTTGAGGATGGGCCCCTGCTGGCGTGTTGCAGGTCAGGACAGGTGTGAAAAGGAGGAGGAGGAGGAGGAGGGGGAGGCTCGAGGCATCTCCAAATATGTTGGGGAATTGTGGTGCAGGAAAGGCTGCGGAATGCAGGAATGCGAACATGCTCAACACATACATACTTAAAAAGAGCCTGCCTCTTTTGCCTAATGACATTGATAACCTGGCATGTGAAGTGGCAAACTTTTTGAACACTTCTCCCACTTTGCTCTACGCGCACGCACGCACGCACGCACACACACACACACACACACACACACACACACACACACACACACACACACACACCACACACACACACACACACACATATACACATACACACGCACGCACGCATACATACATACACACGCAAACACAAGCACAAACACTCACAAAGACACACACACAAACACAATTGTGTATACACACGCTGGCATGCACAACCCTGAATGGACTCAATGATGTCCTGAGTATGCTTCCTCCCTCTAATGCAAAGAGTACATTTTCGAAAGTGAATACTAAGCAGCACCTCCACCACAAACTCTGCACACATGTGGATGCTTGATGTGTGTGGATGTATGCTTAGTGCATCAGTACTGCACGGGCCTTGCCTGCAGAGACTTTCGGAGTTGCTGCGTCTTTTGGGCAAGGAAAGTCTTCTCCAACTGGGGCAAAGACTTATTAACCTGCAATGAGCAGCAGAGGGCCTGGTTACACAGACGCACGTAAGACAGGCTGAATGGCACAGGGGAATGGCTCGCCCCTGGGGTCTAAGTTGCCCTGTTGGCCTCCTGTCGTGACACTCACCGCTCCAAGGTTTTTTGCTGTCTTAATCCCCTTTGGCTTGAGGTAAAGGCCTTTTTGCAAGGCGCTTGTGTATATGGGTTGGGGCGTCAGAGGCCTCTCTGCTCGTCCCCCCTGTTCCACTTGGCTTGCATCTGGAGGGGGCAAGCCCAAGTCCTGGCCCTGTTGCCTCTCAGACATCGACAAGCTGATGTCCTCAACCCACTATGCAGTTTCCATTCCTAGCTGTTGTGCTACAGGAACAGGCACATCATTTGAACACCATGCCACTTCGAGTAAACATTAAAAATTTTAATATCCTTTTTGATTTCAAACAATATGCAAAACAAATGCGATATGATATGCTGATCTTTCTGCCTTCGAAATGGAGGAATAAATGCTCAAGACTTGAAAGCTACACTTTGGAGGAAGTCTATTAATGTTTAGGCTGCCACTCCTTCAGCCCCACTTAAACGGGCCGGGGGGAGAAGGCAAAACTTCGGGGACTGACACACCCACAAAAGCAGCCGGGCAGGGCACTTACAGCAATTTACTTTCTCAATACCAGTGGTAAGTTGAGTATGGCAGTGTCATAGCCTGTTTTCAACAGTGCGGTAGACGTAGGTCAACGCATACAGAAGTACCAGGGATCCTCAAATTCATTCACTTGGAGCTCTGTTGGAGACATCTATTTTGAAACATACATACACACACACAAGTATGCTCAGACACTTACACATGTGCGCGTGCGCGCGCGCGCACACACACACACACACACACACACACACACACACACACACACACACACACACACACACACACACACACAAACACACACACACAAGCACACTTCATATACACGCACACTCACACACACACACACACACACACAAATAGACACATACACGCACACATTAACACACACACTAAAATATACATACATACACAGATACACAAACATGTTCATGCACACATACACACACGTATGTGCACATATGCACACACACACAGGTACACAAACGAAACAGCTACTCACACGCAAACTCAACGGAAGCACGCAACACCTGTGCCCTCAATGGATGCATATGCAGGCCGCTTAGAGATGCTACAGAATTTTACGGGGGCTCAACTGAAGTTAAGGACTGGGAAGCCCAAGGCAGGGATATCACTGCAGAGGTCACGTGCTCTGACAAATACAAGAGCTTAGCCCTTCATGCGGAGGTGAAGCTTGCAGAGGCGCTGGAGCGGTGTACTCGGCTGTGTCCCGATACCTACAGCAGTGAAGGAGACGAAAAGCCAAACAAGCTTAAAACCGCGGTGTGCAGTCAGGTGAGAGGCTGTGCAGCCCTTGTTAGCTGTAACTCTAACTTCAAAATGTTTCTTAAGGTTTACCCTAGTCACTAGCATTGCTTGACGAGTTGGTAAGAAAGCGCATGAAGGAGAAGAACAGTGGGGCATCTTTGCTCACAGGTGGACAGCCGCAAATGTACAGCAACGTTCAAAACACACATATACACACATACACACGCCACACACCTTGTAGTTGCTGGGCGAGTTTGCCGAGCTGTGTGGACCTTTTGGATCTGCTCTGAAGAAAATTAGAGACGAGCTGGTGCGTGTGTGTGTGTGTTTGTGTGCGTGTATCCAGGCTGGCTTTGTGCAACTCCTCCCCCTGTGCTGGCATAATGCAGATGTCATTGGCGCTCACGTGATTGAGGCAAAACTGTACCCTTAACCTCTATGCTTCTTGCGTGTGAGCAGGTTATGAGCATTTACAGCCCACTGTATGCTAGCGATCGAGGGCTGCTTGTGTTTGATCAGATACCATGGTTCAAAGTGGCCGAAAAGCTGGAGAGCGAGAAGGAAATGATGCTGGAGGAGCGCAAAAGATTTCAAGAAATGCTGGATCAGCAGCAGGTGTGAGGGGGTGACCAACAATATTGCTTATTGTCAGTACAAGGGATTCTTACCAACATGCTATTTGATGGCAGAACCGCTCAGAGTGCATGCTGATTAGCAAATTTCCATGTGCGTGCAAAGCGTGTATTGAGGCAGCTCTTTCGTTTTTGGTTAGTAACGTGTAGGCATTTGGATAGTAACGTGTAGGCATTTGGATAGTAACGTGTAGACATTTGGCTGACGTGGTCTGTCATGACAGAGCAACACCTGCTGAGCAATCATGTTCAGCACGCTACAAGCAAAGCACGCTCCAAGGCTAGTACACTACAAAGGCCTGCCTGGTTTTGACTTGATCTATTGGTCAATTTGCTCGGATGGAGGTCCTGAGACTTGCCCTTCACCATAATGGCCACGCCACCATGATAACGTGCCTTGAAGTCGTAGACATTCTTCTTATCAGTTAGTGCTGGCCGTGATCAGCCGCGTTGAGGACCAGGTGAAGGTGTTTGTTTCACATACAAATGTGCAAATGTGGGTACCTCAGGCACAGCACTGCTTGAGCCCTCTGGCTTGAGCCCTCTGACCAGTTTACCTGTCCTCTTGAATTATCTTATTGGATCTCCCGTTTGTACAGGCTATGATTGGCCGCATTGAAGGTCAAGTTCAGGTGTACCAGCATGGTACTGCTGCAGCACAGCAGGAAGTGATCTTTCTTAGGGCGAGAGTAGAAGCTTTGGGCCGCAGTGAGGAGAGTGCACGACTGGTGGGTGCATATTACATGTCCCCGCTTTCTTGCCATCCTCTGTCATGTGTGTTACTCTTTTCAAAAGTCTGTCTTATTTCTTGCCATCCTCTGTCGTGTGTGTTGTTCCTTTCAGAAGTGCTAAAAAAGAAGGGAAGGGTGGAAGCCTTGAGCATCATAAGTGCATTTTGTTTCTGTTTCAGTGGCCGTCTACCAAAATTTTAGCCAGACCTGTAGAGCTTGAAATAAGGCGATTGCTGCCGCAAACATATGCATAAACATTGCGCAGCAGGTAAGTGCAAATTTTTACAAACTAGTAATAAACTGTGCACAATCTAGTTCGTATGTTCTGCATTCGGATGGAAAGGAGTCATTTATGCATACAGTGTGCACTGCCGGTCGTAGGAGGCAAAAACGGGTCGTGAAGAGCTAAAGAAAGCACGCAAAGAGTGGCTGAAGATGAAGGACGACCTGGATGCAGAGAAGGAATCCCATGCACAGAGCACGGTGGGTGGGCAGAGGGCATTAGTGCTGTAATCTGTAATCCTGCGACCATGCAGGCCCAGCTTAATGCATTTATGTGCTTCAAGTTGGAGGAGGATTATTAAGTTGCAGGGATTAAAGATTGACATGGTGTGTGGGTTGCTAGCACAGCATGCATACTACTCTGACCTATCTGGTTGTATGGAATTTGATTTCCAACATCTGCTAAACACGACCATCTGTGCACCTCTTAGCTGTGTTGGAGGACATGTGAGTAATGTGCGTTTTCAACGTGGCAAGCGACCTATAATGAGGTAGAAGTTGGGTAAATAAGCAAGCTGAAAAGCTGCCTCATACTGACGGCAACATCTTACATGAACTAACAGGCCCAAGCAGATCGAGACGTTTCCGATCTGCAGCAGCATGTGCGTGCCCTGACTCAGTTAGTGCACCAGGCTGAGAAGGCAGCCCAAGATGCGCAGCACTCACTGGCGGGATGGGTGCCCCCAGATGAAGTGGCAGAGCTGGAGGCACAGGTATGTTTCTTGTGTGTTTGTAAGTGTAATAGAAGAATATGCAGTGATTTCAAGAGGCATCGCACTGTATGGCTGAATGTCCCCTCTTGTAAATATGAGTAGCATTGTGGAAAGGCAGGCACCCAGGTGTGTCGGCCTTGCAGAAGTCAGGAGATTTAGCGAGTGTAATACAGATGGAAGGGTCAAGGGGGCTTGGCCAAAAGAATGCATTTGTCCTTGTGCACAAGGCTTCATCATCGCAAAGCATTGATGATTCACCTACGCAAGAGCAAATGTGGTCTGCAGGCAGAGGGAGAAGATGGGTGAGGCAAAAAGAGTAAAGAGTCTTCAACCTGAACCTAGCTTGATCTGTTGTGTGCACAATTAGGTTTCATTGCAGCTGCACCCTTTGTTTTGAAGCCCATTTTCACGAGTGAGCTAGTAAAAGAAGGCACACATGAGATGGCTCGAGGAGGGCCAAAACCGCAAACGTACATCGAATATGACCGTAAATTTATGTTGTTTACAGCGAAAGAGCCTGTTTGCGCCATTGTGTGCCTGTCTATTTGTGACCAGCCCTACAAAAAATGACCAAAAACGTGTGCAGGTCAAGCGCTTAAAAGGAGAGGTGTCTAGTGGAGCATCCAAGTTGCAGAAAGCTGAGGGGCAGTTGAAAGAGCAGGCAGGAGTCATGGGCTCGTTAACACCGAGACCTTCGTGGAGAGCACTTCATTCTCATGGGATTCAAGAAGCTGAGGGCAAGCGCACACAGGTACGTGAGTGAGACGCTGGTTAAAATGTATGTGCTATGGTGTAAGGTCAACGGACGCCTGCATGCTAGCACAAAGCGCAAACTCTGCTAATGGGATCCAATTATTCTTCCTCTTTGATAAGTATCGCCAGATATAACCCAACCTGGCCACTGAGCTTCATACTTGAAGCGAACACACGAACGCACCTTACCAGAGGGAATAATCTGAACGAAAGTCAAGATTTCTGCATTTAAGGGGCAATCTCTCACATGCCATTCCATCAAATTGGGTTCAATCTAGGTTTTAAGTTGAAGCTGGCATTATAATCCACCAGGGCATGTAGTCTGGTGATCTGAAAAGATCTTGGTAAGCCGCCCTGCGCAACAAATGACTGGACAAAACGCACACATCAGGCATCTTTCCCTAGGTGGGTGCTCTCCTTGGGAGTTGGCATATTGATTTGCACGTGTAATCGGCCGCACTGTTCTTTCTTTCTATTTATTTGCCATTGTCGTGAGGATCTGAAAAAACAATGGTGCAGTGGGTGATCTCTTATGAAGATGTGGCAGCGAAAATGGGGTTCATGCCACGGCCAATTAGACACATGTCCCTGAATTGCAGTTTTGAAGCTGAACTGTTGTTGATTTAACAAAATATTGCTTTGCTTCATGACTGTGATTCAGGAAACGCATGTCCTAGGAACGCTTGAAGATGTACCCATCATGGGCCTCAAATAACACCCTCTGGCACCTTACTGACATAGACACATACGCACACACACACACATACACATACACAATTCCAGGCACTGGTGCTGGCTGCTGCCCAAAAGCTGACCTCCCAGGCAGAAACTTTACACAATACGTGGGAGCATGTGAAGCTTGCACAAGCCATCACGTTACCAGAGCCCATGCCCAGGGAAATTCATTTGGCAGTGACCACGGATACCTCAGCATGTGAGTGAACGTGGAGGTTGCGACATAATGCTGGTCTCTTCCCATGTTTTGTGTGAGCAGCTTCTTGAGTGACACACACGCTCACATACTCCTATTTCCTGGAACCTCAGCTGCCTGCTCGTTGTGAGTAATACCGTAGCAGCAGCACCATATTTGCATTGTGGAAAAAGATTAAACAGTTTATGCACGTACAGGCAAACTCAGAGTGTAAAGGCCGACACACCAATGTTAAGGCAGTGACCGGTCTGACCTTGCATGCAGCCACTGGCAGGGTCCGACTTAATTCTGCTAGCATCTTATACAATCCCCGCATTTCCTCAAACAATAACAACTCGCCGCTCCCACACCCAACCCTTCTCATGCTCCTTCACCAGTCCAAACACCAATCTCCTGCATCCATTCCCATGAATATCGCCCCTCGTTCTGCCCTTTGCTCCCCTCAATGATTTCAGACTTCATGACCGAAGAGCCAAGCGCTGCACCCAGCAAGGTTCAAATTGAGGGTCTGGGTTTGGGACCAAATGTTCCACGCTGCCTCAGGTGGGTGAAAAATTAGGAGGTGCAAATACCATAGATTATAGTTGATTTTGTTCGATTGATTAATCGTCGCAGGCGCTCCTTGCTGCTTCTTGAAGTGGCTGGCCTTGCGCTCACATTTCAATATGCTGTTTTAAGTTGCCAGCCTTCGCATGAGCGGCTAATAAGTGGCTGAACCCCTCTTTAGCGTGACTTGTTCCCAAGTATTGCCCAAATGCCTCAGTCAGTCCAGCCTGTGTACCTTGCCGTAATAAGCCAACATCAAGGGTCTCTCAATCTCGGAAAGTGGTTCTGTGTCCTACCCAAACGTCCCAAATGTCGCCATCTCTTGCCCCAGGTGGTCCGGCCCAGAGCTACTGGAGGTGCCTGTATTTGGGCAGCAGGAAGCAGAATGTCAGGCCATGCATATATTAGATGTAAGTGCGCCAGCTAAACGTGAGATGTGCAGATACTAGGTGTGATAGTATGTGCCGTTAGGTGTCTTTGATAGATCAGCAGAAGCAAGGGTTGCAGGCCATACAGTAGGTGTCCTTGTGTGTGCCATAAAATGAGCACACATCTCTGTCAGACATGTGACATTCCTTTGACGTTACCTGTGCAGCAGGAACGCAGCATGCATGCTGGCAATCCGATCTGATTTATGCTGCAGCCATATATCAACCGGCTGTGATGGTGGGAAATAGATACTACGTAATGAGTAATGAGTAATTTACCAACCATAGACCACTTCCCACCTCTACCCATGCAGGCAAAGCGTGTGTATGATGCACACCACGTGCCTGAGCACTTGCAGTCTTTCATGTACATCTACCTGTCCACCCAACCCACCAGCCTTAGCAGCAGCACCAAAGACGGCAGACGCATATCCCAAGCCGGCTCTCTTTCACGCAGCAGCTCAATCCAAAATCCTTCCAGTTCGTCGATGATGGGTTCAAGCCATCAAGGTGCGGAATGAGGATGTGGGTGTGGGTGTGGGAAGGAAAGGCAATACATAAGCCCTAAGTTTCCTTTTTCTATAATTGCCTTTTCTCTAAATGAAATCCTTGTTCAACCTTTAGTACCCCGTGAAAGCATCAACTTGATTTTAGAGGTGCTGTTGCTGCAAATCCCCTATTTACTCCAAATACTTTTCTGCCGTACTGCCGGTATATCACCGCGTAGCACAAACGCTTCCATTTTCCTCACAGCTGAGTGTCACGACCATCAATAATCAAAACGTCTGGCAAAGTTTGCATTGGTGCAAAATAACAGCTGTTCTACAGGTCCTAGGTTTGAATCCTGGTCAAAACACCCCAAGAACGTTGCTTGCTTCAAAACACCAATTTCATATCTATAACCCTGCAGGCCTGCTCGTTGTTGTGTTCACCTTCGCTCATGTACTTGTAAGGGCCTTTTTTTCTCTGTCAGAAAAAGGGCAAAAGGACCCCGCATACGCTTGCAACCTGTTTAAAAATAAGGCAGCGCTCTTTGCATAGCTTGCAATGAGGTTTGTTCATCGTTTTTTCTAATCTTTGATTACGTTGCTGTACAATATGGTATTTGACACGAAACGTTACAAAGATGCTCCTGCTCGCTCTCTCTCTCTCTCTCTCTCTCTCTCTCTCTCTCTCTCTCTCTCTCCATATATACACACACAGTTAAATGTACATATGCACACGTGTATGCACTTGTATATAGAAATTTTACCGTTGAATCTGTTTGTACTTTTTCTCTTTCCATTCCTCACTCAATCACGCACACACTCAGTTGCACACCCAAACTTGCGCTCAATTTCAGGTATGAGCGCATCCTTGATGCAGCAGCCAAAGGGGAATGGTGGTGGTAGTGCCCGCAGTACAACAAGGAGCCCCTCTTTGATAATACGAGGAAGCCTCGGGCGGGAATCCAAAGACACATCTCAGCAGTCTGTACAAGTAGACCATGCTGAGGTGAGAGAGAGAGAGAGAGAGAGAGAGAGAGAGAGAGAGAGTGAGAGAGTGTGAGAGTGTGAGAGAGTGAGAGTGAGAGTGAGTGAGAGAGTGAGAGAGAGAGTGAGTGAAAGAGTGAGAGAGAGAGAGAGAGAAAGAAAGAGAGAGAGAGAGAGAGAGAGAGAGAGAGGAGAGAGAGAGAGAGAGAGAGAGAGAGAGAAGACATTGCTTTACCATGGTAACAAGAGAAGGATTAGCAGACCATGCTGTAAGGCCCACTTGTATTCTCACATCTTCCTACAAGTCCAGAATCCGTGGTGCGCAGATATGTGAAGGCTGACTTTGGCTTGAACTGTTTGGTGCAAGCCAAGAATTTCCAGCCAGTGACCTTGTGTATTGTAAATTTAACATTAAAGGCTGTGTGGGTTTGCATAGCGAGGGACTTGCATCTTGTGTGCCAATCATCCCAAGCTCTTTCTTTATTGTTATAGTGGGAATAGGAAGGTGTGAGGTCACACAGCTGGGCACAGACAAGTGTCTGTGCACATTATGCACATATGTCATGTTTTATGCAGGTGGTCACAAATTTAAGCACAGCAATAAATGCATAAACACCAGTGTTAACTGTTGTCTACAACACAAACACAGGTTGTAGTACGTGCATATGGGCTGTACCATGCCCTCCGTGCTCACGTGGCCAACAGCCCTTTGCTTCGATTGTTTGGACAAGTACTAGCAGGTGAGTGTTACGGCAAAATGAATTTTCAGCTCTTACACCAGTTTGAACTTGTGCACGATGATTGGGTTATGGGCTGCAGGGAAGGGTGCACATGTAATGTCGTTTACGTCCAGCAGCTAGCAATACAGGTCTTCATCATTCAAACCACCGTCTTTTCCTTTATACCTTCCAGGCATATACCTCAAGAGTTGGCCACAACCGTATATAAACACCGTAAATAACCGTATATTTGGCGGTTTTGCAGCCAAAAATGCCGTATAAACACCGTATATATATGGCTCTGGCCAACCCTACTCAAGAGGCCTTCCTATGCCATTTTGCTTGTGTTGTCACTCAGGTACATCACCTGCATGCTGTCATCCAGTTTCATACCCGTGACTGTGGCTACTCGCCAGTCACAAAGTGCAGCTACAAAGTAGGCATGATCTCTGTATGGCAACAACAACACGTACACACATGTACGCACACAGGCGCACTTCCAGAAGAGGCACTATCTCAGCAGCGCCTTCTTTTTGGGGCCATAGCCCACGCTGCCCGCAAGATTGCGTATGCACACGCAACCGCTAATGCTAATGCTCGAGCAGCAGCTGCGGCTGCGGCTGTCACAGATGAGCTGGCAGAGACGGAGGCAGAGGTGTGTGCAACTGTTTAATACCGTTATATGAACATTGCAATCGAAATCCTGTCCAGTGCAGCTTACACTCCTGAACAGCAAAAATCGTTTTTCCTGTAGAAGTAGTCACCTAACTAGTGAACTAAATTGCGTGTGCAGCATCCTCTATTTGCAACTTGGTTTAAATTGCTCTTTCTCCTCTCACGGAGTTTTACGAAGCTTAAACCTTGGTGCACCTACAGGCAGGAGGAAGTGTAGCAGGTTCAGAGCAGCCGCCCAGTAAACTAGCAAATACATCAGCCAAAGCAAAGGGCGCCCGCAGGGGCAAGAGGGGTAGCCACGGAAGAAGGGGGAGTGTGGTGGGAGAGGAGGAGGAGGCCAAGGGGGGGCCTGATGATGCAGAGAAGGAGAGCGAAGGAGCTCAGGCAGCACCTCCTCCACTTGTGCTTGATCCTAAAGACCTGGTGGTGTCTACCGAGCAGATGCGAGGGGCACTAGAGGCATTGCTACCAGGGTAAGCAATCGTATGTGTGTATGTTTATGTGTGTGAATACGCTCAACAAACGCGACACATGTTTATGGATGCGCGTGTGCAGTGTGCATTAATTTTCAAGTTGTGAATTGTCTGTTGGTGGTGTCTCCCCTTGGAAGGTGGCGGCCTACAGATCCATGTGCAAGGCCCTTCAGGCTGTACCAAACACAGATCCTAAAAGGTGAAAGTACACACTTTGAGGCAATTTGGGGTATGTAGGTGAATCAAAGTGTAGATGCAACATGTGCTCAACCCAACCATGTCCACCTGCAATGGCCCAGGCGTCTTCCCCATGAGCTGGCAATTTTGCAAGATGCCTACAGCAGCTTTGCTACGTCCAGCAGGCAGCCGCAGGCTGACCAACAGACCATCATCGAGGGCGCTAGTGCTGATATGGCTTCTGCAGACAGCTGTCCGTTAGCTTGCGTGGTAAGAGGCCCATTTGCCTGTAGCTTTTTGTCTTGCTATTTGTGTCAGGGGCACATACTTAGCAAATGTGCTTTCTATGTTTCAAGTTCCAAGCGCTATTCCAGGTCTCGCACAAGACTTTGAGTAGAGTTTTGCTTGTGCCAACAAGCCTACTTTGGTCTGGAAGGAGGCTATCCTTTTCTGAACTTGGCATAGGAGTTATGTAGACATCCTGTCTGAGCATGCTTTTATTAAACAAAATGTGCACTTATCATTGAGCAATAATGTGCAGATACAGAGCAGCATCCCTCATGAAAGCTCGTAGGCACATGCAGGCGCACACACGCACAAGTACACACAAACACGCACGTGCACACACACACACACATACACACACACATACACACGCACAAACACGCACAAACATACACATAGATGTGCACACGTACAAACACGTACTTTCATACGTTGCTCACTCACAGGAGGAATTACTGCAGCCATTGACCCTTGGGTGTAGTACTAAAAAGATAGCAGCATGCGTGAACTCAGCAGCCCCTAGCTCGCTCATACACAACAAAAAGTGGGTTTGGAAGCACACAGTTGCAAAGCCTCATTGCCGGTTAAAAAGAGCGTAATGCTGATTGCAAATGTGTATGGACCACGCTTTGGTTTTGAATTCTAATGGGTTAAGTTCACGTTGTTACTTGTTGCATGCTCGCTTTGTCCAGGTCTGATTCGTCAGGCACTTTGTACAATACCTAAAAGCAGCAAGTGCCTATCTATGCTGCCTTGCTGCGCGATTTCCAACTCCACCTAGGTGTGCGCTTTCTTGCACACATTGCGTACGCTGTAAGCTGCTTAGGCTGAAAGGTATGGTTGATCTGCAACAAACATAAACACAAACTTCACAGCGTTCATTTGCACTGGTTGTCTTCTTTGTCCGCCTCTGTGTCTCTGGTTTTATCACACATACACACAAGCACGCAGATACTTGCATACACACGCGCTCACATACTCACATACATACTCACATGCGCACACATATACACACATATACGCTTATTACTGCACACAGGGAAGTGGAACGCCATGAACGTGTGGCCAACAGGCGACTCGCAAACACAATGTCCAGTAGCTTTGTAAGCACTCTGATAACGGAGCTAGTTGATGACCTGGAAGAAGCTGCAGCCGAAGTCGCTACTGCTACAACTGCAGCAGCAGCTGCTACTAAGGCTGATGGGAGGGGGGGGGGAATACTTGGCTCTGGCGGTAGCTTTTCGCCCTCCCTCCCTCCTTCCCTTGAGCCAGTGGCAGGTGAGAGAGGGAATGCTGTGTGTGTGTGCATACCTTTGTGTGTAGGTGTGTGTTCTTTATATTAAAAAGATAGCGCCTTTCCCTGTTTTGTGGTGTTTTTGGTCACAAGCCCCTGAGAGGAGGCATAACCATTCATAGGCCTCCTTACATGGGTTCACATGTGTCTAGCCAGCCGACATGCACACGCATGTACTTGCAAACAGAAGAGATGGTAGAGTTTTGTTGGCAGATAAGCGCATTCCCCATGTAAGGAAAAGGGGCCGTATGCTGTGTACTAAATGGAGATCAGGAGGGTGCAAACTTGGCCTAAAACCGACTCCTGATGAGGGTTGGTAACAGTACTGGAAAGGACGTCTGTTATGAACATGTTTAGCAGCGCAATTGACAGAGTGCACATGGATCTTGGAGGCAAGCTCCTTGGACCTTTGAGATATGAGACCCAAGTCTTGAGTTGCTCCAGAGTGTGAGTGTTGTAGATGGCGCCATGGCTGTAGAGGGCAATGGAGGCTTCTTGAAGAATGGTGCACTGACTTGTGCACAGACTTGTGCACACACTTACACATCTATAAGCAATCAGGACTTGCAACGCCTTCGTTTTGCTGTGTATATTACACAGCAGCCATGCAAGTCAGCGCTTTGTTCTGATAGAGTCAATGGCATTAGATGTGGACATCCTTTGGACAATCACACAGTTCTGGCAATGACAATGTCAGGCTTCATTTTCGCTGACCTAATTCTTTTATTCTTGCTCTTTTTTGCAGAGGACACAAGCAGCACTGGGCCCTCATCACCCCCTCCTACCCCACCACCAGCTGCATCCCTCCTGCTGGGCCACAAGGCTCCAGCCACCGCTTTAGTAGCAGCACTTGTAGAAATAGGCCTGCAACCAGAGGATGCCGTAGGGGTGGTGGGTGGAGTGCTAGGGTGCGGAGCTAGAGGGGGGGGGAGTGTGTCACAGGGGCTAGTGTCTGCGTGGCAACACAGCATGCTAGATGGCGTGCCTGTGTGGAGTAACCTTGCGCTGGCAACTGCACGGGCAACAGCGCTGTTGCAGCGGCGGGGCACGCACGATGTGGAGGGAATGCTTGTGTGGGTGGAGAAGCTGTGTAAGAGCATTGTTACGGTGGATGAGGGAGGTGGTGGCGAGGGGGAAGGAATTGAAAGGGGAGATGGGGATGAAGAGCTATTAGGAAGTACGCAGGAAGCGAGTGGGGTAGCTAGCCTAGGCCTCCCTGCGTTTGCTTGAACGCACTGGACTTGTCAGCTGGACTTACCTTGGAAACTTCTGCCAATTGTGTTTACACTGTCTGTGTTCTTTTTCTTTCCTTTTCTAAACTTCCGTGAAATTTGCTGACCATTGATTGACCTGTACAGTGCTGCAAAAACTCTGTCTTCTTGCTTAGTATGCTCGTATGCTCCTAAGACTTTGTTCATTGAATACTCTAATGACAGAGTCAGGAACTGGTGAACACATTCCTGACTAGCAAAGTGATATTGTCAGGCTGCCATTGTCCCTCTGTGTAGGAAATCATGCTATGCAATGCACGCTTTGCGATGATGTTTTTCAAATTTTTTGCAAAGCTGAGAGTAGTGAAGCACACATTCCGAATGAGTCATCAGCGCAGGAGGGAAATGAAGGCAGTTTGCCTCGGGGTTAAGCTGCTAAGGGAAAGCACAAGGGAAATGATGTTTTGTGACCAGCATGTCCAACAATAAACGCAGAATTGAACAACATGATCATCCACCCCACCTGGAGAACAAAAAGGGCTTTTCTATTAGCATCAGGTGATCAGGAAACCAAGGACTGCACACCACTACGTGGCGTGGAGTTACAATAAATCTGATGGTTGTGACTCATTTGGTGGTCTGTATTTTTTGTTACAGACTGTTACAGATCTGATGATTGACGTACCCGTGATGAATGACCGTAGCTACCCGTGCGGCTGTGCTCTACTGCTTTAAAGATAGTAGTTGTAGTAGCAATGCGTCTACTTGGCGGGTGGTAATGAAACTTTGCTTTCGCATTCAAGCCAGATGACTTGACGAAATGAGTTGAATAAGCATTGGTTATAGAAGTGCCAAAATGCTGAAAGTAGCCGATGGTAGGTCTGTACAAAGAGTTGTAGCACAACCCCCCTTGCTAGGCAAGAGCCTAAGCAAAGTAAATGACAGCCGACAACGATACCAGGCATAAGACAAGCTTCTATAATGAAACTTTGCTTTCGCATTCAAGCCAGTAGATGCTACTCTCAGGCATGCAGCGCTCATCCACGAACTCATCCATTCAAACAACTGCCTCGCCTTGCAATCAATTCAGCTTTTATAGATGTACATCACGCGGAGGTCCGTGATGATTGACCGTAG
>Ga0307947_1000068_pt1 | contig 54972 bp, 59 predicted proteins | sample OrgLakmetagen232_FD_201840 | JGI IMG/M metagenome (GOLD analysis project Ga0307947, IMG submission 201840) | Saline water microbial communities from Organic Lake, Antarctica - #232 | ecosystem: Environmental > Aquatic > Non-marine Saline and Alkaline > Saline | place: Antarctica: Organic Lake...
GTCGCGCACAGACGAACGCGCGATTTCACAATTCGCCCACTGATGAGGGCACATCTCCATGAGTCGCGCACAGACGAACGCGCGATTTCACAATTTGCCCACTGATGAGGGCACATCTCCATGAGTCGCGCACAGACGAACCGCAATCCAGCACGATCTGATACTTCAAGTTGTGGGCGCCGCCGTCGCCAACCGGAAAAGCTGGAGTAGACGCAGCGGACACACCGAACGTACCGAACGTCACGTTCAGAATGGAGCGCATCCGGTAACCGTTGTCCGTGAGCACGATCACGAAGCGACCTCGTACCATGTCAGAGACCAAGCGTGCTGCGGCGGCGTCTTCGGACGCAAAGAGGAAACTTGCGCATCGGATGGTTTTGACGACTTCTCTTGATATGTACAGCAAACTTAGGAGATGTATACCGATTTGTAATTGCTCCCAGTCCAAGTTGTTCGTGTGGTTCGTGTGGTTCATGTTTGCAATAAAAAGAAGTAACCACTGGCCCAAAATCGAAGTATTTAAATGATTCGAACTCTTGGAATTCTTGGACTGAACGAAGAACCTTCCTGATAAAATCTCTCACACGAATTGTGACAGTAGATACGAAGAATTGCTTTTTCGAAATCAAATTTATTTTTTTGGCTTGCGCCGCCACAGAGCTCCCCCTTTTGGATTGCATGTCCTCAAAATGTCGAAATTGCAGCCGAAAGCGAAGTGTTGTAACGGAAGCACCGGGCTGCTTAGCCAGGCCTTTTGCGTACTCCATCACTGCTTACAATGATATGTCGAAATTCGAAATGTTTAGGGAGCTTCAAGTAGAGGACCAATAATTACGAATTTCGATACCTGAAATTCCACAGTCCTGCGAAATCCATTCATTTTCGATGGCTGGTAGCCCAAACCATTTCACCTATTGTATTCGAAACTAAGGGGAAATTTCTTGTTTTTATGGATTTCAACCGGTTGACAAATTTTGAAGCGGGGAGTAGAAGCTGGAGGCTATGAAACCTCTACTGGAACGAACCAGTATAGCGCCTTTAAATATAACTACAGCTTCAAGAACGAATGCGAATTTGCATGCTACGAGCGACTTTGACAGCTATCGGACTGATTGATGTCTGGAGCGATTGTGCGAGATAAAATTAGATTTAGACGATAATTTTATACAAACGATAATTGTATTTGTTATAAGTCGCTCACACCGTTACAATTTTCTCGACTTTCCAAACTGGTTCTCCTTCATGATCAACTTCAATGCGCGGAATCGAAATAGTAGGTTCTTCACCTTCTGGTATTCGATGTGGTTTCACCAATGCACACGTTGTGGCAATGCATTGTTTCCGGTAGACGGAGTTTAACAGCAACTGGACCAATCGTTCGTTGGACTACGAAAGGACCCATCCACTTGGGTAACAATTTATGTCCACGATTTTTGGCGAAATTCTTGTTACTCTAGAGTCAAATTTGAGCTGATTTGGTTCAAAGGTAAGTGTAGGGCAATTTTGATTGTAGTAAGCTTGTTGCTTTTGTTGAGCAGCTTCCAACAAAATTTTGGCACGATTTATGTTTTCCTGGAGATGCTTTGCAAGATCAAATGCTGCGGGATTTGTGTGCTCAGATTGATGATCAAACTTAGCCATGAAAGGCTGTCTACCATTAATGTACCCTACCATTAATGAATATTGTTAAGATAGAAAGGAGTGTTGGAAATCGATGAGTGCATTGAGTTATTGCATGCTAAAGCGGCTGCGGGTAAAAGCAAATCCCAATCATGAATGGTGGGAAACATACATGCATAGGTAGCATTCAAGAACACGATTCGTTCTTTCAGTTTGCCCATCTGTTTGAGGATGATAAGCTGTGCTCAAGCGAGATTGCGTGTCAAGTAAATGAAGATATGTTGGCATGAACTTGCCTGCAGATTGTGGACCTCTATCGGTAATGAGAGTCTCAAGTTCTCCAAGTGTACAAATAATCATGTGTTTCCAGAAAATGTATGCAGTGTCTTTTGAATTTGCATTCGAAGTGGTAGGCACGAAATGCACATATTTGGTTAAGCAATCAACAACGACAGCTATACAGTCAAATTCTCTTGGTGTTGGATAAAGACCAGTAATAAAATCCATTGACACATCCAAGGATAAGAGGGGATCGGCAGAGAGCGAAGTAGGCCAGCATCTCGTCTATTCAAAGACTTGGCTCGTTGGCATGCATCACAAGTTGCCACGAATTGTTCAACATCTGAAGTTAACGAAGACCACCAGAAATTTCTCATAACCAATTCGATGGTTTTATCTCTGCCCAGATGACCAACCATTTTTAGACTGTGATTTACGAAAATTAGTTTTGTCGAATCGGATGAATATTTGGCACGACTACCAATGATTTCCCCCCCTCTTTCTTCAGCCAAAGTCCCTTTGGACTCTGCTGGAAGTTTCGACGAAAGCGAGGATTTTCAAGAAGCTCATCAAGAGTATAACCACAAATTATTGCATCAAAAATGCTATTATCCTCGCGAATTGTTGTGCACATTCCTGCACAGTCCGCAAGCACGGGTCGCGATTTGACTGAGAGTGTATGGATTCCCGATGAAGACGTAACAGCACAACCTGCAAGCACGAGTTGCATTAGTCATTGGTGTATTGATCTCCTTAAAAGTGGATCCGCAACATTGCCTCTTCCAGGTCTGTATTCCCATTCGTATTTTAACCGCAAAAAGAATTCAAGGCATCTTGCTCGTCTTCTCGGAAGTAAGAGCTGCGAAATGAGATAAATCAGTGTATTGTGGTCAGTTACCAAGGTAATTTGAGGACCTTCGAGATAGCACTGTAGCAATGCATCATGTTGTGCAAGTATCTCTTGCTCACCAGTTGTATTATTTTTCTCAGATTGTGAGAATTTTCTGCTGTTTTAAGCAGCTGGATGCCCTTGCTGGTGACGTATCTCGCGTATCGGATGGATTTGACGATGTCTTCGCTTGATTTGTACAGCGTATCCAGGAGTTGTATACCGGTTTTTGTGCTCCCAGTCCAAATTGTTCGTGTGGTTCGTGTGGTTCATGTTTATCATCATTGACATCGATATCGGTTTATTAAAATGAACTGGTGAACATTGGATTTATTGAAAAAATTGAAAGGGTATCATTACTTACGGTTTTACACTCGCCCTCATCTAAAATGGGACAACGATGGAGAGGTTATAGAACCTCAGTCGAAAGAACTTTCCTACATCAGGCTTTTTATCACATCTATTGGCCACTTTATTTGTTTGTTCATTGTGTATATTGTAGACCCCATGATAACGTCCACACTGCACCATAACGGTTCAAATTAATCGACAGTGGTTGATTTGATCCTATTTAGCCCAGGGACTAAAGCAGTTGACGCTTATGTGGTTCTGTGTTAGATATTTATAGGTGTGTCTGATACAGAATACGAGATCCCGTATGTGTCGCTTGTACAGCGTGACACTGACCTAATAAGGGTGTAATCTCCCATCGCATGGGGGGGAAATGATCGTCATAGCGTCGATTTCCATTGGTCCGTGCGATTTTTCAGGGGATCTCTGTGTGTACTACTTGTGCCTCCCGTTCCACGAGTTATAAACGCACCTCAGACGCGCATTACCCATCGTCCCATTTTAAAATGAGTGCAACTGTATGACGCTGTGTAAACAATTCACGTCTGATATCTGGAATTCCTTTGTGCTGAAAGGCGCGTGCTCGTTCATCTGGGAATCAAATGTAGTGCTCTTAACACCTGAGCTTTGACTTTGCAAACATGGATGTCCATATTCGATTCACAATTCTGAGGTATCCCTGTTTGGGGCCTTCGTCGACCCCCTCTGGAAAAAGCCTATAACCAAATCAAAGGGAAAAGGGCTAGGCGCTCAGCCACAAAAGAGGCCACACCTAGTATATCTGGTTGGTTCAAACAAGTCCTCAAACGAATTGGGCTATCTAAATATTGAGGTGGATGGGAAGACCAGCTGGCGGTGCTGTGTGCGAAGGCTAACAAGATGTTTCATGCGGACAGTCCAGCAAAATGTGTTCCTCATTCTGAACAGAGTGCCAGTCACATATGTCACAGATCCTGAGATCATAAGGCCTTCTATTCCTGTTATGATGCATTCTTTGGACCAGAAAGTTATGGCCAGAAAGGCGAAGGCAAGAAAGTGCACGACTGAGATTGCTGGAAATATCCAAGCCAAGGTAGGTAGGCAAGAAGAAAAGAAAAGAAAAACTACGCAGGCAGTGAAAACCACTCCCCACATTAAGTTTAGGAAAAGTAAGCCACTTTGGTACCGAGTACCGTAAAACTCCTCCACCGCGAAAAGGAAAGGCCCAGTCAGAAAGGTCCAACTGAGTACCAGAAGGAGGAAAAAAGCCACAAAGAGACTGGAGTACCAGCCTCAAACAAGCAGGTAACACAGGCTTGTGATTTCTAATTCTGTAATTCCACCAGCCAGGAGCAATCCCCAAAGGAACACCAACCTGTGTGTAATAAGTCCTCATAATTCTGCTGAAATAGTGATTATCATGTGGTGTCAAATTGTCAAGCTCTCTCCAGCCCCCAATGATATGTTCGCACAAGGGGAGCTCAAACTTTTTCAGATGGGTAGCTCGTGAGATCGATGGCATTCAAAATTGCTGAGACGCAGGGAAATCTTGGAGTGCGTGCAAAATCTGGTGAGGTAAGGTAAGGTAAGGTAAGGTAAGGTTACATCGCTATATATGCTTCAGGGGGCAGAGCGGAAGCTTGAAAAAACTGTAACCACACCTGGCGAGACAAAAGGGGAAACGCCTAAGAGAAACAAGAGAAAGAGGTGGAATGATGAAAGGAAAGTTAGAGAAAAAGGCGAGAAGTTGGAAGTCAAAAAGGGAGCTGAAGTATAACCAGCAGAAAACGTTTGGTCTAAACACAGAGAGTTTCAAAGAAAGCAGTGCCAGTGCACCACATAGACACTTTGAAGGTCAAGCCAGCTTAGAACAAAAAGCAAAGTAGCAGGCGGGTCTAATAGGCAGGCGCAAGCAGATTCTATCTTATCAATCCGGGCAGAGAGCCAAACTTGTGATTTATGAGAGTCTCAAAGGAACACAGCTTCACCGCAACTTGCTCAAGGCTGACTTACTTGTGGGACTGACCGCTACCTGTCACTGGTGACTGCTTTCTCTTGGGGATTTTTGGTTGCTGATTCTGTTGCTGGGGCTGCTGGTGCTGCTGGCTTGGCTGGTGTTGCTGGCTTGGCTGGTGCTGTTGGTTTTGCTGAAGAACCTGATAAGTCCATGTATCACTTCTGTTTGCAAGAAGAAGGTCAGCCCGGCCGCACAACTTTCTTAAGGAGAAGATGTTTGAAGAGAGTAAACTGTTCCAGAATCGTATGATGCATCTGAACCAATAGAAAAAAATGGGCATCTGACCTGCTTTGCGGAGCACGCAGTATTAGTACCTTTCTTGACACCCAGGAGTCTATTCAGGAAGCCAAGATGCACGACGTGTGTAGGGGTGGTTTTGAGGAATCATATGTCAGAGAAGAAGTGCCCATACTTGACAATCGTACAGGCTCTGGGACCAGCTGTCAAAGCACAGACCTGGAAAAGCCATAGTATGGCATGTTTTCTATGTTTGATACCCTTACTTACTGTCACCAGTTCTGTAAACTCTGGGCCTTTTTTGTCTGCCGGTAAAGGAGTTTTACGGTACTCGGTACCAAAGTGGCTTACTGTTTCTTAACTTCATGTGGGGAGTGGTTTTCACTGCCTGCGTAGTTTTTCTTTTTTCTTTTCTTTTCTGTAAATGGCAATGGCAGACCTGAAGTTGTCTGCTATCTTCTCAGCAGCTGAGCATGCTTCCATCACGAGTAAGAGTGATTACAAGGTATTTGAATTCAGTGACAAGCTCCAGAGGTGTGCCGTAGTATGTGAAGGTGGTAATTGCAGAAGCAGTCCTGCTGATGAAGACCATGAATTTTGTTTTGTCAGTGTTCAGCTTGAGCCCTTTGAAACATGTAGTCTTAGAATTTGTTCAGTTGGAGATGCAGACTTTCAGCCGTGTTTGAAGTGAGAGCAATGTCTCAGCATACCATCATGGTGCTGATGATCATCAATCACAGTGAAGAATTTGAACTGAATCCAAGGCAGTGGCAGCACCTCTCTGTATAGTCAAGAATCTGTCCATGTCGTTATTATAAAGGGAGTACAGAAGGGAACTCAGAGGTCAGCCCTGTTTCAAGCCTCTGTTAGGCGCAACCTCCTCATAAAATTTGTTGCCATCAATGATAAGGCATATGCATCCTGTGTACATGGTTTGAATGATATCTCTCAAACACTTTGGATTCTTAATTTTTGCGTCACCAAAACTTCTCTCTTGGAACACTGTCGTAGGCAGCAAATAGGTCCAGAAAAGCAGTGTACACCTTCCATTTTTCTTTTTAGCAGTTGCAAATATGTGGCGAAGAATAAAGAGGGGTTGGTCGGTGTTCCTTGTGGGGCAGAAACCAAATTGTGAGTCTGGTATTTGATGTTCAGCAAGAGCCCAGTCAGTCAGCAAGTCCCTGACCACATTTGCAAAAAGTCTATAGATACAGCCATTGATAGCCAGCAAACGGTGCTTTTTTGGGGACGTAGTTGGACCTTTTTGATGCAGAGGCGTAATTTTGACTTTGTTCCAAAGATGTGGGGTGACACACCGTCTGACAGGAACAGATGGAACAAGTCAGTAAGAAGGGGAAGCAGAACGTTTTCAGTGTGCCTCTTACCACGATCATCCTGAATTGTTTTCTCTGCATGCTTGATGAAAGAAGTAGAGAACGGATCAAAACTTGGTCTGGAATGCTCGTTCATGTTTGAAATGTTCTTCCGGACAGTGGTAGCCAGAGCATGTATGGGGGGTAGCTCGTATACAGGTGCTCACTCATTGCTGCGTTGAAAGGTGGTGTTCATGCTCCTGTACCTGCCACCAGGGCCGGGTGGAATTGCAATGTCTGAAGGAGAAACTTGTCCAGATCGTAACTGGTCACTGAGTAACTGATGCCGTGTAGGTAAGCTAGATCGTCCAGGTAGCACGTCAGGAACGCTCTCTTGGAGTTGCTCAAAATGTGATTGAAGGTGCTCAGCCCACGACTCAGCAGGAATGGGAGAAACGTCATACTAGCTTAACCATGGATTGCAACCATAGCTTAACCATGGATTGCAAGTATGCAAGTATGGGCTGTGTTCAAGGTCTCTGACTAGTTCTTAGAGACCCCAAGCGCAGCGCAACTATTTTGTGTTCTGCACCACCCAATGGATGCAGAAAAACACACAACAAAACACCTGGAGAATATATAAGAGTTTTTCAGTGGGGATCAGGTGGTTGGTAGGTAGAGGCCTGCACACCACAGGAGTATTGCTCAGATATTTGTGGGGGTTGTGTTCAATGTCTCGTCTCATCAGTATGATTTTGGTTGCGGATCTAATTGCACGTAGGCTTAATTTTGTCATGAGTGCTGTGGCATGTAGACCAGTGACTCCAAGGCTGTGGAGTGAGTTGGTATCCGAGTACGCATGGCATTAGCAGCTTATGTTGTTTTCGTGCTTGTTAAGTAGGGGGACACAATACTTAATTTCAATTTAATGTATATTGCGTGTGTTTGGTTGTATGTCTCTTATTTTCATAGTATGGATTGCATCTACTAGGTTATCACGGGCATCTCTTCTTGCATTATTGGCAGACCTAGTTTAATACGTGTTTGTTGGGTTTCATTTGGGGTGTGGTTGCTGGGTCGGAGAAACTATGATTGCATTTGGCTTGCTAAATCTTTGCCGCTGTTGTGCATTGAGACTGGAAGGTAATAGCCCGGTTGGAATCATTCTTATCTGTGTCTCTTCTGAAGGGCGTATAATGCCTTGTTGTACCATTTTTTCATGACTGCCTATATCTGCTTGTGCTAGCAGGCATGCACCCTGTGTGCCTTGTTGGATCGCTTTTAGAATCATTCGTCCAACAACGTCGTGCCTGTAAATAATCGTTTTATTAATAAGGGGATTATTTTAAAGAGCAAATGCAGGGCTGTCTATAAAGGGTTGGTGAATGAACCGAGCTTTTAATTTACTCACTTTGTCTAGAATTTGTATTTGAGAAGACATGTCAACACTGTCGAGGTGGGGGGCAGCTGCTATTGTTACATCTTCTCACTACACAAAACAACAAAAACCCCACAAAATAACGAAGACCTTAAGGAATCTCATGCATATCACACACTCGCACTCTGACATATGGGATAACAAAAGCGCTTTCACGAGTTGCTTCTAGAATGATGGAATTCCAGTCCTCTTCCGAGTCAACTCAGTACACGCCCAGCATCTGTATCAGCTGTACCCAACTCGTGCAGGTAGCAAAGCAGACGACGGAAAAATCGCATGAAAATTATAATGCAGCACAAGGCACTGACGTGCATACTCTTGTGTAAATGTGCAGCCAAAGGATGGGGGGGATCAATCCTGCCTTGCTTGTACATCCTCATCCTGCACAGCCAAAAATTTCTTGCCGTGTTCAAAGTTTGCCTCAAAGACTTGATTGATTGAGTAACTGGCAACATGGTAATGCTGCAATTCACAGCATCTAGAAGAACAGCAGCTGCAGGAAATTTACGTACTTTCAAAGGGTTGTGCCCCCAATTTCGAAGAGAATGGGCCCATTTCATATGGTCAAGCTCTCCTGTACATTCCGTAGTTGAGTGAAATTGCTGTCAAGTGGAAGGAAAAAGGCACAGTATGATCCATGACGGAGCCATACTCAGTAGAAATGCACGTTTGTGTGAGCTGCTGACAGTTGCTATGCATATTCCAAAATTTTTGCAGTTACCTGGGGACCTATCAGGCTTTTGAGCTTCATGCCGCTTAATGTAATTGACCTGAAGAAAAATATTAAGCAATGAAAAATGGATATGGCTGCATGGATCCTTTGGGCAGGCACATCCTGTGCGTTAACGCTGTCTAGATGCAGATCTAGCAGCTCTGTGATCAGCTTGTGGTATTGATTGTTCCTGTCAGCCAATCTCACCACCCGTGCAGCTTGTTGCACATCAGACTCGTCCCATGTGTTTTCTGGCTTGCTGAGCATCTCCACTATGTGGTGACCTGCGTTATTCATACCAAGTCCAGACTCATTTTGAGAGTGAGAGTGAGAGTGAGAGTGAGAGTGAGAGTGAGAGTGAGAGTGAGAGTGAGAGTGAGAGTGAGAGTGAGAGTGAGAGTGAGAGTGAGAGTGAGAGTGAGAGTGAGAGTGGGAGTGAGAGTGAGAGTGAGAGTGAGAGTGAGAGAGAGAGAGAGAGAGAGTGAGAGAGAGAGAGAGAGTGAGAGTGAGAGTGAGAGAGAGAGAGAGAGAAAGAGAGAGAGAGAGAGAGAGAGAAAGAGAGAGAGAGAGAGGGAGAGTGTGAGAGAGAGAGAGAGAGAGACAGAGAGAGAGGGAGTGAAAAATAGAGGGAAACATTGTTTTTTGCTTGCTATGCCCACACATACCAATCCTGATCTGTATTGGTATTCCGATATAGGTTCATATTTCATATCATTATAGTGAATCTTACAGCATCACCCATACACCAACGTCATGCTCTTTTTCGTTCACAATGCCAAGGCAAATCGTTTTTGCCCATGTTGTTGCACACCACAATTGGCCGACTCATTTCCACTGATTAAGATGCAGCAAAAGGGCGTCCATTCATACTGCTTATCAGTCATGCATTTAACGTATTTAATCACTTTTAGGGAACACACTGTTGCGTACAGGCATAACATGATACAAAGTAAGCACAGCAGAATTAATGATAAGAGAACCCTCAGTGGGAAACTTCTGACAATGTACATGTTTCGATCTGCACACCTGGCAAAGCGTTTTAAAGTCTGCACTTTGACGTTCTTATCCAACCTGAGGAAACGCACCTGATTGCCTTCCAGTGCTCTTAGTACAAAGTCATTGGAAAAGTAAGTAAGAGCAGGAGGATGTTGGTTCGTAGAATTTACAAGCAGACTTTGAACATGGTTAAACATTGCCAGGTTTACCTCCGCTTCTCCTGGCTTTCTTTGTCCCACGGCATTACTTTCTGGTGTATTGAGCCACTCAGACAGTTCCTCCTTGCAGGAGAAGTAGAACCAGACAGTGGGATGTTAATCAGGAGGTGTCATCAGAAAATGGACATTCTTCCTAGTTAAGTTCCTGAAAAAGGAATGCCCCCATTTACAGCCATTTTCATTGATGTGCAGCCAACTACGTTGTACCAGCGCATTGTTTGTGATGGATGCCAAGGTCCAGCTGTGTGATTGTTTTATGAAATCACAGAAAAGTTGTGTGTTACCACGTAACCACTGATATCTGCTCACTCAGCGCTCCCCATAAGAAGGAGCCAGTTGCTCAAGTCTGTCGGGCCAAAAATATGTATTGGCCCAACAAGACCCTTCTTTTGGAAAAGTAAAGGCTCAGAAGTGCTCACATATCTAAGCATGAAAGGCTCATATTGACTTACATTATATTGTACGTGCAAATAATTGTTTGTGTGTGCGTTTAATGTGACTGAATTGTGCCTGGTTTACGTTCGTCGTTCTCCACTGACACTATTCTCCCATCCATGACAACCTCACATCATTCTTTCTGCTGAGGATTATTGTGTCTTGGTGGTCATAGAGGATGGATGTGTAAAAAGAGGCAGCAAGATTGGTGCAAGACATCCTAAGTAGACTACCCACGGTCGTAGGCGTATCTGTTACGTGTCTACGTACGTGTTATGGACATCTTCCTTGTTAACAGGAGTGCATTTACAGTACCATTGATCTACATTCCCGGACTTTCTCTTCAGGAATTACATTAAGGCGTTCACATGACACACTACCATGACTAGTTTTCACCTTGCTCATGTTGACGCTGTTACGAAATGCCGGGATGATCTCTTCCCTGCTCTTCATTGCTCTCAATTGCACAGAATTTGTTAATTTGCGATTGTAAAAGGTGGAATTTTTATATGACAGTGACTTCCGGCAAAATTGCATTTCGCGCTTTTAATAATTAAACAAAATTCTGTGCTGTATTAGTATAAGCGTAGATCACTTTATGGACACCGTTGGAAACCTGTACACAAACGCACACATTCACGTACACACACACACAAACACACACTTACACACAAACACACACAGACGCACACACACAAACACAAACACAATCACACGCACGCACGCACGCACATGCACGCACGCACACAAATGCACTTACACGCACATGCACGCACGCAATTTCTCTTCACAGTCCCCACTTGGATTTCACCTCCTGCAAAAACAAAAATTTATGGCAATTACGGCACCACCTTGATACTTATATTCTTTACGGTGATATTAAACAGACCATTTGATGTTCTAGACCCCCTCGTCGTGCATATGTTGCTCCTCACACATGAGTTTATATATAATGTTATTTGCCTCCCTCATTCTTGGTATCCTCAGTGTGACAGTCCACTGCCTTTTATGTGTCCAAAACTCACAGATGATTCCCCTCTTTAATTTATTGCGGTCGGTTGGTCCTGGCAGATGCTTGACTGTTTACTGATTTTATTCAGTGCTGCAATGTCACAAACAGCGTTGTGCCTTTTTCCTCTTCCGTTCTTTTTTGTAGGTGTTACAAGTCTTGTGCTGAAAAGCAGTGGTCAGTGGATGGCTGCCTTCTAAGTGCAAAAAAGGGACATTTTTGGACATTTCCTCAGGATTAATCTGTGAGTTGATGTCAAGGACCGAGTCTGGCCAGGTGCAATATCCCAACCTCAAAAGACAAGCCACTGGCCACAGAGCTGAAATAATGATGGTCAACGCATACAGAAAGGGAGAGGAGGACACTGCCTATACAGTAACTTGCCTTATTCCTTTTTTGATACGGACTAGTGTTTCCTGGAGCTTCCTGAACCAAGTCTAAATCAGTCCTCTGTTGGTAGTCATTCATTGCATGCATACCATCCGATTTTTGATAGGGCATAGAGAAATTGCTTGCTAAACGCGGGGTTCAGCTTCAAATTTGTGAAGGCACACAATGTACACATGTTGTAAGGCATGGGAGGATGGGAGATGCGTGGGAAAGAAGATAAGGCTCATCAACCCTTAAAGGACCTCACTAGGAGGTACAAGAGCACTGTTTTGTTTACGGAATCCAGCTTCCAATTTCAAGATACATGCCTGCTATGTCGTAGACAAACCTGTTCAGTCAAGTGCTGGAATTCAGTATCCTGTTCGTCTGAAAATCAAGAAAAATGTTCAACACTAAGAGTGAGAGGGAGCCCCATTTAATTCATCACTGAACGCACAGGCAAAGGCATCTAAAAGCGCAGAATCACACTGCTCTGATGGCGTTGCCTGGGCGTACTGGACCAGACCCAGCATCATCAGCGAACTTCTGCACAATGATGAGTGTGTGCGTGTGTGTACTCGTGTGTGTGTATGTGTGTTTGTTCGTATGTGTGTGTGCTTGTGCGTGTGCGTGTGTGTGTGTGTGTGTGTGTGTGTGTGAGCTTGTGCGTGTGTGTGTGTGTGTGTGTGTGTGTGTGTGTGTGTGTGTGTCGGTGTGAGAGATTTCATGAACTAGCATGAATTGCAGAAATGAAAGTGGTTCGTAACACCTTCAGCAGTTGAAACTTAGGCTCTTCCAGGGACTTAGGCTCTTCCAGGGAACAAACCATCATCTGTGCATGCAAAATGGTCCAACCTACTACTAGATTCATATGGTGGTGTGCTTACGATGTCAGCCTTCCTTGCTGTACTGTTACAACAAATACAAAGACTTGTCGCTTCCCCACTGTGAAAACCAGACTTGACCAGGCGTAGGAGAAAGGGCCTCACCTGTCACACCTGCTATTCCCCCCCAGCTCATACGCTGCTTGCTGCACAGCATCTCCAGGAGATGGCATTGGCACATCTTGATTACAGCTAAGGTGTTGCACCCGCCTGTCAGGTGGGCCGCAGCCGTGCCCATCAGGAGCTTGGGCAGCACGCATCAACATCTGGGGCAGGCCCTGCAAGATGGAGGCCTGCAGCCCACGCAGCACACGTATATGGGAATCAAAGGTCAGCCCTTCTTGTGGCCCTATAGGGTACCCCCCAGGCTGCTCCAAGCCTTGCTGCTGCTGCATCTGTGCCTGTGCCTGCGTTCGAATCCCACTGCCACCACTGCTACTGCTGCTGCTGCCTTTGCTGGTGTGGACAGGGCCTGGCACAAGCCTCCCCTCCTCTAGAACTTGCAGCAGGTCTGTCAGCGCCAGCCACAGTCGGCAGCCAACATCCCAGGACAACCAGCTTATATGGTGGTGGCCTTGCTGGTGGTGGCTGCAGTCTCGTAGGGGGGAGGTGAGCTCCCGGGCCAGCTGCTCCAGCAACGCGGGCAGCAGAGGAACAGGTTGGTAGTGCGCATGGCTGTGGCGTGGCTCCCCCTGTTGGTGCTGCTGGTGTAACGATGATGACAGTGATGGTGGTGATGGTGGTGAGGATGGAGCTTGTGGCAGTAGTTCCTGTGGTGTTGGAGGAAGGTGCGGTGGCGAAGCTCCCAGCCACAGCTGCAGCATCTGCTGCTTCACAAGTCCATGCTGCAGCTGCAGCCGTTCATATTCCTGCTTTGCAGCTGGTGAGCGTCGTGACATGGCGGCGGTGTGGCTTTGTATGGACTCGCGCTTCCCAGAGCCATACTGCAAAGGCAAATAAACAAGTAGGGTGTGATTCTGCGGATCACAAAAAATGGGGCGGAGCCTACGCTGCATTGAAGTTAAACATAATGTAGTGAGAGCGATTCGGGGGGGACTGCGCTCCCTCTGCACCCCACTGCTCCTGTTTAACCATTTCTGAGATGACAGCCTGGTCTTTGCAATGAAGAGCGGCATTCAAATGAGTTAGACAATTCAGGAGGGGCTGCGCCCCCCCTGCACCCCCCCGCTCTTGCATTTGCACAGTCCCCGTCATACCATACCGTGTCTGTAGCTGTTTGCTTGCCAATGGTGTGTAAGACCTCCGATATATACCTCAACAGCTGTGTGTCATGTGAGGGAGCAATTCAGGGGGGCTGCAATCCTTCTGAACTGCTCCTCTGAATGCCTGAGCTCCATGCGGTTGTTCAAAGCCACCAACCCTGTCCGGGCTGCTGCTTCCTGTGCCTGCTGAGTGGCATTGCCAGGCTGAGACTGCTGTCCAAGTGCTGTGCCAAGTGATGGACGCGGGTCCTATCCCGGGCCCTCGCTCGCCTGTCCTCCCAGTGCTGTGAAGCTGCTGCCGTCTCTGCTCTGCTGCTGCAAGTGCTGCTAGCGTGTGGGGATCGGTCGGCCTTCTACCACACTCAACAACACCACTGAAGAAAGGCTAAGAATATGATGGGAAGCATTCTCAAAAATATGATAAGAACACCCAATTGAATCCCGGGGGGACAGTGACACGCGACCCCTTGGAGTCACGAGTGGAGGGGGGTTTGACCGTGGTGTTTTCCGGAATCAGCGCAAAATTGGCTTTTACTTCATACAAATTTAACACTGTAAGGTTGCCTGGCTGGCTCAATGCTCTATTCTTTCAGTGTTGACTCTCTGAGAGCGCAGTGTTGACTGCAGTGAACATAAAGGGACTACGCCCCGGGGGGCTCCGCCCCAAAAAGCACTGATCAATACTCCCAATCGAGTCATCTTACTTTGCTTTCTAATATTTTCAGCAAGCCTTTAAAACAAATGTGCAGGCTTGATTGTTGCGTGGATCCATTTAGAATGTACGTGTGTGTGTGCGTGTATTTGTGTGCACATGTATGTGATGAATAACTGTGCGTGGATGTTTGTATGACTGCGCGCATGTGTGTACTTTGAAAAATGTTTAGGTGTGTCTGTATTTTTTATATCAACGTGGCCGAGCAGTCTACAACACAAGAGACTGTAATTGATCTTGGCCATGTAGCCAGAGTCGTGCTCAGCGAGAATACAATAGCCTACCAAGCTGGAAAAAGGCATCAAAAACGCACCAGAAAGAAAGGCGGGAGCTCCCCTTCCCTAAAGCACATCTCCTGACCCATCCATTGTCCGTGCTGATTGCCCAATAAGCACAGCAGATGGGCAGTGTCACCAGGCTCTAAGCGATCCAAGGAAGAAGCCAGCTGTGAAAGCTGAGAATTCCACACAGTGAGACCCTGCAAATATTTGTGTGTGCGTGCGCATGTGTGTGCTTGTGAATCTATGCTAGTATGCTAGTGTATCCTGGATGTGTTCTTGTTAGCAAAATTTGACCTTCACCATTTCCCGCCTTGTTTGACAGCACACCTGTCCAGAAGGAGGCACGGTTAGCAACAGACGCAGCAGCACCTCAGCTGCTTTGGCGTCAGTGGAGGGTTCAACCTTGATTTGCAGAGTGGCAGCCTGCGCTCGACGCTGCAGCTCAACAGGAACTGTCTGCTGCAAGTTTAGCCACCTGAGTAAGTCAAGTCAAAGCAAGTAGAGGGGGGCAGAGTTTAGCGTGCTCTCGTGCTTTGAGTATGTTGAAGTATCGTGGTGGAATTGGGGCAATTTAAAATATAGCGGCCTCAGAAGATAATACGTCTCCATGATATGGTTGGTGGTTAGTGCAGAATTGATTTAATTCCAGTGAGTGGAAATGACAAGAGAGGCAAAATGGTGGGAGTAAGAAGAACGCTATGTTGATGCAGTTGTGTGTGTGCGCGCTTATGTGTGTTTGCTTGCACAAAGATAAAGAGTGCATGTGGTCTACTTTGTCAAAGAGGAGGGCAGGAAGAAACTGGACGTCAGCCAAATATTGACCTTAACTTGGTATTAGACCCTACCCAAAAATACTGTAGCTACACACACCTACAAACCCACACTCACCATAAGCTTCGATCCATAATCGTGGGTTGCCAATACTTGGACGCCTGTGCAGCGTCAAGGAGCTCCAAATCACTCAGCTCGTACAACCTGTGAGTGCAAGATATAAGCAAGAAGCGTTTTGTTGGAACTGGCTGTTGTTTATTGTCACAGGGAGGTGTGCAAGGGGGCTGCACCCTGCTAGCACTTGGTCAGACAACATTGCAAAGCAGCAACGGTTTGCTAAGCTATCACACAAGCGTCAAGCACTCACACGGCGCCCGGTGTATGAGCTCATGTAGTCGGCATTAAAAGCAAAAAAGGAAGCAAACTCCCACGTTTAACAAACATGCCTTCTCGTAGCACAAGTTCACGTAATTATATATGCTTGATCTAACCTGGAACTGTGTGCACTTTTACAGCCACATTCAATTGGAAAAAGGCGGATCATAGTGGTCAGCACAACAGCTATGGACGCACTTCAGCAATGCAAATTTAAATTTTTGCGGTCAGCCCTGAAAGGAAGAGGCAGCAGCTAAAAGAGGCAATACTGAGGGCGCCATTGCTATGCATACTAAGCCGACGCATACCTTGGCCACCAGCCTCTTCCGAATCACCTCACCTTGGAGACAGGTGGTTGCTCACAGCAGGTTGCACAATATTGCAGGCATAAGGCTTACGAGTCCAAGCGTACCAAGACCACCAGCTTCTTCCAAAGGAACTCACCTTGGAGACAGGTGGTAGCTCACAGCAGACTGCACAACATTGCGGGCCTGTATCAATTGCGGTGCTGTACCCAAGAGGGAATGCCCCACACTCAAAGGGCTGGCCGGGTCAAATAGCTGCATCCACGGCAAAAGCACCTCCTGAAACAATGCGACACATTTAACAGTGGAAGTAAAAAGTCGGTTGGACGCGGGCTGTATTTCTTGTACCTCACCTCAGGCAAGAAGGAAGGAGCCACTTTGATTTAAGGTCTAAAGTATTGTGAGCCTGGAAACGAAAAACCCCGGTGATGGGATGAGTGAAGGCATATGCATTTTGCAACCGAGACCCTCCGGGGTGATGCACAAGCATACCAGCAAAGAGGGGTGATGAATGCCTTAAGACATGATACACGATTCATCAAAATTTGGAGAGTGCATAACAAACAGACGTGATGGTAAAGCAGAAAAGTTTGAGGGCTTCAAGAGTTGGCTGCTTCGCACCGGTCAACCCCAGACTAGACTGGCCTAAATTTCTTGACGAGTGGCGTAGAGCAAGTAACGCAGTATGACAGAAGCTCCAGCAAATGGCAGTTCAGTAGACATTGATATGCATACTATCAGTAGTCACTCAAGACTGTCCAGTAGTCACTCAAGGCTGTTCCATCAGTAGTCACTCGAGGCTACCATCCATGCTATACCATACCTAACCATCAGTAGTCACTCGAGGCTACTGATACGCACACCATCAGTAGTCACTCGAGGCTGTTCCTCACTCAAACCTTGGGAACTGGGGTCCCAGGCCGTAGGGGTAGCACCATTCCAGAAGAGCCTTGGGAAGGGTAAGCACCGCCACGTCCGACACCTGTGCTCCCACTGTTCTGAAGTACGCCACGGGGGGGGTAGTAGTACAGGATATAGCGGTCGGAGGTGTAGCATACAAAGCTAGTAGTGAGGGGGCTGCGCTGTGCCATGGACGTCAGCCTTGAGAGGAACTGCAGGAAAATTAATAAAATGTATCTTTGTTTGTAGGCTTCCTATACGTGAGACTGCTGAAGCAAGACCTTTGGCTTTGCAGTTCAGGCACATGAGATACAATATCTATTTCACAAAAAAAAGTCACAAGCACATAAGCATTAAGAAAGAGTGCGAAATGTAGCATACCTGAACAATGTGAGTGATGGGTACCTTGGGCTCAGGCATAAATTGGAGGGATTCCGGACGGCCCCACTCAGGCCTGGTTCAACATAACAAAGGAATGGCAGTGCTCAGATGTGCAGGAAAAACAGGACGTCAGTCAAATAAATTACCCTCGCAGTTCTTACGTAATTGGGGAAGGTACCGAGATGAGCTTGTTGCACCAAAGTGCGTTTTGGTATGTTTCATATAAAATGTTTGTGTATGCGCCGTATCGTGTTAAACGCGTATTAGACCGTATCAAACAAATCGGGCCACGGGCCACATTATACGATTGCAATATTTTACCAATATTTGGCCTTTAAAGGCAATTTTTCGCCCAGAAGGGCCTTCCAGCGAGATTCCAATGCCATTATGTAATATATCAACAACATACCGTACCCAAGAGGCGTCAGAAAAAAATCGTAGACAGGCATGTCCAAATTTCTGGCCCAAAATGACCACCCACCCCCCAAACCCCCCTTCCTAACCCCCTACATAAATAAAAAGGGTGTCAATCTGGTCAGAATTCAAGCAGCTGACTGCCTGCACAGTTCTCATGCAAGATAATGCAATACCTGACGAGCTATAGGGCAAAAAACTGGTTTGCGCACGTTCCTGCACTGACCACCTATTTAGTGCACAAATTCAACCAAAACCTGTGCCAAAACACTTTTTTACTTCAATCATGCAACTTATGCATAATGCAATGCGTAAACTGCAAGTTTGGAATCAATTGCTGGTAATTTGCCTGAACACACCCCCGTGGCCTACTTGGGGACAATCCATGCATTCCTACGACCAGGCACCCAGACCCCCCCTTTTAATCAAATCACCCAACAAGGGTGCCAATCGATTGGCTTGATTTGAGCAAAAATATATTTAGTATTTTGTGAAAGTGGCCCAGTAAAATTCTAGGGACCCCCTCGGAAAATTTTAAAACCGCCCAAAATAACCAAATGACCCCACCCACTCCCCCCTCCCCATAATCAACTCATTTATATATCAATCGATAGCTCTCGATGCCAGGTTATCGAATATATATTTTATATCGGGATTGACACATGCCGCCAAAAAGTTATGATCCTTGACGCCTCCTGCCGTACCTTTCCTTAAATACCCCTTATAAGTATCGTTTTTTGCCCTGTGGGGTGACTACGGTAAGCATTAATTATAATTTGTTCGACCCTGTGGGGATATGTAGGAAATAGAGTCTTTTAGGTCGCTGCAGGTCACAAGCGACGAGAGGCCCCCTGGCCTCCTGCCTGCACCCCCCCCCCCGCCCCAGCAGCAGCGACTGCAGCAGCAGCCACAGCCACAGCCACAGCCACAGCCACAGCAACAGCAGCACTGATTGCTCCAAAGGGGAAATTTCAGCGGGACGCACGCAGCTTTTTCCACAGCGACAGCTGAGCAGAAAGCAGCAAAGGAGCAGTAGCTGGCAACCAACCGAGCAAAGCTGCTGCAAGCAAAAGTGGAACGAGTTGAGCAACAGGCGCAGGAAGCAGTGATGTAGAAGCCTCCAGGCAGGCCAAAGAAGAAACTTATTTGGAGGACCAGGCTGCAATGCTTGCGCACCAGAGCAGATTAGAGCAGCCCAGCAGCTAACAGATGAACAAGTGGGGCAACTGGTGCAGCAAACAAGGCCATGCATCAAGGCTGCCCGCACCCAAGACGCACCATCAGCACGAACAAGCACAAGCACAAGCACAAGCAAGGTACCCAGCATCAGCAGCAGCAGTGAGGAAAGCGAGGAGAGCGCCAGCATCAGTGATAGTGGCTAGAAGAAGCAGAAGCAGATTTGGGGGGGGAGAGGGGCAGAGTGGGTGTAGGCCAGGGTAAAAAAGAGTGTCAGGCTACAATTTGCAAACAGCATGGTGACTTCCCTTATCCCTTGAATGCTGTTCTCTTTTGTTCAAAGCTTATTGGTGCTGAACAGGGTTAAAAGCCCTGCGGGATGACAGCGGTAAGGGCAAAAATATCTATTATCGGGGCGCGGGAAAGTGCGGGATTTAACAAAACATTTCTGAAATTTGGGGTGCGGGACGAGTGCTTCAAGGTACGGTATATTAAGGTACGGTATATTAAATTGGAAAAGAACTGGGAACGTTGTGGGTAATTTTGGAGCGAACCGGGTCCATTCTGGGAAAATTGCTTAATAAAACAAATGTATTGTACGCCGTATTGTTTTGAATGCGTACTTTACCATATTGAACGTCCCAAATGACCATATGACATATTCCTGTTGCAAAATCATGTGAGCAACAAAGTGACACAATTGGGTGTAATCTTGCAACGTTTTCCCAAACCCTCTCACATTAATGCTGCGTGAAAGTGGCAAGTCAGTGGCAAGCCCAGTTTTCCTTACAGTGTCAAAAGCCAGAAAGTTATCATGCCAGCCTGACTTTGTTGAAGGTCGTTGGATTGCTGTAATGATTACTATGTATATACCGCTACCTGCAAACGTTACTGACAAATGCCCACAAGTTGAATAAAAGGACTGACCTCAACCAGGGGCGGTCCAAGTTGGATGCCGAGCCTGGTTTCCGTGCTATTATGTCATCATTTAGGGCAGCTACAATTTCACAGGCTTTGTCAATGACCTCCTGCGGACGCAAGCCTAAGGCAGCATACGCATCCAGCATCTGCGTGGTGGCGAAAGGAATGCTGTGTCAGCATTACACCATTACGATAGAAACAATAATAACAGTTGTAGGCTTGTCAATTTCTAAGACCTGTGTTTGTCCCCCTATGTGAACACACGTAATTTGTTGCTTTCTTTGGAAGCTGGATACTGAGCAAAGAGTGCTCATGCACATGAGCAAGATTGTGCACAGCTACAGGAACGCCCCGTTTCACCAATTAAAAAGCCATAACAAAGTAATAGAGCAAACCTGGTTAAAAGCAGGAAGGAACGCGCGTGGCTCACACACAGGAGGCTGGCAATGGGCCTGGTGGAAATGGCCTGGGATCTGTTGTTGCAGGAGGTGGTGGTGCATTTCGTGCAAGAGGGGCAGCAGCGCATCGGCAGCTGCTTGAAGGAAGGGGGGCACGACGCGGCTTCTGTCCCGGTCACTCATCATGTGGCGGCACTGGATGACCTTGGAAATGGCCTGGTACGTGGTGTGCGTGTGTGTGTATTTGTAACTATGTTTTTGTCACATGGGTATGTACATGAGAGGAATGATGTGAAGCAGCATAATCTCAATGGAACAAGCTGCCAACAAGCTGCCACCTTCATGATCTTCCAAGTTGTCAAAAGCCGCTGGGACTGCCATTGTTCCTGGAGCTGCGGTCGCTGCTGCTGCTGCTGCTGCTGCTGCTGCTGCTGCTGTTCCCAACTCCCAGGGTTCATCTCTTCAGGCAGCTCCCCTTCATCTGCTGTCCTATCTAATTGGCCGTGCTGGTTGGGGTGAGAGGAAGGTGCACTGGTGAAGAGATGTTTGAGGGCTTGAGTTGCAGCTGCTACTGAAAGCTGCAGCACCCCTTCCAGGGTGTATGCAGGCAAGGGGTGGCCGGAGGGGAACAGGGTACCTCCAAAGACAGGGCTGTAGTGGGTAAGTGGAGGGGGGACGGTGGTTTTGTTAGCAAAGGCGGTGCTCCTGTGGTGACTCTCGCCGGTCTGACAACTGCTGCTTGTGGTGGTGGTGGTGGTACTGGTGCTTTGCAAGGCCAGCGGCTGGTCAGGGGAAGCAGGAGGAAGATACATTGTACTTAACGCAGCACCAGATCGACCATCCATTTTTGGTGGGACGTCATTGGCGCCTGCTTGGTGGCGCTCTATGTCAACACGAGGCTGCTGCTGCTGCTGCTGTGGTTGCTGGAGGGGGAGAAGCTGTGGCATGAGGTCGGTTAGCTGGATGGTCAGAGACAGCAGAGGATCTACTGCACAGGCCAGCTGCTGGTGAGGGGTCTGGAGAAGAGAAGATATTTCTGATGCTAGGTGCTGGCACCAGGCTTTCAGGTCAAGTGCTGGAAGGCTGTGCGCTGGAGCAGTCTCTGTTGAAGGCTTGAAAAAACTCGTGTGAGCAGGAGGAAGGGCTTCAACACTGCGGTCGTGTGCCGCGTTAGCAGCAGAGCCGTCCTTCACATGCTGACGCTGACGTAGGTGCCGTTGCTGCTGTCCCTGCTGCTGCTGCTGCTGCTGCTGCTGCTGCTGCTGCTGCTGTTGTTTCTGGGGTAGATGATCGTCCTGCTGCTGCTGCTGCTGTTGTTTCTGGGGTAGATGATCTTCCTGCTGCTGCTGCTGCTGATGCTGTTGTTTCTGGGGTAGATGATTTTCCTGCTGCTGCTGCTGCTGTTGTTTCTGGGGTAAATGATCTTCCGGCTGCCGCTGCTGCTGCCGCTGCTGCGCTTGTGACCTGCTTGTACTCACTGCTAGTAGCGTGCAGCTGCGCAAGGCAGCCTGCACCCTCAGCGCATTCAGAACACCCACAACATGCGCAGCATGACAGCCAGCATCCAAGCTGAACGGGCCTTGCTGCCCCACTGCTCCCAGCCCTACAGCACCTGTTCCATTCTCCTGACTTCCTGCTGTGTTCCAAGAGTGTCCCTCACTACCTTCGCTACATACTACGTGCTTGCTGCTGTGTGCCAGTGGTGATGAGGCAGTGTGTAGATACGCGTTGTCATGCAATACCCTGGCTGCGTGAGTCAGCCGTGCCAGGCCTTTGATGCCCAGCTTATATAACTGGGGCTGGAGGTGCTCTGCTAAAGGGAGCCACCAAAAGGACCGGGAGTGAGGAAACGCTGCATTTAGGCTATCGTTGTAATTTGCTTCTGTTCCGCAGAGGCTATCAGCAGCAGCACCAACACCACCGCTGCTGCTGTTGCTGCTGCCAGATTTCCCAGCTGCCTCCTGCTGTGTGCACTGTTGCCTGAGGGAAACTGCATTTGCCTGGAGCTCCAGGACGTCCAGCACCAGGCGGCTGAAGTTACTCGGATCCTGGAGTCCTAGGCAGCTGCTCAAAATGCGTCCCTGAAGAGAGCAGAGTGAGTGTGTAGCGTTGGACCGTGATGTTGTAGCTGTGTGAAGCCATCTGAGAACAAATCAAAGACATGTATTGTAGACCTACATGGTGTCTGGAACCCATTGTAATGCAAGGAATCTCCATTCCAAGGCCCAATGAACTGGTCCAACAGAGATAAAAGCAATTCCATTTACCTAAGGCACCTAACAGTAAGCCCAGTTGCTTTGATGCGTACTTGTATCAGAAAACATCCCTGAAATACCAACAGGTAAAAGAAAGCTCAAGAACGGGCTTCGTGCCCCACCTGTAGTGCAGGCGAGGAAGTCAAATCTTCTGCTAGCTGCCAGCATAGGTGTGCGTACTGAGTCTGCAGACGCTGCAGCTCAAGAGCTGCTGGGGCCCCTGCCGAGCCCCAGGCCACCTGTTGCAATGGTTAACGTTGGTTTGTTGATCATAAATACGAAAAACAGTGATCAAGGTTGGTTTGTTCCTGCAGAATACAAAGTTGAATAGGAAGCAGAAAGGGTGCTTAACACCTACATACACGATTAGAGCCCTTTTAAGGTCTATGCTGACACACATGTCATGAATGACAATTACAATCACAATCAATTGCAGTCAAATAAGCTGCAATTGCACACAACCGACTGAAGCTGGCGCATTTGTGCAACCATGGGTGTTACTGGAATCCTTACCTGGGCTTTATCTACAGGTTGCTCTGAACTGTATCGACTTGGTGGAGCCCCTTGATGAGATTGGGCCAGTGATATGTGCAGGTGCTGCCAGTACGACAGGGCACGCAACAGGAGCAGCATATGTTTGTCAGGCACCACCGGAGAGCATCCCACCTGCAACGGCACAAGTGGCTAAGGCGTCAGCTTGGTATTGAGCAGGGTGTCGTACATGCAAGGCAGAGCTTGACAAGGAGTAGGCTTGGGGTTGCTGACCAATTGGTGCATCAGATGAGCAGCTATGCGTAGACAGCACAATCGTGGCCCAGAACAAGCAGCTGGGAGGTCAGATACGGCATACGCCATTTGGATCTTGCCTTATTCGACCTGAGCCAGTGTGCCGGGCAGCTCACATGCAATTTCCATTTATCTTTCAAACCTCACCTGAGAAAGCATGCTGGGCAGGAGCGGACCCAGAGCCAAGCACACCCCTGGATCAGCAACACAGACCGCTGCCAACTGGGCGGCCGTGACGCCAGGCATGGTAGGAGACCATGCACACACCTCCAGGCTGGAGGTGTCACACACACTGAGCCTTGTGTGTACACCTCCTGGGGAGGAACGTGAGTATTGATAGGACCGTGGCTGGCGAGGAACACTGGTGCTGGAGCTGCTTCTCTTGTCGCTGTGGCTGCTTATTGCATACTTCTCGCTGCTGCTTGTGCTACACGATTCGCTGTTACTGCTGCTGCTGCTCTTACCACTGTTGCCACTGTCACTGATCACGCTGCATACTTGGCCGCTGCCAGAACTCTTACAGATGCCAGCACCTTCTGCCGCACTAAGTGGTAGAAGCGGGCTTTGTGGATGTAAGGTGGGTAAAGCCACAGGCAGGTGCTCTTGCATCCCCAAATCCAGAGCAAGCCCCAGCAGGCCAGGACCCCCAGGGCTCCCGTTCAGGAGGACAAGCTGTGTCAGCTGCTGTGCTGCAAGAAAGGGGTCGTACACGGTGGGGGTGGGTTCCCAGGGGCTTGCACCCAGGACTAGCACATAGAGCTGGTGAGGCAGGGCGGGGGAAATGATGTCGTTGCGACTAGGTTGAGGAGCTGGGGAAGGAGGACTGCTAGATTTGATAGGTACGGAGGACCGATATGCTACCAAAGCTGAGGTGGGAATAGATGACATTGGGTTGGAAGTGTGCGCTCTGTCTGCCTGCTGCTGTTGCTCCCTGGGAACCGCTTCGAGCTGGCGCGCGCACACGAGCAAGGACACAAGACGCTCAAACGTGGGCTTCTTGACAAGAGGGGCCAAGCAAAAATCATCGGCGCTGCTCCCGCCCCGCAGCTGGTCATGGGGGCTTGCTAGGGGTCGTACAGGAATGCACTGTTGGATGAGCTCTTGGAGGGCACGTGCAGGCAGACCCGGCTGGAAGGGGTCCTCGAGCGCTTGATGCACTGCCGTTTTCAGCATCTCACTGCAGCGCGGAGTTGTTACAGTGTTTTGGGATGCGACATTGTCTATCAAAGTAGGAGGTGATACTGCTGGCAGCATCGATGGAACGCTGCTTTCAGCAACTCATTGCAGCACGAGTGAAAGCAGTGTTTGGGCTGAGACACGGTTCAGATTAGAGATTGATGCTGCTGACAGCGTTGATGGACTGCTGCTTATATAGCAAACCATGCTTTCGTATTACAAGGTAAAACAAGTACAGGCACGATGGAGAAAGGATCAGTGGATAAGGGAGCTGATCAGACTGGTGCTTTTGTCCCTGCAGCTCAAAATTGACAGCAACAGATTCAGGCAGGAATAAGGACGAGGCTGTGACGCTTGAATAAAGAGATGAAAAAACTGCAATAAAAGCTGCTGCAGCATTAAAAAGTAAGAGGGGGGCGGCTGAAGAGTTGAGAAGGGCCTTGAGATGAGGCGGCTGTTCTGTCAAGGCAGCACCGTGCCAGGCATGTGTATGCAGCACTCCACCTGTCCCACCCTAACTTGAGCCCTGCTAGGCACACCTGGGGGTCGCTCCTTTTTTCTTACCTGCAGTCCCAAGACTGCACCCGCCTGGCTCATTGTCTGGCGAATTGTCTATGATGGCGCTGCCAAAGACCTGATTGAGTCGTCGGAGCTGGGTGCAGTTGACAGGCTCGCAGACACAATGAAGACCAGCCCGTAAACTGCACCCAGCTCCAACAACTCGAACAGGTCTTTGGCAGCGCCATTGAAGACGGCCCGCAACGATGATAATTGCCTTCTGTTTCTTGCAAACATGATACTGAGTCAATCACCGCCAGAAGTGCTTGTGAGGACCTTGCCCACCTGCGTTCATGCTTTGGTTTCAGCCCAGTGTTTCTTGCAAACATGATACTGAGCCAATCACCGCCAGAAGTGAAGGTGAGGACCTTGCCCACCTGCGTTCATGCTTTGGTTTCAGCCCAGGTAGCCACGCCTGGTCTAGGCACCTGAGCCAGTGTAGGCGCTGGTGGGCAGGGCAGCTGTAGCGTTCTGCGAACACCTGTGTGGCACGGAATATGCATATCCATAAACCACAAGTGAGAATTTCAAGGATGCATCCATGAAATAAGGAGTGAAATGAAAGAATGTAGCAAGGTTTGCATCATTGAACTGTGCTGTAGCAATAAAAAGAAGGAGCTACAGAGCTTGCTTACATTTAAGTGGGGCACTTGACAAATTAAAACACAGTACAATACAATAGTACAAAATCAGCGTTGCCCCTTCACATTACAGCAGCCTTGGCTGAGCTGCTCTGCTCCCCAACCCACGCACCCCCACCTTGTCCAATATTGCCATTAAAAGTTGGGAGTGTATCTCCTTATGTGACTTATTCGTTCCAGCCATGGCCCGTACAGCAACAGCAGCAACCTCCAGCTGTGCAAAGGATTTGTCCTGCAAGCATATCAAGTATTGCTGTAACACGTGTGAGTTATAAAGGTTGAATTCTGATGCAGGAGATTTTTGTTCTTGAAAGGAGCTCTAGTGCAATCAAGGAGTACAAATGTGTTAATATCAAACTCAAACCTTCAAGTGTACATATGTCATTTTCAAACACACATTCAGTACAAAAATACACACAAGCAAGACATAACCAAAACCCGCAGGCATTTGCAGCAGCCACCCTCACCTTAACGTGAGCTAAGCCAAAGGCAGACAGTAGAGGTCCACAACGGTCGCTTAAGGCACCCTGCTTGGCCAGTGAAGCCATGAGCTGGGGCCAGTCGTGACCCAAAGTGCTCAGGGCTCCAGCAGCCTGAGGAGTATGAGGAGCAGGAACTGTTATGAGGAGCTGTGTATGAGGAGCTGTGTAGCAGGAGTATGAGGAACGGTGTACGAGGAGTATGAGGAGTATGAGGAGTATGAGGAGTATGAGGAGTATGAGGAGCGGTGTAGCAGGAGTATGAGGAGCAGAAACTGTTATGAGGAGCTGTGTATGAGGAGCTGTGTAGCAGGAGTATGAGGAGCGGTGTACGAGGAGTATGAGGAGCGGTGTACAAGGAGTATGAGGAGCAGGAACTGTTATGAGCTGTGTAGCAGGAGTATGAGGAACGGTGTATGAGGAGTATGAGGAGCAGAAACTGTGTATTATAAAATTGGCTAACAGGGTCTATGGCTTCAGCAACCGGGCTGCCGTGAGCCATAGAGCTATATGGTACGACATTTTGCCACTCCATTTTAGGAAACAATACATAAACTCTACTTTCTTTCTGACGCAAGGAGTGCACACTTTAAAAACACCAGAGGTTGCCTAACCATTCACTTCAAACAATCTGTAATAAAGCAGCGCGCTCTGTAACAGGGATTTGTACAGCACAAAAATGGGTAAGCTGTAAAACTACCTAGGCCAAGGAAAGCTTACTTTTGCTTGCTGCGTCAGCTCCTCATGGCTGTTGTCGCCCTCCCAGATCACGTGAGCAAGCTGTGTGTGGTGCTGCAGAGCAGTGCTCAGCTCATCATCTTGAAGGCGCAGTAGGTGCAGGCTGTCTGCGAGCTTGCAGGCCTAATTAGGAGGTGCAGATGGGAGAAATGATGATATGGTCAATCGGCTGAGATGCTATGCTTATTATTATGATGATAGTGATCATTCAGCAAGAGAGCTTGGGCTCAATAAGTCCCTGCCACAAGGTTTATCACTGGCCCAAGAACTACGTCACCATGAGTTGCCAGCACCTTCAATTCTTGACTCGTGGGAGATTCAAGAAGCAAAGCCTCACTCACCAGGTAAGTTGGCGCTTGGACTAGCCAGGGAAGCAAGACGTGCCTGTTTTGGTCCCACATATTTGTAGCAGTGCCCTGTTATGCAAACATATGAAGGGAGGACATGTTTACTGGACCAGACACAGACTTCATCAACAACCTCATTAACGAGTAAATTACTGTACCATGAGCAGACCACCGACACATCTCGTATTAATCAGTGTTGTGCACTTTTCTGTTGACGCCGTCAACCGTCATTTGACGGTCAGGCGTAATTTACGGTTTTGACCGTCAGAAACTAATCCTCAGGCGTAATTTACGGTGATTTTTATTATTGACGTCTGACGGTTGGCTTTACAGTTGTTTACGGTGGGAAACCGTCAGGAATTAGTTATTTACGGTGAAAAACCGTCAGCAGCTGGCCAGGCCGGGCCAGGCTCGACTGATTCAGGGCCACACGAGCCCTCTTGGCCTGACTTCCGGAGGACATTTTAAATTTATATCGCAAATGTTGTTTGTGGGGAAATCGGGGCGCTGAGAGCGCCCCTTGAGCTTGAGCTTGAGTTGGCACTCTGAGCCACTGAGTACCTGACGCCGCACCGTTACTTACGATTTCCCACCGTCAGTATGAATTTCACCGTTAATTACGGTTATGTGACGTAGACGTCATTTAAGCACCGTAATTAACGGAGCCATTTCTGATTGACGCCGTATGTGCACAACACTGGTATTAATGCTTGCCAAATAGTAAGCCTCTGCATCTTTTATAGTTGTTTCTGCTTCAACATTATATTAAGGATCTGCAACAAGACAGACTTGGGTGCCTTAAATATTATCCAATTTGCTCGATTTGCTCACACGCACGTACTTTCACCACCCACCTGCAAATTTGTGGCTACTTCTTGCAAGCTCTGTGGATTTCCTTGCTCCTCCACTTTTGCAGGACCGCTAGCTCTTACACTGATGGCAACCTGCCAGAAAAGACATGCACTCAGTTACTAAACACCAAATCTGTCGGAATATCCCAACCTGCTTGTTTGTGTGCAATGTACAAAGCAGGTCATCTCTGTATCTTATCATTATCTTTTGTTGTGCATCTTTTCCAAACAACCTGGTGATGACCTCTCCTTACACAAACTCTTTGTGAGCGGGTGTACACCACCTGAGGACCATGCTCCTATCCGTGGCATGTTAGAAACTAAAAGGAATTCTTATTCAAACGTGTCACATCATATAACATAAAATATATAATGCTCGCAAGATGATCCTGTCCCTTCATGTGGTTTGCTGCCTGCAGCACTCCACAATCACAGGAGACTGGCCTCCTTGTTCATTCACGTGAGATATTAATCACCTGCAGCTGGTGCAGCCAAGCCCCTGCAGCTGACAGCAGCTCTACCAAGGGCCCCAAGTCCCCACACACGGACAGCTGCTCTCCCCCTGCTCTGGCTGTGCGTGCCATGACTGCATCTGCAGCTGTATGGGAGAAGCAGCCTCCTTTCCTGCAGTGAACAAAGCATAAGGACATGCGGGGCCGTGTAAGCGCAGGAGACTGAGGACAGGTGTCGACCTTGCGAGGGTATTGTGTGTAGGATACATCAAAGGACGCACACTTTGCAAACTTGGATGCGGTCATCGTTATTGCTTTGTGCAGCATGGCGGGAATATTCAGGAGAAAGGCCTGCCTACCATGGCTCCGCTTTCTTTTGCTGTACATTGTGCAAGACTTTTGGCTTGCCTACTGGTTGAGGATCAGTTCCGGCTGAAGAAGTTATTTTTCTCTTATGAATAATCTGGTCAATTTTGATCTTGCACCATCAAGACAATTAGCTGACATCAACTTACAGGGTAAAAAGGCGCAAAATCCGCGCCAGGTCCACTGTGGAACAACGGTGCAAGAGCTGAACTGTGCTGCTCTTCCCCATCTCCTGCAGCAATTCAAACACAAATGAAGCCTTTAACGGACACATGCAGGTATCTCCAGGACAATGGAAACAAATGATCTGCACTTTGCTGCCACAGGGCAAGAAAGAAGCACACAAAGGCAATGCACGCAGGTAAGGGTCACAGCGTTTCTACTGTAGGCTTCTACAGCGTGCACTGTGCTGCTCTCACCTGAAGCAATGCTGGTGGGATATGTTTGGCCTCTAGGCTGGCGAGCACCAAATCCAGCAGCTGCTGCTCCCGTCGGTCAAGGTGCTGCTCCTGCTGTTGCTGTTCCTTCAGCGCTCCCAGCCTGCAGTCTAGTGTTGCAGCTGCATGCTGAGGGGCGCTAGCAGCAGGATCAAAGGGTGACAGATGCCGACAGACGCTAAGAGGTACACAAGGGGGTGGCGCCGAGCTGTCAGCGGCACCAGACATACCAGCATCGTTCGGTATGACTTGGTGATTCGTGGATTTGTCGGTGGAACTCTGATTTGTATTTGCAGAGCTGCTGCTACTACTGCTGCTGCTGCTGCTGCCTTTGTCAAGCTGGCCTATGGAAGGGTTCCGGGTTGTCTCTGAAGCTGCGTCGTCAACCTCAGCGAGTAAAGACACTCCAGACAAGCTACTTTTCAGACCCAGGTGTGGCGTGACGGCGTTCACACGGGGCGTTAGGGAGATGCCACAGACTTGAGCGGCAGTGACGTCTAGCAGCTGAATGAGTAAGGCGGCAGGTACTGGCACCTGTGGCTTCAAGGTAAGTAAAAAAAAGAGGAAGCAATCTGTTTGTGTCGTTGTTTAAATTGTTCATGGTAGCACAAGCTTTGCATGCATATTGCGACAGCGGTGGATACAGAAGGGGAAACACTTTAGATGCTTGATTTTGATCCTGCAAAAGCACTTACAATATGAAATCACAACTGCACCTTTTACAAACCCAACCAGCTTTTATTCAAAAGCAGAGCGCCAGGTTACAAGTAATAAGTGTTTTGGCTCTTATCAACGACAAACAAACGCACATCCAGAAACACGTTCACACACCCACACAAGCACACATGCACATACACACGCAAACACACGCACGCACACTCACAAACCTGTGCCAAGGCCCTGGCAATGCGGAGGCATGCGCTGGTGGGCATGGCTTGCCTGTGGATCCTGTCAAGTGTCACTTGCCCCAGCTCTGTGAGTAAATCCATGCATACGGGCTCCTGGAGGCGGGTAAGGGACTCTGCCACAGCAACTAGCTCATTTGGAGGTGCCTGTAAGGCGTGGACAATGACAGCATCCATACGTTTATAAGATGGGTAGTTCTGGTGAATTGACGGGTAGCAAGCGACTGTGTTTGTGCTTGGGTGTGTATGTGTGTAAGTTCATTTGAGTGCGTATGTGAATGTTTGTGTGTGTGCGTGCATTTGTGCACGCAAACACGTAATGAATCAATCAAATAATGACGCACGGCTACCTTCTAGGAAGGGCCTGTAGGACTGCATGCATCTTGGGGAGGCTAGTGACCACTAGAGGTTGGAATGTCTTACTTGAGAGAGATGAAGCATCACAATCACAAAGGAACTGCAAGTTTTACAAAGATGGGTGCAGCAGGACCGTTCAAGCCCACTTGTTCCTGTACTTGGATACACCACTGCTGGCAGCTTGAAGTGGATTTACCCCTTATTCGTGGGGCATGGGTAAGTATGCTAGAGATATCAAGAGTAACGCAAACTTTTAGGACAGGTAGCTTGCCTCGGATCTTTCCTTGTCCTAAGCACACACAGCAAACAAACCGATAGACGGTCCCAGCCCAAACTGCTCACCTTGGAAATCCAGCCTCCTTCCAGCAGCACATCCTCAACGCACCCTATGACCTGAGCAAGAATGGCCTGGTGGCCTGCTCCCGTGGGGCCTGCACAAAGAACAGAGACAACACACATTGCGGGCGTTAAGCAGGATCATCCTCTGCTCTACTTGCAAACAAGCTGACATCTTTGTGCGATGCATCACGCCACACACGTCAGTCATATTGAAGCGGAGGGTGTATTCCTTAACAGATGACCACAATTGATCCGGGACCTCAACCACCCTCCCATTACCTGTGAGCAAGTACTCTGCCAGCATGGGTTGCTTGCCTTCCAGCTGCTCGCGTGACACACGTACAGGAGCAGCCCGACCACAGAAGGCGGGTAGGGCCTGCTGATTGTGGCGCAAGCCAGGAAGCTCTTGTGTCTGCGTTACAGGCACCTGGTCTTGCTGGGTTGCCACTGAAATCTGCTGACTTGGATCTGTGTTGCTTGCGTCTGCTGCTGGGGCCTGCTGTGTGTGCTGTGCCTGTTGCAGCTGTGCTGTAAGTGCGTCACAGACGTGCATGCCTGCTACCCCAGTCTGTTGTAGCCGTGCTTCCAACTCGCCGAGGGAGAGCGCCACCCGCAAGGCGTTGGAAACAGGAGATACCTTGTGTCATGAAGCAGGCACACAGGATTTTTAAGGCTAGCCTTTTTGTCATCGATTGCTAGGTTTTACAAAGCCTTTGCTCATTTATAGGGCTCTAGAATTCCAATGCAGAGCACAGGCAGAACAGCATGTGACAAATCAGACCGTGATGATGATCATATAGTTTGACGAGCGGATAGCACCACCACGTACCCAAAGTGAGTACCTCTCCACAAGAGGCGCCAATTTGCTCGGCAAGGATCTTTGGCAAAGCAGCGACGTAGCAACATTTTTTGCTATTTTCTGCATTGCTAAGCTGAGTTACAATTTGCATTAGGGCACACTGTTTTCCCGTCAAGCGCGCACCTTGGCATGCAGCCTCTGCATCTGCACAACACCCTCTCCCTCCATCATCGCAGCCTGTTTCTGCTCCCCAAGGTAACTGTGTTGACGCTTCTGCTCCTGCTGCTGCTGCTGCTGCTGCTGCTGCTTCTGCAAGCTAGCCAGATGGTCCAGAACCTGGTCCTTGGCCTGCCTATTTGCTGAATCTGACGCAAGCTGTGACAGCACGATGGACAGAAGTTCCTGTGTGCTGGCCCTCCCGGAAGCTTTTTCAACAGGTGCAAAGGGCAGCAGGCCCAACAGCTCCACAGCTCCCTTCATGCGAGGGAGTGGTGGCACGTTGGATGTGTTGGATGTGATGTGGTATGTTTGTATGCTTGTTATGCTTGTGTGCAACTGAGGTTTGGGGAGGGAAATTCGGTATATGCTTCTATGAGCGCCAAACGCATTTCGTGCCTTTGCAGGCTGTGCGCAGACACACATCTGCATGCATCCAGCCTCAAGACCTCAGAAGGCCAGCACATAGCAGGGTCACCGAATTCAGAGAAGGCAGCACACTGCAGGGCCAACACTCGCACGTGGGCATCAGCGCTTTCAGTAAGACACGAGCAAGCACACACGCACTTGATCTGCCAAGTGCTGCTCCGCTGCTGCAATGCTGTCTTGCTGCATCTCATCCCAGCCGTCTCTCCAAGCCTCCCTGTGAACGTACTCCGAAAGCAGCTGCTCTTCAGGTGTGGCAAAGCTCCGGGTATTTCTGCTCCACTCTGGGTATCCCTGCTCCACAGCTCTTTTCTCTTGCTGCTGCACCTGCTGCGCCTGCTGCTGCTGCTCCCCTACCGTCTGTGCAATATCCCCCTGGTCGAACTTCACCGTTGCACTGTCATACGCTGCAAGCTCCTCCTCAACCCCATCAAGCCCCTGACTTCCCCTTGCCACGCTGCTGACATCTGGAAACAGCACACCCCCCAGTGCCTGCTCCACAGAAGCACCCCTTTTGCAGGCCTTCAGCACTTCTGCCAAGAGCTGCGCAGTAGCACCACCACCTCTCCCACTCGCAGCGCTCGCTCCAACTGCTGCTCCAACAACCCCAATGTCTACTCCACTTTCCTTAGCTTCAGAAAAGCCTGGATCCAGGCACTGCACGCTTCCTTCTCTCTGCGCCACCACGGCGCAGCGCAGCAGCACAAGTGCGTCACCTCCCTCCCTGCAGAGTCTAGCAAGGGCCTCCCACAAGGCAGCATACTCACTGCCTGCATCTTTTGCTACTGCTCTCCATTCTGCTATTGCTGCTTTACCTCTCGCTTTGCCTACCCGCTTTTCCTTCACTCCTCCCTTCGCAACTGCTGCTGCTGCTCCCCCTGTTAGTGTTGCTGCTGCTGCTTCTCCTGTTAATGTTTCTGCTGCTACTGGTACTGGCGGTGGTGGTGGTGGTGCTGCTGCTGCTGCCCCTTTCAATGTTGCTGCTGCTGCTCTTCCGTTAGCTGCTGCCCATGCTGCAGACCACAGCCGGTGCTCAGGGGTGCTGAAGACGCCATGTGCATTCACGTGGCCGACAAGGAAAATAGCTGGGACTAGCAGGCTAAGAAGCGCAGACAGGCGGGAAGTTGGTAGCAGCAGGGACATGCACGGTTCAGGCGGCTGGGTGACCGTGTGAGAAAGCTGCGTGCCCGGTGAGTTTGAGGAAATAGGCGGGTCTGTACCGAAAAGCTGCGTGCCTGAAGAATCTGAGGAGGCAAGCTGTGCGTCTGTGCCAGCTGTCACCTTAGTCTCTGACCATGCTAGCGCTGTGTCAGTGTTAGTGTGCTGAATGGTTGGAGCTTGCGAAGGATTATTCCCTGGCTGTTTGGGATGGAGAAGCGCTGTTTGGCAGCTCTCAGCTTGTCTGCCCTCCACACAGGCCAGCACACGTGGCACCAGGGATTGAGCTAAAAGGCCCCCGTCCGTGATCTCAGCAGCACAGGAATACGGGGACTGGGCGGCACGCAGCCAAACCATGCATGCCTCTGAGAGTTTGAGAGGAGGGATGAGAGTACGAGAGCGGTGAGAAGGGGAAACAGTGCAGTGTTAGGAAGAATGGGTGGCTTTTTTTCCAGGTGTAAGTTACACCGTGCAACTGTGCTGTTCTATGCTAGCTCAGGCTGGTACAGGACAAAATTGAGGTGAGGAGGACGCCCATCAATCGCTGAGAGAAAAAGGGCTAAACTTGAGGTGAGATTGAAGCACAAAGGGAGCTAGCTTACCTCCTGGCTTTTACAGGGCAAGAAAAGGTGTGCATGCCGCAAATTGACGCGAGACATCGTTTACTACCTACTAAGTTGCAGGCTGCCAAAAAATGTCTGCCTTCTTAACTTGAATAACTGCATCGCTTATTACTGCCTCTGATAACTAGAAAGTGTCAAAATAACGATTAATGAATGGCTTTTCTCCTGTGCCCTCTTCACTGCGCTGATAACAGCCAAAGGTTGCCCTCTTTGCTCTCTTTAAACAGATAGTGCTACTTCCACAATTTAATACACACCTGCATACAACTGAGGGCATTGTACAGCTTCAAGGTGCTGCAGCAGCGCAGGGCTGAGCATGGCCCGGCTGTGCGTGTCGAAGGAGCTAGCAGGGAGAGACCACAATGCTGAACATAGGGCAAGCAGGCGGTGTCTGTTGGTTGAGGCGGCCTGCACAGAAAGCACAGATACGTGCTCGTTTACATATACTTGGTACAAGCAGCGTCTGAGCAATTAGTGCCTGTGTCTGTGTTTGTGTGGCATGTGTGTGTGCACGTGTCCTTGACACGGGAGAATATCTTCAATTGCAGCGTTTAGAGAAAAGTAGTAGCGCTTATAGAATACAGGTACAAGCCAATATAACCTCCCAATCAATGAGCTGGACTGCGCCTATAATACCGCTGTATCAAGTGCACTTCTTGAGCATTTAGCATTTAGTGTCCCTGACCTTGATGAGGTACCCCTCCGCCTGCATCGTCAGTGCTCCAGCAATGTGGCGCCCCAGCCTCTCATCCAGGCAATAGCGCACGTCCACGGCAGCATCGAGGTACTGCGTCAAAAGTGCCACCTGCTCACTGGCTCCACAGCTGCCTACTGTGTTACATCCTGCGCGCTCTGCTGCACTGATGCTACCCCTGTCGCACACGCCCTGCCTAATCTGGCCCAGCAGCAGGACCATCAGGTGGCCGATCTGAGTCATCAGCTGCCCCCCTGCTTTTGCGTGTGTGTTTGTATGCGTGTATGTGTGTGTATGTGTGTGAGTGAAAATGTGTGTATATGTATGTATGCACATTATAGCTACGATTTGCAACATTTGTACCTGAGGCGGCGGCTGCCACGCCCATGAATCTGCCCACCAGCAGCCCGTTCCTCTGTGCCTGATCAAACCCATCGTGCAGCAGTCTATCATGTGGGCCCTCAGGTGCTAGGCCTGACAGGCTAGGCCTCAGGAGGGCTGAGGAAGGCACTGGTGCTGGCCCTAGAGCAGTGTGTGGTGCAGGGGCTGTGCGAAGATGGCTCAGCAGCTGGGGCACACGTCTGGCTGCAGCCAGCAGGGAGTCTGCAGAGGGCAACTGCTGCTGCTGGTGTGCGCGCTGCATCCAACCCTGTACGACCTGGAACAGGCCATCTAGGTCTAGGCTTGATCCTAGGCATGCTTCGCTTGCAGCAGCTGTTCCTGATGAGATGTCGCAGCTTGACTGAGGCGGTGCAGCATGGGCCTGCTGAGTCACGGCGTAGAGCTGCTGCTCTGGCTGCTGCTGCTGCTGCTGCTGTTGTGGAGTGCTCTCAGAACCCTTGCCACCTGTTTCCTTTCCTACAAGCCTTCCTTGCGCTGTGTATGTTTCCGGCACATGAGGCGCCTTCAGATGTCGAGTTTGATTACTCAAGCCCGAGAAAGGCTGACACTGCAACAAATGCCGGGGTTGCTGGCTGAAGCCGAACAGAAGTCTTGATGCAAGGGAGGCCCTCCAAAAGAGAAAATGCGGAGGGAAGGGTTTTGGGCATGCCTGTGAATTTTTGTGTGCACGTGAGTGTGTGTTTAAGTTTGTGTTTGTGTGCGTGTGTGTGTGTGTGTGTGTGTGTGTGTGTGTGTGTGTGAGTGTGTGTGTGTGTGTGTGCGTGCGTGCGTGCGTGCGTGTGTGTGTGTGTGTGTGTGTGTGTGTGTGTTTGCGTGTGTGTGTGTGTGAGTGTGTGTGTGTGTGTGTGTGTGTGTGTGTGTGTGTGTGTGTGTGTGTGCTTGTGTGCGTGCGTGTGTGTGTGTGTGTGTGTGTCTACGTGCAATAATTTTCCATTTCAGCTGCTACACACCTGAGGAGCATGCCTTAAAAGTTGATGGTGTGCCAAAAAGAGGCATGCACGCCTCATACAAAGGCTCACATTAACCGTAAATCTGCAAATTTACACTAACCCTAATTAATGTTTACAATTTTCATTTTAATGAGAATAGGACAGTAGAAGGTAATTTCAAGTCGATTGAGCTGCTGTATTACTAATCTAAAGGTGTGAAGATTTTCAGGGCATGCCGCGAAGGCACACGTTTGACCCTGTCGTGACAATCTTAGACTCCTTGTCGCTAAACCAAACATTTAGTTAATTAAGGTATTAATTACCTGGTATAGAGAACGAAATGCGGTGCTCAAATTTGGAGTTCAGCACTCAGCAAATTCCTTCCCTGCCTGTCCTGCCTGTGCTCCCCCCTGGTGGCACCTTGTACGCACATGGATTCTTTCCCAAATTTGACACAAGGGATTGCTTGCATTTGGAACTGTTATATAAATTTGAGAAGAAAAGTGCTCACATGCGACTTCATTCCAACTTTTTGTACTTTCTTGCAAAACTTATTGCAAACTTACGCGATTAAGCACACCTATCACGTGCTCCCCCTTTTCGGCATGTCACCAGCAAAAGGGATCATATCAATACTCAATGGAACGGCCCGGAAATTGAGCTCCTGAGTAATCAGGGTGGTCTGAAACCAAAAGAGTGCTAAAAAACTGATCGGTGAAAGAAAAGTTTTGTGCACATGGAGCTTGGAGGCAAGATTCTAAACTCTTTGAGACCCAGTTTCTGGAAAGGAGGAGTGTGAGAGTTGTAGATGGTGCCGCCCACACCCAAAAGGATGATGTGGAGAGTAACGGAGGCTCCTTGGAGAATGTTGCAAAGGTCTCTGTGCTGTTCCTTTACTGTATTTCTGTCCAGACCACTGGGGTGGTCCTTTTGGCCCCAAACTTCATGAATCATCTTGTTATATCATTCAAACATGATTTGCATCAGAAAAGTCACATTTCAGGACATTTGCTCAGTTGACCCCCTCTGGTACTTTGATGTGACAATGATGTTCATGATTCCGCTCCAGGAAATATTACCAATTAATCCAAAATCGTTATAAATGCACCATTCGTGGATGCTCTGTAGCGTGTTAGTCTAATTTAGGAGAAAAGAGAGCAAACCAAAAGGACAATGTAGCCCACGAAAGAGCCCGAGATTGCAGCACGAATTGCAGAACCGATTGATCGATTTCCCTGTTTTTATTCAGTGCTGCAATGTCACAAGCAGCGTTACATACGCAGCCTAGCAGTTGCAATTTATTACTGATGGCTTTATTTGTTACCTCTGTAACCTCTGTATGTCTAATTTGTGAGAGAGCCTCCATTAAATCCTGCAGTTTTCATGCTCGAACAATATCTCCACGAGCCCCAAAACACTGAAAGTTCAGATTACAGTAATCGTAAAACACAACAACGCAATACCGCAATAAAAGCAGGTTGTACACAAGTTCACACTCCACTCCCTGCCTTAGTTGCGCTTTTCTGTTCCCCCGTAGAATTGCTAATCCCCAAAGTTGAGACAGACGGAACAAGAGGATCAAGCTCCACCGCACTGCTTGTCAATTTTTCCGTACGTCGTGTTTGCAGAGCGTTCTGCGTCTGCACATGACAAGAGAGGGTTTAAACGTGTACCGGTTAAGTATGTTACAAAATCAAAAGGAAATAGCCAATCTCAATCTTGGCTTTGTCTGAAAGCATGTCAGCAAACTACGCTTTTTCTGTAGGATGCTGGCCTTATTATCATCCCCAAGGACCAGCAATATTGACATGTCAAACTCGCACCTTAAATTTGTGGTACTTGTGGTAGTTGAAGAGGCAAACCCCGCAGATGACAACTCCCAACCCTAAGCTGTTTATTGACGTCAACTCGTCTCCAAAAACTAACATGGCTGTAATGACTGCAAAGTGGAAAAGGGAACAAGGGCAAGAGCAATTGGGACAATGCAGCAGAGAGTTCACGGTAAAACGTCCTTTAAAAAGTAGTGTGACTTCTGTTTGTTCACAAGTAAGAAGTAAACATCACGTGCAGCACATTTACCCGTGATGATCTCCTTAACGGTCCCCGCGATCATAAAGGAAAGGGCGCTAGTCAGCTGGATCACTTTGTACTCCGTCCATACCTGCGTGGGCACGATTCACGTTTGCAACATATGTGCTGAGCTTGAAATTCTATCGGGAATTGAATATATGGTCTGCAGGGTGGCTTGTGTTGACCCTGACTGTGCTGTTCTTATCTTTAGCAGCACCACCAGCCTTCAAGAGCCACGAGCTTCAAAGTGCCGATCGAAAGATTGTGGCAAAGATCAGTGCGGTTCCATTGCATTGAGATGAATGAATGAGGATACAGAATTTGTGCTTGTCCGCCCAGATTGGCTGGGGCCGTGAAGGATTTGTAACAAGGTATACCTCTGCACAACCTCCCAGGTGTGAATGGCACCATCCACAACAATCACGCCCTGGAGCTTTTCAAAAAAGCTGGCCTTGATTCTCAAAGGATTAAGCAGCTCGCTTATCAACCTCCATGTGCACTCTCTGCTACATAACTTGTCCGTACTAGGTGCTATTAAGGACCACCTACTAGCTTTCATCAACAGCCATGTCCAGGCAAGCCTGCAACCCTCCTGATCCCCAGCAACCTCTCTTCCATATAGTGGAAGTTTCACGGTACGTGAGAGCCTCCTCCTTCCTGATTACTATAATGGAAAGTGATATTCACTGCCTGCATACTTCTTCCACATTTCTTTTTTCTCGGTAACAAGTAATACAGCTAACACAGGCTAGGTGCTTGGGCTTATCGTGGTGCCTAATGATAACAATGCACATCACCTGATGGTGAACACTTTACCGCTGGATGAAGTGAACTTGCAACAACATGCCCAATGCCTTTTCATGACATGTGCTCATAACCACTCTACTCTGCCCAAGTTGTACACTAATTGCAGTGAATCACCGTTCGTATTTCATCGAGCTCTACTACTTGCCCGTGCCTTCTGCTGCAACGGTCCCTTGGTTGAGTCATTACGTAAAGGCAGATAACTCTGCCACCGCTACGTGCCACTGATACACTACTACTTGCAGCACATACCATCATGAATGCCAGCGCGGCGCCTAGCGAAATGATGGCTACGGTGACAAAACTGTCTTCCAGACTCAGGAAGTAGGGGGAGGATGGTAAAACTGTGTTCAGCCTCTCAAAGCCGATGGAAATTACGGCAGTGGTGGCCGACATCACTGGGTGTGTACGGGTGAACAGGGGGCTGTGTGATACGGCTACTTTTTTACCTCGAATGCTGCTGTATGCATAAGTTAGACATATTATGCAACGAGGGGATGTGTTGTGGCAATGCTTAAAGACACGTAACACCGTGGCATTATTATAGATCTGAGTGCAATACAATGCACTTGAAATCATGGGCAAACATGCGCACTTAAGCACACAGCTAAAGACGACCACTGCGCATGCAGGAGATATGGTTATTTAGCTAAGAGCTCCCCATAATTGTTTACTTTCATGCGCCACACCTACCAGGAGTGAGTGCTTCCACCATTTCTAGCGGACCCCCCAAAGCACCTGTACATAACAGCAGGGGAGCAAGCACGTGTTTCAGTGCTTGAGAGCTTCCCACCAGGTGGCACGTTTTATACCACACTTTATTATTATAATTATTATGCACGTTTTATACCACACTTTATTATTATTATCATTAGGCACGTTTTATACCACACTTTATTATTATATCATTATGCACCACTACAACCCTGGAGTGAATGGACGCGCAAGATTGCTGCTTTTAAAGCTTTGCACACATAGAGACCCCATGACAATTTCACAGTGTTGCTCATTCAAACAGATCTGTGTCGTAGGCTTAAGCAAAGGTAACGGCATGAAGACCAAAAAGTGTCAAGCAAAGCAATTATAGAACACCTTTTTATGATGTAAGGTTTGCTTGGTAGTGTTACTCTGACATTTGACGGCATTCTCGCTTGCAATGCTGCTGTGGTCCCCTTTGCCCTCAAAGAGAGTGGCTCCTAATTTCCCCTGCATCAAAACTGCTTGCTTCTCCTCCTTCCCTCCACTGCATGAAAAATGTAAACCTTTCACATATTCCCCTCAATACCATATAGACTTGTCGCTTGCACACAAAGCCTTTTGCCAATCCTGCTGCTGTTGCTGCCTCTTTCATTGTCCCCTACCACACGTTTCAAACACACACACAAATACACACACAGATGCCCATCCTCCTTGACAAGCGCACCTGACTCGTGGTGGCCTTGTAAGAACACCTGAGTCAGCGTGAAGCGGAAGCCTGAGAGGCATGACGCTGTCATAACCAGCAGAAAGCTGCAGAGTGTGGGGTAAACAAGTATTTGATTCCAGCAAGTTCTAAATTCAACATTGATCCAGCGCATTCATCCAAAGTTGATACCAACATTGTTACAAATGATTTTGGTGCACAACATAATGTGTAGACAACATAATGTTTGTAAAGCTTGAATGAAGAGTACCAACAGTGCACAATACAAAAGACACCTGGCAGAGCTCGCTGCTGGTAAGAGCAGTAGAGAAGCTGGCAAAAGAGGCAAGAATGCTGAACAGGAGATCTGAAGTGAAGGGCATACCCTGTTAAGTCAAATGCTGTTTCTCCCATGACTAATAGAGCGAGTCCACTGCTAATGATGAGGACGACCCCTGCTAGCGCCCAGCTTGGTCTGCGTGTGTGCGCATGTATTTGCACGTGTATGTTAATATACGTGTGAATTGTCTGTTTATGCGTCGGTGTGAGTTGTGAGATAAATTTGTGATAAGCAATGGAATTACTTGCAGCAGTTTAGAAGGGGTGATGCAGAAGGTGAGAACACAAACCTCAAACCTCATAAAACAGTCAAAAGGTGGAGTGAAGAAGGAAACCTAAGCATTTGCTTGCATGAGCTTTCCAGAGTCGGGGAAAACAAACTCATGCAAAGCTGACTTCTCCTTTCAGCTCTCAAATTACAAGTTCCATTTATATGAAGCCGTGCGTCTGTTCTGTCCCACCTTCCAATTTCCTAGATAGAGCAATGGACACACACAAACAACACACACACACACACACAGAGAGAGAGAGAGAGAGAGAGAGAGAGAGTCCGTGCCAGAATAAAGAAGTCTAAGTGCACGCTAAGAGAGCGAGCTGACAGAGCCGAGTGCCCACCTCTCAATGCGCCAGATGAAGGCAAAGAAGAGGAGGAAGACGGGCACAGTGGATTTACACATTGTGTAGAAAGACATGGTAATGTAGACAAGGCTGAGGTTGCTCAGGCCAATGTCGAGGCCGGTGGTGCATCCGTTTGGTATTACTGCGTTCGAACAACCAAGGAACGACAGCAACAAATAGTTTCTGGGTCTGTGTTGTGCCGCAGCAATGAGGTAGCAGAAGGTTGTCTGGAATGCAGTTCAATAAATAACGTTGTTGCGGATCAAAACTTGTGTGTGGGAGAAGAGCAGTTATGGTTTGAGCAACCTTTTTACAGATCGCATTTTCTCATTATTATGCTTTGTATGATTTATAATGCCTGACCATTTCAAATGTAAAACTGTTGTAGGCTGCTCATTGGTGCAGGTATTTGGTTTGAATCAGCTGCACAATATCACACCTCCGTGGATGTACTCCCGCCACGACATAGGTGGCTTTGGCGTGCGCTCTATCACCCTGTACGACACAGTTTATGGCATGAGGAGTGCGAATGTGTTGAAAAGCAAGGTGATTTACATGCTTGCTGTCATCACGGATGATTTTGATGGACAAAGCCTTTAAACTTCCTCCCTACCACGCCATTTCTTCTTGCTGCCCTTGATTTCCCAGAGCAGAAGATAAAAAGGCGCTTTCTATCACGATGTCTTTTTTGCTTACCTGAGACTTACCTGAGATAAAAAAGAAATCGGAAGGTGCAAGACTCTTACAACAGTAACTTGGAGAACGTATCCTGACTCACCTTAAAAAGAAAATGGCCTTAGCTAAGAGAGTCTGGATGATGAACTGCATGCTGCTCATCAGCAAAGGGGCTGCAGGTCAATGTAAGAAGCAGGTACGGTTTTAAAAAACTTGCAGCAAATTGTACCCTCTCTGCTTGTATAAGACTGAAGCAGCAAAGGGCCCGCTCTTAACCCCCCTAATTCAGCTCAGAGACACAAAAAATACACACACACACACACACACACATTAAACCCCCCTGAAAAGAAAAATTATATAAACAACAAGATGTAACCTGTTTCTTGCCAAAAAGCGCAGCAGATACCTGGGAAGGGGCCTTTGCCAAACAGCCCATCTTTTCCCACTAGCTTCTTGTTGAATAGTCCAAGGGTTGTGCTGAGCACGTACCTGTGCAAACGCGCCAGCAACAAGCAGGTGTCAAGTCGAGCTGCACATAGTCAATGTCTATGCTTAAGAAGGACACACAAAAACATTCGTTTTAATGCGTGCTTTTGCACCACAGTAGCGCACGAATTAAGGTCCATGTGTTATTGGAATTTGCATAACTACAACAAGCTGGCGATAATAGCTCTTCAGTGCAGTGATATGCAAGAACTTGTACGCATGCACAGCAACACACAAGCGCACACGCACACCCAACACACACGAACACACACGAGCAAGCACACACACACACACACACACTCACACACACACACAGACACGGCTTTGTGTTTTAAAAGTGTGTGAGACTCAATGCATTATTGTGATATTTGATATTTGATATTTGTGTATCCGTGACATGTAGGAAGGTTATGATTCAAGGGCTCCACACTTCCCTTTGGCGTGTCCATGCTGGCTGCATTTGTTTTTTACATGGATTGAAACGCTCCAAAAAAAGGTGAGGCACGTACAAGCATATTCTTTGCACCTCAGAACGTGCCATGTGAGCGTGTCAATGATTTTTTCTTAACCAGGGGGGCGCATTCGTTCGCGAGATGATGCGGGCATGCCTAGCTAGTGGTGGGTGCAAGTGCCTTGTAAGCATCACTATTGCGTCACATGTGTTTGTGGATATGTTTGTGTGGAAGGGTACCCTATGTATGAAGTATGTATGAAGTATGGGTGCTGGTGGGTATTTGAAAAATAGTACGCGTGTGCACGCAGCATGTGCATGTGCGGTGTTTTGTGTGCATGTGTGGTGTTCTTTGCAGTGTTAGAACTGTCTGTGTGTGCACGTGTGTGTATGTTCGTGTATATCGCATGGGTGACCATGAGCATCGCCACACTCGCTACTAAAGCGTGAGTTTTTACCATGTTAGTATCAAGCTACACGTGCGAAGAAATGAGGAGAGGGAAGAAGGCTCAGAAGCAACTTTTCTCATCTTCTTGTCCATTAGTCCGTCATCAGAACGTGCATCTGCGTGTGTGTGTGTGTGTGTGAGAGAGAGTGTGTATGTAAGGGAGGGAGGGGGAGAGAGGGAGAGAGAGAGAGAGAGAGAGAGAGGGAGTGTGTGTGTGTGCACGTGTGTGTATGCCTTTGTGCATGTGTGTGTTGTGTGTGTGTGTGTATGGGTGTGTTGTGCGTGTGTGTGTGTGTGTGTGTGTGTGTGTGTGTGTGTGTGTGTGTGTGTGTGTGTGTGTGAGTGTGCGCGCGAGCACGCGTATGTGTTTGTCTTTGTGAATGTGTGTGAGTGTGTTGTAGTGTGTGTGTGTGTGTGTGTGTGTGTGTGTGTGTGCGTGTGCGCGCGTGCACGCGTATGTGTTTGTCTTTGTGCATGTGTGTGCGTGTGTTGTAGGGTGTGTGTGCGTGTCTGTGTTCATTCACCTCCTTCCCGAGGAAATGCACATCATCTTATTGACCCTATGACATTGTCATGGTTTAAGTTTTATCCATTTCCATTTCTGCCATTTAACAACACATTTGGCGCCCCAAAATTGAGGGTTCTGGTATAAAATATATACTACTTTTTATGAAATGAGGTGCAAATTAGCATAATTGTGAACCCAGGCGCATGCACATTTCCACCAAGGGCCATACTCTGCACACCAGGCACCTGCCCTTTCCTCTTCCTGCCACACAGTTTCATAGGTTTGGGGAGCCACTACAAAAGCCAGCCATTGTAGTGGCTGCGCGCAAGTCCAACCACTACAGGGATCGTGTCGTTGCTGAGAGAGAGCGAGCAACTGAAACTAGCAATGGCGGGAGTTATGGCAGCGGCAGCAGCAGCAGCAGCGGTGGTAGTAAGAACAGCGCCAGCAGCAGGAAGGATGGCCAGGACAGGGAACACCGCAGGAAGGATAGCCAGGAACACCGCAGGAAGGAAAGCCAGGACAGGGAACACCGGACAGGGAACACTGCAATTGCTCTGCAGCGGCTTCTCCTGAATTCCCAGTCGTTACCCCAGCTCAATAGCAGCCTGGCAGCCAGCGGGCACCTGCTTGACGCTTCCTCTTTGGCAGCTGCTCTGTCCCAGCTGCCCAAACTGCATGCAGCTGCTACAGGCCCGAATGGAATGAGGTGATGAATAGAATGTACCTCTGGTGAAGACAAGTCTCTGCACTCTACATTCAATTTAAAGAACTTGACCAAGTCACTGCAATAAACATACATTGACCTTCTTGTCTGAGCTCCTAGTTGACAAAATATATTACCACCGACCTCAACAAGTCACTGCATTTCTGTGCACTACAATGTTTACGCGTGAAAAGAGTGTTGTTGGCTCATTCAGTGACTGCACGTAAACAGTAACACGCTCCTTCTCTCAAAAACATGACCCGGTCCAGGCATTCATATTTCTAGGGACTCTGCAAAGCTTTACTCATCCGTTTCGTCCCCAAGGCAGCCCCCCCTGATATCTCGTTTGTACGCCAATAACCCACGTCCGACGCAATGCCCTTGAACCCCTCAACACTGCTTCTGCACATCACCAATAAATGCACAGGCCTCGTCAAGCCTCAAGCAGCAGTGTAAGCAAGACCCAGCAGAGCAATTTCCTCGTCCCACGGAGCAGGTGAGTTCACTGCCTGTTCCTGTTGACGCTTAACACTTTTTCTAGTTGCAGTGTTCCTTAGGGTTTCCAACTATTTCTGGCATTTTAATCATGTCAGTTTTTATTAAAGGCAACATGTATTGAGGAAAGATGCTCATGCTAATTAAATGCTTGCTTACTAGCCACGGCTTCAAATCCAGGGTGATACAGTGCAACATGTATTACATAATTTGCTTCACTCCGCGGGCACAGGGGGACAGCAACCCAGGAGGCCAGAGAAGCCCTGCGCATGCTGGCCCTGCCTCTAGCTGCGTGGCTGCCCTACTTGCCGTATCGCTCCATTGGCAATTCATTATGGGGACTGGCTAAGCTAGCAGAGGTGGCAGAGCTCAAGCAGCCGTGCCATTTGGTGGGTGGACGACATGTTGTTTAACATGCGTATAAATTTGCCAACTTCTACCTAATTGATGTGATTCCCCAACTGCTTTCCCCAGTTTTAAGGCGGTAACTCTGCCTCGTTTTCTTGGGGCAAGTGCTCATTTGCGAGTAATTTAATGTACATAGACCTGTACGTATTTGCGATATAGAAATTGCTACATTATTAGGCACAGGTCAGCGCAGACCATTCTGCTCATAAATATTTTGCACAGTGCGGAGCACGCCTGCGAAGTGCAGTGATCATGGTTGTGGGCTGTTTTCAGTGTTTGCTTTCATCGTCATGTCTGTTTTGCAGCTGTCTTACATGATCCTGGCAGAGATCCGTGCCAAGGGGCCTGTGTTCACCGGCACGCCACAAGAAAGAGCAAGGGCACAACAAGAGAGGGCAGCTGAGCGTGAACGCTTGGTGCACCAGGTGACGCTGCTGCAACTTGCACAGAGCCCGTTTAACGTGTGTTACTATCGTGGGCATGGGGCATGGTCATATAAAAATTCTGCCTCCCGGGCAAAGTAGTGACGCTGCTGCACCCTGTACAGAGCCCGCTGAACGTGAGTTGACATCGTAGGCGTGGGGCACGGTCAATGAAAAGGCCTGCCTCCCGGGCAAAATGGTTCCATGCAGATAGGCTTGAATAAGATTGTTGGCTTCATTTTGAGGTTAGTGAGCTGATGTGATCGTAGCAAATCTCACGCTGACCTTTTTGCTGCCTTGCAGGTCGGATTGAGTCTGGGGGGCCTTACAGATTTGACGGCTGGGAAGGATTTTCACGTTGAGCCCAGTGGTCCTGTCAGTAGGCTACTGGTGAGTGGCGAGAGGGTGTGCCCTAGTGTTGCTGTTTGTAGTGCACTCACATGAGCAACTGCCTTGTGTGTGACACAAATTTCTCGTTAAAGCAGGGCCACAAATATGTGCCAGGGGGCGGGCGGAGCACAATTTTCTGAGGGCTGACAATGCATCGGCAGGGCATGCCTCTTTGCGATGAGCACCTCAATTTCAGGAATCCAAAGGACGTTGGGTCATTTGCTTTACCTGAAACTGCGTGCATACCCTGTATGAAATGTTTAGGCTCAGTATCTCTGAAGAAAAATGAGCAAGAAATGTTTAGGGCTGGCCAGATCCTTAAATAAATGATATGTAGGTATATGGTATATGTAGCATGGACACCTCTGTGTGTATGGTGTGTGTACACGGCTCTGGCTAACCTAATACTGTAGTTTTCCGTGCGAGGAGCTCCATGCGCAATTGCAACCTAGAGGTTTGACCAACCCAATAAACCTCTAGACTTGGCTACTGCCTGTGCGAAGCTTAAACAACACGCTTCATCGTGGCGTTTGCTGCCTTCCAAGGTGGTGATTCCCTCTTGAGTGCGATGCGCAGCACTTGCGCATGGAGGCGTAAGTAGTGGCCCACCCATCGCTTTAGATATCTACAAAGGCTATGTAATTCTGGCCTTCCTCATCTACGGTTCTTGTTCAAGCCCATTACTTGCAGCCAGGCAAGCCCTCAGCTTTCTTTTGTGGTCACGTGCTTTTCTTTCTATTCAACCCTCCACTTTCAGCTGGAAAAGCCGCTGGCCTCTGCCAACCTTATGTACAGCCTGGCCCTGTTGGGTGTGGATGCCTCGCATGACAAGGAGCTGCTGGCGTGGTGCAGTGAGGCGTTCCTGTCCCAGCTGTCCAAAGCCAACAGCCAGGTGGGCAGGATGATCCTTTTGCGTAACCAAATGCGCTCATGCGCTTAAGCTTAGCCTGCTATTGTAGGGTTTTGTTGCGTTGCGTGACAATGCTGTCTTCTCTTTGTATGGTGCTAGGTAATTCAAGTTCCTTGACAACTTCACAATCCCCTTTAATTTTTACAACATTTGATAGTATCCTCAGCACTTAGTCATTTGCTTGACTCAATCTATTTCTTTGGCAAATCTGGATCATCCATACTTGCTCACCTTCCATTGCAATTACAAAAACTAATTCGATGAAGCATGCGTTCAATATGACGCATAGTCCACATAAGCTTGCTACTCTATTCAAGCACATTCAATACCTTATATACGTGCCCACGAGATGACTTAGCTACAAAGTGCCCATTCACATATACCATTCACACCTAATATCGCGCCCGTGAATTCATGCAGGACCTGTCAAACGTGGCGTACTCCGTGAGCTTGCTCGGCCTGCAAGACAGCCGGACATGGGAAGCGGTGGCCAGTGAGATCAACAACAGGATTGCCTCAGGATCTGGTGACCAGTTCTCAGACCAAGCCCTTACCAACATCACATGGGCCTGTTCCAAGGTGCTGCGCTTTGTGCCAATAAGAGGACACGGGTTGATGCATGAATATAAGGAGAATGCATTCTTGTTCGTGCTCAATCGCATGATTGTACCTAGTTCTGCTCTGCTCAATCGCGTGATTATACCTAATTTTGCAGCAACTCACGTCAGGCCCAGCTCTGCTAATTTGCTTTCATCTCTTTTCTCTGTACTTGCAAGTGGGACGTTCTTATAGGGTTCCTGAAGAGTGGGTCCTGTTCCTCACTGATGTGGTTACGTCTGCACAGGTTTGGCCTGTCTAAGCAATATATTGCTTTGATCATCAAATCAAATTGGGTATGTGTGTATATGTACGTATGTACAACTGAGCTACGATTTGCATCGTTTGTACCTGAGGCGGCGGCTGCCACGCCCATGAATCTGCCCACCAGCAGCCCGTTCTTTTTATTTTTTGCGTGTATAAATTACTTGCTATCCCAGCTCCCATGCAATACTTTACAAATGCTTTTTCACCAGCCTCATTTCACATTTATCGACACCTGCGCAACTTGGTGTTGATTGCCGCAAACATTCTCACATCAACTGACAATCACGTAGCCCTTGTTTGCCTGTGTATGCAGCTTGGACCTGGCCACAAGGATTTATTTCACATCATGCCTGTGTTACTTCACACCATGCCTGTGTTTGCAGCTTGGACCTGGCCACAAGGACTTACTTCACACCATGCACCTGCACCTGACAAAGGTGTGAAAGAAGCAACTTGTTTCATATCATCGTTGGCAATACCCAACGCTGACTATTGAGTATCTGGATTCTAGGATGTGTGGTGCTGTGCATAGCAGGCGACCTGATAGCGTGATGTCCACTTGGCATTTGCCAAAGCATCAGTCAGTCCTGAACAGACTTTTTTTTATGACTCACTGGCACTATGCCTACAAAGGGTGAAAGGACGTGCCCTAGAACAACGCACATCCTCCTGTGAATGCATTCCCTACATCATGATTATATTCCCTCCACGTGCTTGCCTAGTTTCTCTCTACCTCACACAAACACACACACACACACACACACACACACGCACACACACACGCCGCCCCTCCCCCCACACACACATACACGCACACAAAAAAACACGAGTTATCTCTCTATCTCACCTTCCCTTCGTGCACACGTGCTTTTGAGCCATTAGGCTGCCCATGGAATATCTAGGCATGGAGAACTTGCCAACATTGCTCGAGCAGCAGCGAACGTCGGAGTGCCCAAGGACTCCCTCTTCTTCCATACCCTCAACCAAAAGGCGCTGCATTTCTTGCCCACCATGGACCTTATGGTAGGAAGCGGGTGTGCTTGTGCTTGTAACAGCTGTGTGGTCTGCACTTGCTATACTGCATGCTAGCGCCAATTGCAGCCTTCCAGCCATCAACTGCCTGTTCAATTTTTTTCCGAAGCTAGTGCTGCAGGCTAGGAAATGAGGAGTAATAATATTATTAAGCAGCTGTTACCAGTGAAGCAACTCTTGGAGCAGCTGTCTGGGGCACAGCCATGCTTCTGTAACATATAGCAGGACATGAAGCTGCTGACGGCACTGGAATAGCGCTTGTAAGCTGTGTGCGCTCCCTCCTTGCTCTCTACTTCTGTCCTTTTGACACTTTAACTTCCAACAAATCGGTGCATGCACTCAATGTTGCTTGCAGTTTATGTCCAGCCTGCTTTGGGCCTACACCACGCTCAACGTCAATGACCTGAAGGTGTTAGAGGCTGCAAAGAGCTCTGTGCTCAGCAAGCCCGTCTGGATGCTGCAGGTGAGTTATGAGTATGCAAGCACTGTTTGCTGAGCTGCCCCATAGTAGGGGGTAATGTCGCCAGTAGTCTTTGGCCAAGATATGAACTTATCATGTTTTTATGTTCACATCAAGGAGCCTTGCATTGTGATGATGCGCAAACTTAAATCGATGCAGTGATGATGTTGTCCCCTTTTCCTGTGTTTGTTGATAAGATGCATATCGTAGATGGATGTGTGTGGCACCATTAACCTATAATATGATCTCAGGCAAGGTGCTTAAGTGTTATACTCAAATGCTAGCAGCAGTATAAATTGCCCAATTCAACTGAACCACCACTTGTATGTTTGCCTTACAGAAACAACCTATGGCGCTGACAAATATCCTTTGGGCCTTTGCAAAGCTGGAGTACTTTGACCACCAGTAAGTTTGACTTGTTGTCCTGGCACATTTCCAGCAAGGCTGGGACTGCAGGGACTTTGCCTTTTTTTTGAAGAGGCTTCGAAAGCCTGCGTGCAAAATGCCTCGCTCACTCACACTCGCATTTTTATCTCTCAAACTGACATGCTGCATATATATATATATATATCAAAGTGATAAATGCCTGCTGCTATTTGAGCGATCTTTTAACCACGCAGATTGATCATGTCTGGGGTAGAAAATGTAGCCATAGCACGTATTGCTAAGAGCCTGTCATGTTCTCATGTTTGTACCCACAGGCTGTTCCAAGTGTGCATGCCAGAGATTAAGGCATGCGTGAAGGGCATGTCAACTACTGAATGCCTCATGGCATTCTGGGCATTCAGCAGGTAGTACAACCAGGAATGCTGGGTTGCAATAGCAGGCAAATTGGATAAAAAGCCTAGGAGACGGCATCTTTCCTACGCAATACCATAGCTAGGATACAAATTCGAAACTAAAGGATAACCACAGTAGTATGTGAACACCCCAGCCGACCTGCTCTCTCAACAAAAACAGTCCATGCAGACAGGGGATCACTATTCACCACATTAATAAAGGAGGAGGAGCCATTTTAGTACCGAGTTCTGTAAAACTCCTCCATTACAGAAATCAAAGGGCAAGGAGGGTCGTAGGCTTGGCCTGATACCGGTTCATGATGAGAGTTGGTAACATTACTGGAAAGGGCGCACCTGGCATGGAGATTTATTCAGCGTAGCTGGCAGAATGCATATGGAGCTTGGAGGCAAGCATCTTGATTCTTTGAGAATTACGACTCAGTTTCTTGTAAGGTTTCAGAGTGCTCTCTCACTACTTAGTCAGGATCAAAAAGGCCTCTGGCCTGGCTCCTAACATTTCGACAAATAATCATTCAGAAAGATTGACGCTGCACTTACAAATTGCTGTGTTGAAGGAAAGAAATCCCTGGACTTCACCATCAGAAATGTTAATAAATAAATGGTTGAACTCGTGCCGCAGATGTTCGATGCCCGTGCACGAAAGATTTTAGAGTGTGAGCTCTCTCCTTAAGAGGAGACACATAGTCCAAGCAAAGCACGCAGGATTTTATAATGCTCATAGCTGTTGGATAACTGCTCGACAGGAGCGTTTCGACTAAACTGGGCGTGCTCTTATCTGCACAAGACTCGTTACAAGACACACTCAGCACTTTGATGCGCTGTTTGCAGGTACCACGATCAGGCAGCCTGCTTCGAGCGAGATGCTGTCAGCCAACTGGGCTACCGGCTGCTTGTGGATCAACACGTTTGTGTTGCTTTGCTGGTTAAGCTACAGAGTGAAGTGGCCAGCTTCAACCCCCAGGAGGTGCGTTGTATGCTTTTGAGCTGGTCTGTGCTTCAGTGATTAAGTTCAGTGCTTCGAGCAATACGGCTTCTACCTAGGAGCTGTTGCTGGAGCGCTGTATGATATGTGGAATGAGCAAATTGGTGTACTTACATCCTCACTCTCCATTGCTCCTGTCTAGTGCGTTTATGACCATAGGCCAGCAAGCTGTCAACACCTTGACTACACCCCCTCGCACATTGCAAATCATTTCAACCAGCCTCTACCAACCTCCTATTTTTCCAGTCTCCCATACTGCATCACGTAACCCCTCATATTCACAGGTCGGGACCCTGGCCTCCTCTATCTGCATGATGGGCTGGTACGACAAGAGCCTACTGAATGATTTGTACGCAAGGGCCTTGCAGTGCACGTCACAGTTTTCAATCCCACAGGTGAGGGGGTCTTGTAGTGCTTGTCACAGCAGATGCCACGGTTAGAAAGGGAGGAATTGTAAATTCCCCTCAGTCGTCTTGGCTTTTTTCCTTGCAACCTTGTCTAGACATACACGATTTCTCTATGCCTGAAAACCCTATATCTGATGCAAAAAGCAGCTGCCACAAGTCAGACTCTAATCACATCTCTCAAACAAACAGCTCCCTCGTATTGTCTGTTCCTCTCGCCTTGCTACTGCAGATGTCCACCATCATGTGGTGCCTGTTTAAGATGACTGTCCCAAACATCCAGCTTGCCCAGGCCATGATAACGCGTGCGCAGGTAGTAATGGCTGTGTTCAGCCAAGTGTTTGTATGCAATTATCTCTCTCCTGACAAGTCATTAGCAAGCTTTTGCCCTTTCAGGGTCTTTATGTGTACCTTAGATATGCGTACCTGCCCGTGCCGTGGATGCCAAGTCAATTGTATTGGGATTGGGATCAATGTTTTCTGATCATTAGTATGGGGCTCAATTGTCTGTTCCCTGATCATGATTGTGGTATGCTCTATGTGCCCATGTAAGGCTTTCTAGAGTGCCTTGCCACAGTGAAGTTCAACCCATGCAGGGACCGCAATGAATGAACAGATATAATTTCAGGCCAGCAGGACCTATAATTTTTCGTCCGAGTACCGAAATTGTTTTCCTGTTCATACCAGGCAACCCGCAACTAATTCCATTTTATTTATTTGGCCGCGGGCAGTGGCAGAGCCAAAAGCGAGCATCCTGATATTAAGGGCGCCTGTCAGGCACACGCCAGGAACTCTCGCACACTCTCCATCGGCTATCTCTGTACACTGCAAGCACATAACAACATGCATTTAATGCATGCATCTACGCTCCGGTGCTGGGTGATGTTCAACCTTGCTGGCACTCCAACTGAGGAGGTCGTTCAGGACCCCAACTGATGAATCAGAAGCTGAGGAGGCTGCTTGCAGGGGGTTGGCATGGGGAATATGAAGATGGACTTCCATGATGCATGCAAGGGCTCTTCTTGAACGCCCATCTCCCTTCCCCTCCCAGCTGAGCCTGCACCTGCAAGCGCAATGCACCTCTGCTCACTGCTTCTGCACAGCTTGATGTAGTCTCCCCTACTTACTCAGATCTGAGCTCCCCTGGAAATTATAACAGAGCTCAAACGCAACAAATCCATCTGTTGAAATCCCGCATACATTTTGAAACCCTTTGCAGACAATCTACAGTCTAGTCTAACTTTCCTTGCGGTTTCAAACAGAGGGCATCCGTACTTGTTAAGAAGTCGCTGAATTTTACTGCCTTCCCCTAATAATTACTAATTGACACGCACTGAGGCACGCATTTATGACGAAATTGACACACACAAAGACTAGCACTTACTGCTAATTTTATAAACGCTCGGACACACACTAATTTAACACACAACCCTACACACAGGAAATTATGCAGTCACGGCCAGCTGAGGCAGTAGAGGAGGACATTGCCTACGTGAGTGTTTGCTAGAAAGAGTCTTGGTTAGTAAGCATGCAGGAGGGCTCCTTTTATCTGTTTTGTACGCGTCTGGAATCAACAGCTTCATCTCATCAATTACACATCTTGGGAATATTGAAACCTGCCATCAGAATACGTGCCAAAAAGGTAAAGTCCACGACTAAAAAAATTTCGCTGAGCAAGATGGACCCATCTTATCCTCTTTCATGTCTGCAGTTGATGTGGGGCGGGGTGCTTTTGGACGTTGCCTCGCCACAGTTTGTGCAGCAAGCAATGACGGTGAGCCTGCGACTGACAGAAAGGTGAAAGCCGTGACTTGTTCAGTGCGAGCAATTCTAAAAATTCCACCCTATTCTTCCATGGCATGTCGGGTTCGTACCTGTATGACACAAATAATGGAGGTGCGGGTCTGTTTTCCTGGTTATTCAGGCCAACACATTTGATAACCCATTGACTGTCAGATGAGATGACCTGGAAGCCAGCCTGAGTAGACGCCTTTATGGGTCGTCATCATCAGGGTCATTCAAACATGTTTATTCCCTTGAAAGACTGCAGAGGCTTAGCTTGCTCTTTGCACCCATCTCCTGGCTTCATTGCTTGATTAAATTTGATGCAACTCCTGGTATAAAATAGAGCAGAATTTGATGCTAGCTCTTATTTCTTCTTATGCAGGCAATGTGCCCAAAACTTGGCAGATTCCAGCCCTCCTACTACGGTATTATTACACAGGTAAACATCTGTTAACCTAAGTCAATTTGTGTTAGAGATTTCTTAAAATTTAGAGCACTAAACAGGTCAAAAATTTTGTCGTGTACAGTACTTTATAATCAATTGTGTCTACTTGGTCTTTTCTACCCTTCATACTGCTTTGCCCAATGCTCAAACTCTGGGAACCATCGCAACCATTATATTGGGTCAAGAAAGCTTGTAAACCATTGCAACCAACCTTGCTCGTTGATTCCAAGCTTTCCTAGACCCAAGTCTGCGTGCAAGCATAACCAGTTGCAACGATCTTGCGTTCTATGGATGCAGACTGTCCTGCACATCAAAGCCTTCAGCCAATGGACACCATCTAAACGAGCATGGCTAGACAAGCCCTCTCCTCAGATGGAACAGCTGCTAAAAAGGTGTGTTCCACTCTCTCTCTCTCTCTTTCTTTCTCTCTCTCTCTCTCTCTCTCTCTCTCTCTCTCTCGCTCTCTCTCTCTCTCGCTCTCGCTCTCTCTCTCTCACTCACTCTCTCTCTCACTCTCTCACGCTCACACGC
>Ga0307947_1000069_pt1:0-47500 | contig 54798 bp, 55 predicted proteins | sample OrgLakmetagen232_FD_201840 | JGI IMG/M metagenome (GOLD analysis project Ga0307947, IMG submission 201840) | Saline water microbial communities from Organic Lake, Antarctica - #232 | ecosystem: Environmental > Aquatic > Non-marine Saline and Alkaline > Saline | place: Antarctica: Organic...
ACGCCATAATACGGCAAGTGTGCTGATTGTCCAAGCCCTACAAAAGGGACCATGCGGTGCCAACCAAATTGCCTACACTGATGTAGGCAGCGCAGATAAACTATCAGAGCAAGGCCTAGATTCTAGAAACGCTGCCAACAAAACACTGCCCTCTTGGTTTCTACCAAAACCAACAGCACGTGCTTTAAAAGCCTCTTCTCGTCCTGACGCCATCCTAATTCTACCTAGCACTGTGTGCTCCTCTCGCGTAACAACCCGCAACCCAAACTTTCAACAGCTTGCTAAAGACAAGAAATTAAATCCAAGCCAGTGGGAGTTTCACCTGATTGAGTTTAAATTCTGTGAAGACACTAGGCCTGGTCCCCAGCAAGTCTGAAAAAAGGCCCCCCCCCCCCTAGATTGTGGCGGGTTGGGGATGGTATTTGAGCCTATAGAGTCATGGCTTATTTTAATTAGGTTGGAGCTTCTTTGTGAATAGTGTTGTGAGCGTGGGGTTTGTGATGGAGGGACAGCTGGCGTCATTGTGATGGGATGGTGTTGTGCCTGAGAGGGCCGCGTGTGGGGTATGTTGTTGTATGTTGTGCGTTTCCTGGGCTGAGCATTGGCGTCTGGAGGGAATGTTTGTATTGGTGAAGGTGTTGGTGTGTTTTAAGTGGCACGTCTTTGGAGTTTATGATGGAATCCTGGCTGCTAATATAGCGGGAGGGGGATGTATGTGGTTCTGAGCAAGGTTCAAACACAGAAGTCTGGTTAATTCGCATAGTACCTGCCGGTAGATCTGCGTGTGTGGGAGGTGGACGGCTAATGAGGTTATTGGTAGTAGGATGCTTAAAATGTGTTGCTGAGCGTGGTTGTGGTGCAGGTCTGGGAGTTGAAGCAGCTATGTTCTGCAATTCTGATGTTTTGATTACCGGCCTAAATGTATATGCAAGTGCACTTGAACAGTCACTGTAATTAAAAGGGTTGTGATGTTCAGTAAGTATGCCTGACCTGGGTCATAACAGGGTGCCAAATCGTCTGAAATATATGGAGTTTCTGAAGTCCTGCAAAGAAAGATACGGAGGTCCTCAAAGAGTGCGTGTGTTGTTGACGTATTACGTAGGTCAAGGGGAGATAGCAAACTCCCTACTACGAGGTTGAAACGAACTGAAAGTTGATCATCATAAATAAGAGGGAAGCAAGAGAGGCAGGCTGCCTGGAAGAAATAAAAAAACTAGGGGAGACAACCAGGTTGATGAGAAGAAGGCCAAAACGTATACAAGAAGGTCAAGCATGGGAAAGAAAGAAGGAAAGAAAGCCTGTGAGAGTTATTGCTAAGAAAGATAGGGAGGTTCTTAGGGAACTCCTTAGGAAAGATAAGGAGGTCCTTAGGGAACTCCTTAGGAAAGGTAAGGAGGTTCGTAGGGAGCTCAGCCAGTTCGACGGACCTCCATAGCCTCCTTTCCCACAAAGGCCTTTAAGGAGGTCTGTAAGGAGGTTTTAACCTCCGTATAGGGGGGACTCCAGTAGGGTGGGTGCACGTGAGTATACACGTGTTTGTGTGTGTGTTTGTGTGTGTGTTTGTGTGTGTGTGTTTGTGTGTGTGTGTGTGGTTGTGTGTATGTGTGTGTATTTGTGTGTGTATGTGTATGTGTGTGCACGCGTGCACGCATTTGCACACGCATTTGCACACGCATTTGCAGCACGCACAGCATGGTGACCATTTTCCAGTCACGCAGCTCCGATGGACGCCACACACACGCACCCTCTCCCGTGTTTCCGTCCCCCAGGGTGTGTGTGTGGTCTGTTTTGCCTAGTTTCACTCTTGAAATCCCATTTTTGCACCCAGTTTGCACCCCAGAAAATAAGCTCTTTCCTGGGTGCATCAGCAGAAATTCAGGAGTGTGCATGGGGGCTTTGTTTAGGTTTTAATGCCCTGTATTGCACGCATTGTAAAACGACGCCTGCCCGGACGTGGCCTCGCGCCCACGTAGAACCGCGCTTCTTCAACAGGCACACAGCGCCTAACAGGCAGCGTCCTAAGCCACCAGCTCCATTGCAGTTTTTGGATGGTGAGCCTCTGTTTGAGGTAGAGGCCTTGCTAGATCATGAATTGGTCAGTTTCTCTAGAGGCAAGGGCAGAAATAAGAAGCCAGAGGCTTTTTTACAGGTTCCTTATTTAGTGGGCAAATTACACGGAAGATAATAACATTATAACAAGTGGGAGCCAGAAGAGGGCCTTCTGACTTGTGATGATATGATCAGAGAATACAAGGCTAAGAATGGCCTAGCAGAGAAAGCCATTGATATGGTAAAAGCTTGATCATAAACAGTAGTTGTTTATGTGAGAGAACTTAGCACATATTGTAGCATGGTGTGAGTCCTTGGTGTACTGGAGGTATACAAGGGTGAGGCGCCACCCAGGGTACAGCCGGAGGCTAGACCAGGTGGGGGGGAGTGTTACTCACATCCCTTGAGAAAAGGTGTATAACTAACTGGAGGTTAGTCCAACAATGATTGGTGAAGCTGGTTTGACTCCAGATTGCAGTTCTTGATATAAGTAGTATACACCACCCTGCTGCCTTAGCCAATGGTTAACTATAGTACGCTACGCACTTCGTAACAGTGAGTGTGCGCTTGCCTGGAGTGCCACATTCGGAAGGGTGTAGCGGCAGCTGAGTGTGCTGGAGTGGTTTGAGCTTGGGGTGTCAGACAATGGTCGGCTGGATTTCCCGAGCCTCTTTCTCCTAAGAGCCTCATCAGATCATCTATTGTATGTCCATATGAACCTTCCGGACTCGTTGTGTGCTCAAGTAGGAAATGCTGCAAATTACTTCAATTGGTAAGATTGAATGTGCGTGCTTGGTGCCTGCCTTACAATGGCTTTTGCGTGCATGCGCTGCAGGTTCTTGAGAATCGAAGCCCTAGTTGGTCCTCACACCTGCGGGAAGAAATCCTGTCGCGTTGGGTCTGATGGGATGACCGCATGGCAGCGGTGCATGAAGAAGAAGAGGGGAAGAAGGCGGAGGCGGAGGAAGAGGCAGTGGAAGCATGTTGTAATGAATTCATGGTTAAATGGCAGCAGTAAGACAAATGCTAGAAATCCCTGCCAATGAAGAGTCATAATCCTTTTAACCAGATGTTTGTGTGCACTTTGTTATAGATAAAGGACATCTTTTGACACACAGGTGCCCCCTTTGCTCTTGTGATTAAAATCTCCTTTAAGAATGATTTATGAGCAACTTTCCCTGGACCTCCAGAATGATCCTTCGTCTCCACAAACACTGTTCTCAACTATGCATACAAATTGCTGGAATCAAGGGACCAACCAATAGGCCTCCCTGGATATATTGAATAACCTTGCGGTAAGGATATCTACGATCTGGCTCAGAAAGCAGCTTGTTTATCACAGGAAGTTATTCAAAGCCTTCACAATTCGTAGGACACAGTTACCTCAAAATATATTCATGGCTAGACGAGGGTCCAAAAAACGGCTGTGTTGGGCCCTTTTTCAGGGAAGCTGGCTACAACCCCGTAAGTGACCATCTAGAGAGCATTTTCTTTAACAGTTCATATTATTATGTAGACACACTGCAAAAAAACTGTGCAACCTGTGTAACAGCTTTGATAAATGGGGCAGTAGGTGACCTCAGATTGATGATGCCTTCAGTGACCTTGAAATTGACCCATGATTTTCGGTCTACAAGACTACAAGATTACAAAAAAAGGCCTTCAGTCAAGAAGTTTGACTGCTCGCCTGTTCATAAAGTAAAATAAGTTCATGAATGAAAAAAAGGAGTGTTGTTTTCCTGGTGTATAAAAGTAGTCCTGTCTTTGAAAATAAGAACGCGTATTTCCTGCGGAGAGAATCCATCTGAGGGTGCATGCAGTGAAAGAGAACATGCTTTTCATCCTGGACATTATCATTAGCCTCACATAAGTCGCAAGTAGGGGAAGAGGTGGAATTTCAAGTTGCGGTTTCAACGCGAAGGGTGTGGGCGCGAAGTCTGAAACGAGCCACACTGCGAATGAATGACATCTCTAGGAAGGTCAAGAAGCATGTACCTGGGAAGCCTATAGGGAGGATGGGTAACCAAAACTCTTTGTGCAGGCAGTGCGCACCACTGGCGATAAGTAAGCGTTTTGCTGTTGCGCTCTCTGGGGTCTATCAGAGAAAGGTGTCCGAAACTCTAGACGTCTGTCCCTGAGGTCCACGACAAACCGACTGAGATTATTAGGCTCACAGTTCAACAACTTTTGTTTAACATGTAAGATTGGGTCAAGCCTTCCATGGCTGAAAGAATGTGGGAGGACCAGCATTCAGGAGACCGGATCTCAATTGCATGTCAGCTTGCAAAACCTTCCTCTCGTGGAAACTTTCCTCTCAAACCTTCCTCTCGTGGAACTGTTGCATTGGGTAAGGGAGTTCTTGCACAAACGCATTGCAGCACGAAACTAGTTGAATTGCAGAGGCTCCAGGCCATACTCCCGCACAACGCACCATGAAGGAGTGGTCTCTCTGACTCCAAGAATCCTTTTCAGGACTGCCAAGAGCCATTTCTATAAAGGGTTATCCATCTCTCTACCTTGTCGTAAGAAGGGAAGGGCCCATATCTGACTTGCAGACATGCTAGCAGGAATTGCGTAAGTTTTGAGGAGCCAGATATGAGCGTGTAGTTTGTTAGCAAGGTCATGGCTCTTGACAAATTGCCTCTGAAAGTACCAGCCATGAATGGTCGCAAATCTGTGTCAGCTGCATTGTTCAGATTCATCTGTCTGTCGCACACCATACCAAGGTCTTTGGGGGTGCCTGAGTAAGGGAGCTGCATACCATGAAGAAAAGGGGAGGCAAAAAACTTCCAGGCCTGGAGTTAAAGCACATCACCTCAGACTTTTGGGTGTTTACTGTCAAAGACTTCTTTTGGGCGTAAACTCTCAATTTGTTAAGCATAGTCTGTAGCTCATTGTGATCAATAGATGTGAAGAGAAGATCATCAGCAAACAGCAGGTGGGTCACTGTAAAATTGGGAATGCCCTGCACCCCCTCAGCCAGGTTGTCAACGTCATGAAAAAAGTAGGGGGGAGAGGGGGCACCCTTGCTTGACACCAAAAGATGGTTGCACATTTACTCTTTTGTCTATTTTTTGGTCTACACAGCCACAGGGCATTGGTTTACAAGATTTCCAAAAAAGGCCTTCAGTCAAGAAGTGCGACTGCTAGCCTGCTCATAAAATGCAATTAGTTCATGGAGGAAAAAATAAGGCTTGTTATTGTTCTGGCGCAAGAAAGTAAAACATCGTGAGCTCCTGTTGGGGGTAACAGATGTGCATTTTTCCTGCGGAGAGAAATGACGTGGGGATTGACGCAGTGGAACAGGACATGCTGCTCATCTTGGATACCATAAGCATCACACAGGTCACAAGTGGGGGAATTACTTTGATTCCATGTCGCTGTCTTGAAACGTAGGGTGTGAACATGAAATGAGCTGTACTGCGAATGACATCACGAAGCAGGTTGAGAAACATGCATGTATTTGGGAAGGATGTAAGGCGAATGAGGGACCAGAGCCTATTTTGTAGGAAGAGCACACCAATGGTGATAAGTAGAGCGTTTGCTGTTGTGTTCTCTCGGATGAATTTCAGAATGAGGTGTCCAGTACTCCAAGTGTCTCTCCCTAAAATCTACGACAGAACGGCTAAAATCATCGGGTTCACAGTTCTGCAGCTTTGCTGAAGATATACGATTGTGTCAGACCATCTATGGCAGAAAGGATATGGGCTGATCAGCAATCATTGGATCGCATAAACATGGGCTGACCAGCAATCATTATATCACAGGACATTGACACGTGCACTTAGCGGTGGAGCTACTAATGACACTTGTATTTTTTGTACACACACAACAGCCCAGCCATAAATTAACAACGGGGCCCTTTCATTGGGGTGCACTTGGGTAAGGGAGCATAATCAAACGTGACCTTTTTTAGCACACCTTGATTTACCCCCCCCCCCGTTTCGTCTATCAATATTGAGAGTAGGCACCACTTCTTTGCTGGTAAATGAGTAGGGTTGGCCAAGAGCGTATATGGGATTTCTGTATTCGCATTATTATATATACAGCGCGGCTGTACAGCGTATCAACTGCATGTATACGTTTACATGAAGGGATTTGGTGTAAAAAAATTGTAAAAGCAATACCGGTATTCAGCTGTGTTTTTGGTATGTATATACTGTATTGACATGTACTCAATCCGCACCCCTAAAAATAAGAGTTGATTTTACCCTGTCCGCACCAATCCGCACCCCTTCAATATATATTTTAGTGCCCAGGTGCCCAAACTGCCCTCAGAACTGCACCAAGAGACTAGAAAGGAATCAAGAGACTCAGGTGCATTCCATAACACAATAACTTTTTCCAAAGGCACTGAGAAATCAAAATGAGTCTGGTGCTGCTCAGTCATCCATTGTGTGCAAGCTGGCAACTGGCTTTGCCTTCTAGTCTTTCCTAACTCAAGCCCTCATGACCATCTTCCCTATCCCTCCTCGTCATCTTGGATGCCCTCACTGTTGCTGTCCTTGCGCTGCCTCTTCAATGTCGTTATCTTTTGCGAGCCTGCTGCTGGTGCTCTGCAGGGGCTCTCAAGGGCTGTTTCCCACTCATGACCCGTCAAACACTTAAAAATAACTATTGAAACCCAATCCACAGTATTTCGCACCCCCTCAAATATTTATTTATTTCGGGGGGGGGTGAGTTGGCCGCAATATGCAATATTTTTGCGGCGTGATATATTGTCACTACGGTATACGTCATGTATATACTTATATTTACATAACTCAGGGCAACCCTATACATAATGGGTCTTGTGTCAACTAGGCTTGCAGACAAACTATATATAGGTCCCCTTCTGGGAGGTACCCTCTACTGAAGTCCCTCTTATGTGGATGGCTCCCCCACTGAACGGTGTGCCAATTTCCCAGCCCGGCAAGTCAAGGATCAGTCCTCTGCTTACAAAAGCGGTGAATTAATGAGGTCTCAGTGACAAGAACCGTGAGAGAAGCCTGCATTGCTGCAAAACAGAGGAGCAGGAGTGGGGTGAATGGTAGGTGGGGGAAGGAGAAGCAAGCCTGCAGGTAATGAAAATATACTCTTTTTATATTTTTGTTTGATGTTGGTCAAAAGCGGCTGCTTTGAGAAATAGAAGCTAACTTGGGAGCATGTTTCCTCACTAACCCAAACAAGCAAGTATGCGGCTAAGATGTGGCTTATGCACACAACCCCCACCTTGATCCTTGTGAAGTGGCGTGAGATGAAAACAGTTGAGGTGAAGGGCTTTCGGGTGTTCCTATAGGTGGTCCCCCCCCTAAATCATCTGAGCGTGTTAACATGTATCAAGCCCTCTGATAATTGAGCACAATTCCAAGCGGGAACATGCAGGTTGGAATTGTTTGGAAGAACAGAAAAAACAAGTGCACAGCAAAAGAGCATTCGTTTTACAGGAAAATGTACGACGAAATAGAGTGAATTCGCGTCTCGTAAAAAGAAAAAAACGATGTATCTATCTGGCATTATGTTGAGGTTTATATCGGAGGTCTTACACACCACGGCTTGCCAATGGTGTGTAAGACCTCGGATATAAACCTCAACAAAAAGGGAGGCCGAGGATACGCCGGGGAGGTCGCGGGATCGAGTCCTGTTGAGGGGACAGGAAATATCGGGAGGCGGAATCACCGCGTTGTGCTACAAGGACGCGTCCGGGAATTGGCACCGGGGAGACGCTTAACCCTGGGGGTGATGGTAGTAGTATAGTATATGGTAGTAGTAGATGGTAGTAGTATATGGTAGTACGCGTTGGCTTGGTGTGTAAGACCTCCGATATAAACCTCAACACATTAGAAGGAAAAAAGTAGTACAAGACGAAGGGCACATTTGTAAGGACAAACAAAGGATGTCGAGGTTCAACATTAACTCAAATAGGTAGCGACATATGTGCACTTTTTGAGTTCATGCAGTCCTACAAGTCACTAAAAATTAGCAGGGGAACAAGGGCCAATTTTTGTACAGTACTGTCACTTGTTCAAGCGGCGCCGTGTATGCGACCGTAGCTGGGCTCGATCTCGCTGCGTGAAAGTGTGCTGCATGGCAATGCAAGCTGCTCGATGCTGCCACATCCACTCAGCACCTGAAGCAGAAATTTGGTAAAATGACGTGTCTCAATCAGGACATTTTTTTTTCCTGTTACTCATCCACCTTTCTTGCTGACCTGTACTGAAGATGAGGCTAAAACATTGTGCACATGAAGGTATAGCTCCAAGACGACCCTCTATCTTGTACTGCCACTCACCTGGATAGTATGTGAGCCTCTGGAAGCCTACAGCTAATTGAACAGCGGGGTCCACACCCAGATCTCTGGTTAAGGACATATCTGGCGAACGAGCAAACTAACCGAACAATGAGATCGTGAAATATTTCTACCTACTTCGAAGACTCTCGCAGACTGCAGACGATGGCACGGCTATGAGGGGCACTCTCTTTTTTTGTCGGATTGTATTTAAAATTGAAGCACTAGATTTAAATGGAGGGCGTACTAGCGCACATCCAGGCTCTTTCTGGATCAACCAGTGACTTGGCTCAGCTCTCTTCTCAGTTGAAGGCTTCCCCGTTGATTTCTCATGCGCCTCATATTCCTGCCTGCGTGGACGCTTTGGAACCAGAGAGCCATGCTTTGGGACAGATGTACTTACTGTGAGGATTCATGAGAAAGACCTGCACACCCACTTCTCAGAGTGACTCCAAGATGTGCAAACAATACATATACACAGGGAGGCCTGGAGCAAAGCGGGCCTGCAACAGGGTGGGGACGTGACATTCATCAACTCCACAGCACGATGCCTCACTGGAGCTTCTTCTGGACAGATACGCACAATACCTGATGTCTGTGAGTGCGGGTGGTAGCTCGGATGGGTCAAGTTGTGCATGGCCCAAATGCACATCGCAAGATGTAACGACACTTTGTTGAAGCCAGGAGCTGGGTATGCAGACATGCGCAAGACGCGTTAGAGCCTAGCTTTGGCAGCAGGAGAACTAGCTGTGACATACACTGCACGCCCTCTCACCCCTCTTTTTCTCTCCTGCCCTTTTTTATTCCCAGTCTGCCGAGTGTGTAGAGCTTTCAAGGAACAGGTCATTTCAGCTGGCTTTCCCCGTATGGGCATCTTGCCCTTGATTTCTGCCATCCGCATGCTGCAAGAGAGCCCAGACATGCTCACTCCTATGCACGCCGACTGCTTCCAACTGTAAGTGCATCCGCTTAGTCTTTACCGGAGAATGATTGACCTTAGCTGCCTACAGCATTACCCGCAAGAGAAAAGATGCTTGCAACTTGCCTTTTTTCCCTAGCGAAATGGAAGCAATTTACCTCCGTACCTTTTGTTGCCACCGCATGGCACCCTTGCTGTTACTTCCATGAAACACGCAGATGTTTGCTGTCCAAGTGCTACAGTGCTTCTGCTCAACTTGTGGAGGAAGACATTTTTGATGTGGACCCTAGCAAGAGCGCCTGCACCCCGCAGGACCTCTTGCTCTATAGCTATTACGGGGGCATGCTCTGTATTGGTCAGTGATGCTGCCCTACCCGTTCATAGATTAATAGAAAACGCAGCTTGATCATCTCGTGGCTGTGAGGCATCTTTGTCTTTGGGTTCCAGGCATCAGTAGAGCCAGCTACGAGGCTTTTGTGCATAGTTGCTGGACTGCAGAAGTAATTTTAAACGTCTCCATTGTTCTAAGCGTGGTTAAAAACATATCCATTCAACCTTACATGCTAACAGTTTCATCTCAAGCAATGCAGGATGTTTATACAGTCTTTTAACATACTCATCTCAAGCAATGCAGGATGTTTATTACAGTCTTTTAACATACTCACGCCACCACCGCGCTGCCACAAACAACAAACGACACATGCGGATCACAGGGCGGAAGAACTATGCACGTGCGCTAGAGTTGTTCATGCTTGGACTCACTGCTCCCTCCATGGTCAAGAGCGCCATCGCACTAGCCATCTACAAGAAGCACGTGCTGGTATCACTAATCCACTTGGGTAAGCAACCAGCTGTTTGCTGCTCATACACCATCAGCATAGCAGTGCCTGCTCAGACGCAATCAGCATAACAGTGACGCAATCAGATGCAATCAGCATAACAGTGCCTGCTCCGACGCGATCAGCATAACAGTGACGCAATCAGATGCAATCAGCATAGCAGTGCCTGCTCAGACGCAATCAGCATAACATTGACGCAATCAGATGCAATCAGCATAGCAGTGCCTGCTCAGACGCGATCAGCATAACAGTGACGCAATCAGATGCAATCAGCATAACAGTGCCTGCTCAGACACAATCAGCATAACAGTGGGACGACCCAAACGAATGTGGCGTTATCTTTAATTGATGGTCTATACATCTGGTGCACTGCTTGCAATCAAAGTTGCCTGACTTTTTTCGCAGGCTCCCTACCATCGCTTCCTAAGTTCACCCCACAGAGCGTGCGCAGCATGGCCGACACAGAGGCCCGTTTCTACTCAGAGCTTGTGCAAGCCTATGCCTCCCACAACAGCCAGAAGCTGACGCGCTCAGTGGAGTCACACACACAAACATTTAACGTGGTGAGCAATTTGGCGAGCAAGAGCCTATTGCTTTTGCTCTCTTCTGCTGGGTGTGTCTACGATTGTGTGGAGGTCCATTACTGTGAGCCCTCGTGTTCATGTTCCAGCTGCTCCTTTTAGCCCATTTGCTCATTTGGTGTTTGAATTGTTAAGACGCTGTGCATCTTATTTCATCACTTTTGAACACTATCACACGTAGGATGGCAACATGGGCCTCGTGCAGCTGGTTCTGGCCAGCTTGACCACACGCAGCATTCAGCGCCTCACCCAGACCTACCTTACACTATCCCTGGCTGACATTGCCTCGCGCGTGGGCCTGGCTTCACCAGAGCAAGCAGAGATGCATCTCATTAGGATGGTGCAGGTGTGTGTTTGTGTGTTTGTGTATGTGTTGCCGTTTGTGCCTGTTCACGTGTGTGTTTGAGTGGGTGTGTTCGTATGAAAGTGTGTGGTCGTGGTCGTGTGTGCTTGTGTGTGTGTTTTGTATGCTTGTGTGTGCTTGTGTGTTATCATTGTATGAGGTGCGTGGCTAGGTGTTCTTGTCTCTCCAGCCTCTCTGCAAGCAGGGACGCACCTGGCTGGACCAACACTGATGGATTTGTTAGGAAGTGTGTCAAGTGGTACTACTGAGAGCAGGCTCCACCAATCAGAATGGTGCAGGTACTGGGTGTGCTGCCTTTGCTATGAAACACAGACACACAAACACGCTTCTGTCATTGATCATTGAGTGAGGTACATTGGTTTCGATACATCAGGATTAATCTAGCGCAGCCATCAAAGCGAGATTACAAAGTGCGAGTATGGAAGCAAGCCTTGCTTAAAATCTTGTTGCAGGAGCGTCCTCTCCCCATTACAAGGCCAGGGCAAGTATTTAGCCTATTCCAGCAACCCATTTTCCCTACTGCTCCCTCCATACCCCTTTCTGCACAGTCTGGTGACATCCACGCTTCCATCAGTGAGCAAGATGGAGGCATGGTGCGTTTCCTTGAGGGCGCAGACGATGTTGCAGGCAGCCTGGCCAGCAAGAAAGGCTTGGCACGCAGGTAATGTTTGCCCACCATACGCCCTGCTGTTTTGGTTATCTCCTGAAATTGCAAGTCACTTCACTAGATGCAACATGTAACATCTCCTTGCAATCAGCAAATCTCTCTTGTGTCCCCTTCCTTGGCTGCATGCTCCCTGCTTTCTGCCCCACCCTGCACAGTGACCATGAGACCAGTATAATTCCCCATCTCCTCCTTTTCTGGCGTTGATGCTAGATCGAAATCTGTGCATATTACGATAATCTTTTATTCTGCGCAGGCTTGAAATGCACATTCAGAGGTGTATGCACATCGCAGACCGAGTACAGCAGTTACAAGACTCTGTGTCCACAGATAAGGAGTACCTCAAAAAGGTGGGTTGTGTGCATTAGGCATCTTGAGAGTGCTCTCGCACTCACATGAACAGCATTTCAGCAAATCTGTCCGCGTGAGGCAGGACACACGGACAGGAGCCAAGCAAGCTGCAGTGATCCTACAACTTGAAACGTTACCACTTTACGTACATATACCTACATTACTCAATTTAACAAAAATAATTTGATGACCGCCACCCCTAAGAACCCGTTCGTTACATCCCTGCAAGATTTGAAAAATTACGTAAAATATGCATATTAATACGGAACCTAGTCACCACGCCACCCAAAAAAACATTAGTCAGGGGCGGTGACTGTACACGGAATCGGGATTGAAGTACAAAAATTGATAGCATTGCAGCTGAGATCAACTTGAATGCACTGCTGTGCGTTGCTCGAGACAGCCACTGCTGCCACAAAATGACCCAGCTATGAATTAGCATGCCGTCTTCATCTTCTTTGCCCTACTTCCTGTTTCAGAGAAGTTCCGATAAATTGACGTGCCAGCCTTCCAGCCTGTCAAAAAGTACACAAAGCAAAGTTACTGGCTTTCTTACGAGTTGCCTTTAAACTTGTAAAATGAAGGAGCCAGGCTTCATGCCCAGATACATTGCCATAGCAAGGGATTGTATTTTTCGCACAGGTTGCAAAGGGAGAAAGGGCAGCACGATACGACTTGGGAGGTGGTGGCGACTTTGAAGGCCTAGCAGCTTTAGCTGGAGGGAGCGCTATGTTCCAGCCACAGTAGATGTTTTAACTACTTAATACCTATGTTCGGCCAACTTTACCTCTGGTACTTTTAGGTTCTAGAATCCAAGAATCCATGTACTACCATTACCTGTTGCTTCACTTTCTTGTACTATTTTTGCATGTAACGAGTGGGAGATATTGGAGTTAGCTGTTAGATACGTGTTCTTGCTGATAGCAGTAAAAGTAAAAGTCTACGCCAGAAAGCACCAGCCTGCATTAAGGAAAGGATCTCAATTAGTGGTCACACTAGCCAGAGCCCCACCAAAAAACGAAAAAAAGAGAAATAACAGAGATGAAAGAGGATCTGGCAAGTTGTCAGCCATGCGATCTGGCCTGCGCCTAGCCCTCCTGAAGCCAGCCGCTCTACCAGTAACCCCCCTCCAGATCCCCTATTATCACTCTGTCGTTGTTGAATCGTATTTTGTGTCTTGTTTTTGTTTGAGCTTTTTATTGCATGGCAGTGTAATGCAGTGGCTAGTTGGAGCACTTGGTGTAAAGGGATGTTCAAGTTTAGTAGAGGAGTTATGGTGTTCTGGTTGTAGATTGTGCCCCCAACTCCAAGGAGTATAACATGTAGTGTGACTTTGTTGTTCCCAGAGGAGATGACTTGGAGGCTCCTTGTTCGTAGACGCTGGATAAGCGGTAGACGTTGGTTGTGCGCTTTATATTCTGTCTGTTGCTGGTTTATGTCGGAGCAGGTATTCTCTACAACGTGTATGTCTTGTCCCTTGGGGGAATCTGTTTGGGGTCCAAATGCCTGCCTCTTCCTTCGATGGGCATGATTTACATGCCACCTGGGCGGCTGGATGGCAGCAACCACAGTCGTGGAAAGAAAAAACACAGCATTGAGGATCGCTTGGTCAAAGACCATGGAGTGTAAAAGTTGATCAACGCTGTTTGTGGCTGTTTGTGACTAGCGTCGTGTGTTTTTGTGCATGTGTGTGGCTGTGCCTGCAGAGGTGCAAGCAACAGCAAAAGCTGTGTTGCTCTGAAAGTCTTACCACGAAAGGGCTTCAACAAAACTTTCTTCCAAAAACTTTCAGCACAATCTTAACGACTTCTAACCAAACAGAGCGACCTCCTCTTTGTTAAAGTGATGCCAGTGAGGGTAAAGAGAAAAGAAAAAACTATGCAGGCAGTGGACAAACACTCCCTACATGAATTAAGGAGGAGTTACTACTTTGGTACCGAATACAGTACAACTTCTCCAGCATAAAAGATGAGGTCGCAGCGTTTTTGGCTGACAAAAATGCACATGGAAATTGCTGGAAGCAAGTGTCTTGATTCTCTGACGAGCCAAATCCTTGGGAGGTTCTATTGTGCGATTGTTTTAGACAGTGCCACTCGCTCCCAAAAGGATGTGCAGAGGTCTATGTGCGGTTCCTGCTCGGCATTTAGCTGGCTCTTAGGTCTAGCGTCCTCAAAGGACCTGATCTTATTGAAGTGGATGTTACATTGTGTTTGCCTAGATTGTCAAGCCGGTGCTGTCTGGGGAAGGTGGACATGCTTGTAAAAATACAGGATTACTAGTGTTCTGTTGTAGGATAGGTACTTAGTAGTAGAAAGGCACAGAAATATGCTCTGAAACCAGCAAAATAAATATGAGGTAAATTGAACAAACAAATTGACGGTACTAGCTAAATGGTGACAGGGTGATACAGGAGCAGAATCGTCCATCTCAAACAATTACCTCCACTACTTGGTAAAGTACGGTATCACAGTTTGTTGCATGACAAATCCATCTATACAGGATACAGACAGTAATGGGCTTCCCTTCTTTGTTTCCATGGTCCACACAAATACAGGTCTTGGCAAACTTTGCAATTCTACGGCAGCAAATCGTTCAGCATTTGCTCGTCATCAGCATCCAGTGCAGATGCACCCCACCGCTCTCCTGGCGAAGCAGGAGGCGGAGTGCTGCACAGCTGCCTTTGAATGGCCAAATGTGAGGGGGACGGTGAGGTGCCAGGGTTATTGGCAAGGGGCGTGTGTGTGCGTACGGGGGCCGAGGGTGATGAAGGGTTGGATCCCCCCAGTCTGCTGCTGCGGGACCCAACCAGGGGAGGGAGTTTATCCTTTGTGCGTGCTGAGCCTCGAGAGCCAGAGGGAGTAGCCAAGGGAGAAAATCCTCCTCCCTCCACAGAAAGGGAGCTCTGACCATTGCCACTAAGCTGTGCATCAACCTGTGAGGTTTGTGGTTATGTGAGCAGACGTTTTGAATATACTTTTCTTCTGACATCGATCATACCTATGTCACCGCTAACAACACTTTTATTTGCGTTACTGCTTGCAGCACCACCAAGTTGGGGCAAACTTAGGAATAATAGCTTAAACACCTTGTCCCACGCAATGTGCCGTACTGCACGTAACGATAGTGAATAGTGAAAAGTGACGGTATCTGATGCATGAATCATGGTGTGTCAGCAGTGTGTCAGCTCTCACCTCAGAGAAGCGGCGTGCCAGTAATGATGCCAGTGCGGGTTTAATTTGGCCTACGCACGAGTCCGGATCCAGCCCTTCTCCTAAGGCAGGCGAGATGCCATCTCCTGCTGTTATGCTGCTGCTCTGGCCTTGCTGCAATTGTTGCTGCCCAGACCGCAAGCGTTTGTATCGGTGGAGCTCAGCCAGGGTGCGCATGCCTTGCATGCGTGCAGGCCCTTCAGAGGAATCTAAACCCTCTTTGCATACCTGTTCGTTATTCATATGAGTGGTAGAATCGATAATCAAATCTCGGGGTTTTGTCACTGACAAAAACAGCTCAGTGTGATGTAAACCTGTGTTGGAGCCGTACTATCAAGCATGGCGGTGTGTGTTGAAAACGACAAAGTTGCAGCAACATAGCAATTCCTGCAGATTTAACATGTGACATGTCCTTGTATGATAAGCATTATTGCTCCGCTTGTTTGCATCCTTCAGTTACCTTTCATGCTGACCAACGGGGTACAGACAGTCTGTTGTGCACCGGCTGGTTCTCCCAAAAGTTCACTGGAATTAACGCAAAAAGAAACAGAGTCTAATCCTCACCTGCAACACAGCCTCCTCCGTAAGACCCAGGCACCTGACCTCTCCTAAGCCTCCATTATTGCACTCTTTGCTCTGCAGCAAGCCCGTCCCTGTTTGGGTGCTGTTGATGAATTGTAGCAGCTCGGTCAACAGGCTCAGGCGTGCGTTCAATTTCACTTGAGGGGGAGGTGCTTTTTCACTCTCAGCGGAGGCTTGGCTTTGCCGCGAGAGGGTATGTGCTGAGACCATGGGCACGCCCAGTACGGGGATACTGGCAATGTTCAGGAGAGCCTGAAAGAAGATGATATGAGAACGGCAAGATCTGGTTAGACATGCAGTGTAATCATGCCACCCTATGTCAGGCTGGGAGTTTTGCCCCATGATCTCCACCAGACATTGGGCGGGGCATGCCTTATTAGACAAGGCAGGTAACTCAATACGTCGACAAAGTGGATGTATTAAACGATGATTAGCGATTAGGCGTTCCCTATATGCGATGCACACTCATCCTGCATGACTTGTGTGAGCACGTGTGTGTGTATGTGTGTGTGTGTGTGTGTGCGTGTGAATGAACCGGTCTAACTGCAGTACAGCATGGTGCCCATTCCTGCCTGCACATTTGTTATGGACGTGCTGTGCTGCACATGTCCTACCCTACAAGTTTGATGCTCAGGAATGCATGTGTGTGGTCTGTTTGTCCTCATTCCACTCTCATTTTGCACTTTTTACACCCAGCTTGCACGCCAGCAGATCTAACCATCATCATCTTGGTCTACAAAACATCAGTGTATCAGTGTGTGTGTGTTTTACATGTTGCAACGCTTTGTGTAATAAAATATGAGGGGTCGTACTCAGAAAACGCCTGCACAATGGGTGTGCCCGCAAACCAAAAGTTCCCCCAGACGTAGAGCCTCACTTACACAACAGGCACAGGGTGACTTGCCTGCAACGAAGTGTCCTGGATCCTGGAGTTCAGGTTAGAGTAGCGGTGCACCAACAGTGGCACAAAAGATGCCACTCCTTGTTTTAACCTGTGCAATTGTGGTAAACTCAAAGCTTACTATAAATTGTAATTTGAATGCATGTTATGCTGTTGACAACAATATGCTGCATTTGTAGAAATGGCAACTTTTTCTTGCTCCTGGCGTGAGCTAGGAGGGAAAGCTGCCAGGACTTGCGCAGTCAGGAAAACAGCTCCCTTAGACATAGAGCCTCACTTTCACAACAGGCACAGGCCACCTTGCCTGTCGGTTGGAACAGTTGACACAGGCTTGCTTGCTTCCCCAGAGTTTTGTTGGGAGCCAGAGCCCACGAATGCCTGCAGCAGTGTGCTGAGCAGCTCCAATGACACAAAATACATCGGCACAACCTTGTCTCTGTGGATGAAGACATGTAAGCACTCGTCATTATTATTTTTGTACAGGCAGGGAGTACAGGGTTGAACTTGCCCAGAAAAAATAAGCTTTCTCCTATAGCAGGTGGTGTGCCTTCTTCATGGCTTTGGCATCATAACATCAATAGCTCACAGTCACACTTCGATCCTTGTGAGCTCATGTGAGCAGAAACAACACACTCACTTGAGGGCGTGCTTTAGGACTTCACATCCCACATTGAACGCTGGCTCTGCTTCAACAGGCGATTGTGCAGCCGCAGCCAAGACCTTTGCACACCCCTGAATGCCATGCTCCCGTTCTTTCCAGTCTGCACTATATAGCGCACGAACTAAGTGTTCAGGCAGCACCTGTAGAGTAAATACATGTGGATCAGCTCAATGCGCATTGCATACTCTTTAATCCCTTTAAAGGAACATTCGGCAGAAAATGACACTTGCAAAGCAGCTTTGGGTGCAAACGACATCCACTTTACAACTACGACTTAAAAGGATGATGCCTCCAATAACTTCTTTATTGTGTGTGCCCAGCTCAAACACACTCAAGAACTGCCCAGCTCACACAATATGGCACCAGCGTAAATACGGTCTGCTGCTGTGCGTAGCTGTTTTATGACAACTGCTTATAATAGACTAGCTTGTAACCTGAAGTAATTGCAGGTAAGGGGGCATTCGAAATGGTTCTGACTCAGAATCTGAGCAAGTAACTTGAGCAGGCATCCTTTTTGAATGGCATGAACCCCACGCGCCTTCAATCTCAGCGGAATAAGTTTGAAACAATGAAGCACTCAGCCCACGAATCACGTCCCTAGCTATGCCAGTCGTAGCCAGAGGGTTAGAGGGTTGCAGTTGACCAGTTTCTCTCTCTCCCTCTCCCTCTTTTCTTACAACACGCTTAGCACAGACAGGTTGCGAGCAATGATGACGGCCCATGCTAGATTAGACTATTGCATTTGGGGACAAGCGTGGTCGCGGCCTGTGTCTGAACCTGAGTGCAAAGAAGTTGCACTTGATTACGCACTGCCTAACCCACTGCCTAAAACTACAGTAACTTCACCTCTTTCCAAGCTTTTGCTGACTCTGGGATTTGTGTATGTGCCGGAAGAAGGTCAGCCAAGCCTTCTTGGGCCTTGTCATCTGCTGTTTGAGACTCCCTCTGCAATGTTTTTGCCTGTGAGCAAATTGGGACGCGGGGTCACAGACTCATCAGAATAGGGATCACGGACATCACCTAATTAGTAGTATGTGTTCTGCGCGGGTCCTTATATGCGAAGGCTTGCGCACAGGCTGACGACCTGGGAGCCCAAATCTTCGGACGACAGCGACTTTGCAGTGTTGCTCCACGAAGATGTATCAGCCTGCAAACTGCCAGAAGGAGCGGTGCGGCTTTCTCTGCTGTCTTTTCCTGCTGGTGCTACTTTGTTGTTTTTGTTGGAGCCAAAGCAACCCATTTTTGATAATTACCAAGTTTTGGAACGACAACACAGGGGTCAAAACCACTGCAAACAGGGGCTAACGGAAAATCTTGCTCTGTTTAAACGCGCCTAGTCATTTCAGTCAGAAAGCATTAAGATTTCCCGAATTTTTATAAGGACTGGCCGGTTGGTCAAAGGCTGGAATATTTTGCTCGACGCAAGAGTTGTCCCCGCAACTCTCCCACTGATCCCAAGATCCCAAGTAAATTCCCCTCCTTCTTCTATAGTTCGAGATGCCTCAATCGATCATGCTCGGCATCATTCTTCGGGCGGTGGCAGGATGAGCGAGCGAAATATATCCTAAATCTCCACCATTTTGGGCCGCTACATACGCTACATACGCTCCGGCTATGGCGTGTCAGGAACAATGTGGAGCGTGACCAGCCAACTTTCGGTAGGCGGCTGTATTTCGAAAGAAGCAAGGCAAAATTTGCAGGAACACAACCCAAACAACTAAACTCCAACAACCATCTATTGAAGTTAGAGATCAGATCAAACTGAAGGAAAAAGGGTTGACAGCATTATGACGATCCTATGCTCTAACTGCCTGCAAGCCTGAAGCCTACAGATAGAAGCACACAACTTTTCCGAGGACCGAAGAATGCATAACCGTAAGCTCAACTTACCAAGATGGTATAGGTGTTTATAATGCCACAAATTGAGCTTCAGACAGTACCGACCCTCATAATCAATGCCATACCGACCTCAACATATATACACAACAATGACATACAAGTTCTTAGCACCACCCTGCATCTGAAAACCAACAAACCTGACATATAACCTTAAAAGGGTGCAAAGGAACTCAATATCTTTATGTTGTTTCAGACTTGCCCGTATTCCCGTGCCCTATAAGACAAAAGCTCCCCTAGTCAATGGATCGCTTCCCCAACTGGCGCAGGGTTGCTGCACTGGGAGCGCAAGAGTGGCAAACGCCCTAGTATGCCTCATAGGTTATCACAATAATACTCTCAGCAAAAACTAGGAACCCTTTCAGCTGCACCTAGACTTTGATGCAACTTCTAGCCTTTGTCGGGAGGAGGAGTTGGGCCCCCAAGTGATGCAGGGCTAAAGAAAAGACTGCGCTGACTCCGGGAGCCCTGGAACTTTACCAGCATCGCGTCAGCATCCAGCCTCTGCAGTGTTTGGCATGTCGTTTTACAGTACTGATTGAGCATGCAAGTATGATGATGAGCGCAGGTGCAATTACGCAATTTTGTGTGCATTTCTTCTGACAACAAGCACAGAATACTAACGCATGCCTTTTTAGAGTTTAATTTTTGTCACTCAAGCTGAATGCTAATCATACTTATTGTGCTATTCGTTCACAAGCAGGATACCATACACCAATATGCATTCGACGTCTCACTTAAAACACTGAACGCTTATACCTCACCTGTAAGTAGCCATTGAGGTCGGCTATGTCGCACTTTATTGCTGCTTGCAGCTCCTCAACGGCTTTATGAGTGTTGCCCAGCTGCATGCATAATGATAAGCATTAGGGAAGCAGCATGAGAACCAGCAGAAGGGTCAAACCAGCCAAGCAAGCGCAATTAAAGTGAGCCTCAACAAAACAGACTTTTTGTATTCAAATTTGACCTTTGTTTCCTGCGGATGAAAAACCAATGAATTCTTCAAAGCCACAGCTTTGCATCTCTTCTATTCAATGGGAGCTACATTATCCAGTGGCTGTAGCTCAGTGGCTCACACACAAGGGCGTACACACACACGCACGCACACACACAACACACATAGGCACACGGTGGCTTAAGCAGCTTATGTGACAGTTATATGTGGCAGCAGTGCTTGTGAAAAATTCGTACCAAAGAAATTAGCAGGAGTTTAGACGAATCAAACGAAACACAAAAGCATTTCTCCACAGATAGCACGGGTGTTGGATCTCCCTCCCTGAGAAGTCCAGTGAATTTAAACATGTGAACATGTGATCAAGGGCAAGCGCCACACCTTTGCCAGGGTCCGCCCATGCTCAACCCGGTGGATGATGCATTGCGGGGCGATGCCGCAGGCCGACTGAAAGTGCCCCAAAGCGTCTGGGTAGGTGCCCTGCATGAGAGCTGCGCCATACAGGATGCGCACGAGCGTGCGGGCCACAGCGTTGAGACCAGCCATTTCTGTAAACGAGGGAGTCGGGGGAGGCTAAAGAGTGTCAAGTACAACAACATACGTGCATTTGAGGGCAATGGGGATGTGCGATGAATGGAGCAAAAGCGCCGCACCGGTCAGTGAGCACGCACGCATTTATGCGTCAAGGTTACATGTGTAAAAAAGCTGACATTTGGGTCCATCTGTTCAGGAGTTGATGTACCCGCGCGTCCTGGGAAAGTATGGAACACGCTACGCGCAACGGTAGTGTACCCAACTGCCGATGTGTACCATAGTGTATCCATCTTGGTGTACCCATATTAGTGCACAAAAAGGCAGTGTACCTAACTGCTGATGTGCATGTTAGCGTCCCTATATTAGTGCACAAAAAGGCAGTGTGCCTAACTGCTGATGTGCATATTGGTGTCCCCATATTAGTGCACAAAAATATACCCACCATAGTGCCATCGCCCCATTAGATGGTGAGCATAGTCATTATTGGGCTCCAGTGCCAAAGCCATCTTGGCATCTTCACAGGAGGTGGCTGCCAGCTGCACCTGTGCGTCATTGAGGCAAAAACGCATGCACTTTCGCACATCCACTCCATCCATACGTGCGTACACACATACAATCATACATGCAGTAATCAACAGGAATCGGCAGCAATACCTGGACTGCTCATGCACCCGGCAGACATTTCTTTTGTTTGCCGAGGTGCAGGCACATACACAAACACTCCCTCACAATCACCCACTTGAAACCCCCCACTTTCACACCTTAGTTCGGTTGTCACAGAGGAGAGCCAGGCGCCCTCTACTGATGCAGCGTGCTATGTAGCCGTGGGAGGCCTTTGGTGCTAGCTCTATGGCCTGGCTGGACAGGTCGATAGCTCTGCATACACACACACGCGCACACACACAAACAGTTAAGCAAGCGTGAATGGAAGTGAGTATTTTTGTTTTCAGGAGCTTTTATGCATGTCGGGTAAGAAGACACAAGGGGGAAGGCATCTTTGCCTTCTTTTTTTCACGCTTATCAATCTAGAGGCAAGCGTTTAAAACACAGCCCATGATAAGTCAGATGATGTCCAAGGCTGGACCCTGGACATTATCTGGCTTGTGCACATCCACCTCTCTCGTGCCCTGCTGTGTTGTCGTCTGATCTACAATTGTGCAGAGTTCTTGCAGCCATACAAACCCTTTGGGCACTGCCTGTGCACTCGTAGACCTATATCAACCTGTGTGTAGATAGAGCTTGCCTTTGAACGTGTTTGGCCTGCCTGCAGCACCCCACTTACTCACTGTGTGTGTATGTGCTGTAGCCTGCAGCACCCCAGTTACTCACCATGAGTGCCTGTACTGTAGCCTGCAGCACCCCAGTTACTCACCGTGTGTGCCTGTACTGTAGCCTGCAGCACCCCAGTTACTCACCGTGTGTGCCTGTACTGTAGCCTGCAGCACCCCAGTTACTCACCGTGTGTGCCTGTACTGTAGCCTGCAGCACCCCAGTTACTCACCGTGTGTGCCTGTACTGTAGCCTGCAGCACTCCAGTTACTCACCGTGTGTGCCTGTACTGTAGCCTGCAGCACCCCACTTACTCACCGTGTATTGTACTGTAGCTTCAGCTCCTTATCTAAGCAGTCCTCCAAGTATGATGCATCTGACCACTGCTTAGCCTCCATAGACAGCCAATCCAGCTTGCGAGGGTCGGCTTCGTACGCCTGCCTGAACAGCTGAGCAGCACCTGTGTGTGTTGTGTGAGATAAAAGAGGGGATTAAGGTAATATTTGTTAGAATAAAGGCTCAAAGGGGTAGGGAGGAGAGTTAAAGGGAGGAAGAAGGGCACCCAGCACCAAACGTGCTTAGGCTTTCATCCAATCGGTAAAGGTTTGCTTTGCTCAAGACAGATTGTGGATAAGGACAAGTGAAGAGAGCAGATGTACAATTGTACATTTGTACAAACACAATTGAAGAAGGACAAGATCTGCGTGCAAGGAAGAGAGGGTTTGATATGAGAGCGGATTTTATAAGCAGAAAAAACTACACGAGCTTTGGAAGAAAAGTGAGGGAGCGTCGCTAGTGACGCTAAAAAACTGGCAAAGCCCATCATGCGCGCAACGTGTGCGTGCATATGTATGTGTGCGTGTGTTTGTGTTTGTGCGCGTGTGTGCCTGTTTTTTTTTGTGCATGTGTATGTGTGCGCACATGCGTGTCTGCGCATTTGTGCGTGTGCATGTGTATGTGTGTGTGCACGCCTGTGTGTATTCGCACGCACGTTTGTGTTCGTGCGTGTGTACATGTGTGCGTGCGTGTGTGTCTGTGTTGTTGTGCGTGTGCATGTGCATGTGTATGTGTGTGTGCGAGCCTGTGTGTATTGGCACGTGTTCATGTTTGTATATGTGTGCGTGCGCACGTGTGTGTATGTGTTTGTGTGTGTGTGTGTGTGTGTGTGTGTGCACGTGAATGCGTGCACGCCTGCCTGTGTGTTTGCCTTGCTGCCGCACACACACGCTGTAATGGTGTGCACGGCGCTGTGCTGGAGCAGGCGTGAGGATGTGCTGCCGCTGCTGTTCCCTGTCTGCTGAGAGGATAGGGCAGGTGCGAGCATGAGTGCCAGGGCTTGCCACAATGTATGAACACCGCTTCAACACACGATGCACGGCATGCGCCTGCACCTTGCGCTCCATGACTTTAATTGCACGCCCCACGAGCACTCCAAGCCAACACAAACTGCATTTTTGAAGGGTCCCGTCCTAGCAAACTTCCGCGCGTCGTGAACATCTGACTATAGCAAAACTATGTAGCCCATCGAAAATAGTATTACCATACCTTTTCGTAGTCATCCCGCGCCCAAATTATCAGAAATATTTAAGAATCCTGCACCTTTCCCGCACCCCCGAAAAATATATTTTTGCCCTTCCCGCATCAACCCACAGGACCTTTGGCCCTGTTCAGCTCCAATAAGCTTTATTAACCACCTCATTGAAAGAGAACACCACCTGTGTAAGGGTCCTTGCATGCGTGTATTTGCAAGTGTGTTTACTCTTTGTTCTAGTACTGCCCAGAATCTCAAGATTTGCTTCCTCTTCCCTCTAGCCACTATCATTGCTGCTGCTGCTTGTGCGTGCTGATGGTGTTGCTTAGGTGCGGGTGCATGACTATTAGCTGCTAAGTTGCTTTAACCTGCTCTGCATGCGCAAGCGTTGGTCCTCTTCAACCCCAAGCCCTCCTCTCATTCTTCTTCCCCCTGCAACACAGATTCCCCCTCATGAGTGCCAATGCTTCTGTGCACAACAGCTGTGCCCCTGAGGTGTCCCCACAACCAAACTGTGAAACCATAGCAATCTTTCTCTGGCCTGCCAATCGGCCTTTTGTTGGCGGCCTCTTCCCCCTTGGCGCTCAGCCCGTTCCGCTTTTGCTTGCTGGCTCAGACGGTTGCCAGCTGCTGCTCGGCTGTCGCCGCGGCTTGCTTTTCGGAATTCCCCCTCGGGAGCAACCGGTGCTGGGGCTGGGGCTGCTGCTGCTGCTGCTGCTGCTGCTGCTGCTGCTGCTGAGGCTGTCTGGTGCTGTGGGACAGGGGGCGAGGCGGGGGGTACCTCTCACTGTTCATGACCGGCAGCGACTCAGAAAGGGTTTATTTCACCAATCCCGCACAACCCCGCAGGATCGAAATGAATATAATTAAGCTTACCGCAGTCACCCCGCAGGGCAAAAAACGTATTTATGCGGGATGTTATAAAAAAGGTACCGTACTTGATTCTGCTTGCATGGTCAACCGTGAACTTTGCAGCCGGAACACAACCAAGGAATCCTGACACAGCAAACGCAGCCAGGGAAATATGGTGATGGATACTGTACCAGCAGGAAGTGGTCTGGGGTCCTGGCTGAGGAATCCTGGGCAGCTTCCTGAAGCTTCCAAACCGAAAACTTGTCTCTAAACTTGTCTCTAAATGTTTACACACGGCACCCCAGGGCCCGCTATCTTTTCTGTTACAGTAGATAGTACAATTAAGAGCCTATATTAAGTCTCAGCACAAGAAGTGCCCTGGAAGGGCCTGGCCAGAACTTGCTTGGCCCCTGTTTTATAAATTTTGGGAATCAAGCTCTACCGCCTCGCACCATGCCTCCCCCACCCTACTGACCACACAGGGATGCCAGACGAGTTTTTATAAGGGCAGCCAAAGTCTCAGGTCGGGAGGTGCCCTGGTTGGGCCTCGGGAGGCTTGTGTGAAGTGTGGTGGGAAGTAGTCAACGCTAGGGGATTACGCCCCACGAGGGGGGCTTCGTCCTAAAACTACGCAGGGAGTGCAAACCACTCCTCCATAAATCAAGGTAAGGTTACATCGCTATACATGCCTGTGGGGGGCATCTGATCGGAAGCTTGGGAAAAGCCTGCAACCAAAAAGGCGCTAGAGAAAATCAAGAGAAAAGGGCTAGGCACTCAGCTACAAAAGAGGCAACACCAGACAGGCTGTCCTGTATGCTGGAGCAGTCCTTAGTTGACGATCGACTAGCAGTGGGGTTGACCAATGGTGAGTCGAGCAATACACAATGTTGTTGCGTCAAGATTTTGCGACGACTTTTCACTTTTTGCGTACCACAACTGAAAAGTGCTCCTCACATTGGCTGCGGTGAATCAGGATGGGCTGCGGACCAAGCCATACAACTCAAAAGGATTGATTGTGTGCAGCCATGCATGGTTAAAATTAAAGTTTATTGATGAGAGTGATCAACACGAGAAAGGGAGGCTTTTGCTCTGTTGGAATTGGATCAAACATGAACACAATACTTCTGTGTGTGTTTATGTGTGCGCGCGCGTGTGTGTGTGTGTATGTGCATGTGTGCGTTTGTAGTAAGCAACACTCATGCATCTCAGGGGGACAATTCTCACCATGCACCTAATTCCTATTTCCTTGAGAGTGCACACATGCAAGCAGCTGGTTTTCCTCTTTCCTCTTCAGGACACCAGCCAACGCTATACCATTCTGTGCCCATCAGCAGGCAGTTACACCTTTTACATCCATAAGCATACATGCATATCCAACCACCATCATGAAAACCTGATGCCCAAAGCAAATCTGCTTTGCGCCACACTGAGAACACAGACTGCTGGGGGTCTTGACAGCCCTCAGGAACCTCAATACAGCATACCTTATTACCATTCTTCAAATAAGCACGTGGTCTTCATACTTGTAGAATTACACCCACACCCGCTCTCACACGCCCCCACTTGCACTCACCTGCTTGCACGCTTACATTAACACTCACACACTCACAAACACAAAGTGCACACCCACACTTACACACGCACACCCTTCTCACCAACGGGGTCCAACTCCCGCTCCTTGGCCAGGGCAGCTGCATGGAGACGCAGGGCTTGCCTGCCAGGCCTGGGACCCCCAGCACCGCCCCCTTGCTCCTCCCGACCTTCTCTATTAGACCTGCCAGCACGTAAGGGGGCAAACAGGCAATTAGCACAGAAATTTGTCACGGTGCTTTTCTAAAACTAAAGCAATGCACAAAGGATAGGCAAGGACCAAGTTTTCAAGAACGTTTTCCTCCTAGATCCAAGGTCCGTCATAAAAAGCAAACAACAAATTTGCCAATTCCATCTCCTCGCCCTTACCCGTTTCAACCAGATTGTGTCATAAATGAAACTCAAGGACGACGAAACGAGGATCGAGCTGGATTTTTCATTTTCCATTCAGGATTTTATTTTGGGAAGGCATGTCACTTTTTGGGGTGGAATTTTCTGAGGGACCACCCACCCCCCAAACCCCCCTTCCAGTACCCCCACCCAGACAAAAAGGGCACCAATTTGCTTCTTTTTGAATTCTGCATCCATCTGCATACTCATCAAGACCTGAAACTGAAGTGTTGCAGAGTTATGGGGCAAAAACTGAGATACGGACGCCCAAGCACACATGACCTACCAGGCACCCATAACTGGCTTGCGCAGTCCCACAATACTTCCATTTCTTCAAAGTTCCACTGACTATTTCATGCTGGCACAATCCTGGAAGTTTGGAGTGAAATGCTTCTCCATTGGCTTGACTCACCCCGCGGCCTGCACCCGAGCATGTGTGCCTTTGACATTTGGACATGTCCACAGACCCCCCTTCCACCCAATTTGCTCAAAAAGGGTGGCAATCGACTGGGCTTGAGCTGAGAATTCCGATGATATGTTTAAAAATCCGTGGAAATTGTCCAGAAAAAACTGACCCCCCTAAAAAAACTAAAACGGGGGCCCCCTCCCCCCCCCTCCCCGATTCGACCCATACATATACCAATCAATAGCCCTCAACGTCAGGCTTCCGAATGTATAATTTTTATATCGGAAAGTAGACATGCCTCCCAAAAGTTATGCTTTCTAAAACCTCCTGTCCCACCACAAAAAAAACAAGTTCAAAAAGAACCCACGAAATACGTTATTCGTACGTCAATGCTCAGCTTGTCTCACAAAAAATGCGTTCAAGTTCAAGGACGTTACAGAAGTCAGAACATCGGCCTTTAACCAGACACAGTAATTTTAAATGAAAAAGGAATACGTGAGACGATAATGCCCTTACGTGACTATTGGTGCTCAGATGCAGCTGCGAGTGCTTGTGTATGTGGGCGTGCATGACCTTCCTTGATGGGTAACTCTATTCTGCTAGCACCCTTAACGCACGTTTACATTGTATGTGCGTTGGTGCAAAAGAGGGCGTGCAGGAAGCTACACATTGTTCACCACTTATATGGCTAGCAATAACAAATACTGCCCTCCGCATACGCACATACGCACACACACGCTCACACTGACACTCACACTTACACTCAAACACTCTCTCTCTCTCTCTCCTCTCTCTCTCTCACTCTCTCTCTCTCTCTCTCTCTCTCTCTCTCTCTCTCTCTCTCTCACACACACACACTCTCACACACACACACTCTCACACACACATACACACACATACACACACATACACACTCTCACACAAACGTACCTGTTGCGTCGTTGAAAGTGAAAGGGATTCCACCATGTACGGCCTCTATTTTGATTTGCATGCTCGATGGCATGCTCATGCGCAGCAAGCATTTGTGCAATGGGGGGCCTCAGCATGTTGGCTACTCCATGTAAGAATGTCATGAAGGGGCGCCCTACTTCGCTAGGGTCTAGTCCAGACTGCAAGGTTGTTCAGGCACACTGATTAAGGGTTAAGGGAGAGAGAGAGAGAGCGTGTGTGTTTGTGAGTTTGTGTGTGTTTGTGGGAGAGGAGTCGTGAGTGAGTGCTGGCGTGCGTGCGTGTGAGCTTGCTTAGTAGGTACATAGTATATCTGCACCTTTTACGCCAATGAACATCAACATACGCACGTCTTCAGTAGCAGTGCACACCTGCCCAAACAGTTTACATTTGACATGCTTTCCAATGATTGCAAGCAGGAACAATGAGCCCTGTGTCACAGATGTCATCGCAATGTTTCCTTTTTTTTATGCTAAATTCCGTGTACACTGAGTGCCCTCTCACCTGTAAGAACTGCTGTATCTGGCGTGCAGGGTTGTAAATGCCCCCATGAAAGTGGCGATACACACGCCCTCGCCAGGCAAAGTCCTCCACCTGAGGAACAGGCTGCTGTGGCTGCTGTGGCTGCTGGGACCGTGCTTCCTCGTTCCCGCCTGTGCTGCTGTCTTGATTAAAACATGACGTAAATCCAGAAGGCCCTTCACAAAAGTTCCTACATGGAAGGAAATTTCTATGCTTTATTTAATGCCTGTTTGTACGTGTGTGTGTGTGTGTGTGTGTGTGTGTGTGTGTGTGAGAGAGTCTGCTTGTGTGTGTGCGTGTGTGTGCTTGTGTGTGTGCATGCGCGTGTGTGCGTTTGTGTGTGTGTGTGTGTGTGTGTGTGTGTGTGTGTGTGTGTGTGTGTGTGTGTGAGGGTGTGTGTGGGTGTGTGTGTGTGTGTGTGTGAGTGAGTGCGTGTGTGTGCACGCACGTGCGCATGTATGCATGCAAGGTTCTCACTTTGACTCCTTCCCTTGCTGTCCCAGCGGTTGTGGCAGCAACTGTTTGATGAAGTTTGGGTGCTTGCTTTCTGGCCCGCTGATTGAGCAAAAAGGAGGTATGGGCCTAGGGGCGCTAAAGGAGGCCGATGTTAATGCATGATGCCTGCCATCGGTAGAAACACTGCTCATATCTGTTCGGTTACACTTTAATAAATAGGTCGTCCCTTTGCAGTATGGGTGTCAACGGCTGCTAGCTTATTACACTTCTATTAGGAGGGCTTCAATTCGCCGGTTCAGTGTTTCTCAAGTTTTGGATGGATGGTTGGCCTTGAAATCCCCCTCCTACATTCGGTGGAGCCGAACCGGAATAGAACTTATAATTCACCACTGCAAAAGAAATAAAATGAAACGGCCAACTTGTTGCTGTTTCCCATGCAAAAGCCAGGGACCAATTTGCACACAGACCAATTTGCACACCATACCAATTTGCACACAGAGCGACCCAATTTGCACACCATACCAATTTGCACACAGAGCGACCCACATGAATATAAGCACATCCTCGTGTAACTCATAATGCCGGCTTCAATTTAAAGCAAAAATGGTACCAATCGGATAAAGTAGCAGTGGATGGCTGGCTTCCGTGTGCAAAAGAGCACATATCTGGAAATTTCCCCAGTTGACCCCCTCTGGGGTTGTATGTCCTTTGTACCATGCTCATACCCTCTTCCTCCATGCTTATATCCTCTTCCTCCTGCATGGAGCCACCGTAGAAGTGGCTCCATACAGATTAGAAAAAGAAAAGGGGAAAGGGTGTCTCCTTACGTATGGTAAACCTTTCGAACGGAATGGACCCTGTGTGTTCTCCTGCCTGAGGGTAATCGTAGTTTGTACAGGCTTCCATATAGAGATTCTTTACCACATCTATGGCGTCTGTTGAGAACCCAAGGTCATACATGATCCCTGGATCGGATAGCAGCTTGGATCGGATAGCAGCTTGGATCGGATAGCAGCTTGGATCGGATAGCAGCTTGTCGTGGTGTGTTGTTGTGTTAAATGCCGATGTGATTTCTACTGTGAGCACAATATGTCTTGCTTGAAGAGCTTGGCATCTTCCAGGACCATATTCACGTTTTATATTTGATGAATGCAGTCTTTTTGCTTTCGGTAACAATTGAATTTCACTCAGCATATTAATTAAGCGCATGTCATAGCAAATCACCGTCACTGCAGAGTATAAAACGGCGTGACACGTTCCTTGTCACACAGTGTGCGTGTTGGCCAGTCCCACTGGCTGGCCTGTAGACATTTATGTCTGTTACTGGTCCTTTGTTCTTTTTGTCAATGAGCACCGTGTCACTCACTTTCCAGTCTTTGGGTGTGAATCTGTGGCCCACATGACAGTGAAAAGCATGTGGATGTGTTGCGCATATCAAAAGGAAGCATTTTAAGGACCTCATTTACTATGGAGTCCAATCCCGGGGATTTGTTGTTTTCTATGAGCTCAAACTTTCTTGGAATCTGCAATTGTCTAAAATTGAGTTATAAGCCAATTGCGTCTTTTCAGACCTACACTTTCTGCTTTGGTCACGGGTGTTTCTAGCTTGAAGTTAAGTTGCCTTCTTGATCCCATGGGTAGTGCCGTGGTGCGGCAAGATGAAACAAGTGAGTACCCTGGACCACCTTGACCGCAGTGGGTTGATTGATTTTACTGGTTTAATTCAGTACTACAATGTCGCTATCTGTTTTTCCTTTCTATCACACCTGTTTCCATGTTCAGTTTTTTTTTAGTTGGTGCTACATGCTTCTTACATTTTTCCTGTGCTTTACACACACAGCCTAGCAGTCACACTTTTGACTGATGGCTTGATCCGTAACCTCTGTGGCTGGTGTGTGATACTCTCCAGGCAGCACAACCTTGAGGAGCCTTCTGCTAATGCTAGGAAAAAATTAGAGTTTGTGGGGCTTGAGCATTGAGTAAGCACACCGTTTGTAATACTGTAAGCACAAGACTCCAATAGAAGTGGATAATGTAACTACAGAAAATACGATCAAAAAGGAAGGCACTAATGCATTAATCCCCCCTTACTTGCAAGCTAGCCCAATAAAACAGTATCATCCCTTTATACAATTGTGCACAAGCTCTATACACAAAAAATACTGGATGCTTCTAAATTAATTCAGTATGACCAAGAAAAGGGAATCGGCGTCTGACGGATTCTATGTTCTCAGTACTCCTTACCAACTTTTTTTGGCCTCTCTGCTTTGTCCGAACATACTTGCACCAGAAACAATTGTTATGCAACTTTATTGTCCGGATTGAGCTACAGCTATTACTTTGTTTCAGCATACTTTCCTCTGTCCATTGAAACTCAACTCCTGGATGTCTTCTAGCTTAAATTGTTACAGGTGGTGACCAAAACATTCCCACTTCGAAGTCTTAAATTGTCCTGTCTACACGTACAACTCAGAATTTTTTGTCAACTCATCAGGGCTGGGGAACGCTCTCACCATTAGAAAGAGAGCCAGGATCCTTAACATAAATATCCCGGTACAGGCCTGAAATCTGCTGGAAGATATAGACCATGTCGTACTGTGAAGGCGAAGAAAAAAGGAAGGGTGTGAGGTATGGAGACTTTTATAGAATGGCAAGTGCAAGGCGAGTTGTGTCGAAGCACATCAGAGAAGGAGGGCCTGATCACTCTCACTAATCGTGTCAGCCTTTGTCTTGAATCACAGGCTTAAGCAGCAAGCTCAAGCACGCCAAATTAGCTCGTGCACCTGGCTAATGTGCTCCTCAATATCAAATAACTTGTTCAAGTCATCCTTTAGGCTCAGGATGGTTGTGCACAACTCAGCGTCTCTTGGGGTTTGGCCATTGCCGCTGCAGAAGCAAGAGTAAAGACACTTTTTGTCTGGAATACCTTATTATAACCTGTTGAAGGGATCACCGAGCAAGTCCACACGAGCAATTATAAAGCCCATCTTTAAGCAAGATGAATCGTGGTACTTGTTGCAAAGGGCATCCGGGTAACAGAGCATCTAAATCCCTTACCATTGCATGGTGCTGGACATGTCATCGCAGTATTGGTTGGCCTCGGCCTTCATGGCAAGTTGGTCTGTGCATGAGTTCAATTGATACACATAAGGCACGCTGAAAAGGACACAGTAACTGCTAACTCTGATGGAAGTAAAATGGAACCTCCATTTACTTACACCTTTGACTAGCATTTCGCGACAAGAATACCTGCAAAAGTACAACCTGAACCAAAAAGCGTGCTCTTATCTCAGCACACTCTCGTTATTAACGACTGTCAGTCTTCTTTTCCTCTTACCCAGGCAACTGCTAGCACACTGCTACTACTACGACTACACTACAAACGACAGCGTACTCACATCGGTTGAGGTAGTCAGTGTTCACCCTAGATGGCGTGTAAATCCCGAGAGCAAAAATGCAGGCAGATACCAGGCCAGCAACAATGATTGTAAGAATCCAGCCCAAAAACGTCTTGGCAAACATCCTATGTGGGCAAAAAATCAGTTAGGAGCAGCTTTTGAGAGGTGTTTGGTATTGAGCTGCTTGAAAAGAATGCAATTCGGAAAATTACGTGTGGTTGCAATGCAGCTCTCCACCAGCAGCTGCTTATTAACTGGCAGGTGAGGATTAAGTTCATCTGGACAATAAGCCACTTCACTTCTAACCTGACGCAACGAAAAAGGATAAATGCAAGCAGGGAAGCCAACTCACTTCCAGTTCACTTGCTTTAAGCGCCAGTCGTCCACCAATCCAATACCCAGCTCGCCACCAATCTGCAGACACACAGAGATATTTTATGATACATAGGTGTGGAAAAGGAAGTCCACGAGTGACATCAAAAGCTTTGACATGTCAAATGCCTTGGCTGTGATTATCACCATCAGCCCAGAATTTTGAGTCGCTGAGGAAGCCTTTGTAGGAGAGTTTGAGCAGGAAACTGCATTGTCCAACGTCGCTTACTAAAATACCTTGGTACAAGAGACCAATACCGTCTCACCGCCAGGCTACAGGGGCACAGGGTACTGTTGCAAGATTTGTAGGAGAGTTTGAGCAGGAAACTGCATTGTCCAACGTCGCTTAAACTAACTTGGTACAAGAGATCAATACCGTCTCACTGCCAGGCTACAGGGGCACAGGGTACTGTTGCAAGATTTTTAGGGTTGACCAGAACCATACATACAAGGTGTATGTACGGTCCATTATAGGGTTCCGGCCAACCCTTGACATATGCTTTGCAAGTGGGGCAGAGAATTACCATCACAGACAAATGTGAACAAAGAGATTTTGACACGAGCACACCTGCCTGCTTTCATATTTCTTTGCACTGTTTACATGTAAAGGCATGCAAATGAGACCGCACAACTCTCTTGATATGTGCAGTACGTAAGGGAGGAAACACATTTACGATGATCTGCGTGGTGCTCACGGGCATACCGTACGTGGATGCAAGTGCGATGATGACCACCCCTGCCAACTCAACAGCATAGCCTCGTGATGGGGTCATGTGCACGAGGTCGGTGCCGAGCACCTGTGCAGGCACACAGCATGACAAGAGCTAATTTCATCGAAAATTGCTCAGGGTGCATCGGGGATCCCTGGGACTCAGGCAAGAGGGACCTATGCTGTAATTGCGCAACGGACGTTTGCAAGGCTTTTAACGGCTGTTGTAACAATTGCAGGAGTTTGTATCATGAGCTCCAAAGCTGAAGGCAAGGCAGCATCACCGCCAAAAACATGTAGGTATGAGAGGGAAATCTAACCTGGATCATCTTGTAGCCGTAAGTTGCTAGGCCAATTACAAGGCCAATGCCATCGATGGCCAGCACCCATCGTGGGGTAGGGGCTTTATCCATGGATTCGTACGTAATGTACACACCCCTGTCAAAAGGCACAATAGATGAAGCAGGGTGTTATTGTGCAAGTCCTATCAGCTTAATAACCTGATTGTGCGTACACAGCAGTCAAGTTAAACACACTGCCTTTAATTTGTCATATGCCAGGACTAATTGCAGAGAACAGCCTAAATTTAGCACCATAGCAATATCTATAATTGGGCTAAGTTACAAACACGCACCAAATGCCTCCGAGTGGTCCTACTGCGTTGGCAACATCGTTTGCACCATGCACAAAAGCCACGCCTGCAGACATTTGAAAACTAGGTGAATACACAGCCTTTCGTTACACTCTGTTTAATTGTCCTCATGTTCATGGGGAGAGCTGCTGCAGTGTTACACAGGAATTACCTGATGCGGTTGCCACTTGGACGTACTTAAACACGTTCTCTGTCTGAAGGTCGTACACCTGCGCATTTCAAGGAGCAAAGGCAATGCTGTCCTTTACCAAAACATCTTGTATTTACGGGGTAAAAAACATGATTAGCAGCGAATTGCAAAGATCCTTGATAGGAAGATGTAACAGGAAGATGATGTTACGATGTCAGGACAGATCAGGTACAAAACTGCTTTGATCAACACCCCATCTCCCTCTCTAAACCCTCCAATAATAAACATGATTAAAAACAAGGAGCCCGCTCCATGATTCTTGTGCAGCTTCTCCAGTGCAGCACTACTCACCTCTGCAGCTGCATGCATTTGAGCGATGTGCTCGTGTCCCTCCTTGCTCATGTTGGCGTGCACGTCAACGGTCATAGCGTAGATGAGGTGCCTCACCGGTCGCAGCTTGCCAAACCAAGAATTCTTGAAGCGGCCAAACCGTGTGCTGTCCAAAATCTCGTCAGCGGTGAGCTCTTTCTGAGGTTCTCCACCTGTGTATATTTGGCAATATTGTTGCCACGCACTCATTTAAGAACTGAACCGAAGTCACTAGGTGAAGCAAGGGGGAAGGAATAAGGCCTTTTGCACGTCCTATTCGAGCACCAGATCAAGTTGAGCTGTGATCCCGTCTTTTGCTGCAGAGCATTGTCTTATGGCCGTAGCCTCACAGCCCATCAATTAGCTGCTGTGCGGACAGCTACTCACCTGCTGCAATGTGGGCAGCCTCAGCATCTACCTCAGCTTTAAGATGAACCTCCTTCTGTTGGTCCCTACAATCATGCATAGTGTGTATGCACAACATAAAGGTCTCTGCTTCTTCATGGTGACTGCATGTTCTTACGAGCTAGACTTACGAGCTAGACAACAACAACATGAGCAGGTTCGTGGAAATCAGACATGCTTGGAGAAACTTGCACATAATAACCGCAACCTTGTAAGCGCAGGCTGTTTTGCGGTCTCACCTGGCAACCTTACTTTTTATAAGGATCATTGTAGGCAGCAAGCACACACCGACACCAGCACCGACCATGGCCGACACCAAAGTCTTTTTGTTTTCGTCCCTGGAGTCGGAGGGGAAGGACGGGTGTCAGTGTGCTGCACTTTTTAAGCTGACTGTGTACAGCATCTGGCTCGTGTTGCCTTCATGGCAAATACATTATGCAACTCGGTGTTTACAGGGGGATTATTATAAGTTAGGTTCCAAAGGTATACCCCATCGCAGGAGTGTGTCAACAAGAGAGAGTGAGTCGACGCACAAAACTTACCAAGCAAGCTCCTCCTCCTTGACACCCTGGAAATTGAATGAAGCAAGGAGATGAACAAGTTTTGTTTTGTGCCCACGGTAGTGATGGTGTTTACTGTACTCCTGAATATTGAGTCGGAGGCAAACACACAAAATCGAAGCACAAAGAGCGCAGACAATCGCACGCACCTTGAGCAGCACAGCAAGCAGGACGATAAAAATAGTGATCACGGTAACTAAAGGGAAGGCCCAATAAGCAATTTGCAACGAGTTCTTGCGGCGCAGGACAAACAGCCTGCATGCACAGAACGCCATGAACTTGTATCTCAGTGAAGAGCTGAATGTGCTTGAAAACTAGGCAATTGCTCACTTTGTAGGAATCTGCTGCAGGGTTACAGAGGGTAGAAGACGCACACATCAAAATATGGTATATGGTGCTATTAATACGAGCAGGCAGGAGTAGAGTAGATTGCAATTTAATGGTAGGCAAGGAGGCACGCATTGCTACAAATACCGGGGGGACTGACCTCGTGTTAAAGTACAAGAAAGAGGAGACAATGCCCGTGAAAATAGGAGCCAGGAACCAAGAGATAATTTGCGAGCACATATACCGCACAAACTCTGAGGAAGGAAAGGAGACCTTCGCTGATGACAAAACTGTTAGACGTAACAGTTACACGGATTATGCACAGCTCATCCCACTTTCCAGATCTCAAATGCAGCTTACAATGGGTGTGAAGCCTTTGCGGTAAGGGAACTCCTCTTGTGGCTTGTTCCAGTTCACGGCATCGTTGCCACCGGCAACCAGGCCCATGCCGAGCATGGCCCCGACTGCGCGGCAGGTTAAGCAAACAAGCAGCACAAATCAGTAAACGCGTACAGACGCAGGAGGGACGGGGGGGACCGTCACCAGCAGTTACCTTCTTTCCAGCCCTTAGCATTCGTATGTTGGCTCGGAGCCACCAAATTATATGTAAGACCCCCGCCCTAAAAGGGGAAGCACGTAAGCACAAGCACTTACCAATGGAATGCGTGGTGGAGACAGCAAATCCCATGATGGTGGCTGCTGTTAGCCAGAACCAGGGTGCAAACATGGCAGCCATCATACCTGCAAGTATGTCATACAAACCACTAGTTCCGATCAATACAAAGGAAAAGGATTGACGACGCATTAAAATAGATCGTCAAACAATCCACTCACCGTATGCAAAGATGTGCGGGATATCCTTAAAGTATTCCGGCCTTGCGATACCCCCCTTGATTGTCCCTGAAACGCTACCACCGAGACTGATAGCACCTACAAGACAACAAGGACGGCTTAGCAAACGGCTGTGCAAGGTTTAGCTACACAACATTGAGCACATGGCGGATTTAGAACAGAGCAATTATTGTCTGCAAGCACGTGCTGTCAGATACGCAACCTTGTCATGCAGATCAGACCCACCTACAAACTCAAAAATTGCAGCCAATATGACTGCGCCCCACATTGGAATGGCTTTGCTGCCCACACCTGACGCATTCAGAGAAAGGAGTTACTAACGGACCTTAGGTCAGGAGTCACTGGATAGGTGCTGCAAAGGAAAGGTGGTGATCGATGCTGCAGTACAGAAACAACATCGTTAAAAAGGAGTCCATTTGCTCACTTGTCGCAAAGCTGTTAGCCACGTCATTTGCGCCAATACCCCAAGCCACCATAAAGGCAAGGAAGGATCCGATGATGACCATCCTGCGTGATTTAAGAGCAAGTCACGCAATTTATTAACACACACTCCTGGTTTTTGACGTCGTGCAATGTTGAATGAATGTGCTTGTAGTCGTGTGGAAATGTTTAATGATGTGCATATTGTCAAGGGAAAATAACGTCAACGTACCATTGAATGTCTATCCAAGGGCCGTCTCTCTAGGCAATGTAAAAGGAGGCAGAAGCGTGTGTGAGTAAATCAGTGTGGAAGGGATAACATGTTTGTGTTTGCAAGAGAAAAGCTGGAGGTGGAGTAAATACAGAGAAGATATATGATTTAAAGCAGCGACCCATTCTAAAGCAATACTGTATAATTGGGTGCTTGCCATATATAATCACAAATGTGCTTTGCTGCTTTAACAGAGAGCGTCATGATGATCTGATCAGGCAAAGGAGTTTAGCCAGCAGACATAGTAAGTGCATGTGTGCAAGCCCAAATCCAGGGTGGCGATAAAAACACCGAGAGATCACCGCGCACACACACACAGCGCTAGCCGTCGTGCTGCATGCATTACCCTGCTCACGCACCTCAAGCCAGTTGTCCCCTGCAAGCGGATCAAAGAACACAAGGAGAGGGATAAGAAGGGTGTAATTGATGACAAGGAGGGCTGGCGTTCATCCACTGCCCATACCCCATTCCACACTGGGGTAGGCTTATCTTGTCCAATTAAATGCAGTGCACTTGGCTCTGTCAATTGTCAGCACACTCTTGTAAAGCAGGGCGCTCGGTCAGCCTTCACATTTGCAAATGGCCCTCACGCACAAGCTTGCTGTACTACTGCAATGAGTGCTGCTGCTGCTGCTGCTGCTGCTGTGTGTGTGTGTGTGTGGGTGTGTGTGGGGGGGGTATGTGGTGCGACTGTGCCGCCACAGATCCGCAGCGCACCTGTCCAGGAGTCGACACCACTGAACTCCGAGTAATTGGGAACTTCCATTCCTCCTCCGACCTGTCACTGCGCGCTCCTGGCGAGTGCTGCTTGTGCTTTTGAGTGGTCCTCGGTTTGTTTCCCGAATATCCTACGATTTCTATCCTATTCAATCAATGGTCGATTTATACAACTTACTTAATTTTGGAGTACCGAACTTTATATACAACTATTATCAAAATGGATACGTGCCGCACCAGGCATACCTATTGCCTTTCAGCCTAACCTTGCACGCATCTCGTTTTGGAATTCCCCTTTTTGAGCAGAACACCCTCTTACCTACAGCTCTTGCAGATTTATTTGAGGCTAGCTGAGACCAGTCTGCAGCCGATCGGTCGATTAGCTGATCAGTCGAACAGCTATCCTGTTCTGGCTGAACACCAACCCTACAGCAGTATTGTACCCACTGTTGCCTGTGCTGGCGTTACCTGTAAACCCTGTACCAACTGTTACACTGACCAATGGCTTATTAACGGTGCAGCGAAGAAGTCAAAATCCGGCCAGAATGACCAAACGTGGAAAGACGAAGATGCATAATCTGAACAGCCTTGGCATGTTGTTGCAATGAAGCAATAGACGATAGACCTGCACTTATACAGCGTTATAATGAAACTGGCTCCTTTGCCTCAGCTGCAGACATTGCCAGCCTTCCATCTGCCATTTTCACTCCTTTCATCAGTCCGTACTCCATCAGCCCGCTCTCAAAGGCCTGCATTGTACATAAGTGCAGAGAAGACAATTGCTGTAAATAGTGGCGCTGCGCTTGGGGACCCTAGGTCGTGCAACTCATAGCAAGTCTTGTGTGAAAAGGCATGGCAGGTGTGTGCAGACTTCATAAGGTCTTAAAGTTTGCACACCTTCAAGACCCTATGGGTGATGCAAGATGTTTGTTGGAATTTGCTGAAACCTGCCGTTCTCAATCCCGGACAGCGCTTGCACCGAGCACACGTCATCACAACAACAATTGTGCTCTAGCGATGTTGTATTTAACTTCCTGCTCATCGCGAAAATGCAGCAACATGACTCCGCTCGGGAAACAGATTTGCATTTCGCGGCATCGCCATTTGAGACATTAAGGCCAGGTGTGTCTTACAAATAAGTCCTCTTTCCATCTATTTAGTCTTTATGTCCAGGAGCTCAAAAAATGGTGCCTCCTTTCCAACCAGGGCATCGTACGACAATCGGAAAGCACCATCCTTCTTGGCATGAAGTTCTCACTCGATTTGGCTGTAAAAGTTTTTGAAGAAGGTCCAAATTTTTAAGCTATAAGTAGGGTTGGCCCAAACCGTATATGGGATTTCCATATACCGTATATATGCCGTATATGACCGTATGTACACCGTATATACCGTATATAAGGAAATTTTGATATACTCAGAATTAATTTATAAGGGGGTCATTATGTAGCTCTTGAAGAGCTGAGCACGCATTGACCAATGTTTCATACCCAAAAAATGAAAGGCTGGGGAGCTAGGCCTGCTCGAAGCCAAAAAGACCAAAAAGTGCCTTTTTTCCAGTGTAAAGAGAGGCTAAACTACCATAACCATACATTATACAAAGTAATTAATGCAAATACATGCATATAAGTAAGAAGTTAAGGGAATGCTCAGTTCAAAAAGCCGCGAGAAAAAAAAATTGGACCAAAAAGAGCAAAAATCGCTTTTGCAAGGACTTGAACCCGAGTCTGGGGTGTACCACCTGCAAATACGGTCCATATACGGTCATATACGGTCAGAAATTCCAAATACGGTACCGGATATACGGCGTACCGAGGATACGGCGTGTATACGGTCATACGGTTTGGGCCAACCCTAGCTATAAGACTCTCAGTTTATCTAGCAATCCTTAAGCCCTAGACACTTTGTGTCCTAGGGTCCAATACCTTATCAGGCTTATGTTGTGTGGCTCTGCATCCATCGGGTGGTGCAGGACACAAGACAACATCTTTTCCTACTTTATGACATATTACTGGTGAAATGGTGGTAAAATATATAATTATTTCTAGGGGGAGCGGTTCAGGTTTTTAGGGGGGCGGTAGCAAAAAAGTTATTGACCGAAGTGACGAGCGAAGAGGATGCTCCCCTGCTCCGCCTGCCCCTTCCCCCCCAGACCCTGCTCGCCTGCAGCAGGCAAGAGCGGACTGGGCTGAGCGAGAGGCAAAGGAGCGCAAGAACAAGAGGCAGCCACGCAGAACTTGCAAACCTTGGTTTGCCCTCACAGGATTGTACAGTTGGCACTGCATTGGCATTCTGTGGTTATGAAACTAATAAAGTTGACAGGGATGCAGGCGCACAACGTGCACACACACATGCGCACAACGTGCACACACATGCACAGGCGCACACACTTACACACACGCACAGACACACATGCACATGCGCACACACACACATACACACACGAACACACCTCTCTCTCTAGCACCCTTGCACACACACGCGCACATACACACACATGCACACATTCTAGCTATAGCACCCAAGCAGCACGCAAAGCTGGCACACGCATGCAGCAACAGTTGTGGCTTACTCCTTTGAGAGGGGGCGGTTGCTGATATTACTATAAATTAAAAATTCTAGTTTTTTTTTCTGTAAAATAAAAGTTTTTCCAGGGGGAGGTGGTGAGTACATGTACGTACGGTATGTGCAGCCTTTTTCTCTTTAAGCTTAATGCAGGATGAGTGCGTGAGTGAACATCAAGCGCGTGAGGCAAACTAAAATAGGCATGTGTTAAAGAAAAACTTGCTCGTGCTTTCTAGATGGTTTGTAATCAATTTTATCAGCAGTAGTTATTATGCTGTGCTATAATGAAACAGAGGCTGGCTTTCTTTTTGAGACAACATCAGGCTTGTCGAGTTTTACGGTGCGGTACAATTACGTTTTGTACGGTACAGACCGTACTTGCTAAAATACGGCGTATTTTCGTAATTGTCACACCTTCATATATTAAGGTAGAATACGGTAAGGTGTTGCTAAATGTAATGTCACACCTTGTTTACCTTAGACTACGGCAGGGGTTGCTAGAATACGTACTATCGTTATTGTCACACCTTCATTATTACGGTAGAATATGGTAAGGTGTACGGTACGGTGCCATTCTGGCACTGCCAGTGCAAAAACGACCTTAGAAAGGCCTCTCCACCCCAAAACCTCCCATTTTTGCTCCCCCGTGTGCTCCTCCCATGTGCTGATGCCACACATTGCTTCCCTGAACGACCCTGAGACTGGGTCGGGGCTACATCAGCTTGGGGGGAGGGCTCAGCGGAGGCTTGCATGAAATCCAAAAGTCAGACGCTGCACTCCATTTCTTGCTTTAAACTTGTAATCATTAGGCTGTCCCCATGAACAAACCCCCCCAACCAGTCTCACTTAGCTCTCCACCCAATTCATAGCCCTGTATACCTCAGCTGAATGCAAGATACTTGATGTTATACCTAAACCATTGACATCATTGACATTTGCTGGAAATTTGGCATTCTGGGGGGTTCTCTGGGACCTGGTGCGTATTTTGCACCCAATTTGGCAGGGAAAAGGTGAATTTCTGAGGTTGCACCGATCGACCTCTGCTTCAGGATATATGCGTTATACATGCCTTATAACAATACCGCAATGTCAAATTAGGGGCAGGGGTACTGGGAATGCTGGCGAGTGGGAGGCACTCACACAAGGGACACAGGGGGGGGGAAATCTGCTCCACACCTGCTGCGAGTTTCAGCCCGGTTTTTGTTACCAGAGCGGACCAAAACAAAGAATATAGTTAAGCATAGGTTACTAGGGTGCATCAACTTGCGTGGATTGAGCCGAAATGTTTTTGTTTATTTACAATTTAAGCGTGAAGAGACTGGACTGAAAAGAAATGTAGGAAGTGTTGAAAAATCTCTTATGGTGCATTGCCTGGACAGGCATACGCACAGCAGATTGGCCGGAATAAGTTCCATATATTTAGAAAATAATGTACAAGATTACTGCCCATTTTGGGGCATCGAGGAAAGAAAGTTTGACATTTCCCAAAACCTGAGACGTCGTGATGTGCCATTTTCCGCGTTGGCATTACAAAAAAATAAATATTATTGTACAGAAAATGTGGCCGATTTTCTTTATTTTTAAGGAATTTCCAGGAAATTTCCCCTGATTTCCCCCCCAAAATGGACACCCTAGTTGCCGTCTAGGCTTTGACAGCAGTGACGTCGAGGCTTGACAAGGCTTAACGAGGGTCGACCTCGTTGAGCCTTGAATAGAGGCTGGCACACTCTTACGTATAATAAAATTTAAATGGGGCCGATCGGTGGCCAGGCTATATTTTGGATTAATATTTTGACCCCTTACATGCAGCAATTTTAGCTGGAGCTTTTTTGGCTCCGATTCACATCCTCATTTTCACACCAGAGCTGCGGACCAGATTATCAGGGATGTTGAAATTTAGAGGGCACGGATTGGTGCAGTTTGCGAGCAATGATGTCAGTAGATTGTTCCGGGTAATTTGCAGTGACCTTTGAAATTGACAGTGAGAATGACACTGGGAAGAAGAGGGAAAGGTCAGCCAGCAGGAAGGGGGAAGGGTCAACCACCCCAGCAGGGCTCTTCCTCCTGACCAGGCCTCGCTACGAAGCATGTGAGTGCCGGGCTTGAGTGCTTGCATCTTGCATGGCAGGCAAAGCACCTTGGCAGCTTGCACCAAACGGACTGACTCCAGATGGAAGCGCCCTGCTCCTCCTCTGCTCTCCCCATGCCCCTCCTCATGCTCTCCTCATGCTATCTCCTCGCCCTCCTCATGCTCTCCTCATGCCCCTCCTCTGCCCTCCCTCCCTCTGCCCCTGGCCCTGATGAGGCCTAAACCAGCAGCCATGCGCAAACCTCGAGCAATGTCTAGCGCACGCGAGCACAAATACACATACACACACATGCACACGAGCACACACACGCACATACACACACGCACGCACGCATGCGCACACACACATACGCACACACACATACGCATACACACACATGCACATATACACACAAGCATTTACGCACATACACACAATACGCACACACACGCGCACACACACACACATATATACGAGCACATAATCTCGAGCGATGGCACACACACAAACACACACGCGTATATACGAGCATATAACCTTGAGCGATGGCTGTGAGTGCTTTAGAAGACATTTAACGGTTTAGCAAATTTTCCAATCTGCAAACCGAAGCCCTCGACTCCTGCTTGACTCTTTCAGAGCCTGAAAAGAAGGAACATCGCGCTTGCTGTCGCCCCCGGCCCATGAAACTTCATAACACCCTGAACAATTTTAAAAGCAGTTCCGGGAGACCCCGAAAGTAATTACAGGCTGTTCTGGGTCTACCCGAATAAAATGGGTACCCTGTGTACCTACCTACCCTGAGAGCCACCCACTGGGTCTTTTTGCCTGCTTTTCTGGTAGATACGTGAAGAAAAAAGTAGCCATCTAACGCAATTTCCTCCCGAATTGGTGGAAGGGAAGGGGAGATAGGGCCAAAATTGGCCCATTGGGACTGTTCGGCTTACAAAGGGGTGGGTTGTTCACAGGGAGACAGCTAATTCATAAATAATTTATTTGACATTTTTTGCGTGGAACTTGTGGTGTTAGGGCCATTTTACGGTCAAACCGTACAAGTACAGAGGCACTTAACTGTACGGTCGGACACTGCACCTTACTCGTACGGGCTGACACTGTCTTTACTGATCATACTTGCACCGTATTGTACTGCATATGACGGTATCGCACCGTTTTGTACGGCGTATTACGGTACAGTACCGTAATTCTGGTTGAGGAAGCTGAAGTACAGCGTATCTCTACAAGCCTGGACAACATACACAGCTGTTATATTTATATCCGATCACATGATTCTTACAAACAGCGTTAAATAAGTTGACTTTTTGGCGAAGCCCCCCTCATGGGGGCATAAGCCCCTAACATTGTCTACTTCCCACCACACTTCACACAGGCCTCCCCAGGCTCACCCAGGCCACCCCACGGGCTGGAACTTGACATAGGCTCTTAACCCAAACTCGTATCGTACCAGATAAATCAAATCAGCCAGAGTCTCGGGCTGTAGGCCATCCTTGTAACCCCCTTGTAACCTTGTAACCATAACCCGTATCGTACCAGATAAATTCTGGGACCTTGGGGTGCAGTGCGTGGTGATGTAGAACAAATTTTTGGTTTTGAAGGGTCCAGCCCTCCTCCCCAGGCCCATCCACGGCACCTCCCGGGCTGAGACTCAACATAGGCTCCTAACCAAAAACTTCACCGCACCAGATGAATTATGTGATTCTGGGGTGCGGTGTGTGGTGATGTAGAACAAATGTTTGTTTTGGGGGGGTCCAGACCTCCTCCCCAGGCCCACCCAGGGCACCTTCCGGGCTGATTATGATACCGGCTCCTAACCAAACTTTCTACCGTGTCAGATTCTGGGATCCTGGGGTGCCGTATGTACAATTTTTGAGCAGAACGTTACTTTTAGAAACTGCCCCGGATTTCTCAGCCAGGCCTTCGGACCACTTCCTGTTGGTGCAGTATCCATCAGCACACTTGACTGGCTGCGGATGCTATGTCAGGAGCCATCGGTTGTGTTCGCACTGCAAAGTTCACGGTTGACCATGCAAGCAGAATCAAAAAATACTAGTTTTGATGGATAATCTTAGTTTAGTCAGATTACATGACTCGTGAAAGTTTGCTTGGACGGGACCCTTCAGGAACGCGGTCTGTGTTGGCTTGGACTGCTCGCGGGGCATGGAGCGCACTGTGCAGGTGCTTGCCGTACACTGTGTTGAAGCAGAGTTCAGACATCGTGGCCAGCTCGGGTACAATGCTCGCACCTGCCCTCTCAAAAGACAGGGAACAGCAGCAGCAGCACATCCTCACGCCTGCTTTAGCAAAGGCTGCTCCAGCACAGCGTCATGCACACCACTGCAGCATCTGTGGGGCAGTAAGGCACACACATGCACACACACACACACGCGCACACACACACGCGCACACACACTCACGCATGCGCACACGCATACAAACACGCGTGTGCACATGAATACACACAGGTGTGCACACGCACATACACATGCGCACGCACCAACACACACAGACACGCGTGCGCACACACACACATACACACACACACGTGCACGCATAAACGCGCGCACACACACACGCACACGTGCATATGCACGCAACACGTTGAGCGCGTGATGGGCTTCGCCAACTTTTCAGCGTCGCTAGCGACGCTCCCTCACTTGTCTCAATTGCCTTCAATCCAGGCTGTGTTTAAGAGAGCGTTATGAGCGCGTCGAAATGGAAAGCACGTCTTTTGCATCGTCCTTTACACACTCAGAACACCCTAGGGCCAGGACAACCAATAAAAGACGCACCTGGTGCATGCGCACTAGGGTGACGATCTCACGCACAGTCTTGTACCATATCTTGGGGCCCTTGCTAATCACAATCCAGGGGTCCACCACGCCCACCCAGATGGAATGCAACCAGCTGGGTAGGGTCTGGGGAGTCCAATCCTCGCCAATCACGCCCTCCATCTTACCCGTACCCTGCAAGAGCAACAGCACGGAATACCATACCGCATGTAATATTGTTACCTCCAAGTCCTAAGGTTATCAGGTACAAGCACCATCAAGTTCTTGGGTATCAGGCACAAAGCACCACCAAGTCCTTAGGTTGTCGGACACAAAGAGGCACAAAGCACCACCACGTTCTTAGGTTTCAGGCACAAAGCACCACCAAGTCCTTAGGTTGTCGGACACAAAGCACCACCAAGTCCTTAGGTTGTCGGACACGAAGAGGCACAAAGCACCACCACGTTCTTAGGTTTCAGGCACAAAGCACCACCAAGTCCTTAGGTTGTCGGACACAAAGCACCACCAAGTCCTTAGGTTGTCGGACACAAAGAGGCACAAAGCACCACCAAGTCCTTAGGTTGTCGGACACAAAGAGGCACAAAGCACCACCAAGTTCTTGGATTGTCGGACACAAAGCAGGCATGTGCCCTGGTTACCACCAAGTTCTTAGGCTGTCAGGCAGGAAGACACACAGAGCAGGCTGCAATCTGAGGGTTTCACAAAACAAGCTCGAAAAGCAGACGAACAAAGCCCTCGTCATGAAGGCCACGAGGGCAAACACACACACACAAACGGAGGCAAAGGAAGCTCCCTCCCCTCCCCGCACCTGCATTAGGCGCTCAAACTCCTGGATAGAGATGAAGTACGGGTGAGCCCATTCGTCATACAGGAACTGCAGCTCCTCACGCTCTTTATCAGTGAACGGCTTATCAGGGGTTTCCTCTCTTTGGCACCAGCAAGCAATTACAAGCGTGCCGCCTGTGTGCAGTAAGGTGTGCTGAGGCCTGTGTCCGTTCACAAAGTCATTGTACATCAGATGAAGGTGGCCAGCCCTCACACGCCACACATCAGATGAAGGTGGCCAGAGAGTACAAAAGCCCCATTTCTTTTGAAATATGGTCTGGCGTGCACACCAAATGGAAACATTGAACTGGTTTTGTGCGCAAGGCAACACAAGCACAAGCAAGAACAGGCACGTGGATGAGGCCGTCCCCGCCCTTGCACTTACCTGGCTTTAATACCCGGACCATCTCTTCCACATACTTCTTCTTGTCTGGCATATGCTCGCCACTCTCGCACGCCCAAACAACATCGTAGCTGTTATCGGGGATGTCCATAGCTAAAGCATCCATGACCTGAAGGAAGAAAGGATCAGCAGCTTGATGCTACACCACTGCCATGGCAAAAAAACGCGCAAACAAAAAGAGGCTTTCATCCTGCTTGTCTCTGCAAGAATGAAGCAGGCTTGCCTTTACAAGGCCACACCTGAAAGCTTGCATTGGGGACGCCTTGCTGCTTTGCAAGCTCTGTTCCGCGCTCCACTTGCTTGGGCGAGAGTGTGATGCCTGCAGTGAAGAGAGGAGGCTTTTTAAATCACAAATGGGAGATTCAGACCCACTATCATTAGAGGGGGTCACCCCACATAACACCCTCCCAGCTCCCATGTATTCGCTTCATGAGATTACATGCTTTCGTTACAATTCCACGTGGATGCAACGATCTGGTTGAGTTTATATGCGCCAGAGCTGCTTTGAAACTCAATACTGAGCCGGAGAATGCAATTCATGGGGCCCATACACTAGGAGCATTTACAAAGCATGCCCACTCTGGACCCCTGGGTTAAGTATGCGGTTGCGGAGTTGATGCAGTGGGCCTTAGCGCTGTCATCAGGGCAGGCACTTCAGGAGGGATCGCACAAATGGCCCCAAGCAAGCCCAAATCAGGCAATATCCCTGGACCATAAAACATTATTTGACACTCAACTCAACCTACTATACATATTGAGCCATTGCTCACATGTGGTTTGGGGACTTCTTTTTAAACATAGCCTTCCTTTTAGACTGCTTTCCTAAGAAAGCGGCTGCAACTCAATACTTGTCCTATACGTGCGCTTCATTTGTTTGCAATGCACATTTGTGGTTTGACAGCCCCACATGCCATAACTTGG
>Ga0307947_1000069_pt1:50000-54798 | contig 54798 bp, 55 predicted proteins | sample OrgLakmetagen232_FD_201840 | JGI IMG/M metagenome (GOLD analysis project Ga0307947, IMG submission 201840) | Saline water microbial communities from Organic Lake, Antarctica - #232 | ecosystem: Environmental > Aquatic > Non-marine Saline and Alkaline > Saline | place: Antarctica...
TCTTTCTTTGTTGGTTGGCAATGGCATTTCTCAAGTCTCAAGCCTTTGAATTGGTTTTTTGTGTTGCGCAAGCTTGCAAGCCAGAAACAGTTAAAGAATTCGATCCTGCTGGTGTGCACAGCTAATACAAAAGTGGTTGGATGTTAAAGAGGTGAATACACTTCAGAGTTGACAAAGTCTCTTTACATAGCTTTGGACAACAGAGCATCATCACGCAGACAGCATCATCATGCAGATTCCTGTCGTCCAGGCCGGCTGTGCAGCCGGCTGTGCAGCACAATAAAAAGTGACTATGTTTGGCAATAGCACGCTTGTATGCTTTTCTAGAGGTTTACAGACAAGCTATCGGCGCCGTGTGCTTACTTGTAAGTCCTTCCACCCATGCACACTGGGCGCAGGCTGACAGCGCAGTTGGCTCGTACGGAGGAGGCTGCAAAGCGTGCGTTGGTGCAGACAGATGTCACGGCAAAGGGGGGTGCTGCGCAAAAGCTACTGGACGCAGAGCGTGCTCTGTTCAAGATGCGGGACGAAAACGTGGAGCTGCGAGGGAAGCTGTCCAGGTGCGTTGCATCGGCTCCAATTCTGGACTATTGTACAGGACAGGGATTGTAGTAATTATCCCTGTCCATAGTTACTACAGGGAACTACGGGGTTCCCTGTAGTAACCCTGGGACACTGTCTCTGGGTTACTACCATGACCCACTTATGGGTCCCACCATGCACCTATGAACAGCATGCTCTGGGTGGGCACATGCCCCCTTTTAAATTACTAGACTAAAAGGGGTTATGAAACAATCGTGTTGTCTGTGCATATGATGGGAGTCTGGGCTGGTGAATCTTTGGCTTCAACACACCTGTATCACAAACAAACTCACAAAAACACAGGGCCAGTAAACGTGCCAGTGACTTCAAAATAGCGCACGACGAGAACAAGAAGCGCTTGGACGCCGCCCTCAAGGATCAGCGGCTCATGGCTCGCAAGGTGGGACCTACGACACGGAATTATGGAGGAAGTATAAACGATTGTTTTTTTGGCTTCCACATGATGTTTGGGCACCTTCAAAACAGCAAGCAATTTAAAAGCTGGCTCTGCTCATGAATTGCGTGAAGCAAAAGGCAGAATGAGTGTTGCATCCAGCACACGCTATGACCAAAGACATCTCGTAGGTATCAACGATTGCCGCCAATGGGGCTTCCTCTATGCAGGTCGGAGATCTTGAACGCAAAAACAAAGCTCTGGTGAAGAGGCCAGAGGACGAGTACTGGGGCGAGGAAGCTGGCAGGAGGTGTGATACGTGTCTCATGCAGACACATCCCTCTGTATCCCGTTTTGACCTTCGCTTAGATCATCTCCTGACCGTCAAAACAATAGACTGGAGAGCTGTATGGCTCTCGCAAAAAACAATTTTAACATGTGCTGTTCTTCCCTTTGTTGATAGCATGCATCGATTGTGTCAATGCATCACTACAGGTTCCTCGTGCAGCAGGAGGAGCTCGTGCTGGTTCATGAGGAGAATATGAAGCTGAAGAGGCAGCTCTCTCAGGGTGAGGATACTTAACCACATTGGATTCCTTTCTGAAGAGGCCGTAAGCTCATGCCATGATGGTTCAGATCACAAATGTTATCCTGTCGTTTCCTCTTTTTAAGAGGCAGCTAGCTCAGGCTGAGGACAGCAACTTCTTCTTCTTCACATAACAGTCGGTTGCTTCTTGTTTGAAACGAACACTCACGCGATCCGGTTGTGGTGTTTGAAACGCATTTCTATCCAACTTTTGACACAGTTTGAAACCCTTTTCAAAGCCCTTGCTTACTCCTATCCACTTCTCCCTAACAATTTCAACATTATAACCCAGTGAAAAGCCTGTGATCTCACAATGTGATCCTGCAATTTCTGTTAAAGCTGTGTACGACATCCTCATGCCTAGCAAACAACTACCATTCAGGTGGGGTATCTGGTGGAGGAGGTGGGGTGGGGAAAGGCGCATCAGGCGGGGTGGATGAGGCCGCCTTTGCTGCCCAAATTGAGGAGCTGAGTGCGCTCGTGCGCTTCTACGAGAAAAAAGTTTCTACCATGGCAGAGAGACAGGCTTCTGGTGGCGTGGGTGGAGGGGGAGGAGGTGAGTGATCCTGCCTTGCCAGCCTGTGCTGGTCGCAAAAGTGTGAGGACGTTGAGCTGAAAGCAAGCTTAATATTATGTGGGAGGAGAAGACAAATAGTGGAACCTGAGTGTGAACAGGGTCTAGGAAATAGGCTGGCAGGATGGTTTATGTGGGGCTGGGGCTGAGTAGGGGGTGAAGGCCGGTGCAGATGCCTGTCCATGCCTGTAGCTTAAAACACAAGTACTACATGAGTGTGATCTAGCCATGAGAATGAGATGCCTGTCCATGCTTGTAGTTTGAAGCACAAGTACTACATGAGTGTGATCTAGCCATGAGAATGAGGAGTAGCCTCCTGTCCCGGAACTTTCTTATTGCCTTCAGTCATCAGGCTTGGACGAATAAGTTGTACTGCAAATTACAAGGGTTGGCCATGTATATGTATACCTATGCACGCCATATAAGACCGTATGTTTGAAGCATTCCTGCAACTAATACCGTATACACCGTTTTTGTATTGTTTTGGCCAGTTCTATGGATTACAAACTACCTGCACGTCAAAAGTTAAAGATGTAAAAAAAAGGTCTACTAATGACAGGCGTTGTGTGGATCCGTCCTGCCTCTTCTTTTACACCGTCATAATGCACGCAGGGTTAAATAGGTAAAACGTTAAACTACTACATCCAGACGGAAACATGGTGTGATGTAGATTCAGTAACTATGTAAGGATATGCGATATGCAGCTCTAGCCAACCTTGCAAAAACGCGCCAGCACTGTTGCATGCCACCGCTTCCAGTACTCACCTCTCCATTTCCGTTGTACATACAACAAGCACTCACTCACCCGTTGTACATACAACCCGTTGTACATACAACATACGCACAACACGTTGTACATACAACACTCACCCGTTGTACATACAACAAGCACTTACTCACCCGTACATACAACATACGTACAACACGTTTTACATACACACCTGCTCAACCGTTGTACATACAACAAGCACTCACCTGTTGCGGTGTGTAGGTGGCCCCGGTCCGGATGATTGGGTGCTTGAGGACCTCAGTCATGATGGCAGCCTTTACTTGGTGGATCCTAAGACTGACAAGCTGTTCACAGTGCCGAGTGGGAACAATAGCTACCCCCGGCCAGTTGGTGAGTTCTGCGTGTGTGCCTTTTGTAAAACACCTTCCCGTTCACTTCCGAACGCCTTTACTTGGTGCATCCTAAGCCTAACCATTGGTGAGCTCCATGTGCTTGCTTTTCTCGCTGGCGCCCTGCTTTTTTCTTTGAGGGGTGCACCTATGCAAAGTCAGTGAGCGTGTGTTGTTGCGTTGCAGCTTTGGTGCACATGGCTGCGTAGCTGAGGGCGTGTGTCATTTAGAAACCGACTCAACTGCTCTCAGTCTTCATCGCACCACAGATGCAAAGCCACGTCCTTCTTGCCACCAAATTCTAGGAACCAGCACATTGTCTTGTACTTCATGCTAATCCATGGTTAGGGCTGGCCATATTTGTAGGGTTGGCCAGAACCACATATGTAAAATGTATATATATGTGGTGCATACACGGTAATATTTGCTGGAGTTTTACCAAATATACGGTCATACACAGCTTATATTTACGGTTCTGGCCAACTCTACATATTTGTATACACCGTACTTGTTTAGCCCTGTCAACCTTACTCAGACGTTCTACCGCTTCATTATTTTGCTTGCTTAGAGTGCTGATACGACACCACCAAGAGGCTTTAAAAACATCAATGCAACCCCCTTTAAATGCACAGGCCTGCGCCTGCCAGCTGGGATCAAGCTGGGCAGCAGCAACAGGATGGACCGCTTCATCTGCAACTTAGACAGCTACTGCCAGGCACGTGGTCTGTATTGAACAGGGCTTGGTCAAAAACATTACATGCACAATGTGCCTACAGTAGCCTTGGCAGAATTTCAGATAATAGGCACTCATACAGTGTAAGCATACGCGATTCTAGCCGATATCAAGGATGACCTGGTTCTGTCGCCTTGCAAACAAGGGTCTTGGCTTGCTGAAAATAGGCACTCATACAGTGTAGGCATACGATTCTAGCCGATACCAAGGATGACCTGGTTGTGTCGCCTTGCAAACAAAAGGGTCTTGCCTTGCTGAAATGAGTGCTGCTTTGCTGACAAGTGTCTTGCCTTGCCTGGTTTTCTTACTTTTCTGCCTTACAAGATGATAATCACTGTCAAGGTGTCTCATACTGGAAACACCCTGGTCAAAACCTCCTCATCCATTACCCCTCACAGTAAAGACAGTGCTGGAAGAGCGCCCTCAATTCTGAGCGTGAAAAGATGGACCACAGGCGCTCACATGACCATGACTTGTGCCCATCTCCATGCACCTTTGGCTCTTCAATCGCATGAGAGCTCAGAAGAAAGCACTCCTTGTTCACAAATTATAAAGTCAGCAGCCTCTGGATGCACTTACGGCCACTCACAGGCCAGCGAGCAGAAGCTTGAGAACGTGTTCCACTCCTTTGACACAAGTGGTGACGGACAGCTGGACCGCAGCGAGCTGGGCCGCATGCTGTTGCAGCTCATGCCTGACATGGATGCTGGCCAGGTGGGAGAGAGAGAGAGAGAGAGAGAGAGAGAGAGAGAGAGAGGGAGAGAGAGAGAGAGAGAGAGAGAGAGAGAGAGAGAGAGAGAGAGAGAGAGA
>Ga0307947_1000073_pt1 | contig 53373 bp, 49 predicted proteins | sample OrgLakmetagen232_FD_201840 | JGI IMG/M metagenome (GOLD analysis project Ga0307947, IMG submission 201840) | Saline water microbial communities from Organic Lake, Antarctica - #232 | ecosystem: Environmental > Aquatic > Non-marine Saline and Alkaline > Saline | place: Antarctica: Organic Lake...
CCCCCCCTACCACCAACCTCAAAAAAGGGTCTAAACCGCTGCCTGTTCTGAGACTCCCCTTCTGGCAAGTTGGAGACAAGCTGCGCTGACCGCTTCCGCAGAGAGGGTGTCACGCACTGCAGCAGATGCTACAGCTGCACTAGCTACCATAGCGCCACCCGCTGTGTTTCTCACCTTCAGAACAGGCGCCCGTGTATGAGCAGCGAACGTGATGTCCTTGACGGCAGTCTGAAGCTGCTGGTGGCTGCCGCTGGCACGTGTGAACCTGCCTTGCAAAGACTCCATTGCTGGCAGCAATATGGCCTTTCGACGTGGAGTCAGGCCTTTAACTGCCATTGTGATCTTTGGGCGCTTGAAGGATGGATCTGAGTGGCTAGATGGCTAGATGGGCTATTCATGCTGTGGCTCTGCTGTGGCTGTGCCTGCTGCTGTAGCTGTGCCTGTGTCTGAGGCTGTGGCTGTGGCTGTGACTGTGACTGTGGCTGTGGCTGAGGCTGTTCTGCGCCAGCACCAAATGCAAGGCTCAGTGGAGCTTTCAACTCACTTCGCCGCTCCTGCTCCTTGGTCAAGATGCCCTTCACTTTTTCTTCGACCTCTGGCAAGCAACAAGTGCTGGAAATCATTGCCCGTAAAAATGTATGGAATAGGTACGAAGCACAAGGTCATGAATGTTAAGTTGTTAGGGTGAGAAAAATTGGATGGGTAATAGAAAAAATTCAAACAGTAGCAACTATTTATCTCATTCTGATTTGTAATGAGAGGAAGAGAGCATGAAAAGTGGCAGGCACGTTCCAATGCTTACTTCATCTGTTCCAAGTTCCTCTAGCTACTGTTTCTTTTGTTAAGCCAGGTGCGGTTTCAGACTTTTGCCAAGCTTCTGCTGAGATGCCCTTTGAGGCATATATAGTGATGTAATTTTACCTTACCTTACTTCATGACCAACATGAACATCTAAATAGATGCGCTGCTTCATTGCCATATGCAGTCTTGCACACTATATTGATCACTGCTACCAAATTATAGTAAGGGTCACCTCAGAATCCAAGTTGATGCTCCTTGCACTGGAGCCCATGGTCACACCAAAGCGTGCATGCAGGTCCTCATTGGAGTGGAGCGCAAGCTGCTCAGCCTTCACAAGGTGCTTGCAGACGTACCCCTTTAATCCCACGGCACAAGTGCACGATTTCCACGATCCCGATCCTTGCACAGTGTAGGTAACACCTGCAAGGCATGATTGAAAGAGCAAAGAACTAAATGTGCATTCAAAAGCATTAATGCGTACAGCATGATTAGGGCTGGTAGGGATCGTTGGAAGAGTCGTACCTGGATGGAGCACGCTTTTCACTGATATGATGAGATCGGCTTGGATCAGTGTGATGCGGATACAGCTCCAGATTTTCAAACTCACCTAGCTTATCTTTCCCCCATTCCTTGGCAAAGTAGGCCGGGAACTTTTGCTCCTGCTGGAAATCAGCACAGAATCGTGACACTTCTTGCTCAATCCACTCCTGTGGCTCCTCCGTTGCAGGGCAGCCTTGCATTAAATTAGGCAGCCTTGTCCACATCTGATATCGCACATCTGGGTTTTTGACCTTCATCAGAAGGTTTTTGTGCCAGGCGCGCTTCACATGCCAGTTGCACAAGTAAATGGGCACACCTGGTAGCGCAAGCCTGCAAAAGCACAAAGAACAGTTGTATTTTATTCTCCCACACAACAAAGCATATTTAAGTAAAGCTGGTATAACAGCAGGGAGTAGGACTCACGCTATTGCGTTCATCAGTGCTTCACAGTCGTCAACCAAAATGCAAGACGGCTGCCAAGCGGGGTACGATTCTCTGAGCTTGTCCACTAGTGCTTGCAACCACACGTGTGTGTCTGCAGCTGTGGAGCTGCTAACGATGGCCCACGCAATTGGCACACCTAAAAATAGTGTAACTTGTTCAAATTATGCACGCTTGAAAAAAACTATGGGGAACCCCTGCCTTACAAGTGGTCTTACCATTGAAATGATTGTACATGACCATCACTTTAATTAGCGGGTAAGCGTACCGGTATGTGCTGAACGTTGAGTCAATCATCAACGGCCTACAAAGATCATGATTACCAAATTTCGAAACAACACATGGTGAGTCAAAACAACACGTGGTAAGTGAGAACCCGCTTGAGCAAAACAAATATTAGTACCTATTGTGCCCGTGTTATAATGCCAAAGCTAGCTGCTCAGGGGATGCTGTTGCCAAAAGTAGAGGCTGCACTTGGGCAGGTAGGCCGTTTTCTTTCTTCTCGGTTGGGTGAAGGACCTACAACAAGTGCAGAGAGCTACCTTTATGTTGCAAAAAGGAAATAATGATAACAAGAGAAGTTGCTTGCCAAAAACAATTCCTGCCAGTTCTTGGTACACAAGCCCAGAGCTGGAGCACGCCACCCATTCAGTCACAGAGGCACCATCAGCAAGAGCGCTGCTGTTCAGCAGCTTTTGCTTAATGTTCATGACGTGTTGGACAGTTAGATAGAAGTCACGTTGCTCACTCTCGCCTAGCATCTGCACATGCAATCAATCAGTTGACAATCAGTGGGTTGATCTGATCACGATAGTGAGGTCCTTACAAAACACAGGCGCAAATTTAAATGAGAGGTGGTACCTGCCGAATGAAAACGTCAGAAACACCTTGCTCTGCCATGTCGTTTGTGGCAAAGTAGAAGGCATGCCATGCAGCTACAACGCGCTGTGGCGACGCAGTGGGATGTTGTTGCACGTACACTGTGACAAAGTCTCTGACGTGTTGACTGATATGTTGCTTGTTGCGCTCTTCACACTTGAGGCTGTGATATCTCTTGTAGACCTATAAACAAATTGGTCAGAAAAGGAGATTGGAACGGTAGCTGAACAGTCTCCTACCTTGTATCAGATCTCCCCCCTTTGTAAACCTTTGTATCAGATCTGCACCCCTTGAAAAAGGTTCTCGGCCGTGGCACGGTAGTTTAGTTACCTGATTGTCACAGCGTGGATCCAGATCAAGGTATGGCACGTTTGGAGTAGCTTGGCGAGCAGCCACAACAGCGGCCAAAGTAAGCTTCCATTCTATCTTTGCACTACACTCAGAGCTGTAGTAGTGCTCTTAATCACGCTTGCGCCGGCGAGCATCCTCTGATGCTGGCTCTGCATCTTTGTGGCTAACAGCATGGTTAGTGGAGCAATTGCTGTGGTAAATTTGCTTGAACAGAGGGGTGTCCAGTGTCTAGCCTTTTAAAGGTGGGTGTGTGGCTCTTTGCCTCAATGTGTCTGCAGAGGTAAGGTCCTAGATCTGTTTTACCAAGCAAGTCCATCATCACGATTGGCCTGATATCAGCAGGGGTTGACAGTGTGCCTGCGCAATTGCATTTTGGTGTAGCCTTATATGTATGATACATTTGGTTTACATGCAATCGGTATATCAGACAGATTCTCACCTACTGCGCCCTGCCTGACCCAAGACATGCCAAACTCCAGTTTCTCACTAGAAAGGAAGGAAGCAAGCTCTGAACAGAAGCAAGAAGACACATCCATATCCTCGCCCTGTGTGTGTGTGTGTGCGTGCGTATGTGTGTGTGTGTGTGTTGTGTTAATGTGTGTGTTAATGTGTGTGTATGTGTGTGTTTGCAAGTGTGTGTGTGTCTGTGTTTGCAAGTGTGTGTGTGTGTGTGGTGTGTGTGTGTGTGTGCAAGCAGGGGACAGAGGAACTCACTCTTTGGTTAACCACTTTCTTCCAGGTGAGAGATTCCCAGTTGGTGGCCATGAAGGCTAGGAGGCGCACTACACACAGCGCATTATACATATCAATCAAATAAAATAAAATAAACCAAACTAAGCTTATCAATTGGTCATTTGCCGCGGAACAGTAGAAAGGAGGCCTTCGACGGACTTGCAGGAGGTCGTATATGCTGGTCCTTGGTTACTATTCGGTCAAGTAAATCCTTTTTCAGCCACCAGCCGAAGTGTTACCACATTTAACGTTGGGCGGCGCATTGTATGTCTCCTTTTAGTTGCAAGTGCTCCCAGCCGCCTTCTTTCTTACCGTAAACGCGCAACCTCCTTAAATACCACAAGGTGGGTCAAATGAGCATAGGTGTGATGGTACCCTTTCAGAGCTGTGCACAGATTACATTGGATGATGCAGGAAACATCAATCTCTCACCTTGTGAAATCCCTAGCTCTGTCGTTGGGTACCCAGCTGCTCCATCTTTGTGTGGAAACATAGGCACTTCATACTACTAGTGCTGCAAGATTGCGTTCTGTTCAATCCAGAGCAGCCAGCCAAATTATAAGGCAGTAGAGGGGAGTTTAACATGCACTCTTTTAGTGTCCAGACCGGCATCTCAGGATAAGACGTCTACTATTACGATGGCAGTACTCCTTACCCTTATTAGAAATGAGGGGTATGGTTTCACTGTTTCACTGCTTGTGTAATTTCCTCATAAACCTGAGCAATTCTCCACCAGTGGTGTGGTGTGCAAGCCAATCACCTTGCCCACATTGAAAAGCCTGAAGACATCTTTGCTTATTTCTTACTTTCCAGGTGGGATGATGTCGTAAGTCGTAAGTCGTAAGGCTCTGCATCTGTTGGGGAGGACCAAAATCGTGTATCTGCTCCAGAATTGAGGCCAGCAGAAAATGTTTGCAAGAAGAAGGCGGCAGCAAAAATTTACATGGTGAACAAAGCAGGCCGTCGCTGCCGGACAGCTTGCTCCTGTTTGCCACTTATTGTGTAGGTAACGTAACGCATAAAAACAGATGGTAGCACAGCCAGTCAGTGACAAAAAATGTCTTGTGTGTCCTTGTGAACAAAGTTGTTAGCAGGCTCAACCACACACTACGGTATGTACAACGGTGGTCAGTAGTCGTCACGCATGCTCCTCGGGCAAAAAGCCAACTTGTCATCTAAACAGGTTCATGGGCGTCATGGCTAGGTTTGGGTTATCAAAAGCATTTATGCCTGGCTCCCCACCCTGCACCAACGGACTCAGCACGGCACTCCCATCCATCCCATCCATAGTTCCATCCATTGCATTCCCATCACCATCACCCAAAGACCACCTCCCACTACCACTAAACGCAGGCCGTCCGTCATTATTGTCCACATTACCGCCGCCAAACCCATCATCAGAGTCGAGATCTAGTAGACCGAGATCAGGGCCTTGTTGACTTGGAAAGGAGCTCTGCTGCTGTTGTTGCGAGTGCTGTTGCTGTTGTTGCGAGTGCTGTTGCTGTTGCAGCTGCACTCCTCCGCCCCGCGCGCCTTCACCCCTTTCATCGTGGTGTGACTCATGAGAAGGATGCTGTGCACCTGCCCCAAACCGTTGCTGACCGTGCCCCTCCCCTTGATGTCTGATGTCTGGCCGAGGTATGTGGCTGTTAGAGCTTGTGGCGTCTCTGTGTGTGTTCTTGTGTCCAAACATGGGCGGCGGCTGCGCCAAAACGGGAGCCCTTGCTGTACGCGCATCATGCTCACGCGGGGCCTGCAAGACAAAGGCGTGACGTGAACGTGCGATATAATGATATAATGAGTGCGGTTTGCCAGGACGGTGAATTACAGCAAATTCCCAGGAATGTACTTTGTAAGCAGGTGCCGTCAGTCTGTGCTATACAAGAAGCATGGCAGTTTGTCGCGCGAGTCATACCTGCAAAGATCCCTTTGCTGGGCTCAACCCAAACCCAAGCAAGCCTCCGCTGCTGCTGCTACTGCTGCCTCCTACCCCCCCTCCTGCTTGCCACGACCCCAAACTGCCCAGCGCAGGCACCCCCCCTCTCTTTGCTTGAGCCGCGGCCATGACAGGAGTGGGCGGCAGCCCGTGGATAATAGGGCCCATTACAGCCGATGGCCCGTACTTTTGCGACCCGTGTGCTGCCTTGGAGCTATTAGCCGCCGGCAGCGTGTGGATAGATCTGGAGCCGCCGCCTTGTGTAGTGCTGGAGTGGCCGGGGGTCATGGAACCAGAGGAGTTGCTGCCGCTGCTGCTGCCACCAGTTTTCGAGGCCATGGCGGTGGCTACACGTGCAGGCATCTCCTGAAGGAGGTGATCTGTGCAGTGTACACGTGCAGTGAGTGAGCAGAGGAAGTAAAGGCAGGGGCGTCATGACGAGTGAGTGAGTCATGATGAAGTAAAGGCAGGGGCTTCATGATGAGCAGCGTGCATTGGTGGCGTCAAGAGAGGATGCACAAAATGTGCAGTGGTGTAGCACACTACGTACAAAAACTATGTGCCCAACGTCCCTTGGGAGTTGAAGCGTCTGCGTTTTGCATACACATTTCAGTTTGTTGTGGTGTAAGCACTAGCCATGAAGAAAGCGCAGACGCTCAACTCTGAAAGCCGTTGGGCACATACGTCTTGTACATGATTTAGCGTGGGAATGCTAGTTTACATGTCAAGCCCTGACCTCAGGAACTCACACCTGTGCTGAAATGCTGTGCTTGCAGCGCTGCTTTCATGGTCGTCAGACTGTCTACTGCTGCTTTACGTGCTTTGAGCTGCGTGCCCAGAAGAGCTGCATGGCTGCTACTGGCATGGGGAGGAGCAGCCAGGGGGCTGACACCTGCAAATTGTGCCCATGTGTGTGTGTGTGTAAATGTGTGTGTGTGTGAATGTGTGTGTGTGTGTGTGTGAAGATGTGTAGACCAGCCACAACCGTGTGGCTGCTATTGTTATAGCACTGCTCGCACGTCAGAAACCCTTTGGCAAAACGGGCTCAATTTAATAATTTCTGTAGCTTGATCTTATGTTGGATTTGTTTTGTATTGTACCCATTGCCTTGAAACCTTGTTGCTTTTATTGCATCATCAGTACAGCTGCCATATATTAACACAATTCAGTAAGCTCCTTTTAATGTTCACAAAGGCAGCTCATGCAAGAGCTTGCGCCTTACGGAAAATTCACATGCCTGAGGGCTGGCCAGAACCGTTTGTGGGAGTTCTGTACACTTATTAATTGTGTTGTATTTTAACAACTGTCTGTACAGGTCCTTATTGCTTATATATATTATATATGCCGCGTACATAACATAAAAATGCCGTCAAAAAATGAGAATATACACAGCTAGAAGTATGCGCATAGGGTTCTGACCAACCCTACGTGTTCCCTGAAGTGTAAGCTTCATTGCCCCTCAAGTCTCGTTTGGATGCTCCCTGTCACCCTTTGAAAACCATGTTGAAGTCTAGCCTATGCTGAAGAGTGCCAACAAGCTGCTGGCCAAAACAAGCAAGCATGACTTTCACAGCATTGTACGACGGCTGTACTAGCTTAGTACAAGCATTATAAGAGCGTGGTACAAGCAGCTTGTGAGCGATATGCAAACATATGGCTGTGTATGATGTATGACAGGAGCACATCAGTCTGCCAATACCCTCCATCACACACATACACACACACACGCCAATTCAACAAGTCCGCCTGAATTGAACTGAAGTGAGGTCCTAGCACGCACAGCCAACTCGCACCTTGCCCCTGGCCTGCGAGGGACTCCACCAAAGGACAGCACTGCTCCAGGCTGCAGACCCATTGCTCCAGCAGAGCCCCCACGTCTACATCACACCCACCACTAGGACCCCCTGGCTGCCCTAGAGCAGCTGCTGAGGGGCCACCTCTCTTGGCTGCTGCGAGTGAAGAAAGCGGGTATGTAAAGAGTGTGCCTAGGTAGGTGCTGGGAGGCCACATTTTGGCGGCTGCCAGTGAAGAGGAGAGGGCGTATTGCACAGAGTAGTATGTCCGAGTAACAGGTGCGAAGAGAGAGGGGTGTGTGCTCAGATCACGTGTGTCTCAGCAATTGGCTGCACAATGCGATTGCAGTGACTCGGATCGGCATTGACAAAAATGAGTACGCACACAAGAACGAGTGTTGTCAGGGTTTGGCTGCTTCAACCCAGACTCAGGAATGCAAGCAAAGGCGCAATATTAGACATACACACAAATGCACATACTCAGATACACATAGTAAGACTTGCTTCATTTGAGCGGCATGCAGGCGTGAGGAAGGCACAAAGGGAGCATTGCAGCAGGTGTGTGTGTGTGTGTGCGCGCGTGTGTGCGTGTATGTGTGTGTGTGTGTGTGTGTGTGTGTGTGTGTGTGTGTGTGTGTGTGTGTGTGTGTGTGTGTGTGTGTGTGTGCGTGTGTTTGAGAAATGCGCTCCGGGAGCACTGGAGCAAATTTCTATATTTCTTCATAAAATTGCAGTAGGGTTGGCCAAAACCACACATATATACACACCATATATGACCGTATATTTGGTGATTTCCCTTCCAGAAATACCATGTGTACACCGTAAATATATAGCTCTGGCCAACCCTGCAAATGACCACACATGCATACAGACTTACAACCATTCACAATAGCATGTGCACAGACAGGTAAGTGTGCTCCGCACCTGCTACTGCTGCTGCTGAGAGGCCAGCAGCACCTGCATTGGCAGCCTGCTGCTCATTTAAGGAGGGCCTGCATGTATACACACACACACACAAAGGCACGCTTCTTGTTCCTGTACGGTCCGTATAAATCAACTTGTAACCTTTTTTGATGATGGAGCAGGCAGTTTGCAAGTCAAGTGTTTGCTGGCATCTTAAATTCCATTTACACGAACAGGCGGAATGAGGGAGCAAAGCATTCTTTGGTGAGAGGCTTATTCAGGACTCAGGTAACTGCACGTATCATAGTTGTTGATGCCATCACCCAAAGCACCAATTTTACTTAAAGTTCCATCATCAGGGTTAATCAATCGAACTTATTGGTTCAATAGAAGAAGGTCGGGAGTGGGGGTGATGCTCCAGAATTCTCCTGGTAACTAATAAATAATGAACACAGTTGCTAAATCACGCGTGCAAGCCTAGGTGACTGGCACCCTTGTTGAGATGGTTGGTCAAGGGGGGCTGGGCTGTGTGCATGGCCACATATTTGTAGGTTTGGCCAAAACCGTGTATATACACCGTATATGACTGTATATTTGGTGATTTCCCTGCCAAAACTATGTATATACACCGTATATATATGGTTCTGGCCAACCCTACATATTTGCATGGTATGCCCCAAGTAGGCCGTGTGTGTGTTCAGGCAAATAACCAGCAAATGACTCCAAGCTTACGGTTAGTTATTGTCAAACGGTGTATCGCGTGATGTACAAAGTCACATGAGTACAAAGTCACATGATGTACAAAGTCACATGATGTACAAAACACAATATCGAGCTACAATTTGATGTAATGAAGCACACTGGGCAAGGTGCGGGCTTGATACACAGGTAGTCAGTGCAAGGGCGCGCGCACACATCTGTCTCTGCCCTGTCACTGTCACTCCTCGGGGATCATTGCATCATTTGGCAAGAGAACTGTGCAGGCAATCGGCTACTAAAAATCTGAGCACAAAGTGCGGGGGGCCTGGAGGGGGAAGTGGGTGGGAGAGGTGCTTTGGTTGAAAAGCCCGGATGTTTTGATGGCTGTCAGTTTATTCATTTTATTAAACTCCCAGAGGACAAGTGTCTTGTAAAGGGACAAATTCGATGTTTATGATTGTGTGTAGGAAACACGCTATCTATGCACAGACAAGATAATGCCTTTGAGCAGGTGCAAGTGTGTACGTGCGTACCTATACGTGTGGGTACAAGCACATGGGCAAGTGTGACTAGTGCGTACTTGGAATTCACCGCATGTGAATGTGTATTATGTATTATGTATTATGTATTCTCGCCAGGGTTATGTGTATGTACGCATATATCTGACAGATGTGTACAGCTTATACCTGTGCTGAAACTGACCTAGGGTGTAAGCACGCATATGTGTGTGCTCACACTCACCTAGGGTAGGTGCCATCTGGCAACGGAGTGGCAGCAGCCCCTGCAGCTGACAGCCGTGCTAGCTTGCCCCCGTCCACGGCATACGGGTGCACTGTGGACCCAACAGTGTCCTGCATCAGCTGGCCCAAGGCTTGGTACTGCAGAGGTGGCACAGTGGCACAGACGTTGAGGCCAGGCACACGGGCATTGAGGTCGGGCAATCAGGCGTTCAGGTCAAGCAATCAGGCGTTCAGGTCGGGAAATCAGGCGTTGAGGCCAGGCACACGGGCATTGAGGTCGGGCAATCAGGCGTTCAGGTCGGGCAATCAGGCGTTAAGGTCAAGCAATCAGGCGTTCAGGCCAGGCATGCAGGGGTTGAGGTCGGGCAATCAGGCGTTGAGGTCGAGCAATCAGGCGTGCGTGCGTTCGTACAGGCGTTTATGTCGGGAAATCAGGCGTTCAGGTCGAGCAATCAGGCGTTGAGGTCGGGCACACAGGCATTGAGGTGCAGGTGCATCATATATCGTGTACTGTGCCAACACGTGAATGCCACCATGGATAGTGTGCGAATGCATCCTCTTGTTGGGTACAGGCGAATGCAGCCGGCTTCTGTGTCATGTGTTTTCTCCCTCCTTTCGAGTTAATATGGCATTCGGGGCACGTGACGATGTCTGCACCAGCCGGCTCAGGATTAGGTACTGCATGCGCTTACACACACAAACACATGCACCCACCCACCACAACTCCAAGCACCAACCTGCTGCAGGTGCTCCTCAATGTGGGCTGCCACGTCACTGGCGTGCTGAAAAGCAAGGCTGGGCTCTACGCTGCCGGACAGCAGAGGGCAAGCAGAGGAGAAGGTGCCCGGCTGCAGCGCTTGTGTTTGGATGTGCTCCTCCATTAGACTGGCCTCCTCTGGTGCCTGAAATTGAGGGAATTGTCAGGGGAAAAAGGTGATAGGAATTGGAGATGCCTAGCCGCAGCGTTAGTGTTTGGATGTGCTCCTCCATTGGACTGGCCTCCTCTGGTGCCTAAATGTGGGAAATGTAGGGATAATGTCTTGGGGGGAAGGTGTTAAAACGTTTGAGGTGCCAAGCCGCAGCGCTCGTGCTGATCCTCCATCAAATAGCCTCCTGTGGTGCCGGAAATGATTTCATCCGTAATGCGTGCAATTTCGATTGTGGGTCATTTTAAAACCAGGGGCCTGATGCCGAGGTACTAGAGCCAATTGACTTTCACTGTGCCCCCTGCTTTCCCACTTGTGGTAACAGAGTCTGCCTGGACCAGTGCGATTTCTCAAACTGCTGTTTTCAGTGTGCAGCACTTGAACTCAAGTTCTTGGAATGAAACAGAGTGATATCGCTCACCCGCTCTTGCTTTTTATCTGTGTTCCTCTTGAGTTTCTTCATCTTATTATTTCCTTGGTCCTCACAACTGCTCTTCCTTCTTAGTTTGAGTTTATTTTCTCTGCCTCCTATTTCTTCCTTCTCGTCTAGGCAGTTGCGAAGACCCAAGTTTCTTGGCAGTTGTGACTAGAACTTGTAAGTAATTGAGCTCTGAACCACTGTAGCTACACAACAAGCGGGCAGGCATCAACGACCTGATTGAGCTGCCAGACAGAGTCCAAACCTCTTTAACCGTGTTGACGTAGGCAGGTTGGAAATTTGATTTCGAGTTGCCAGGCAGAACTGGACGTTTCTGGCCACATTGTAGAAGGCAGGCACTGCACATTGTGTCAGCACCTTTTTGCCATGAAGACAGTCTGTTTCATCTGCTGGATAGTGCTGCACCACCATCAGCATGCTTTTGATGTCACGGAACAGAGAACCAGCTGGGGGCAGCTCCAGGGCAGGAGACAAGCAGCGCTGCTTCATTGCAGGCCTGTTGTGCAGGTGTGTGTGTCCACCTCTCGCCTAAAGCACCAATTCTCCCCTCTGTTCTGGAGCTCATGCATTCCTGAAATTGGCTGGCTGAGGCCATCCACCAGCAGACTTACCTAAAACAACCAAGCAGGGTCTCATGTGCTGCTTAAGTAACAGTAACACGTCACAACACACCAAACAGAAGCAAGCACCAAACAGAAGCAAGCACTAATCCGAGAGCACATGCACCCCTGCCCACGGCATCCGGCGTTGGTGTTTACTTAGGTATTATAGTCGGGTAACTTAAACTTATGCTAGGCGTTCAACAATCGATCGGTTGAAGAGCCCGAGGCACACTAGCGGTGTACGCGCACAAGTGCAGTCCAACGCAGAACACACACTCCTGCACACACTGCACCAACATGCAATCCAACGCAAAGCACACACTCCTGCACACACTGCACACAAATGCAATCCATCGCAGAACACACACTCCTGCTCACACTGCACCAAAATGCAATCCAACGCAAAGCACACACTCCTGCACACACTGTAGCCACTGGCATTGGCATTGGCATGTGTCAGAAACGTAGTAGATGGCGTGGACACCTGCCAGGTATGGGACAGTGCACGGAAGGTGCATATGAGCACTAACGTGACCAATGCCGCACGCACCCGTGCATACTGGAGCTGCTGGCATTGAGAACGCAGGTTGTAGAACTGGTCCTTGAACTCGTTGGCGCAGCCCTCATACGTCTCCTGTGTATGTGTTTGTATATGTGTGTGTTTGTGTATGTGAATGTGTGTGTGTGTGTGTGTGAGTGTGCATGTATGAAAGCGTGCAGGCACCTAATGCAATGCATTGGCGAGGTACGTCACGTGGCTGTATGGTGAGGTGCATGAAATGAGCATATTGATAATCGCCAAGACTGAAAAAGGTGAGCAACTGAGCGTTTATGTACACGCACATACACACACCCTGCACTTTTTGAGCAACTGAGCGTGGGTGTAGAGGGTAGAATAGGGACGTCGGCATTGCAGGAGGCATGCTTGTCACGTATATGAAAGCGTGCAGGCACCTAAGGAAAAGCAGCCTTTTGATTTACCCAACCAGCAGAGGTATCTGAAGAGCACAACCTTCCGTTGATCGTGTTTCATGAGCAGGCAGGTGAGAATCAACTTTTTTTGCAAAGGTGCTGAGTGATGTACAGCACATTGATCGTCCTTACCGCACAATGCGCGTCCTGCACCTGTGTGTACTGATGCAACCACGACCTGTCCTTCCTTTTGTCACCCTACACAGCTGTCTGTGTGAGCACATGTAAGCAAACCAGTCAAAAACAGAAAGGACATCGCAAAACAGACAGGAATCGGCTTCATATGGATGTAAAGTGCCAAATGGGGCCCTGGCAGATCAAATTCACGATAGCTTAAGACAGCTGCCACCTCTTCTTCCTTTTCCTTCTTTCTCTTGCCTACCTGCACGGCTGCTGCTGTTTGCATGAGGGAGGTGAACTGCTGGGCCTGCGTTTTGATGGCAACAGCCCCCAGGCTCGGTAGTACGTGTGCCAGCTCTGGTAAAAAGCGAGGGTCCTGTGTGTGGTGTTGCACATAAAGTGTGAATGATTGCCATACATGCTTGCGTGCGTGTGTGTGAGCGCGCGTGTATGTGTTTACATGTTTGTGTGTGTGTGTATGTATACATGTTATAGCGAAGCTTCCGTGCCCGTGATATGTGTTTGTACGTGCGCGTGAGCTACATATTTGTGTGTACGTGTGTGTGCCTATAGCAATCACGGTAACAGGAACTTCACCTGCGTGTCACTAGGAGTAGTTGCAAAGCTGCAAAATATCAAAATGTTGAGTAACTACTGAGTCATGCTGGCAGTTGTGATCCTGATGCAGTTCACTCAAACATTGGGCCATTAACAACATGCAACATCAATGCATAGCGATCAACCAGCAAGATGGACATGAACAGAAGAGGGAGTGCACGTGCGCACACCCACACCCGCGCACCCACACACCCACAAACGACTATGCACTCAAATATCGTTGCTCACCTTTTCAGGTAGCGACTTGTAGTTCCAGGCCTTGGCTGCCTCAGGGGACAGGCGCTGGTAGTCCAACAGCAGCGCCAACGTGGAAAGCTCTAGGAGCGTGCTGACTGCCCTGTGGCCTGTGGCAGAGCGAACCTGCGTGTGGGTTGTATGTGTTTGTATATGTTTGTGTATGTTTGCGTGTACACGTGGCGCACATTTGTGTGCGCTGCTCTTGTGTGGATGAGGTACTCAGCAATTGTGGAGAAATGTGGTTGCTGGATACAGAGCGCAGGCAGCCGAGGGCCAGTGGCAGCGGGGACATATGGGTGTGATATCCTGTGTGCGTATGTGTGTGTATGAATGTATGTGTGTGCATGTCTTTGGCAGCAAGGCTCCAGAAATGCAAGCTCAGGCTGGCACGCACAGAGGGCAGATTTGATGCACGGTCATTGATCAACGATCATGCAGGCAGCTGTGCTCTGCACTTCCTTGTTCCAGGATAATTTTAAAATATTACAGCGAGCGAGTGCAGTGCACAAGAACGGCCAGGTCTGTGTAAAGGGAAAATGGAAAATCCAAAGAGCGAATTAATAGGGCCGTACACACATGTGCTTTTACGCATTTGCTCTCTCATGCCAAAAAGTTGGTGACCTGTTTTTTGATAGCACCTGTGCAAACATTGCAAAAAATACTCAGCTGTGTGAGAGAGGAGCAACGAATATTGCGTAATGGACATGTGAAGGAAGCTGGTGCAATTATAAAAGCTGATCCCTTCACACATGTATTTGGGCGGAAGGGACAGGCACAGAGAGTGCTGCTGCACAAACTTTAGAGCGGTGGGAGGACGACGTGAGGTTGAGGTCGAAATTTGCCATCAGCCCTTAGAAAATTCTGTGTGCACCTATTTCTTCCCCCCTAGCCATACCCACATCTCAACAGTCCATTCCCCATGTCCACTCTTCCATACATCCACCACACCTCTACACTTCTACATCCGCATCTATTCCCCACATCCACACCCATTTCCCCCCATTAGACCCCCCATTCCCCGCCCAGATCCACACTTCCAAATTCAGGACCACGCACCTGCGAAGCCGTCATGGAGCCTATGCTGTCCAGCTGGTGCTTGTCTTTAAGCTCCCTGAACCACTCAGTCACTTTCTGCAAGCAACAACAAAAAAGTATGGAGGCCAGAACCGTGTATTTACACCACGTGACATAAGAAGTTTGACCGAAGGTATGGTAATTTCCCTGTTAATCTCATCGTATGCACACCGTATATGGCCTGCCCTAAGCGCTTGACACACAGGTCACAGCAGAGCTCACACGTCTCAGCACTCGGTACATGCCAGAGGATGCAGGAAAATGTGCTGAGATGTGCTGGTACGGTTTTCGATATCTTTCTTTCCAGTTGCATTGTGCTTGTTGACCGCGCTATTCTAGATGGTAAAAGAAACGAAAAGGAAGCACACCTGGTTGAACTCCTTGCTTTGGCTCTTGTCTGGGATGGGACACATGCCTCGAAACTCCTGGATGTGGCACGCGTGTGTGTGTGTATGTGTGTGTGTGAATGTAAATGCATGTGTTTTCAAGCGTATGAGTGCACGCATGTGTGTGCCACGAGTGCATGCATGTGTGTGTGTACGTATGCGCATGTCTCAAGAGAATTGTGGTGTGTGTGTGTGTGTGAGAATGTGTGTTTATGTATATGTGTGTCCGTGTTCGTGTATGTTGTGTAGGTATGTATGTTTGCATGTGTTCACGTGTTTGGGTGAGCGTGGTGATGCAGCTAGAGCCCACCTTGTTCGCTTTAGCCTCCCCACATATGGCTGCGTACAAGTAGAACAGCACCAGCTCCAAGGCTCTGGGGTTTGGCTTCCTGAAGGACTGGCAGACAATTTCAATGCCGTTTTTGGCTGCTTGACTTGACACGCCCAGCAGGCATAGGTTGTGGTACAGTGCGTGTTCGTCTTGCGTGATGGGCGCAACTGCTGACATTTGCTCCTAATGGGGCAGGGCCTCTGGTCCAAAAGGACTGTAGCAGAGGTGATGCCGCAAGCAGGAGGGCAACACACTCAGAACGAACGTGGTCAAACCAGGGTCAACATTTTTGCTCTCACTTTCGTGAGTAAAGGTTTAATGTTTTAATGTTGATAAAAATCGTGGAAGCATGGAAACGCTAGCCACCAATTTAATATCAAACCCGGCCAACGCAGAACTTCAGGTACTAGATGACTTGACTAATATGCACATACTTACACAAACATGCACACACACACATTCATGCGCTCACACATACACATGCACACACACGCGCGCACACACACACACACACACACACACACACACACACACACACACACACATACACACGCATACACACACACACACACATTCACAACAAACACGCGCAGTTGGCCGCTTTTAGCTCGGCGCTGATGCATCACCGAAGGCCGACAAGTAAGACTTGCATGGGTTTTCGCAACCTGGAGACATCCTTTTTACTTGCTGGATCCAAACGTCTTGTTCAAACTCTATTGTATGTAGTTGCAACACCTTTCCCCTCACACCTGTTCAAGACCGAATCTGGGGAAAAGGACTTCTATGGTAAGCATTTAAAATACAACATCATATGCTGTCGCCACTTTAACCACCCATCCACGCACTAAATAGATAACATTCCATTCACTCTTGCAGCATGCTTGTATGCACTTGACCAAGTTGGAAACCTCTTGAGGAGTGACGATGTGGATGATGAGGGATTACATCGTCAACTCCAGGCCCTCCCGCGGACCAGCATAGCCGTACTAACTTGGCTGCTCTTACCTGACAGCCGGCGACAGCTGAACTGCCGCCCGATCAGCGCAACGACATTTGCTGAGCAGCTCCAACAGATCCAGCCAGGGGTTTGCCCCCCTGCGTTTGAGGTGAACCAAGAACCCTCTGCGTTTTTTTCACTGGAGAGCTCCACGTCCGTGACCGCCCAGCAGCCTGTGATCGCCTATCACGGCACTTCTTTTGAGAACCTCCACTCCATATTGAATTCAGGTCAGATCAGGACCGGCCCTGGCACCTGTGTCAGCAAGTAGTTTTTTGCACTGTGCTTGCGGTTTACATCGCATTGTCCTCCAACTAATCAGACCCTGACGAAACAGATATGAAGGAAAGGGAAAGGGAAGGAACTAGGGGTGTACCTTGCCTCTTCTGTTTGCTACCGAGATCTAAGTTGTAGTTGTGTGAGAGGAAGCCACAGCTGTCTATGTGGCAGCCACATCAAACCATCACGCTGAACCCTGACTGCCAGTTACCTCTAGATGGCATCAACACGGCCAGGGGTTGGTACTAGCGGCTTTAAAACCGTGCTCACGCCACTCGCAGGTCTGCTCAACCTCAGTGGCACACGCTTGCAGCGCACGGGTGCAGCCCACGGGGAGGGCATCTACCTAAGGTTAGAATTCATAGTGATTGCGCGTGTAATTTGGTCGGCTGTGCCATTTGTGTTTGCACATCAAATTGTGCCTAGGTAAGCTTTACATGCACCAGCTAGTAGGATTGATAAAAAGATGGAACAATTGTGTGTGTGTGTGTGCATGCCAAGACAAGCTTTTCGCTGCAACATCAGGGATTGGAAGGACCATTTACAATTAGCGCATGCAGTAGATTATGAAGTAACCGGCTCTGCAGACAATTTGGGCAAGAAAGGAAGCCAATGCTGGAATGAAACGGGACTTCATGAATTATGCAGCACCAGGTAGCGTTGTGTAACCTTCCACTGCCAACCCGTCCACGCGTGTTTTAATCGAGTGCTGATTCTTGACTGAACAAAGCACACTACGGCCGCATGCAGCACAAAGCACAGTGTGGCGTACGCCTTCTCGCTGCCAGCCGACACGTGGAAGTGCTCTAGCCTTGGAACTAGGCTGCGCTGCTTATTGGTCGTGGAGGTAGGTGTTTGCTTGGACTTCTGTCGAGTTGCTCTGATTCAAAAGGCTAATGCACCATGGAAGAAGAGCAATGACCTTGTTTCCATGCTTGTAGATGGATGCAAGCTACTCAAAAGCCAGTTGGGAGTGAGTTTGCATCCAGGCCAAAGCTTGTTCTGTCCTATGACCCTGCCTCTTTGTGTAGGTGGACATGACTAAGGTGGAGGAGGAAAAGGTTGAGGAGGACAGCAACCACCTGCCTGACGCGTACCTACTCGTCTCTAGAACAGGTAGGCCAAGATCTTTGTTTGCGTCCACGTTCGCCCTGTGCCTGTTGTGATAGTACGGTTCTACGGGGCTGAGACTTTGATAATCCCCTTTTTTAGCAGGGCCGGCAATTGCCTAGGGTACGTCTGAGGTCCGTAATGTTCAATTGTCTGGCATCAATCAATGAAAAGACGCATGTTTGGCAATAGACATGGTTTGCAGAAGGGTGGAGTGCTAATCAAACCCCAAAACTACCAGCAGGCTGCGCCCTGGTAGCTAGTAAGCTCATGACTCATGAAGGTACAACACCGTAAGATCTGCAATGCTCTGCCATAATGTGTGAGTACCTGTCATCTTGTGTGAACACACGTCCCCCAACAAGCACTTCAAGCCTTAACGTAGAGCAGCATGTTCTACCTTGGCTGGAAACGTTCTTCCATCCAACCTACCTTATCTTGCATCTGCGGTGCCTGATCACCGGCGCCTGTGAAAAAGTGCTTAGGCACACAAACAAGGCACACAAACAAGGCACACAAGGCACATAAACAAAACTTGTGTGCTTCATTCATTACAGATGCAATCCGCCTACTGCATGTGCTGGTCTTTTGTGACGCTCCTCCACAACAAGTGGCAGCCTCTCAGACCCCGCACATCACCGGAAGGCGGCTCAGACTGACGGGAAGGATCAATTGGTGCACTGCTGTTGTGGTTGTGTACGCACTGGGCATAGTATTGAATGGGCTTCTGGCAAATAAGTACGTACAGCTGCAATTAAAATTGCTCTGGAGGAAGTGTTTTGAGCACTGATGGAATTTAATGGGTTGAGAGTTAAGAGTGGTGAGTGTCGTGATGTGGGTCGATTCCCATTTTGGGCAGGGATAAAATATAATGGGTTAGGAGTAGTGAGTGGTGAGCGCTGTGGGTATTGAATGCTGTGGGTTAAGAGTGGTGAGTGCTGTGGGTTCAGAGTAATGAGTGGTGAGTGCTGTGGCGTAGGTTAATTTCCATTCCAGGGCGAGATGCGCCTGACGTTCAATTTATAAACTGACTTGACTGCGAGCGTTCTATGCAAGTGAAAGGAATCAAGTAATTGCTCTAGGCCGTCACAAAGCATTTAGCCTTTATATGATGAGAGAATGGTTGCTTGAAAGAATGACCATTGCTTATGTAACTGTGGGTTCTGTGGTGGTTTTATGGTGAAAGGTTTTAAAATATTGACATCAAGTAATGGGAACTAAGCATACCATTTTGCAAATTTTTACATTTCTCACTGACACCTCCTTTCCAATTTCTGGTAACAAATCGTGCAAATTGACTTGTGCAATTCCAGTACCAGAAATAGGACCCTGCCGCGCAACTGATCAGCAATTTTGTGAGGGGCTGTTACAGACGCTATGTGGTGTGCTTGTCTGGCTGAATTGATACTCTTCTGTCCCGCTGATACAAATTATCATGTCTTATCGTCTTCAATCCCATTCCATGCTGATAGTGAATATAGCGTCTATGCTACTTTTCAATTAAACCCTCTTATTGATATTTTTGCTTGCTATGTGAAGCTGATGTTTGACTTCGTTTGCAACAATAGCAGCCAAGGTGTGGGTGTGCATGCTCTGCACACACACCGCACCTGCCCTATACTGGTTGTGAAAGTAAGACTCTACGTCTGGTGGAGGTTCTTAACCTTCCCTGACCCTCCTTATCCTTATTAAGCTTTTTTAACTTGATTTTCGCATTATGTGGCTTTTTGGTGCTAGCACGGGAGTGCTCCTACTATCATATTAATGAGCTGCTAGTCCTCCCAGTGTAGAGCTTTCAAGCAAGCCTTTCTCTTACCTAATATGCGCTCAGTTTCTTTTTTCTGCATGATGCCCGTCTGACCTTTGTAGTGCTATGCTCTTTGTTACAGGGGGTACCGGCGTTTGATATCTCATGTAAAATTTTTGAGTCGGGCATTTCCTTATTACCTTTTATTATCAAACCACCACGCCCTTTTGCTTTTCTATTAACAAAGAATGCCACTCTCCCAACGGCAACCACGCAACCAGTAGCGAGTAGAGAGCTAACAAGAGTAGAGAGGATAATTAACGTGGCTGGTTTGGAAAGGTGGTTGTGTGGTTATAGCACCTAGAATCACACCTTTTCAACTGTTTGGCATTGCAATGTTGCTTAGTTTTCTAGTGCAGATGCACCTCTGATACAGTACTGAAATAGTTTGTGTCAAGCTTTCAAATCCTTCGTCAAGGACCAAATTGGTGATAAAGGTTAAGACTCTGCCAGGAGGTTGTGAAGGTGTGTAATCATTGCCAATGCTGATGGATGGTTCAATGGTTGTCATTTGGTTGCCGTTTACTGCAACAGGGATCTTACTTGTGGAGATCCACTTTCTGTACACTCGTCTGTGCACAAGCTGCACATAAAGCAGCCTTAAACGAGATCAAACAACCTGACTGAAAGTCATCTATTGTAATCATTGTAACCATTCTTATTCAAATACGACACCTCCTCTAGTTTGGGATCAAACAGCAACACGGTCCCCAACAACATTCAATGACATCCAAATGAAATGCGTGCCTAAAGAATAAGCAGAGTCAAAGCAGCAGCAGGAACCGAGCTGCCACTGAGAAGTAAGGTACAATGATGCAGGAATCAAGCAAATAGATTTTATGATGGCCAAGGATATATACACAATATAAAAACTACATCCCTTCCTCACTAAGTTCTAAGGTATTTGCCCTCTCTACTGCCCCTGCCTAAGAAATACGCAGCGGTCAGAAGAAGGGTGCCAGTGGCGGCAGAGGCAAGCACACAAGCTGTCTTGTGCTGCTGCACCCAAGCTGCGCCCCTTGTAAGTAATGTGTCGGTTCCTGCGTAAATTGTAAGGAACAGAACGACCGCAAGATGGTGAGCGCTTTAGTTTCTACGTTGGCATTGACCATGATATCTGGGATGCTGTTTCCTTTGTGGGACCAGGTGGAGAGGTACAAAGCCAACGAGAGAAACACCAAGCCGTGAAGCTTTACTTTGTCCAAGCGCAGAATTTAACAGTTATTGGCAGGATTTTGAACGCAGTTTTTAAAATTTCCACACCGCTTTATTTGGTACTCCCCCCCTACTTACAAAAGCGCATATTGTACTCTGTGCTCCGTAACCCGTAACGCAAGCCCGTCACGTGTCCACCCACCTATCTGGCCCTGTGAGCAACTCAGCCCTTGCCCCAGTTTGCTAGATGAGCTGGCTAGGTGCACCGGGCGCTGGCTGGCTCCTTTCTCCTCCACACCCCACAGAGCAGCGACGCTCCTGGGCCAAAGCTGATCGTGCACCACTTCCACATGCCTGTAATTGGACAAGATATTTGTGTTCTAACTCGTTGTGTATTTGTGTTCATTTTGTTCATCTTTTCGGAGCAATCTTTAAATTTAGATCCCATGGAAGCACCCGACAGCACACCGATTTAATGACTTGAGCCTCTTTCCTTGAACAGACTCTTCTTGGAGGGAACAGACACACACACATACACACACACCTGAGCACTTTCAAGAATGAAGCCAGCTGCTGGTCAGTGTGAAACACGAGTTGTAGCTGCCCCCAACTAACGGCCCTAATGTGCTCATCTAAGACCATGACCTTGGGCAAGCCTCGTTGCAAGTAAATGAACTCTTGGTCATCCAGCAGCTTTAGCCTGCAGTACAGATTGAACCCACAGCAAAGTGCAAGTTGTAATAAATTGCTCAAAACTAAGAGAGTCTCACACATTACAGGCTGTTGGATTTACTTTATCAATAATATCAAGGGTTTTACATAAAGAAGTAATGCAACGTGAAATACACGTGGCACCTCAGATCACGATACTCTTCTATTTCCCTATGATTTATTGCTGGCCTTTTTTTCCGAGCCGACAGCGAGCGCTTGCCGGTAAGACGATGCAAGTGAGTAGCATGGCAGGGGTTGCTGCATTTCTTCACAGTATGGTGGCGTTCAATCAATTATGCAAGAACGATAATGACAAGTATGCTGGTAAGCGGAAAAGATGCTGGTTAGCAACGCCTAAGTTTGATGCACAAGGCTACATAAGTGTTAAGGCTTTGTTGACAAAGCATCTGGTTCACCTCTGAAGTGAGTTGAACATGTTCGTGGGGTCGCTTCGTTTGCCCCTTTTGAGTTTCTTTGCTGATGCACGCATGCATGCATGCATCCACGAGTCCTGAAGGCTTTTGTATTTAGTGCTGTACATACTATACGTGTACATACTAATGTGGACCTTAGCAACTGCAGTGAGATCGTAGTGTGTGTATACGATGCATAGCTATGCACTCCCAGCACCACTACTGGTGATCATACATGTTCAGGTTGTTGGCAGGTAAAGTTACCGGGAGTATCTTAAATTTATATTTGGCCCACTTGCATTTGGACCTCGCATTACTCCAAAATTCAAACATAGCACAGGCTACCGTACCTTTCTTAACTCACCCCGGGTAAATAACGTTTTTTGCCCTCCGGCGTGATATCGTAAAATATTCAGAGGCTCCGGGGTTTCCAGGGTTTGGCAAAAATAAAGTTTGGTGGGTGGCTGAACAGCGATGAGCGGAAAAAGCCCCCCTGCCCCCCTCTCAGGCCCCGCCCCAGCCCCAGCACCAACACCAGCCCCAGCGTCAGCAGCACCGGTTGCGCCCAAAGGTGTGTTCCAGCGGACGGTTAAAAGCTTTTTCGTCAAGTCGGCAACTACAGCAGGAAAAAGCAGTGTTGCAGCAGCAAAAGGAGGAGCAGCAGAAAGCCAACTTAGCCAGGCTGCAGCAGGCAAAAGAGGAGCGGGCTCAGCGTGAAGCAGAAGCACACATGCACACGCACATGCACATGCACACGCACACGCACATGCACAACAACGTGAAACAGAAACACACATGCACAAGCACAAACGCGCATGTGCACGCACACACACACACTTGTACAGGCACAGGCTGGGCTAAATGCCCACCGGGGTTGGTGCAGGGAAGGCTAAAATCTTTATTTACGGGTTACCCGGAGTTGCCTTTAATATTTCTGAGATTTGGGCACCGGGGTGAGTACGCAAAGGTACGGTAGCCTTTTTTTGACTGGAGCCTGCAGATCCTGATAAAATGCACCTTGCATCCCCATTCAAATGTGAGGTACACACAGAGAGCACGGACATTTTGAAATAGTTTGCAAAGCTTGCAAATTAAGGTTTACCTGGCTCGCAAAACCCAAAGACTCACAAATGAATCATGCTAACTGCCTTGGTACCTTGGAGTAAGAAGGAATTACATAACTTTGGACCCAATACACAATACACAATATCATGAGGTGGTATGAAAGCTGTGATATCAGAGGGGGGTATTGGAGGCCAAAAATGGGCATGGTTTCAGAATAATTGTAGGGCACGTGCCCCACTGGCTTGCAGCCTTCCATCTTGGCTCTGTTGTGTGGATTCCTGGATTAGCAACTGTAGCGTAGCGGCCAAAATGGTTAACCGGATGAATGAGCGATAAGTAAATCATACTTTACTTATGCATGTTACATTCGCCCCACCCTCAAGTGCTTGCGTCCTCGTAAGCATATCACAGCCCCCTAAACCTGTACGGTTTTTACATGATAGTGGCTTTTAATTTAGACGGAGTCCACTTGGAGCGGTGAATAAAATGGGGGGGGGGAAACACCGTTTTTGCAGGCCGAAGGACTCGAATCGAGAACCTCGGCTTCGATACCAAATGTAGCGTAGCAGCCAAAATGGTTAATTGGAAGAATGAGCGATAAGTAAATCGTACTTTACTTATGCATGTTACAGCAACTCAGCTTAGCTAACTCCTTCAGTACTGGGAGGCGCCTTTTTGGTCCTCACTTTTTGCTGTCAAACCTTGCAGACAGATATACCACCGCTTTTTGGCAGTCAAATTCTTGACTGACATAAAGATAGACAAAGAGTGAAAATATTATGTGGTGGATAAGAAGTGAGTGTGCACACAGTTTCGCATGGAAAGCACAGCACTAGGGTTGGGTACCCAATATACTCAATGAGCGTTCAGCCCTGTCAATCTGTATGCCGGGCAATTTGCAGGGATCTGAGCACATGCCCTGCTGGCTTATAACTTCAGCTTGAGTTAGAAATCAGCGTTAAAGCTATGTTGGTTCGAATTCAATTAAGTGATATGTGAACCCCTCAAATGCAACAAATAGAACACTTTGAGACGCTTGCCCAGGTAGCCCTCTCTCTGGTATACTAAATGCCGGTAGCTTACCTGTAGCTGACCATGTCTATTCCATGGACTGAGCGAGTGAATTTGGGAGAAGGGGGCTCATATCGAAGCGACAGCTGCAGTTCCTTGGTATTTAGGACCTGTACCAGTCGTGGTCTCTCTGCATGTTCAGTCACAAACACAGCGTTCATATGTTTATCAGCTTTCTGCACGTTTTACAAGCACAGCAACACGTGATTTTACAAGTAAACGCAGTAACATTCATAAGTACTTGGCAGTGACAGCGCTAACGCAGCTACATGAAGGTAGCAAGGCAGCAAATGGACATCTAGTAGATGGGCAAGGAAGAGGTCAGAGCGAGAGGAGGACGTAAATACTCATTCTGCCACGCAGTGCGCTGAAGAACAAATATGGCGTGCTGTACTGATTTCTTTGGTAATTACCGACAGTGCTTGCTCTCACAAATGCCTCTTTCCTTGAAAATACATGCGCACACACACGCACACACACACACACCTCCAGAATGCCCAGGGAGCACCTCGACCAAGGTGCCGTTGAACAAGAAGTGAGGCCTGATAAAATGGAAAGCGGAACGTGTTAGCTTTCACAGCACATAGTGAATGGATCCAATCAAGCACGTGCGCACACTCATACACACACACTCGCACACAGACATACACACACAAACACACGCAGACACAAGCATAGACATACATACGTACACACACGTATACATACATACACCCAACAGTGCACTACCTGTAGCCTCCAGATGCTCTCTCAACACGGGAAACAAGAAAAACCCTGAATTTGGGTATGTGTTGTGTGTGAGTGTGTATATGTGTTCATGGTGATTAATGTGTGCATGTGGGGTGTGAATGTACGCTGTATGTGTATTTGCGTGGTTGTGCATGTGCGCATTAGCTGTGTGTGATGCATGTGAGTACTATGTGCTTGGTGTATGTATGCGTGTGTGTGGGAGCGTGTGTGTGTGCGTGTGCGTATGTGTGGGCGTGTGGGGGGGGGATTTATACCCATTAGTATGGGGTGCAAATGCTCTCTGTGAGTTTTTGTATTTGCAATTGCATTTGCATGCTTGTGCATAAGTGCACTAGCTGCGTGTAAATGTATGTGAGTATTTGTGTTACACACATGCGCGCATGTGTGTGTGTGTGTGTGTGTGTATGTGCATGTGTGTGTGTGCGTGCGTGTGTGTGTGTGTGCGCGCTCGTGTGTGTGTATGTGTGTGTGTGTGTGTGTGCGCGCGCGCACGCACACGCGTGTGCCTGCCTTTGTGCACGTATAATGCCTGCCGTACCTTCCGGTCGCCTCCAGTGAAAGCACTGTCTGGCTTTGACTGACGTATGCTTTTGACACTGACTCATCCTCACTAGTTGAGCCGTCCTCTAAGTCCTCCACCATGCAGTCATCCTCTGAGTCCATCTCCACCTGATACTATGCACAGGTCATGAGCAAAGCATCAGAGAATTCAACCTTCCATGCCACACAAAATAAAAAATTACATTTGTGCAATGCCTTCCATCAAGCTAAAGCTCAAACTGTTTCAGGAGAGCACAACCCACAGAATTGAGCTGGACGGTTCAGTCTCGCTGTTTCAAGCTGCACAAGCTATCAAAGCACAGCTCTTCTCTCAGCAACCCATTGAAAACATTGAAATTGAGCTTTCGTTGAACAAGAAGGTGGGTGCATGTACACACACACACACACACACACACACGCACACGCACACGCACACGCACACACACACACACGCACACACGCACACACGCGCACACACACACACACACACACACACGCACACACACACATACACACACGTGCGCCTCTCCCCCACTGTGTGCAGAGCCCTCTATCAGGAGACCCTGGAGCCACGCTTCAAAGCCTAGGCCTCTGTTCTGGCGACCTCCTTTGGGTATTGCCAGGTGGGAGTGGGAACGGCCCCTTGCCCTCACCCACGTCAGCTCCTTCTCCTGCAGCTCAAAAGGCCTGCACCTCTGCATGGGATGACGCACCAGCGACGATGATGGAGGTGGACAACCCAGATCGTGCGGTGAGAAGCCGCAAACTGTTCAGTGCATCTGTGGTGTCTTGTGCCCATCTGCTCATGGGCACTCACACGAGCAGGCACATACACGCCTGTTACATTTGTACGAACCGAGGGCATGCTGCTCCCACACCTTTCCAGCTTCCTGTAATTCCTTCCACTTGTCTCATTCAATGCCTCATTCCACTTGTCCCATCCATATAGCGCACAGGTCACGCTGCTCACGCTACCCTTGTAGCCCTGAGGTTCCATGATTGCTTGTGTCAGGGGGTCTGAACATTCCTCTGTGTCCCCAATTCCTGTCTGTACTCCCGGCTTTTCACCCCTTTCCCGTCCCTTTCATCCCCTCTGTCTGTGATCTGTGAACCACACTGCACTACTCTGCAGGCACCAGCACCAGCACCTTCCCTCTTCGATAACACCCAGCTCTCTCACTCCCTAGCAGCCCTCCCTCAAACCCTCTCAAACCCTTCCCCCCACCACCTCCTGCTGCTAGTCGTGCATGCTGCCATGCTTGAGCTTGGGTTCGTGGATGCATCAGCAGGCGAGCACCAACAGCAGGAGCAGCCGCAACAGGAGCAGAAGCCGGAACAGCAGCACCTACGACCACCTTCCTCCCCTGCAGCGCTGCCCACACTCTCCAAGAGTGGCACAAGCCGCATGGAGTTTATCTGGTGCTCTGGCAGCAGCAGCAGCTCCTCACAAAGCATTCCGGGTTCGAGCAGCGTACAGCAGAGCAGTCTCAGCACACCAGCTGTCACAGCTGCAGCAGCCTCCCCCCCCCCTGTGCCTCGCTGTGTCGTGGCCGCCGTCCCCATGGGCCGCTTCCTGCTGGTGCATGCCACGACAGCGGAGCCTGAAGGTGTGCTTTGTGCTTTGTGTGCACATGTATGTTTGTTTGTGTGTGTCTGGTGTGTTTGTTGGACAATCCCTGCTGGTGCATTCCACGACGATGGGGCCTGAAGCTGAAGGTGTGCGTTGCGTGATGTGTGTGTGTGTATGTGTGTGTGTCTTAACTTATTTACGTGTTTGCATGTATTCTTGCTTGTGTGCGTACAAATAAGAAGCAGATGTGGAAGCTAGTTGCCTCTTGCTCTATGGTTTTAAATGCTACTTGGTGCTTTCACAGCTGGAGCCTGACCACACTAAACATACATCTGGTTTTTCACGGGCAGAGGGCAGAAGCAAGGCAGCACAAACAGTCACAACCTTCTTCCGTGCATCTGCAATGATAATTGGAGAAAGTCCCTCTCCGGTTGCAGGGCAAAACCAGGCACAGAGCAAGGGTTCAGAAGTCAAGACCCTCCATTTGGACACCTATGCCTCTGTGGATGCCAGCCGGCTTCAGCAGGAGAGCAGCAGTGGTGTGATCAGCCCTGGTGCGTGTGGTGCATTCGCCTGGTGTGCGTGTGCTGCGATGTCGCGCGGCACATGTGAGTGGTACCTGTGGTGTTGTGTGCTGTGATGTCTCTTGGCACGTGTGTGTGTATGTGAGTGTGTGTGAGTGTGTGTGTGTGCGTGCGTGGTTGTGCGTGCGTGGCTGTGTGCGTGCGTAGCTGTGATCCGTGAGAGTGTGATCACCCTTGATACATGTAAAAAAACTGGAGAGAATTTGGCAGACAGTGTAGGTTCCCCCACGTAAATTACGGAAGGTGTTGAGTAAAACAGTACCACTCCCCACCACAGGATATGCCTGGTATGTGTAATATGTTGCATGTTATGAATGCTTTACAAAGTGTTTGCCAGGCACTATTTATCACACAGCCTCTCGTTAATTGTGTGAACTCTTTCACGAAAGATGCTGTGCTTTGTTTTGAGTTCTGTTTGAGTTAATGGGTGGTTGCTGGCCGTGCTTCTGGCCTCTCTCTGCCACATTGCAGGTGTCTATAAGGACCTGCGCTCTTTGTGGAGACTCCTTTCGGACGATCTGGCTCTGTGGCTGTTGAGTAAGTCTTTCCAGGTGAGCTCTTGCGTGCAGTATGGCACGCGCGCACACAGACACACACAGACACACACCGACACACACACACTCACACATGCAGGCAGGCATGCATTTTGTATGGGTTTTGATGAGTGAGCCGTGTTGTTGCTGTTATCCATTATATCCACTAGATAAAGCTCTAGATACTAGAAAAGGTATCTTCTTTTAACAAGTCTGTGTTCGGAATCTCCAGGCACTCAATATTTGTAACTGCAGCTTTGGTGCTTTTCACTAATTGCCAAACCCCGTGCTTGCACAGCCATTTCCCCCTCCGTGCACGCAATGTCCTTGCAGGCTGTGGACTTGAATCATTTGTGAACAGCCAAACCTCGTGCTTGCACAGCATTTTCCCCCTTCGTGCACGCACTGTCCTTGCAGGCTGTGGACTTGATTTATTTGTGAACAGCCAAACCCCCTTTGTGCACGCACTGTCCTTGCAGGCTGTGGACTTGCTCCCGCCCGTAGGGCTTCAAGCACTACCATTGGAGCTCAAGGACTCAGTGATGTCCATCCTAGAGGTACCCTTGAATGCTCCGTGCTCTGAATTATTGAATTGTCTCATGATCCAGCATCTCTGCCAGCATCTCCAATATGCAATTCTGTGGGAGCTGCCCTTAAGTCGCGTCAAGTACTATGATCAGGCCAGAAGGAATTAATAGGGAGAAACGTGCTGAACTTAACTGTGACCAAGTTGCTGTGTGCAAGAGAGAGGAGGTGCTTGCGGTGTACAGGGGCTTACGTCTGAGCAAGAGCTAGTTTCTAGCTTTATTCTTGACCAGCATGCACAGTGTTTCAGTTGTCCACCTTAGGGGACATGAATTGACTCTGATCAGGTTGTGGCAGTTGCTATGTACCCACACGTCAGTCAATCAGTGCCCGTCTTTTGTAACCAAAGCACCAAAAAGCCAACGCACGCAATCAAAATTTGTCTTCTCCTGCTTTTGCACCTGCAACCGCACCTGCACCTGCACCTGCACCTGCACCTGCAGAGAGCGTCTGTAGAGAATGCTTGTCAAGCTTGTAACTCGCATTTCATTCGTAACGTATGCACAAATTTGTTCTTAAACTTACATGCCTTTTGCTGACACGCTATGCAGGTGCGTGACCTGTCCTCGCTTGCAAGTACCTGCAAAGAGCTGCGCCAGCTGGCGTCTGCAGATCACTTGTGGAAGCCTGCGTTCCTTCGCGAATTCCCCAGTGCCAGCCTAGAAGAGCGGAGCATGGCTGAGCGCTTGGGGTACAAGCAAGCATTTGCTGTCCAGTGGCAGGTATGTGTGTGCGTGTATGTATATGTGTGTGCATGTACTTGTGCGTACTTGCGTTTGTCTGTGCTTATGCTTGCACGTATGTGTGTGTTTGCTTTTGTGAGTGTCTGTGTGTGTATTAAGTGTGTGTTTAAGTGTGAGTTAGAATCAGGGTGTGGATTTCAAATAAGTGTGATGCGTGCGTGAACGTGCGAGTGTTGCGGGGTGTTTTGATGCATTTCTATGCAAGAACCTAGGTTTTCACCGCCAGAGATCCGAATTTGATCTGCAGCAAACCTTATTGCGGTATCGAGTGACTTGAAACCAGTGCATTGCCTTTTTATGGTCCTATTGCACATCCACATAGTCAGAAGTGCATGCTGTGGATGAGGTGCATGCTCTGGAAAAGGTGCATGTTATGAAAAAGGAAGAGCTAGCCTTGGGGGCTTACCTTGCATTCAGACACATCAATTATCATCATCATGTATCGACACAAACCACAACTGTGCACAACTGCGCACAAACAGGCACGCAAACAGCGCCAGCAGCGTGCGCGGGCGCAGTCACACCTTCGACCGGGTTTCGGCCCACCCATGCCTGGCCCTGCATTCCCCAGCAGGGGCCCCACTTACCCCCCCAACATCATAGGTAAATAGGGTGTCAGCTTTAAGGTTCAGCACGTCCCGTGTCTTTTGCCAGTGAAAAGAAAGGTGGACACGGGATCCTGCAAGATGTCAGGGTACACCTTATGTTTTCTTCCTTTTGGTGGGTATACAGCGGCAGCTGTTAGGATATCTTGAGGACACCATTGCGCATGAAGGATGGGCAACGTGAGGTAAACATTATAACATGATTATCAATGAGGCCTAGCTGTGTCCCTTTTCCCTTCCCCTCCTTAATGCCTGAGGAATGTGCACGTAAGTACGTACGTACGCATGGCTGTTATATCAAGCCACGTTGCTTTTGTTGCAACCCTTTGGAGGCTGCCTACCGTACAGACTCCATAAAAATTGAAGGTGTCAACTTAGCCAGCGTTTGTATGTGTGAAACTAAGTGGCTTGGCAAAGTGTGTCCGAACAACGGCACCTGCTCCCGCTGGTCCACTCCTTTCACCAGGAAATCCTTCTGCCTCTCCCTCTTCTACATCTTGCTGCAATAATACAGGAAATAAGTTGTTTGTTGCTTGGTCTTGCGTGGCTACATCTAACAATCTTCTCCGTAACATTAAACAAATGCAGGCGGGGATTATGACAGGCTTCCCGGAGGCCCCGGCTTTGGCGGTCTGGCATCCCCCTCTTTTGGCATGTTTGGCGGTGGGTTCGAAATTTTAATACAAAATACTATATAAAAAGGATGAACATATAGGTAGGCACAAATTACTAAAATGATATACAGAGTAGGGTTTATGATGAAGGCAATAGACTGGGGCATTAGGGTGGAAGGAGTGATTAGGTGGAAGGATCTTAAGTTCAAAGGTTCAAACTCCATCTAGTGTAACGTGTAACCAGTGCCCTTGATTCAGGCAGCTTTTTCTACTTGGCTAGGCACAAGCCTAAATTTCCTTGCTATGATGTGTGTGCCTTTGTAGTGCCCATAGCGCAAAAGAGCTGTGGGAGAAAATCATGATGTAACGCAGATTGCCACATTTCGTAAAAGTATGTTGTTGCTTGAGCTTGAGCTTCTATAAACCACTTAGTGTTAGGTTTATAAACCCTTAACCCTGAACCTTTGCCCTAAACCCTTATCCTAACAGTCAAACACCAGCATCCACCTGCCCTTATCCTCAATCCAGGTGGACTTCCAAGTGGTCTTCCAGGTGGGGGCCCCTCCATTGACCCGCTGGCGATTGGGTCTCGCAGAGGAGGTAGGTTTGTACCAGAGGGGCAATCGAGGGCTTATACTGGGCAACGTTAGCCTAATGTGCTCTGTGGCTCACATGCCTTCAAATTGGCAAGCTCCACTTTGTTTGTGCCTCAGAATTTTGTGGTCGTAGATTATGGAGCTTGGCGTTTAATTGCGCATGCTCAATTTGCTGTGGTGTGCAGGCCAACTTTACAGGTCAGCGCCCTAGCAAATCACTCTCTGCCCCACGTCCGCTTTTAAAAGTTGAGGAGTGTGTACACAAAACCTACGATGGTTTATAACATGAATAGGGTGGTATCAAATAGGAATTAAAATGACAAGAGAGCTGTTGTGTAGATTTTTGGGGGCTCAATACTTGATATGTTTGCCAAACATCAGGCTATAATGCCACAAACGCCCAATGCCTGGCAATTTTCAGGTTTGGGGGATGGGGGGCGTTTCTTGCTCACAGAGCAGACTCTAACTCAGAACAGTGAGGCGCAATACTCAGACAAGCGAGGGTCTTCAGGACCCTGAATGCTTGCTTTTTAACCTGCACCTTATATGGTCTCTGGCGTCTTGTTCCACTGTCCGTTTATGTATGCAGGTGGTGGCCCCCTCGGCCTCGGTCTGGGGCCCGGCTCTAGAAGAGGAGGAGGAGCACGTGGAGAAGCAGGGCACCACTTCTTTTTAAAGCTTTAGAAAGACTGTATGGAAAGCTTTTGCATGGGAGTGCATGAGCCTTAAATGACATCTGGTGTTAGTGATGGATCACCGCGTAGAGTTGAATGCCACCCTCTGTACCCTGCTTGCGGTAACCTGCTTGCGGTAACCTGTGTACTTTTCCGCTCAAAAAACTGCTAAAATAGTAGAAGCTAGGCTCTTTCATTTGTGCGTATCAGACAAATTGACGTTTTGTAGAGTGCAACAGGTGTGAGGCTAGCAGTCTGGCTGAAGCGTGTATTCTATTTGATTCTAAGCATAGCTCAGCAGTGTTCCTGTGCTTGACAACTTTCTGTAGCTTTTAGTGCCTGGAGCTCCGTTAATTCTTTGTCTTTTTTAAGATGTTGCAGATATAGCCATCAGTCAGAAAGTGCGATATCTAGGCTGCGGACATATGCGGGCAAACATTGTAATAATTGTGTTGTACCAGACTCATAGTTATAGCACCTACAAAAAATCCCAGAGGTAGTCATCTGAGGTCCCAAACAGGGGTACTTTAGGAATGTGGCTAGAGTATTTGCGCCGGAACTGGCCTATTTTCAAGCTCAGGACCCAGAAGTAGCTGCTTATAACACCTGAGCTTGAAACTAGCCAGTTCCGGCGCACGCGTCTAATTGCCCGTGGCGTGAATCCTATTTTTCACCACAAAATCTCCATAGCAGGCCACCCACATTACCAAATCACATGATTTTTGGTGTTATAGAGTCCTAATAATAAACAGACATCATTGCAGAAGAAATGGAGTGAAACGGTCAACTAGTTGGGGATGTGGGCCAACATATGCTGTTTTCCCATGCACCTTCTTAGGGTTTTGGTGGCCACTGTGGGCTTTCAGCCCTGCCAATTTGCACACAGAGCGACCCACATGAATTTAAGCATATCCTCGTGTAACTCATAATGCCAGCTTCAATTTAAAGCAAAAATGGTACCAATCGAATAAAGGGGCAGTGGATAGCTGGCTTCCGAGTGCAAAAAGGGCACATATTTGGACATTTGCTCCATTGACCCCCTCTGGGGAAATATTATCCTTCTTACACGCCTTGCCAGGCCCAACATTTAAGCCCTACATTTTTGTCTGCTCTGGTGAAGGTGATAACATCCAGTACCAAGACTCATGAGGAGAAGTGATTATCACTCCGTGATTATTTTGACCAGCCTCGCAAAACTGCTTGAACCCAGGCTGTAAGCTTGCAATACCCGGTGTGCCAGGCATTTCCCTCATGCTTTCCAAGCAGCTGCTCTGTAAACTTTTCCTCAATTGTGCCTATGTCGTTTCAAGGAAGCTTCACAGCTTATTAAATGACATTAATAAACCATTTGTTTACAGGTGGGAAATTTTAGAAATCATGCGTTTCGGTCCTTTCTAAGAGAAGGTACTGCGGACAAAGTAATCCTGTGGCAAGAATAAAGGTAGAGAAAAGGCTGTGTCGGCTTCAGACGAACAACACCACATTACCTCTACCTGCTTTCCTTTTGAATGTCAGACCAGCCAGTTCATCGTCTATCATTTTGCCATGCATACATTTCAAACCATATCTCGTGGTGAAAAAACGTGCAACGAAACGACTTGAGGGGAAAGCAGTAGAAAATTCTATATACACGCTTCTTTATTAGCTCACCTTGCCATTATTATGTTCATTTGCCTAGCTACATACCAGGAAACAACAAGATGAACGCAATACAGCAATACAGCATAATTACATATACATGCTGGTGTCTTAAAACTCATCGGAGGGTTGCATTGGATGCAAAAATAGTAGTAGCTCTACTTCAACAAACCGTAAGTAAATTGGCGCCTCCAATATCTCTGTGCAACCCTGGCTTATTACAGTTCTTCAAAATGGTCATCAAAATTACCTAAATGGTCATCAAAGTGCTCATCATCCATATCCTACATGTGCATGTGTGATGATCAAGCAAGTTGAGTTTGCCTGCACACACAACAAAGCTATCTGCACCATGTGATTAAAAGGGCACAACTTGCAACACTCGTATGAGTAGGGTGTGTATGACTCTTTTGTATTCTGTGTACAATTTTGCATACAAGCATGTGAAAGCAAGCAAACATGAGTGTGTGTGTGTTTGTATGTGTGTGTGTGTGTGTGAGAGAGAGAGAGAGAGAGCATGTATTTGCGTGTGTGTATGTGCGTGTGCGTGTAAAGGCATTAGACGGTCTGGTGTGAACACTTCTGCTGCGCAAGACAGCTCACCTCAAGAGCAACGTCTTGGGTATCTGAATGCATGCTATACCAGATATCGGTGCACAACAAAACCTCCTCCCCGTCCTCCTCTGCTCTCTGCTTTCCTTGAAACCTGTTTTGTGGGCAGGTGTCAGTGCGGATGTTCAAGGACAGTACTTGACATATCACACCTTATCTTGCAAAAATGACTCAGAGTCCTTCTTTTTGAGCTGTTGCACCTAAGCACCTTCTAGTTTCTCACATGTTATAACCATACACCAACAATTTGTATTGGCCCTTCCCTTCCCAACCGCACCGCATGCTGTAGGATCCAGATGGCGCCCATACCGGCATCGCCTACCAGAGAAGATGCATTTAAATGTATCGTCATTGAGAGTTAAAATGGGAGGCTACGTGGAATAATGCGAGACAGAAGGTCAGGTAAATAGATACGAGGAGCAAACTGGAAGTAAAAGGGAGCTTGTGTTCTATGCCATTGCTCTTCAGTTTTTAGCCATAGGCGCAAGGGATGAGCCCAAAAAAACAACTCGGCTGTAAAATTTAGCAACAATGATAAAAGGCTAGAGAGCTTTAAAGAGACAGAGAAAATGAGGGTGAGAGAGAAGCCCTCCTTCCCTCTCTTGTCCTCATCATTTATCTGGAAAAAGTGCCACTATAAAAGAGCTAAAGAAGGAGCTCACCTGCGTACTATTAAGCTCCACTTCACCAAATGGTAGAACGGGACAAGGGAGGTTGTTGCACAGGTCCGCCGAGTGGGAGTACTGCACGTGGACAGAAGGTTAAAATCTTGACAAACTGGACATCGTTTTTTAACCTCTTCTTCTGTTTATGTGTTGGACCTTACCACATTAATGCCAAGATAGTACACTGATACACTTAGAGTACCGCCTGTGGGAAAAGGGGCGTAAGAGAGAAGGATATACTAATCAATCAGCCATGAATTTGATTCAAGGACGAGAGATGATGAGGATTCTGTAATTATTTGATTGCAAACTTCCCCTCCCACTACTCACCTTCAATTTGCTTGGCATGCCCAGAGAGTTGACCTAACAAGGTGATCAACGTGTCTGTCAGGAGGTCTTGTAATCTTGACTGATGACAGTACCGTGAACACGGCTTTATTAGCAACTGGAACCCTCGCACTTGATGTGCATTTCAGGTGCTTAAGAAAGTCACAGCTGAAGCGTACATACACATCACATTACCTCGAATGAAGATTCCTAGCGGATGACCTTTGCGAGGAGATTCGGGAATCAATATCACCTCCTGTTAAATAATGGTGAGGAGCGCTGAATCCTGTCGCCCAATTATGGAATATCAAGAGCTGCAGAAGTGCACACAACCAGCACACACCTGAACCTCGATTGGTGCGCCTGCAGGTGCACATTGCTTCCACTCCACACCTTGTGATAGGACAAGCAGGCACAAGGTGAGAGGGAAAAACAACGTGTTAACAAGTGCCATGGTCTTCTGACATTTAAGTAATAAAATTTTACCTATGCTTTCAACTGTCACATTGCGTGACCGGGCGAAATTCACATAGCCCAGAATTCGAGACTGAGAAATAAAGAAGACTCTAGATTATTTGCCACGTTTTCCCGCCCCCGAATCGCAAACAGATTTCCCCTCGTATGTACCCCATTTCCTTGTATTAAGTATTCGTTATTTATGATTAGCGTAATAAAATATCAATCTTGCCACCTGTGCCACCGGTTGTGGTTTTAATCAAATGCAAGTTGAAAACTGATCGTTCTCGATTTATTAGACAGCACAAAATATTTGTTTTTGTGTAACGATATATATACTCTGGATTTGCCTCTGATGGTATCCGAATCCGATATATCCGCATCCGGTATTTCGAAGCTCAGTCCTTTTCGTTACACTTTGTTTTTGCTAGTGAGTACTGACGTATTCCAAGGAGACAGGGCCTGTCTTGGCGCACAGCCGAATTCCACGCAAATAACTGCAAATTATGCGAAATGTGCAAATTGCTCTTGCTTATAATTCGCTTATGTCGTTGACTTTTCCGGTTCTAATTGTGATCAGGAGACGGATGTTTGAAGCTACCAGGTGGGTTCCTCTTAGCTGAAAGAGCGTGAATGGTGCCTATCTTTCTGGTTCCGGTCAAAATTTGTTAACCGGAAGGTTTTAGTCACGTCTTGTGCATCAAATGTGGAACAGCAGTTTAGGACAAATTTCTTCAGATAGAAAAGAAATGAAAGCTACGCAGTGATGATGAAAAACCACTCCCAGGGGCCTTTGGAGACAAAGTTTTCCCCCAATCCTTGCTGCTTTCCTTCGTTTTTTAGGCAAGTTTGCTTATGTTTGTAGCTGCTTAAAACAGGACTTGATCCATGCAGCAATGACAATTTTTGCATTCTCTTCCAACAAGAAACAGGCATTAAACCAATCAAACATCCAATTTGTCCTCACTAGATCGCTGAATTGCTTGCTATGGCATCATATCTGTATGCATACAAACAAGGCACACAGCATTGTTGAACTACAAATATCTGCATGGCAAGTAATGAATAGCGGAATGGAATGGTGCCTATAAGGGCAAACCACCTCTCACGGGGACAAACAACCTAGCTAGACAGGTTTGTCATCGCCTTCCACGCATCTCCATTAATGCGCCGGACCATAGCTTTGATCTGTTGGCCAGGACCTGTAGGCACACAAGGAAAAACATAGTTTATATGAGTTTGTATCCGACAAAAAAAGCCAGATATCCCCCCCCTCTGATTACCAAAGACCTATTGGAAACATCATTCAGTGGCATTGACCTACCAAGGTCACACAGTGACAATGACCTACCAAGCTCGTACAGGCTCACAGGGCCAGCAGATGGAGTTGCACCAGGTGGCATGAGGGAAAGACTGTTCTGGGTAAGCTCTGTCAGCAGCGCTTGCCACTGTAAGGGCACGCAATACAGGGACATGTGTGAATCACCGGTTGACGTCCATTTTTGTTGGGATGCAAAACAAGGCTGGTCAGGAAAACACGTTTGTTTTTTGCTTACATCGTGATGAAGTGGTAAAGTGTTTACGAGAACTACTTCTACGGTAGTCAAAAATACTAGGGTCCACAACTGCCCAGTCTAGAAGGATAAAAGCAGAAAAATTGAGATGGAAGAGTTGAGGACCAAGGGGTTAAAAAAATGGAGAAGCTCAAGAGGTTACAGATATAAAGCAGTGGTATGAGTTACATCACCTCGCTTCACTCCAAAAACCGATATTCAAGTGTTACACTGTGACTCAACAGGTCTACTGGGTATAGTTACTGTGTGATGTTTTTGCAAGCAGAATAAAGATCAATGGCAGATACTGACCATCGTCAACCAAAGCCTGAATCTGCACTACAAAGTGCTCTTGCAACTTTTGTTCAGTTTAATTAACTCCCCACCTGCACAGGTTCCACTAGCTGACGTGCCAGAAGCTCCCTGATCTGCTGGCCATCATTTGGAAAGGGCTTGAAAGTCACGTTGCTCAGCACGGGAATGCGTGGGGGGTGGACAGGCACTTCTGCTAGAACCTGTTGTTGATCAGGGAGTGATTGGATTATTGGGAGCTTCCAAATTAAGTTGCTTGGTCTGCCTGTGCACACTCACTCAGGGCTCCCTTTCCTGCTTACTATATTATGGTAGGTAATTGGTAATGCATCTGGAGTGTCTATAGGAGCTGGTATCTGTTACACGTACCTTTGCCAGTGCGGCACGTGCAGGCTCCATCAGAGGTGTGTGGAAAGCACCGCTCACCGCCAAAAGCCTGCAAGTATGCGTAGAGTCTGCAAATATGCCAAAAGCCTATCTGGCGGCAATTTAATTTTGAAATCAATCGTAGAAGCAGTTTCCTGATGACTACTGGCACCATTTACCCATAAAACCTACAGCCAAAAATTTCAGTAATGTTTGCTTGCTCTGCTTTGTGTAAATGTGGTCCATGGTACCCCTGTGAACTAAGCCCCCCTGGAATGCCCATCTCCACTCCCTCGCCACTTACTGTGCTTTCAGTGCACCCCGAGCCTTTGCCATCCCCGCCGCATGCTCGAGGGCTGCCACGTGGCCAGACACCACACGTCCCTAGGACGTATTGAAGATGTGTCAGCATATATACTTAAGGGGAAGAATCATATAGGGAGTAGCGCAAGCACTTTTTGGTACAGGTGTCTGTAGGGGGAAAGCAATTTATTTCAAAAGTGGAGCTGAAGTATAGCAGTTTAAATTTTTTCACGCTTAACATACCTGGGGAAACAGCATGTTTGCAAGCTGGCAAACTGTCCCTGCTTTGCCTACTGCAGCAATGGAGTCCCTGCAACAGCAAACAAATGCAATTGAACTAAGATAATTGTGTGCCTCCAGATTGATTGAGCTCTTGATTTAAGGACAAAAGAGTCAACAGTAATGTTTCACTTAGCTTATAATCATTCTTAACCTCAGTTCCATCTGTAATCTGCTCTGGAATGAAAGAGGGTTGCTCTCACTTGCAAATGTCCTCGAGGTCAGTATCAGGCAAACCCACGACAGACAGCATGCCGTGAGGGGCGTCACCGGACGAGCGAGCTGCAGCAGCCATGGAATGTGCTCGTTGCTTTACGACCTGTACATAGAAAGATAGACACGCAAGCAATATAGGTAGCAACTGAATTGGCAAAGAGCTCAGCTGTGTGTCCGTGTTGAAAAGCATAAGGATAAGGAGAGACACATTATCAATGATCGAGAGGAAACCTGATGGCTTCTGTTGTGCTAATGACATCACTCTCATTAAGCTTGATAGCTTGTAAATGAAATCACTATCTTGAGACTTGAAGGCTTATTTTTATCTCAGGCCTTTTCAGCTGAGTTGCTGCTGTTTAGCAAAAAGAGGCTGCCAATTGCTCAACGAACTTGGAAGCATGGAAGCACTGCAAAGTCTTTTTCGTGACCGTTGCTGCCATTGCATTCACAAGCGAATACAACTTGCTCACCCAAGATGCGATGCAGAGAAATTACACAGGACAGTTACGTGCTAGCTAGCTCATGAAGCAGATGCCCAATGCAGCTGCTTTGAGCTTCACTGGTGCAACTCACCAGAACCTAACACACACCTAATACAGAAGAAACTGCAGAGTACTCTGCAGCTTGCTGCAGAAGTGCTCAGGTTCTTGGAGGCGAGTGCAACCGAATGTTGTATGGAACTGTCTTACCACAGCTTGCGCTGTGGGAACTGTCCTTTTTACACCCGGGCTTTAGTCAGTGTTTAGGTTTAGTTTTACCCTCTTCCTTGCCTCTAGAACATCGCTTCTTGCTTTCTTAGTTGGCAAGTAAGGGTGACAACGGCCCAGCTATCTTTAGCCAGTTTTCTCAATTTTTTGTAGGCAGCTTTCTCTCTCTTCAATTTTTTGGCAGAGTGTTTGGGCAGTGCTTTTGAGTCTGTCCTGAATGGTTGGCCAAGTGTAGGTTCCCCTCCAACATTCGGTGGATCCGAGCCGGAGCAGGTCCTCCTGTCGTGCATACTGTAACGATTTAATGTTGGCAATTCCAACTATGATCAGGGGCCGGTTTCAGGCCAAGCCTAAACCCTCCTGATCTTTATTCTCTCTGTTCTTTGGTGAGAGATTTTCAAAGGTACCCTGTATAAAAATGGCTTATTCTTTAATTTATGTGGGGAATAGTTTTTCACTGCCTTGCGTAGTTTCTTATTTGCTTTTTATTTTTGTTGGCCAGCTTTACTTACCTGCAAGATCAAAGCACTTGCAGCGGGCAGTGCTATTCACAACGTTGAGCTGCAGAAATCAGTCAGTGTCATTAGCAACCCTCACCTTGAACCCATCCTCGAAACTCATGGCCCCAGCAAACACAAGAGCACTGTATTCTCCAAGTGACAGTCCAGCTGCTGCGCCACACGAGGCAAACGCCAAGGGATCCTGAAGAGACACCAGAAGCAGAGGAGAGAAACTTAGCATGATAAACAGATGCATTGACAGCAGAGCTTTTCATCCTAATACACCCCATTGACCAGCAACACAGTGAACTTCATCCTCAGGAATTGTATCCCATACACAAATAGAGCAGTGGTCACGCGGCTGTGCAGATGTCCCTAATGGGGTGTTTGCAGCTGTGCGAGCATGAGAAATCAACCTTTGACCAAGGCTTTTGCACTCACTTGTGCACGAAGGCGCTCTGCAGCAGCAAGGCCGGCTACAAACAGAGCTGGCTGCGCCACTTCTGTGTCATCCAGGTCTGCCTTGGTGCCTGCCATTTTATCGGTGGTGTGGAGAAACAGAGATGAGGAAACAAGCCGTTTGTACTGTACTTTTAAGTATGTGAGTATGTGCAGCTGCAGAAGTGCCATGCGTCGCAATGTGTGTACAAAGACTTTAATTTTGCGTCTTAACACGCAGTGTACTTGCAGTGCAGACACAAAGGACGAGTGCTCACCGTTTGTGCAGCGATCGAGCAGATCATAGCCCAGGATGCGGTTTGCAGCTTCAAGCATGTTCTGGACAGCAGGGATATCCTTTGTCTGGGCAAGCATGCCCACATCCTGGATCACGCAATGTGTGTTATTTTTGCTTGCTATGGTGCTTTTAAACTTGCATTGTCAGAAGATCTGCCAAGGAAGCTTGTAGCATTGCAAAACTTTCTTCATTTTTCCAATTCTTATGGACCTGAAGTATGGATATTTTTTCCTTATTTTCCCCTTCTCTAAGAGCACACCCCTAGTATCTTGTCTGATGTTATGTGCGATTTCCACCTGTGACCTTAACGAGTCTGAACACAGACCGGTAGACTTTCAGATGGCAGCTACTCCATCTTTTTGCTGCCATGGTTGGCATACTTTCAAGGTTGCAACTCGTATTGGTAAGGCTTTTTTAGTCAGCGGACGGAGGGGGAGCCTAGACACTGGCTGCCTCGTGAACGCTTGCAACACACAAAATCTGATGGCCATACACACGAGTGCTGTGCAAATCCCATCCCCTGATCATGCGCCAGATACAAAACACAGTTTGGACTTTCACTTTGGGCGTGTGCTAATGCAATGAGCGTTTGCGTACTCAATGACCAAACGATGGAAAACTGCAAATGCAGACAGCTTCAGCGTACACCACATTTTTTTTTGTAGGGCAGGTAAGGATTGTTTTGCTGGGGTGCTGTGGAAGTTTCCAGGACACGTGCAAAAGCAGGGTATCACAGACCCAACACACACATTTTCCTGCAACCCAGAAACGAGGAGGAAGGCAGCTGGCACTCATCCATTGCACCTGCACATGCCAGAATGGGCACCTTGCTGTGCATGCTACAAATGGACCTGATCACCAACACACATACACCAACTTACACACACGTGCCTTCTCCCAAGTTACACAAGATCCTCCTCTTTAATTTCTTGACCAGCCGTTTTTTGTTCCCTTGACAAGTGCTTGATCCATATCACTTGCTGCTCATCATCAGGCACGCAGTTTCTAGATCGGGTCATATAGATCTTGCCGCATTTTCATGAAGCCTTTTCTGACTGGCTTGACACCTGATACATTTAGCCCAGCTCAAAATTTGTCCAGCCATTACCTGGCTGCCCTGTCCAGGGAATAGAAAAGCCACAAGGGGTTTTGAGGGATCAGGTCCGCTAGGCGCAGTGGACTCCTCCTTGCCTGCCTTATCCCTGCAGACATGCAGCGTGGCAGTGAGTACCCTTAACACTGCTGCTTCAATTAATTCCTTAGGTATTCCTTCCAAATTCACACGAGCCTTGTGTATTGGCTCAACCTACTTACTGATAACCAGCGTTAAGGAAGCTTTGCATGGACCGTCAATGTTCAGGGACACTCGTTGCTGTGCTACAACTGTTTGATCCAGCAACAAGATGACTCCTACTGTCATCAAAACATCAAAAACACGTACTTCAAAGCCGCAGCTCGAAATAAGGCAGCCAGTGCGCTTGCTGCTTCAGGCCCGTTGGTCTCGAGCTCCTTCAAAAACTTTGTGCGCTGCTCAGCCTTGGCTGCACGTCGCTCGGCAAGCTGCTTCTGCTCACGCTGCAATAAAAGGTGGCATACAACCTGATTGATAACATCTGAGACGACACGTTGCATATAAGTTTGGTGACTTTCCAATGATCAGATGACCATAACAATCGTGAGAGGCCATCTACCTGTCTCCTCATCTCTTCAGGGTAGCTCGGCTTGAAGTCAAGGGGCCACGCTTTGATCGCCTCAAGCCCGTAATCATAGAGGGCCCACCAGTCTCCAATGTCAGGGTGAGGCACGCTAGCCTGCCCGTTATTCATTTCAGGGTGACACAATTTTAGGGTTGGCCAGAACCATACATTTATAGGTATATACGGTGTATATACAATTTTTTGGCAGGGGAATCACCATACATACAGTCATATACGGTGTGTATATACAGTTATGGCCAACCCCTACACAATTCATATAGCAAACAGAGGGCATTATTTTGACCAGCTGATGAATGTGTCTCTCGTCCCTCAGCATTAGAGCTACAGGTGTCAGCATCAATGTTACGGGTGAGATACAACACAGGCAGGTGTGAATGATTTTAGAGCACTTTGTTACTTTTGCTACCTAAATTGTACGCATGCAAGAATCAACACCCAGTTTGTGAAAAGTGGCATGCACAGATCGTGATTTGTGATTCCAGTTTAACACGCAATTTGCAAGGGATCATCATCACGAATTGCCGTGATCTCATTTCAGTACACAGGAGGCCTGTGCTTGAAACATTGCCCGCAACAAAGTAAGGCAAACCTTGGGGACGGCCTTGTAGCGCGCCTCAATCAGCTTGAGCGCTTCTCCTATCTCCTCGTCGCAGGCCATATCTGATGGCACTGGGCATCTGCCTGGTGCTAGGTATGGCTCAAACTCTTTTGCTTTGATGCTTGGGTCGGCACCGCGGGACTGTGAAGGAATAAAATGCAGGAGTTTCCAGCTTTTTTGTGTGCTTTACAAACATCAGCTTGTAACAGGCACGCAATTGAACATTTTGCGCTTATGAACACTGACCAATCTGAAATGTAACAAGTAACAATGGCTTCTACTCACAACAACAACCCCTGCCATCATGCTCCTGCTTTTGGTGAGATGAATGTTACAGCCTTTAAATGTGCTAGCAGTAGGGCTGGTGAACTCACCAGCAAGTACTCGTACATCTCCATGTACCCATCCAAGTGTGCCTGGACAAAAGGGGAGGAACAGCGTAACTAGTTAGACTCAGCTTATTACGAGTATGCGCTAGATGGTTTTATGCACGATCATCGACTGAGGCCCTACAGTAGTACACATCCTCACGCACCAGGTGGCCAGCACGATGAAGGGCGGTGAGGCCCCTCTGGTCCCCCTGGTTTACTTCTGCACCATTGTTCAGCAGATGGTGCACCTGGAACAGGATAGATAATGCAAGGGGAATTTTGTTTTCCAAATAGTGTGAACGCCTAACAGGTCACTGCAAAACATGCGGTCTCAGACGTGGCACTTGTTTTAGAAACATAATGACCAAACACGCACCATGTCCAGATGCCGGTATGTGGTAGCAAAGTGGAGGGGTGCGCCAGCACCGTTGTCTTGGGTCACAAAGAAAGGGTCTGCGGCCATGATTTTGGCCAGCTGCACGAGCAATTTTCAACATGTACGGCTGGATGATCTGCAGTTAAGGTGCAACCACAGATCTAGGGCAACTACTCTCGGCCTCTTTTGCCCACCATCTCTGGATCTGCATTACGGACTGCAGTGTAGAATGTGAAGGGTTTGTGGCGTGGGATGGGGGGATACCGCGCCGTGGCCTGCATGTCACGCGGCATGCTAGCTTAAAAGAAAGAAGGGTATATGAATTCTCAATTGAAAGTAGAAGCTGCAGTGCCTGTTTTTTTGTGATTGCAGGCCGAACAGTCCAAGAATATCCAAGTACAAAATATAAGATTTGAGGCTTTAGACTGGAACTAACTTGTCGCAAAGGAATAAGGCAAAGGACGTTCGTCGAGAGCCACGACAGATCAAGTCCCTGCGGTGACCAAAACTTTTAAAAACCCAGAAATGAGCGGTTTAGGCAGTAGTATTTACTGCGACCTCCCCACGGACATCAGAGAGGTCCTGATAGTGAGTGCCGGTCGCTCTCGGTTTTTTTGCCGACTGTCGGAGGCAATGTCCGGCCAATTGGCTGCTCTCACGGCCGCCACAGACGCAGACCCGAATCGATTTATGAGCATGGGCAGCCGTGTTGGGCAACGCTCACAATCAATCACAAGCACCAACAAAACACACACACACAGGCATACACACACACACACACACACACATACACACGAGCACACGCAAACGCACATGCACACACACGCACACACACACACGAGCACACGCAAACGCACATGCACATACACGCACACGCACACTAACGTGCACGCACATGCACAATATATACACAAAAACACACACACACATACACACACACACGGACATACACGGACACACACAGACACACACGGACACACACGGACACACACGCACATGCACACACATGCACATACAAGCACACGCACATGCACACGCATATACACACATACACGTACGCACGCACACACGCATGAACACGCACACTCACAAATGCACACGCACACTAACGCGCACGCACACGCGCATGTACACGCGCATGCGCATACACACGTACGCACACATATACATGCTCACAGACACGCACACGCGCGCATACACACACACACACAGGCAGACCCTTCTGATGGAGTGTTTTCAACCCGCCTGGCCTGCACGATCGGGCCTCAGTCGCAGGATGTTGACGTGCTGGAGCAAATGCTCCATGCGGGCATGAAGGTGGGGGGGAGCTGCTCCAGACTTTGCTGCTCCAGACATTGTCAGTTGCATCTTCTTATGTTAGCATACGCACGTACTGTACGACGTAGACATTCTAGCTCAAAATTGCTTGCAGTACAACAGCACATGTGAGCATACGCACAGTCACGCTTGCTTCTACATGACTAGCACCGACCCTCACTGCGCACATCGGCACGTGGTCACGCCTGAACGTTTGCTTTTGATTACGCCCCCTGCAGATTGCAAGGTTTGATTTCACTTATGGGGACATGGTAAGTGGGGCAGAAAGGGAAGCTGAAAGGGACTAGGTAATGAGTGCTAACCAACAACAGAGCGCACGAATAGTCAATTATCCAGCCTGCATTTTTCCAATGTTCATTGAACCCATATTAAATAGACACTCATATTGGTATCATACACGTCATGGCCTCACACACATGCCTGCACGCACCTACAAACACACATGCTTACACGCACATACACACACATGCACAAGCACACACGCATACACAAACACATTGAAACATAACATGCTCTCACACATAGAGAGAAACACCATCCCATACATGGGCAGAAACACACGCACACACACACACACACGCACACACACAAATACACACATGCATACACACACATGCGCACACACATTTTAGGACTTCCACACCAAGTCTCTTCAAAACTTGAAGAAGGCGATGCTGAACTCCAATAAGCTGTGTGCGACGATGCTCCAGCTGCACGGCCCAGAGCTCAAGGTCCTGAACAGGTGAGGGCACTACTCCTGCTAATAAGTTCAGCGGTCTTGAACAGGTGAAAGCATACTCCTATTTACGAGTATAGCGGTCCTGAACAGGTGAAGGCACAACTCCATAGTACAGCTGAAAACCCTGGACGTCCTGACCAAGAAAACGGACATCTGCCCAGTGATGCTTTTGCTGCTGCATTGCTCAATGTCGCGGCCGGCTGTTCAGCTATTCATTTTCATGATGAGGTGGTGGCGATGTGAAGGCTGCGCAAACTCTAGTAGCAAACAGGACGCTTGTGTGTGTGTGTGTGTCTGTGTGTGTCATGCCCGATAGCCAAGTAGGTGGTACAGGGCCAACAAGGGTGCCCTGCAAAGAATACATGCGCAAGCACAAGTGCTAATAATGGGTCTCTCTTGTTGTCATAGTCCCTGATTCCCCAACAAACCTTGGCCCACCAAACCTGCAATGCATTCACACGTGTACGCACCAAGTACGAAACACCGCTGTATCACTCTAATATTTCGTAGGGCACAGACATCGCGAACCCATTGATTCTTCATTCACCAACTATGTATACTGCAAAGTACCCCAAACACATTAGCATCCTAATAGTCACAACGCCTTACAATTGACTGCCTCACACAGAGGCCCTCCAGCTTATTCATGACCTGCCACACTTGCACCTCAAATCAAAACATACGCTCCCTAGGCCTAACACGTTGCATGCAATCTTGCCACTGCACACACACACACGCTCTCACACACAGACACTCTCTATCTATCTATCTATCTCTCTCTCTCTCTCTTTCTCTCTCTCTCACTCTCTCTCTCTCTCTCTCTCTCTCTCTCACACACACACACACACACACACACATGCACATACACACAGGCCTTCCGGCCCCATCAACCTCACCCACGGCCAAACCGTGGTGCTCACTAATGACCAGACCAAGCAGGCCAGCTCTCAGCTGCTGCCGCTTAACTGGAAGTCCAGCTTCATGGGCAATGGCCTGCAGCCAGGCAGCCTCATCTTTGTGGGGCAGTACCTGTTCACTGGGGCAGACACCACGTCAGCTTACCTCACCGTCAGCCAGGTGGGTGAGGCTGCTTAATGGAGATGACGGCCTGTTACTTGTTTCGTATGGGGCAAGTAATGCCCCCTAGCACAGGCACCACGCGAGCTTGCTGCACTGTCAGCCAGGCGGGTGAGGCTGCTAAATGGAGATGACGGCCTGTCACTTGTTTTGTATGGGGCAAGTAGTGCCCCCTAGCACAGGCACCACGCGAGCTTGCTGCACTGTCAGCCAGGTGGGTGAGGCTGATAGAGGGCAGGCAGGAACCTACTGGATGTGGTTTGTAAGGAGGACTTGTGAGGCAGGTGATATCTACCAGCGTGGGCAGCAAGCGCGTCAGCCTGCCTCGTTATAACTAGGTGGCAGAGTTTGATTGAAGAGAGGGGGCTAAAGTGAAGGATGCCGCAGAATTGACGGTAAGGCATACACACACACGTACACACACGTACACACGCACGTACACACACACGTACACACACACGTACTCACACGCTCCAACAGGTTGAAGACAACTGCGTCAGCTGCACCGTCAACAACTCCTGTTCTCTAGAAGGGGTGTCTCTCATTGTCAAGCTCGCCGCCGGAGCACGCAACCCAATTCCTTCAATCACCGAGCAGGTGCGTTTAAAACAGAGATAGAAGCACTGTGTGGGCAGTGAAACCACATTGTGTAAGAGAAAGGCACACGCACAAACACCGCACACGCACGCACACACTTAAAACACACGTACACACACACGCACACACCACACACACACACACACACACACACACGCACGCACACACTCTTCGAGGTCACAGGTACAATTTTGCCTAGAACCGTGCTTAGCTTTGCTGTCCGACAGCAATGTCTTTTTTTATCTTAATCAACACTGCGCTCCTGTGCACTGTCTTGTGAGCCTGACACCTGTGCGCCTGGCACTGTGCTTGCTTAAAAGAACAGTTTACGTCAGGATTGCAACTCCTGCACCCTAATAACAAACACCAGTGTGCATTGAAGAAACCCTTCAACTGGTCAAAAACCCCACTGCAAGAATTATTAAGGTGACATTTGTACGTAGGAGGGTCAGTTCAGTATGACAGTTTCGTGTACGCGCACACCCAGTGCAAGAAGTTCCGTACAGCAAGCACTCAAGCAACACTTCAAAAGTGTGCTGTACCTCATTAATTGATTGAAGACTTGCCCTATGCCTATGAGCGTATGTAATATGTAACATAGGAATCCCGCTTATGCATGCACTGCTCCAATTTTGGTGTATGTATCAAATTATTACTTTTGTGCCTCACGAGTTGATGTTCTGCTTTACCTGTATGTATAAGCTGTGTTCCTTGCTCCTTTGGACGTGCGCAGGATGCAAAACTGCTTGCAGCTTGGGTCGCGCGCAGCACCCAATGTAGTGCCGCATCAAAATGAAGGCTGTTTCAACTTCACTGCAATCTGTCTGTTCCTGCCTTTGAACGTGTGCAGGATGCAAAGCTGCTTGCAGCCTCGGTCGTGCGCATCACCCAATGTAGTGCCGCCTCAAAATGAAGGCTGTTTCAACTTCACTGCAATCTGTCTGTTCCTGCCTTTGAACGTGTGCAGGATGCAAAGCTGCTTGCAGCCTCGGTCGCGCGCATCACCCAATGTAGTGCCATTTCAAAATGAAGGCTGTTTCAACTTCACACTGCAATCTGTCTGTTCCTGCCTTTGAGCGTGCGCAGGATGCGAAGCTGCTTGCAGCTTGGGTCGCCCAGCACCCTTCAGGTGCTGCGGACTACATCGCGCTGCCGCGCACACGCTCTGCTGCTGACGTGGCCAACTGCAAGTCTCTCCTGCATAGGTGGGTGGGTGTCGTCAGATTGGGATGGGAGTGGCGTGGGTTGTATGGGTGTCTTGTCATGAAGGGGTGCCACGGGGTGGGTATTAGAAGGGTGTTGTGTGTTGGGTGCCATTGAGTGTGTTGATGATGATGTTGATGATGATGATGATGATGTGTGTGTGGGGGGAAGGGGTAGGTAGGAGTGTGATGGGTGTATGGGTAATAGGTATGTTGTGGTGATTTGCATATTGCAGGTGTTTTGTGTGATGGGTGGGTGTGTAGGTAGGCCGATGTGTGATGGGTAATTTGCATAATGGAGGTTTGTTGTATGATGTGTGTGTGTGTGTGTGTGTCTGTGTGTGTGTATTGTGGGTAGGTAGGTGTGTGATAGGTGGGTGTGTGGGTAGGTATGTGATGGGCGATTTGCTTACTGAAAGTGGGTAGATTTTAAAAGTTTGTTTTCAGAGACAGGTACACGTGTTTGGAGCTTGATGGCAAATAACCAGAAAACAAATCAAGCTGGAGACTCTACAGATTTGATTTGAGGTTTGTCAATGAGCTTGTTCACCTTCCTATTCATTCAAACTTTATGAAACTCAAACCGTATGACTGCGGTGAGTAGGGGTGGGGCTGAAAGCAGGGTTGTTCAGTTCGACTTTTTGGGAGCAAGGGTTCGATAAAGTTCGTGAAAGTTCTAGAACCCTCGAACTGTTCGATGTGCAATTTCGAAAATGGAGGATTTTGCTTGTTTCCATGGTCATACTCGTCTAAAACATGCTTGTATTGTCTTACATGTATATAATATATTATAATCAAAAAATCAGAACGTTTGACAGCCATCTAAGACTCTTTCCTGCATTTTGGGCTATTTTGGACCTAAAAATTTGAAAAATGGGCATAAAGTTCGACGAACTTTTAATAGCTAACTAACGGCATTTTTAGAATTCGATAAATTGCGTGAAAGTTTGCGAACCCGAACTTTTGACCGTACCCCGAACTGAACAACCCTGGTTGAAAGGGGAGGGGCGTAGGGGGTGGTATTTGTTTGACATGACTTGAGTGTGTGTGCGTAATTTGTGTGGGAAGCTTGCTGGGCCAGCTTGTGTCATGCCGGCTCTCTTTGCCGGCAGGGGTATCCTTTTTTCGATTTTCATCAAGGTTCCCACGTTGATCGTTCCTCCAATACAGCAACGTACACACGTCCCCTTGTAAATCTATCAAATCAAATCCAATACAGCAACACACCGCACGTCCTTGCTGCCTGCGCACTCACAGGCTCGGAATGGCAAGCAGCAAAATCGTGGCCAAGCTAGAGGACATGGAGGGTCTAGTGAACCATCAGGAGATCTTGGAAGTGGCTGACGCGGTGGTGTTCAGCAGAGGTTCACTGGGGACGTGCATGGCGCACGAAAAGGTGTGGGTTGGTTTTTAGAATGATGAGTTGAAGGGTTTATCAGGTTGGGGGTGGCCTCATTTCTGAGCTGGCAAAGCCTGTGGTGTTCAGCACAGGCTGGCTGTGCACGTGCATGCACTGCACATGAAAGGTGTGGCTGGCCCTGGCGCGGCAGAAAAAATGAAAAAATGGGTAGAATGGGTTCCAGAGTTTGAGAGGCCGATTCCTGATTTAGTCTGACGCCACACCTGACGCCACACCTGACGCCACACCTTTGATGTTGATGCCACACCTGACGCCACACCTGTGATGTTTGATGCCACACCTGATGCCACACCTGACGCCACACCTGTGATGTTTGATGCCACACCTGACGCCACACCTGAGCTGGTCTGACGCCGACCACGTGGTGTCTGGCAGGGGTTCACTGGGAACGCGCGTATAGGCACATAAAATAAAAGTGGATTGGAGGTGCTCAGATTGATGCACTTGTTGCCGTGAATGATTTCTTGCACACTGACCGTGCAGTCCAGAAACTATCTTCCTCACCCCCTGTTGCTTCCTCCTGACATGCCTGCATGCACACAGGTCTTCTTAGCCCAAAAGATGCTCCTGCGCGCTGCCAATGCCGTGGGCAAGCCTTGCTACGTAACACGTGTGGTGGACACACTCACTGGTATGTGTGTGCGTGTCTGTTTGTATCTGTCTGTGTGTCTGTGCGTGTGTGTTTGTGTGTGTGTGCGTGCGTGTGTGTGCGTGTGTGTGTTTGTGTGTGTATGTGTGCGTGTGTGTGTGTGTGTGTGTGTAGAAGCATAGCGTGGCTTACGGTCGTCCCCGCGCCCAAGTTCCCCCAAACAGTACCAAGAAGGTTTTCAACTTAGAGACCCCTCTTTCTGGTCCGAACGTAATCTGCTTCAACATCTAAACCATTGCGCGCTACCCGATTTAAATGTAACATGTTAAAATTTCAACCATCGAGCGTTTCCGGAAATCTGGCATTCTGGGGTGCTGTTTGGGGCCTTGTGCCTATTTTGCACCCACTTTGGCAGGGACATTCCTGAACTTGCACCGATCAACCTCTACATCAGAGCCACATAACAAATGTCGTGTAACAATGCTGCAATGAGGAATTTGGGGCGTGGGTACTAAATATGTCATCAGAATGAAAATTGAAGCTAGGTTGCCAAAACATTACTTTTACGTGCACGTAGGTATACGTACAAACGTACAAAACCAAAGAGTATGTGCACAAATATACACACACAACGACTTGTACACCGACGAACATACACAAACGCACACACGATGCACGCATGCAGATGCTCCTCGCCCCACTCGTGCCGAAGCCACTGACATGGCCAACCTAGTGCTGGATGGTGCTGATGGTGTGCTGTTGGGATCAGAGACATTCAGGGGTGAGTACCAGTTGCATGTGTGTTGTAAGCGTGTGTGTGTTTGTGTGTGTCTTTGTCACTGTACTCTCACACCTTGGAAACATTTTGCCGTATCTATTACGCTCTCATCAACGCGTGCTTTCTGTTGCAGGCAAGTATGCACACACATGTCTAATCATTCACTGCAGGCAAGTATGCACACACATGTCTAATTATTCACTGCAGGCAAGTATTCACACACGTCTAATCATTCGCTGCAGGCAAGTATGCACACACATGTCTAATCATTCACTGCAGGCAAGTACCCTGTGGAGTCTGTGCAGACTGTGGCTGCCATCTGTCGTGCAGCTGAGGCTGTCTTTGATAACCAAGGTGCGTGCGTGCGTGGTGGTGTTGATTCAGTCATTCATTGCCGTGGCGTGCTTGTCAAGGTTTGATTCCATTCGTTATTGCTCCTTATTATAGGACTTGATATGCAATACACACACGTCCTGAACACATGCTAGAGTATCTGTGCGTACCCAGTCCCCTTTGCAAGGCTTTGAGTGGCCACTTGTTCTTGTAGGACAGGGTGCTGACGCTGAAAATGGAACATGCTACCATTGTTTTTTGCAGCCTTCTACCGCTCCCTCATGGACTCCCAAGGCTACTTCACACTGGCACCAGAGATGGAGAGGGTGCGTGTGTGAAAAAAAAGTGTGTGTGTGTGTGTACGTGTGCGTGTTTGCGCGTGTATGTGTGCGGTGAAACCTTGCCATGAAATCTGAGCAGCCACAGCAAAGCAGGAAGGTACAAGGTACGCTATTATTGCATACCAGGTAGCATGGATAATGAATATGAGCGTACCGTGCATGATTGGTGCTACAGAAACAAAGCTGCTGTGCCTTTTGTACTTTCTACCTATGAACTCCTTTGAAACCTTGAATTGATGCTACACCAACACCACATCAAAGGTGCTCAAGTCGTGCACGCCTGCATTACCGCGCACACTCCATACTTTGCACTTATAAAACAGTTCACAATTTCACACCAACAAATTCACAATCCTCAAAGCGCACACATTGACGTAGAAACTCGATACAAGCACACACAAATACATACATACCAACACAAGAAAATGCATGCACATGCCCTCTCAGATGGAGGCCCTAGCATCAGCAGCGGTGCGAGCGGCACACAAAGTGGATGCAAAGCTCATCATCGCATTCACGGTCACTGGGAGGACAGCACGCCTGCTCGCCAAGTAAGCAGCCAGGATGGTAACAGAGGCCTCTGCTTGCTGCCTTACATGGCCTGCAGAATTGGTCTATGTGGAGGGACGCAGTTTCAGAGACGTCCAATACTTTGCTCAACCACACACACGTCCAATACATTGCTCAATCACGCAGTTTCAGAGACGTCCAATACTTTGCTCAACTACACACACACACACACACGTCCAATACATAGCTCAACCACGCAGTTTCAGAGACGTCCAATACTTTGCTCGACCAACATCCCACCTTTCCTGCACTGCATCTCACGCTTCCATTTATAACACTCTCTTGACGCACGCGATGCCACTAGCCCAACATCAACGATTCTTCTACCTTAGCCATGTACAACGGCTCGTAGGCTTGTGCAATCCCTGACCATCTACACCACCTTCAATTACAAGCCTTGGCCTCCTCAGGCACGCACCCAACCACCATATTCACTCCATCACCCACCCAAACAACCTTTCCACCACCCACCCAACCACTTTTGCCACCACTCATGTAACCACCGTCCTTCCTCCACCACCCATTTGTTGCGACCACCCACCTGTTGCCACACCCACCTAATCATCCTCAGGTACAAGCCCAGGCAGCCCATCCTCACAGCAGTGTGCACTGACCCCAAGACCGCACTCTACTCTAACCAGCCACGCAAGTCCCTGGACCGCAGCTCTTCCAGCAAGAACGTGCAGGCGTTGGACCAGGTGGGTGGGTGAGGGGAGGGAGCTGGTGGATGAGGG
>Ga0307947_1000076_pt1:2500-52928 | contig 52928 bp, 54 predicted proteins | sample OrgLakmetagen232_FD_201840 | JGI IMG/M metagenome (GOLD analysis project Ga0307947, IMG submission 201840) | Saline water microbial communities from Organic Lake, Antarctica - #232 | ecosystem: Environmental > Aquatic > Non-marine Saline and Alkaline > Saline | place: Antarctica...
GGGTCCGCGCGGATGGATGCGCACCAGAGCATTGGCTGCGGCTTAGCTGCTGTTTCAACATCATTTTTGTGAACGATTTAAACAATCAAAAAACATGATAGCGCGGCCCGGATCTTTTTTTCTTGACTTTCCGTCGAGCAGTTCAAAACTAATCGATTTTTTTAAACAAGCTGCACGCGCAGGATGATGTTCCCAACCATCGAACTCGGTTCTTCAACAATGATTTGCAACTGTTAAAACACGTCCGATCAATGCATATCTCCCATCCATATTTCTAAAATCAACAGGTTTGCGGACATGATGCCCATTCCTATGAACAAAGACATCACAGCCGCTTGCCGACCTGCGTGTTCGATGGCCAGCGGAAGCAGTTCGTGCAGTGCCTGCGTGTGCGTGTGCGTAGTGAGAGGGACGATAAGGCTGATCTTTCTTAAAAGCAATGCTTTAATGGTATGTGTGCCAAATAAATCCTTGTACCATACATACAAGTATATCACTGCCCCTAACTATTGTTATTCGGTGGGGTCGGTGACAGATTACTTGTGAAGCAGTGGTAAATTATATATTTATTTTCAGGGGGAGGGGTTCAGATTTCTAGAGGGACAGTAGTGAAATTTATTTGGTAGCTGACAAGCCGTGATATGGGAAGCGACAAAATGTGTGTGCGCTGAGCATTTGTTTTGCAGCAGGGAGAGGGAGGATGTGTGGGTGGGGCAGGGCAAGCAAGCAAGATATAATGTGTATGCTGCTAAGCATTTTTAGGCAGGGTAAGGGGTGGGTGGGTGGGGCAGGGTGAGCAAGTTAAGGTGACCTAAAAAATGTGTGTGCAGGGCAAGCAAGCAATTCTAAGGGCGAGCGAGCAGAAAGTTACAAGCTATTGTCTAAAGTTGAAGCAAAATGATAAAACAAGAGAACCACGGAGGAAATTTATCCCTTCAATTTGCTTTCATTATTATTATGCGTACTTTGTCGAGAAAGCATGCCGATTTCTGCGCTAGAGTTTTACATGTTGAGGATGTATGCTGCGTGTTTGTTATAATTGATTGCTGGCGAGCTGAGGCAGGCAAGCTCAATCTGGCTGGAGAGGAGCGGATGCGTCTTGGACAAATAAATGTGAAGCAAAAGAACTCCGGAGCAATCTCAGCCAAGTGCAAAATGAATCGTTATTTCAACCCGCAAGTTTAAGGTGAGGCGCTTTTGGTTTGAGTGGTGGAATCATAATGTAGCAATCGTCAGAGACGCGCCCATGCAATAAATTATGCCATCGGGGCACTTCTCAGCGCGTCCTCCACGCGTGAACAGTGAATTGCGGCCCGCACGCTGCATGTTGGGTTCCCGCGCCATGGCAGGCGTACTCCTGAGGTATTAAGAATTCTGACATGGGCCAGTTCGCTGCTGGAGCGGATCTGAGATGAGCTGAGGAGCCCCGGAATTAAGTTGTCCCGCCGGACCTGGCTTAACGGAATTGCTAAACATGATGCTGAATTTAGATCCATCATCATGCTAAATTCAGATCTAACATCAGATAGGGTGGAGCTGCACGAACCTAAAAATAAGGACTGTACCGTTGGGGTTTGCAGCTGGTGACACCCTGGCGGGCTTGCGACCAGCGGCTTGTTTATACTAATTTTAAGCAGTGAAGTACAATAATGGGCCGAGGTGCCCAAAGGGCAGCCCCTTCCAGCACAGCGTGTAGAGGATGGGGGGAGGGGTTGTGGGATACAGGCGTGGATGCTGTGCAACCACAGGCTGCAGTGTAGGCATCTGTGCGGCAAGCTAAGGCTGCTGATAGGCTGACAGAGGAGCAGGTGTTGCAGACAGTGCCCAAGACCAGGTCTAGCACCCGAACAGCTCGCGCCCAATCAAGCACAAGCAAGGCGTGCAGCAGCAGCAGCAGCAGCAGCAGCAGCAGTGACAGCAACAGCGAGAGTGACAGCGGCAGTGATTGAATAGAGGGTGGAGCAGCAGGAGGGAGAAGGGTGGCAGACGCACAGTGGGGCTTGATATAAAATAGAGGAATGTGAACACGCGAGTTGTCAGGACGCTATCAACTGAATCTTGCAGCCCTGAACTTGGTCATATTACGCTTTCATTCCCTCCTTGACTTTGTGGGAAGTGAAGGCCACACACAACCCCCCAGGCCTCCAAAAGCCCCTTTGAGGGGGGGTGAATGCTGATTGTTGCTGTAAAATAAACAATTTAGGGGGGGTGCTGTTTCCCTGTAAAATAAATTTGGGGGGGGGGGTGAGTACAGTGGACGTATAGTAATGAAACCCTAACAATTACAAGTGAATATTCCACATGCACTCCATCCTGCCTGCATTGTGCAGAAGTATTTTGTTGTTTGGACGTACGGTAATCAGATCCTAACGATCACAAGTGATTATCCCACATGAACTCCATCCTGCCTGCATTGTGCAGAAGTATTTTGTTGTGAAGCGGGAGCTTCGCAGCCAGACAACAAAATGCAGGCGCACAACACTCACCAGCCAAGCCATGATGCCTCCCACGGCAGCCAACAAGCAGTCAATGATGAAATGGTCCAGCCAAAACGCACGAAACACGACGCCCAGCACCTGCACAAAAGTGTAGTTTGATACAACAGCTTTATTCAGAATGATGATCGGGTTATTGATCAGATCAGCCTGCTTGCGACCCCAAATTCCCAGCCAAGGCAAGCAATCGAGGGATGACAAGTTTCTTGACAGTCATGCTTCTCGACATGACTAACAACCGCCACACGTCTTTCTATTGCGTACGCAAATCATTGCGCCTTGTCTGATGCTCGCAGCCCAAGCGGCCTGTCCATATGTGCCGCCTTGTTATCTGGTCATACTGCTCCGATGCCAATGTTGCAGTGCGTGTAAAAGGTATTATCAAGATGCATGATTTGGAGTTGCAAAGTTCTCCCACCCATACGTGCTTACGTCTTCAAGGGTCAGCTGCATCTTCTTGCTAGGGGGTGGCTAGACCTGGCAACCTTCCCAGCGAAGGTGGTCTTTGAGGAGAGTGGGACAGATGTTGCTTTTGTTTAGGACTACAGTTCGATTAATTCATCTGCGAAGGTCGTACACACAGTTCTGAACAGCCTGAAAATATTGACTTTCCGGTGACTGTTCTTACTGGCAGATACCAGCATCAACTTGCAGTAGTGCCGTTTTGATACGCACCAACACAGCAGCAGGCTCGGCCAAGCCAGATATGAATGCCAGCTGGAAGCCGCGCCACCGGCTGCCTGCGTATTTCATTGCATGGTGATAATGACTGTGTACCATGCAAAAATTTAGCGATCGCATGGGGAATTACTGAATCAAATAGGCAGACGGAAATTGGTGTAGTGTTTAAACGGCAGGGCAGAGGTTTTGCACAAGAAAAGGGAAGACAGGTAGTTGGACTGGTGACGAGAGAGCTGCTGCAGGAATGCAAGGTAGCTTTCGGGTAATTGAGTAATCGATGAAATAGCCGCTGTAGGAATGCAAGGCATCGGTATGATCAGCTCTCAACAAGTGGTAAGGAGAAGCACAAGTTTCCCCCTTCAACCTCTCTGTGCTGAGGAGCACTGCACAGTGTGCGTGCGTGTACAGGAGGGGCAAAGGAGCTGCTGCAAGTGCCACACACAGCAAGCAGCCTATAGCAATCTTCAGTATACTGTGCACGCGTGTCTCAGGAGGGGAGGAAAACTATTGTGAGTGCCCTACGCAGCAAGTAGCCTAGGCCAGCTACTACCTAGCCCTCTGTACCTGTGGCGAGTCACCCTGGGAATCGCCAGTGCCATGAGAAAATACATAGGCAGTGAAAATCGCTCCCCACGTTAAATACGGGAGATAGTGCCGAGTATCGTTCGGCTTTTCCACCACGAAAAGGAAAGGAGAATTCAACGGTATACATCAGACGATTTTATGCAAGTCAGTACAGCTGCGACATTTAAACAAGTTTCAGGAGCACAAGTGACACAGCTCAAGTGAACCAAAGTCCTTGCCAGCACCACTGCTGTGAGCAAACTTGGCAGGGGATTCTGAACTTGCAGTCAGGTTAATCACTTCCTGGCAGAATTTCATCTGTGTAGGTATGATGTGTAGGTACAGTTTTGGCCTAATTCAGCCTACTCCATAACTGCACGTGCCACCTCTTACCTGCGGCAATGTAGACAGGGAGTGCCAACGTTGATGTGCACAATTTATGCTACCACACACACACCCTGCACCAAAACAGCAAGCGCCACCTCCTCCTTAGCTGCGGCAATGTAGCCAAGGAGTGCCAAAGTTGATGTGCACAACCATTCAATTTATGCTATTTGTCGCACCCTGCACCAAAACAGCATGTGCCACCTCCTCCTTACCTGTGGCCATTTAGGCAGGGAGCGCCAAATTTGATGTGCACAGCCATTCAATTTATGCTATTTGTCACACCCTGCACCAAAACAGCAAGTGCCACCTCCTCCTTACCTGTGGCCATTTAGGCAGGGAGTGCCAAAGTTGATGTGCACAGCCATTCAATTTATGCTATTTGTCACACCCTGCACCAAAACAGCAAGTGCCACCTCCTCCTTACCTGTGGCCATTTAGGCAGGGAGTGCCAAAGTTAAATGTGCACAGCCATTTGATTTATGCCAACTGTCACACACACCCTGCACCATGACTGCGCGTGCCACCTCTCACCTGTGGCAAAGTAGACGGGGAGCGCCACAGCCACGCCTTCTGGGATGTTGTGAAGTGCTATGGCAATGGCCAAACTGTGTGTGCAGTGTGGCCATGAAGCATGGATCATATACTTGGAAGGTAACATCTAGGCGAGCTCTACTTGGAGTCATAACTCTGAGTTATGCACGTCTTTTGGCATGCGGCTTCTTATAACTGTGCTGGAAGTAATGAAGGGACACAAGGAATTAAGTGGAGGGGCCAGCGTCCCTAGACTTTCCTTGTATTTTACATTTACATACCATGCTTGATTGATGGTTGACAAGCGTAAAGCAACTCTCCCAAACTGCATCAAAGTAATTGGGCTTTTCCATTCAGCAAGCCTTGCATTATTCTTCCTAGCAAGGCTTGACTCTGTACGTTTTACGACAGGTCCTTGGTTTCTCACCTCAGCCCAATTTTACGACAGGTTCTTTGCTCCTCACCTCAGCCCAAGAACAAGGGTCCGAGGTGGGGAAGGAGGTAGGGGGGTGGAGGGTGTTTGCTTATTCAATGCATGTCATAGCTATAATCACAATGTCATAATGACGGTGCTGCTCTTGACGGATGCCAGAAACACAGCCACACCTAGCCCCAATCTTACTAACAAGTCTTGACTCTGTACGTTTCACGACAGGTTCTTTGCTCCTCACCTCAGCCCAAATTTGCTGCTCTTGACGGATGCCAGAAATACAGCCACACCTAGCCCCAATCTTCCTAACAAGGCTTGACTCTGTACGTTTCACGACAGGTTCTTGGTTCCTCACCTCAACCCAATTTTGCTGCTCTTGACGGATGCCAGAAACACAGCCACACCCTCTGGAAAGTTGTCTGCAAAGCAATGTAAGAAGAGGAGAGCTTAAAGCTCAGGTTTGAAGCACTGCCCTGCAAAGCAATGTAAGAAGGGGAGAGCTCAAAGCTCAGGTTTGAAGCACTGCCCTGCCCATTGTCTTGACACAAGCTTGGAATTTGATTAGATCAGTTTGACCGTTGCTTGGCCAGAACCCATCGTTTCTATCCAGAAAATTCTGACTGGGAACGTACGGTACTGCCATAAACGGTGGATGTATGATTACATGATACTCTTAACTTGTCGACGTACAACAATAAAAGACATCCTCCATCATGCAATTGTTAGCAAAAGGCAAGCTACGCACACCAAAATTATACAGCAAAATTGGCGAGCAGAAGAGCACATAACAAACAAGTGTCAGGACAACTTCAAACCTTGACGATTTCTAGAATGTGGCGAGGAGACCTCAAATAGATATAGTCAGATACGGTACATCTCATGGTTCTGGCCAATCCTACTCACATGGTGGAATTGCCCTTGGGAAGTTCCACGAGCCTTATTTCAATTTAAAAAGCAGCAAGTGTCCTTGTACACTCACACATGAAGGACCTTATGTGACAAACAGGACCTCGGCTGCTCAAGTTACACAAATGTACACATCCATACCGCACACCCACACCTCCACACCCACACCCACACTCACACAGCCACACCCACACCCACACAGCTACAGACACACAGACCACTCACGCAGTGCAATGCCCAAGGCAGTAATCAGGCCGCTGAGAAGGACTTTCCTACGGGCCAAAAGGGCATGCTGCCTTTCTTGTTTAGAAACCACGGCTCTGCAGAACAGGGGCCGCACAAGAGGAGAGGGAGCTTTTGTTGGGGTGAGTCAGTAGGGGACACGCATGTGTATTAGGTATTAGGAATTGCTGACCCTGTCTTTGTTCCTCATAAATAGCGTACATTGCTGGTACATTGCAGGCAATAATAAAACGTCAGTGTCGGCCCTCGCACCCTGCTGCAGGAGATACATGAAGAGACCTTACAGCATGCAGCATTCCACAAACCTGCTGTCTGATGCGTTTGAAGCAGGCTCCGGAAATTGCGATGCGGATGTTTTGTTGCGAGAGGACCTTCTGGGGGTCGCTGCCCCATTGCTGCCTTCTAATAGATCGTCTTTCTTGCTGCAGGGTCCCACTGGCTCACTCTCTCCTAGGCCGTCATCTAAAAGGAGGCGAGATGCGTCAGGCTCTGGGAGCACTGCCACGATCACCGCAAAGAAGGCCACCCCTGAGTGTGAGTATGAATCGAGCGTGTGCGTGTGCAGGGGGGACATGTGAACGGAAGAAGCGTTTGAAGCAACTTTTTCGGTTATACGTCGTTTGCAGCATAAGACGCACTAGACGGGCTGTTTCTTACTGAGATAAACTAAGCTTGGACTAGGAGCAAGGTGTGAATAAGACGCACTAGACGGGCTGTTTCTTACTGAGATAAACTAAGCTTGGACTAAGAGCAAGGTGTGAATAAGACGCACTAGACGGGCTGTTTCTTACTTAGATAAACTAAGCTTGGACTAAGAGCAAGGTGTGAATAAGACGCACTAGACGGGCTGCTTCTTACTGAGATAAACTAAGCTTGGACTAAAAGCAAGGTGTGAATAAGACGCACTAGACGGGCTGTTTCTTACTGAAATAAACTAAGCTTGGACTAAGAGCAAGGTGTGAGGGTCACGGTGTTACAAAGTCCGAGGACAACAGAGAAACAAGAGCGGCATTGATTTGTTTTCCATACATTTCTTTGATCTTTCTTACACATTTATATGTCTGTAACCATTCTTCTCTCCTGTTACAACCACGGCAATGAGCGTCTGTCTCTTGTAGTGTTCTTGACTAATTTGGCGGGGGCTTTCACTGGTGTGAGCATTACTTTTTGGGAACTTTTCCTAAATGCATGGTCAGTGATGGTCTTGGCACACCCCACAGACGGTCAACCACGTGCTGGTCCTTAGTACAAAGGACTCACCCAAGAAGAAACAAAGGCTGGCCGTCCTTTTGCCCACTGCCTCAACAGACTCGGGCATGAGGTCAAAGAAGCTAATGGAGAGCATCAAGCCTGCAGCAAGGCCTTGCATAAGTCCTGAGGAAGCAAGCAGGCATGGGGATCAGGTCAAAAGAGTTAACATGCCAGACATAGAATATCACAGCCTTGAAAGAGGGTCTCAAACGTGGTGCTCAGGCATACCTAGCTTCCTAGAGTCCAGCTTCGGCTGGATGACCACCAACAATCCACCGAGCGCGGTGCCAGCTGCACGAGGGGAGTGTGCGTGTATTTGTTTGCATGCATGTCTGTGTGTATGTGTATGTATGTATATGTATGTGTATGTTGCGTGCGTGAGTGCGCATGTGTGTGTATGCGTGTGTGTGTGTATGTTTATGTGCATGTGTGTGAGAGTGCGAGTGTGTGTGTGTGTGTGTGTGTGTGTGTGTGTGTGTGAGTGTGTGTGTGTGTGTGTGTGTGTGTGTGTGTGTGATTGAGTGTGTGTGTGCGTGTGTGCGTGCGTGTGTGCGTGTGCATGTGCATAAGCGTATGCATGTGGATGTGCGGTGCGTGCGTGTGCTTTTGCGTATGCGATGCACGCGTTCGAGCGTCTTTCAGGCGTGGGAGGAGGGCTTTTACCTGCCCCCAAGCTGGTTAGGGCCAGGGCCTGCACCACTCTCGGGTCCATGAATCCTGACATCCCACCTATTTATGTAGAGAACTCAAAGATATGCAAGCATAGAGAAGTGAACACCTGACCAAATATTTTTAGAAAATCACTACCAAATTGTACGAATTTTCGTCAGAGCGAGACAAAACCCCGCACACATAGCACGTAGCATATTTCAGCCCACTCGTCCTCTGACCATGATTTATTATTTATACGCATCACTAAAACAGCCCGATGGAAGGACTTCCTGACGATGATGAGCACATGGATGATGAGTCTGTGGAGTTGCAGGCACGTTTTATGCTATGCATCTTGGGAATTTTGGAGCTACACTGAGCATGTGTGATATGCATCTGAGAGAGCAGTCCTGCTGCATTGAACATGCAGGACTCCGACAGCACTAGCAACAATAATGGGACGCCATCCAGGAAAAAAAACAAGCTCAGCACACCGGAGGATCGCGCTGCGCAGGCACGCGATCGGAGCTAGTGTGTGACAGCTGTGGAGCTGATTTTGTACTGCAAGGATTGCACGCACCTGCTGGCCAGCTGACTGCAGCGCCGTCATGGAATAGAGGGCAGACAGCACTCAATGAAATTGAGCGCACATATAGCTATGTTGCACCCATCTTGAAATGCAAGCTCACTCGTGCTTTGAACGAACACGTGCAGCAGGTGCTAACGCAGCTCGGAGGAGGCGGCGGCAGCGCTGCCAGCCAGCAGCAAGCCGTGCGGCCTCCCTCCTCAACAAAGACCGACAAAAAGCCCTTCCCCAAAACAGCAGCAGGAGGTCCAGGGCGCACACCCGTGCTTGGAAATAGAGGCCGCCCAGCAGCACCAGACGGATGTAAGGAAAACAAGCCACCCTCCTTGCACAAAACTTCTGGGGGCTTCCTCAAAAAATCATCTGGTCCACCGCCTCTTCTGCGCAAGCCCTTGGCCCACCTCTCAGGCAACAAGCTCACCCAGCCCTTCAAGGTGCATAGTGAAGTAGCTGATGATCAATTCGGCGTGGCTTGACGGTTGCAGACGGCCAATGGCATTTGCATAATTGCAATTGAGATTATGTGCAGCTACCACAGATTTCTAAAGGTTTTTGAGATGGCTGCTGCTATCTGTGTCACCTGCCTTTTGTTTTTTAGAACTGAGTACCCTGTTTCTAGAAACCAAACCACACATCACGTAGAATTAACTGAGAAGAACATTCAAAAGCACTTGCATAAGTAAAAGGAGGGATGCTGGGCGATCCATACACTCAGGGTTGCGTGTTCTTTTACATAAACGCGTGTCAAAGCTTCACTCTCGCTGTTGCGCGTCCCCTTTAGGTGCCCATGACCAACTTTCAGCCCTCAGAGCGTTCAAAGACAGCCACCCTAGGCCCACGCAAGAACTACGCGCAGATGATCAACAAGCTCTTTGCTAGCGTCACGAACGTGGTCAAAATTGATGCCAACGCAGACGTCGAGGAGGAAGAGGTAAGGCGAACAAGCGCATGTTTGCCCTCTTGCAGCCACTACTGTTCGATAAATACCATGCTACCAGTGCAGCTCTGATCTCATTGTGCGCTTGAGCCTTGGCACCATCCACCTCAACCGTCTATGTGCTACGTGTGCCGGAAAGCTTTTCAAGCTGAATGTGCTACGTGCGTCGGAACGCTTTTCAAGCTGAATGTGCTCATGCAGGTGGTTCCCTTACTCCTGTACAATCCAGCCACTGATCAGGACGAGGAAAGACGTGCAAACAACAAGGTGACATAACCCCTGTGTGTGTGTGTGTGTGTGTGTGTGTGTGTGTGTGTGTGTGTGTGTGTGTGGCTCCAGGATCGTGCAGATAACAAAGTCCTGCATTGTTACATCCCGGTCCAAGATAGGGAGAACGGTTGCGGCAGACCAATTCGCTGCATTTATATTCCGTTTCAGGCCTCAGCTGTTTACAGCTGCAACTACACCTGCGTCTTAGTTTGCTACTGAATTCCCAAGTACAGAATGTGAGTGAACTTCAGCACCCAATCAAGTTGATCTGGCTGCTGGCTGAGGCAGGACGAGTAGAGGTTAAGTGGATGGTTTATGTAGTTTAGCTGTGGCCTTCTTGTTCAGTACTGATGTGAAAACCGGGGCATGTTTGTGCACCTTTGTACAGTACTGACGTGAAAGCCGGAGCATGTTTGTGCACCTTTGGGGTGCAGGTGTCTGTGGAAAAGCACATGACAGCCAAGCTGTGGCCCCACCTACTTGACGGTGTGGCTTTTATGTCCGGTACTGACGTAATTACTGGAGCATGCTCTGTGTGTATTTTGGGCCTTCAGGCTGTGTATGTGGAGAAGCGCATGACAGCCAAGCTGCGGCCCCATCAACGTGACGGCGTGGCCTTCATGTTCTATTGCCTGGCAGGACTTAAGGATGGTGGCTACACCGGCTCTATACTGATGGATGGGATGGGTCTTGGTAAGTTTGAAAGAGTTTTTTTGTAGGTGCTACAAGTCTGTGGTGCTACAACAACCACTCCTCACATTTCAACAGTGATAACACATGCCCATATGCAGCCTAGCAGTCACACTTTATGACTGATGGCTTGATCTGTGACCTCTGTAACCTCTGTACCTCTTTAAGTATAAGAGAGACTATAATTGTGTGGTATAGGTGGAGATGGTGCTTATTATCAATTGCAAGGGCAGGTTGAGAAGGTGAGCATGTGCTGCATCTTTAAATTGATCACGACTCATAGGTAAGAGGGGTTTTTTACAGGACCGAAAACCTCGCCAAAAGCAACAAAGCCCTTAAAATGTTTTAATTAAGATGCAGTCCTATGGATTAGGGAAGTATCATCACACAGGCGTAAATGCACCTGTTTAGCAAAATTAAAATCGTGGGCAACATGACAACAAAACCGCTAACTTCCACATGAATCATCTGGGACTTTTTTCATTTGTTAAACTTACCAATAGGAAGGTTAATAAAAGATAAATGGGGACAATGTGGGTGGCAAGCTTGGCTTAAATCCTGACCGGTGAGGGTTTTTTACACAGATTAAAATGACGCTTTTTGTCTGAACAAGTTAAGCAACATGATCACCACAGAAAAATTAAATATGAACTTACAAATTTTCATTCCAAGATTGCATGGCGTTGCAAGTATCAAACCAGGGCCAACTTGTTCATCCATGCCGAAAAACAAACTTCACACAGGCTCGCCTTGGAAATCGAGTTGGCGTGCAAAAGATGAGCTTAAATCATTTATTTGCACTTATGAAGAACAGTTAGTGACTCACCTTCTTATGTGAGCAGCATGTCATAAATTAATTTAAACGACTCTGTGTTGCACAGGGAAAACCTTCCAGGCCATCTGCACTCTTTGGACATTGATCACAAATGGTGCGTACGAATTAGCCAGGCAGTTTAAAGATACAGGAGAGAAGATGGACAGGACGTAGTAATTAAGGTGCCTCACAAGTAACGGCCTTACTTTAACCAAGAGCCTCGTTAGTTTGGAGTGATTAGGGTTGACCATGTCAGATCAAATTACGGTCACTGCAAAGTATAAGACTCAGCACATCTACTGAAGACTGGCCATCCAGCTTATTGAACAAGACATAAAGAAACTCTCAACTGCCAACCAACTTAACTGCTCCGTCACACGATTTGTCGCTGCCAACGATTGGGCGTGACAATTAGAACCATACATTTGTAGGTATATACGGTGTATGTACGGTATTTTTGGCAGGGAAATCACCATACATACGGTCATATACAGTGTGTATATACGGTCCTGGCTAACCCTAGTAGTGATCATAAGTCTGAACTTGCAATTGGCTGGAGGGGAGCTTTGAATATATAAATTACTACTACTAACAGCCAATTAGATGTGTCTTTGCAGCATGACTCATGCTGCATGAGTATGTATTTGACAAACCACCTTGCAATCATTATGTGTAGCAGCCGCTCCTCGTGCCCCTACAATTAGGTCACGATGCCAACAAAGATGCAGACAGATCACACGCCTTTTTGCTGAGTATGTACATACAGGCGTACCTGGCTAAGCTACCCCTTGCGTTTGCCAATGCAAATGGTCATGCGTGTAAGGGGAAGAAGGAAGTTATTATGATATTAAGCACCGTAAACTCTTCCACAACATGAAACTCTTGGGGAAAACAATGAAGGTTGCACTCCCTTGTGCTTGCCCCTAAATATTGGTCACATACGTACAGAAATCAACGCCTTACTTCAATATCTATATAAAATGTATGTGTGATGTATGTACAAAAATTTGACGCTTTTGTCATAGCAAATCACTGTCACTGCAAAGTATAAGACTCAGCACAACAATCTATACTAACCAAATCACACGAATCGTCACTGCCAACAATTGGGCGTGACACTTTGCTTCAATATCTATTCTAAATGCATGTGTATTTCAATGAATGTGTACTTATTTTAAATGAATGTGTGCTCCAAACCAGGAGTGACCGGCAAAGCCACGTGCAGCCGCCCCCTCATTCTGTGCCCCTCCAGTCTGGTGATGAACTGGGGCAATGAGTTGAAGCGATGGCTGGGAGCGGAGCATGTGGATCCTGTGGCCATGGACGATACACGAGGAGCTGTGGTGCAGGTGGGGTTGAGGGGCTGTGGGGCTGTAATGGAGTGACGGAAGAAGTAGTTTAATACTACATAGGCAGCTTAAACCACTCCCCATACTAATTAAGGAAAGGAGCCATTTCCCCCACCACTGAAAAGAACAACAGAATAAGATGTGAGCAGCATCAGGATGATAAAACTTCTCACATTTTGTGCCGCCCAATTCATCTGTCCTTTTGCTTTCTTGGTGCAGGAGAGACGGTCACTAAAGGGTCTGAAATTCATTTTCGAATCCATGGTGGAGGAGTTGGGTGCCAAAGTGGCTCTTTTCCTTTTATTGATAAGGGATTTCACATTCTGCATGTTTTCTAAAGCAATTATCAAAAATATGCTGAGCTCCTCTTTGTGTACTTAGAAAGTCAAATGGAAAAAGAATGCTGGGCAGTAACTCAGATCAACAGGCCCACAGTAATGTAACGAAATGCCTTTCATATGCACAAAGGGTCGACTTGCTAATTTGCATGTTTGCTGACATGTAGTCTTATTTTTTGCTTAAGCAAAGAATGTATAGTAAATGCTTGCAGTGTACATATACACAATTTAGTTAGCTCTACCGTGCATACAAAGGGCTGTACAAGATCTCAGTATCCACCTTTTTCGCTACAGACTTGCAAGGAAGGTACAGGCAGCAACAGTGCGTGATAAATGAATGCAAATATAAATATAGGAGGGGCTGTCCAAGATCTGGGGCAGCGTCTACGGTTTTGCTGCCAGAGGGCCTCGCAAGGCACAAGTGCTGGTCATGTCCTACAACACGTTCAGGTGCATTTGTTGGTACAAAGGGCTGGCCTTGAGGCATGTTGGATGGAGCTAGTAGAACACGTTCAGGTACAATTGTTGGTACAAAGGGCTGGACTTGAAGCATGTTGGATGGAGCTAGTAGAGCACCAGTTTGAATGACACTCTTTTGCATTTAGCCTTATATGATCATAGTTGGATGATCCATCAAGGTCAATCCTCAAAGCTCCTAGGTCTCATGTTGAGCTTCTGGTCTTGAGAAAAGGCCAATGATTGCTGATAAGACAAAAAATTAATAAACTCTGCATATGTGTATGGCTGCAAGAGTGCTGCTTGCCACAATCCCACTGTGGTGTTTATCTTTTCTTATCATGTCGCACAAGGAAGCTGTGTGCGGCAAAAAGGTGGACCTGGTGATATGTGATGAGGCTGACACACTCAAGAGAGTTCATAATGGATGTATGGCAGTGCGTATCTATCATTTTGCACAAGGAAGCTGTGTGCGGCAAAAGGTGGACCTGGTGATATGTGATGAGGCTGACACACTCAAGAGAGTTCATAATGGATGTATGGCAGTGTGTATCTATCATGTTGCACAAGGAAGCTGTGTGCGGCAAAAAGGTGGACCTGGCGAAATGTGATGAGGCTGACACACTCAAGAGAGTTCATAATGGATGTATGGCAGTGTGTATCTATCATGTTGCACAAGGAAGCTGTCTGCGGCAAAAGGGTGGACCTGGTGATATGTGTTGAGGCTGACACACTCAAGTGCGACACTAGCCAGATCACGTTCCTAATGGATATATGGCAGTGCGATCTATCATGTTGTACAAGATGTTGTCTGCAGCAAAAGGCGGACCTTTTGATCTGCAATGAGGCTCACACATTCCAGATTGACACTAGCCAGATAACGGTCATAATACATGTATGGCAGTGCACATCTATCCTTGTTGTACAAGATGTTGTCTGCAGCAAAAGGCGGACCTTTTGATATGCAATGAGGCTCACACATTCCAGATTGACACTAGCCAGATAACGATCATAATACATGTATGGCAGTGCACATCTATCCTTGTTGTACAAGATGTTGTCTGCAGCAGAAGGCGGACCTTTTGATCTGCAATGAGGCTCACACATTCCAGATTGACACTAGCCAGATAACGGTCATAATGGATGTATGGCAGTGCACATCTATTCTTGTTACCAGGTTGCACAAGGAGGCTGTGTATGGCAAAAACGTAGACCTGGTGATCTGCGACGAGGCTCACACACTCAAGAACGACACTAGCCAGATCACGTTGGCGGTGGCTGCTTTACCAGCCGCCAGGAGGCTGCTGCTGTCCGGCACGCCTGTCCAGGTCAGTTCTGTACTGTGTCACAAGTGAGCCTGAACCTATGCGAAGGATTGTCAAACTGCTCCCCACTCTAACAAAGGAAAAGGAGCCACTTTGATACGTGCAAGTACAAATTGGAAGTTGAAAAAGTACAAATCACTTTAAGCTGTGAGAATGCTGCCAGGACACATGCTTGTGAGAAGTTGGTTTCAACTAACTTTGGTGCACGCCAAGCCCACGAAAGCTGTCTTCACCCTGTTCATCAATATGCAACGAAGCCCATTGCTCTAGAATTTATGCAAGTATTCTCACCCTCTTCACCTGCGCAGAACAACCTTTCAGAGCTGTACACTCTGTTCAATGTGGCTGTGCCTGGGCTGCTTGGACCCGCCTCTCAGTTTAGGCGCACATATGAAGGGTGGGTGCGGCATGCACAGACATAAATCCAGATCAGGTTCTCTATTTAGGATTCCATGGCGAGTCACAGTTGGAAGGTTGATTCAGATGAGATCCAGCATGCTACAACGCAAATGTTTCTCTATCTTTATTTAATTTGCATCTTGGAGAGCAGTGATATCAGGACACGGCGCAAGCATGTTCAGCAGGCCTTTTAGCACTCGAGTTTGTGGAATTCCTGCTTGAACAGTTCCCTGCCTGCTAGAGCTCAACACACAGTGGCTCTATTTTTTTAATTTTTTGTGTGTACGTTCCTGATGATTTGTACGTTCCTGATGATCAGCCAAAATGTATGTCCGTGTGGATTTCAATTGATAAACCTGCTTCTATCACCTATTCTAAGGTATCAGCATGTGTCTGCAACACGTGCTGCAATTCATGGGAATTTCGATGCTGAGGGTATTGTTAGGAATATTTTTAAGCTGAACCCTGTCTGAACCTTTTGCCTGCTGTTGGCAAGATAAATAAGTAATGCTCTTTGTATGAGTCATTCATTTGGGGAGAGATGCTCTAATATGAACTAACGAGGTACTTAGAATTTACATACGGGGTGGAGCACCCCTGCTGTCTAGATAATTTCCTCTTAAAAACACATTCTTTCCACTTGAAATGCCTCATTGGGCATCCCATTACCTGTAATTTGTTTTGCTCAAAGCCAGTGAACCTTACCTAACTATGCCAATCAAGATGCCCCCGTCTTCTTGTCTGCCACAGGCCAATACTGAGGAGCCAAGACTCTGATGCCACAGAACTTGAGATGAAGATTGGATCTGAGCGCGGGCAGCAGCTGCTGCAGCTGTGCAGCCCATACATGCTAAGAAGGTGCGCACGGTGGTTTGATAACAACATTATATAAGGCTGGCAGTGAATTGTTTACAAGGAAAACAATTGCAATGTCAGTGCGTGATTTATGAGGTTTGAGCGGTAGTGTTCAGCGTAGATACCTGATGCCTTAAACATGAGCGTAGATCCTGATGCTTTAAACATGAGCGTAGGTACATGATGCCTTAAACACAACGATGCAGCTCAGTGCGTGATTTATGAGGTTTGAGCGGTAGTGTTCAGGGTAGATACCTGATGCCTTAAACATGAGCGTAGATACCTGATACCTTAAACATGAGCGTAGATACCTGATGCTTTAAACACAACGATGCAGCTCAGTGCGTGATTTATGAGGTTTGAGCGGTAGTGTTCAGCGTAGATACCTGATGCCTTGAGCATTGGGATGAATGTCGGTTCTAGACACAAGCTGTAGCTGTGACAGCCATGCGTGATGAGAAGAAACAAGCGGCTGTGCCAAACAGATTTGTGAAATTGAGAGACGTGTGGACCTGTCTGTAAAGCAGCACAAGCATATCAGTGAACGCAGGACACATAGTACCACTATCTACACATAAGACACAACAGTACCACAAACTACACATAGTACCACAACCAGACACCTGGCGTCAAGGACACAGAAACAGCAAACGTTAAAAAGTGAATGACATACACATGCTGGTGTTCGTCGCTGTACACAGACATGTGCAATATCACAGCACATTGCCTGCCGCCCCCTAATAATCCAGGTTCTTACTGATGTTCTGTTCTACATGGTGGGGGAGACTCACGGCACTTTGGGCCAGTGTGTCTCCTTTTCCTTAATTGATGCAGGGAGTGTTTTGCTGCCTGCGTAGTGTTTCTTTTCTTTTCTTTTCTTTTCTGTATTACATGAACATTCTTGCACACAGGACGTGTGGCGTCATGGCACAGTACCTGCCGCCCAAGGTTGAGCAAGTGGTGTTTTGTAAGATGAGTGGTTTGCAGGTGGGTTAAAATTCGAATAGCAGGCTGAGAAAGTCCTGCAAGATGAGTGCCTTTCAGGTAGCTTTTCATTTTACGCTTTTGTATTTGCAAAATCAGAAACATGACAGGACAAATGTATCCAAACACAAACCCACTTTTGTTCAATGCTTTTTTGGTTTTAACAAGTGCTATGTAGAAGGCAGAGTTAAGGCAGCAAGATTGCCGAAGTTGCCTGGCGTGAATGTCCTGGAAAGAGTCTGTGTGTAGGCAGAGCTCCAACTCGCTCTGTCCAATGAACTACTCCCGCAGATTGTTAAACTCAATTAATACTGAAATAGTAAAAGAACCCTGAAATAATCCCTCTAGGGTTATAAGCCCTTACTTTATGAAATAATTAGATAACCTATATTTATGCTAACAGGTGAAGCGCTGCACAAATGCTTTCTGGGGTGGCCCCAATCAGAATTATTCCATAAGTGCTTAAAATCCATTGCAAGGTCACGCTCAATGTCCAAACACTTTGAGTAATGCCCAGGTGAAGCTGCACAAACACTTCCTGGATTCACCCCACGTCAAGCTGCTCTTGAATGGGGGCCGTGCTGCTGCCAGGGCAGATGCAGCCGCCGCAGCAGCAAGTGAGTGATGGAAACATTATTGCTTGCACTGACCAGGGCAGACGCAGCCGCAGCAGCAGCAAGTGAGTGATGGAAACATTACTGCTTGCACTTATTAGGGCAGATGCAGCTGCACAGGTAGCAGCAAGTGAGTGATAGAAACATTACTGCTTGCACTTATTAGGGCAAATGCAGCTGCAAAGATAGCAGCAAGTCAGTGAGGGAAACATTGTGCATGCACTGATATGTGCGTGGTATCCTATTGTTAGCAGTGTGCTATCTTGAATTTTCCTTTGCCAGACTTGTTGCCCCGCTACAGCAGCAGCAACCGAATTATAGAAAGCAACATTTGCGTCTGATTTGATGTTGCCATGAGCATCTGCCTTTTTATTCAAGCATAGCCTTCTACAAATTTTACCTACTGAACTATCAATCTACCGCACATTTATATACGCAACAGCCCAGCAACAACAGCAGCAGCGCGTGACGCAAACCCTGCCAACCCAGGCCTTGCCTGAGCTAAATTTTAACTACAGTAAAATAGCAATAGAGCGCAACACCATCCATCCATACATATGTGTTACAGCCCAGCAACAGGAAGAGGCCCAGCAACGCCAGTGCGCACCCTATATGAGCTGACCTACAATGATACAACCTACCACCGCACATGCATATACGATACAGCTCAGCAACAGGAGCAGGCCCAGCAACCCCAGTGCGCACCCTAATATGAGCTGACCTACAGTGATACAACCTACCACCGCAAATGCAATTGCGTTACAGCTCAGCAACAGGAGCAGGCCCAGAAACCCCAGTGCGCACCCTAGTATGAACTGACCTAAAATGATACGATTAACCACCGCACATGCATATGCGTTACAGCCCAGCAACAGGAGCAGCAGCAGCTGATGTCACAGGCCCAGCCTACTACCGAAGGCCAGCCAGGCCCCCCAGGGTTCTCCAACTTTGCCTACGACAGAGGACCACCAGATGGACCAGCGTCAGGAGCGGGAGGTAGGAGAGAGATAGGTGTATGATTAAAGTGGGCCAGAACCATATTTTCTTTCGTAATTACGGTTATATTCATTCGTATTTACGGTGTACATACAGTGCTTAAGCAGGGAAATTACTACGGTCATATACTTACGGTCATATACTTACGGTCATATACGGTGTGTATATACGGTTCTGGCCAACCCTATGTATGAGTACAGATGAGTGCAAAAGTGTGGATTTCTATGGGCAGAAGGATGCGGGCAATTGTGTGATGCATGGGTACAGCAAATGAGCGCAATGCATATGTGGGCCCTTGGCAGGAAGGAGAACATGTTTGTAGGGTTGGCCAGAACCATATATATATGCACCGTATATTTCCGTATATTTGGTTATTTCCCTGCCCAACATACCGTATATACACTGTATATATATGGTTCTAGCCAGCCCTACATGTTTGTATTGTGTGTAGCATTAAGCGTTCAGTTTACGCTTTCACAAGGCAGGAGCTCCTTGAGGTCGGACTAAGATGGGTGAGCATGATGGGGCGCAAGATGTGCAATGCATTTTGAGCATTCTGATGGGGCATTCTGATGGGGCACAAGATGTGCAATAATATTAATGTGTAAACCATATTGAGCATTCACATGGCAGGAGGCATCAGGGCATTCACATGGCAGAAGGTATCAGGGCATTCACATGGCAGGAGGCATCAGGGCATATTCGCATTTAGTAGGAGTGGTTCAAACTGGAAATCGAGTTCTAATTCAGATTCAATGTGCTACACGGTACTCGTGTGAAATATTCCAATATAATTCAAGAAGTTATATTCAATATATCCCTCATGCGCGTTGCATTCGACAAACTTCAATAAGTTATAATACAATAAATCAATATAATAAATCAATATATCCCTTATGCGCATTGCATCTAAAATGGTATCCGCTTGCTTTGACATTTCGTGTAGGTGCTGCCGGCGGGAAGAAAAGTGGCGGCAAAAAGGGCAAGGCCTCTGGAGGTAGTCAAGCCAGCGGAGGTGAGGTTTATGAATTTGTTGTTTGGAAGCCGCCTTTGTTAGGGCTTTCACTCACTTATTGGTGCTGGCTTGCCATTTGCTCCGTGTTTAAAAGCATATTTTTATCTGCTCTTTATTTGCTTGCTCGCGCCTGCTTTGGATAGTTTCAGCAGCAAAGCTATGACCAAGGTAATTCGTCAATTTGTTGCCAGCACAGACAGGCAACAAAGCCGATGGGAAGAGGCCATATTAGGGACTTGAAAAAGGGTCTATCCAGAAAATGTTCTTTTTTACAAGGACTTGCTTAAGGCACAGAAAACCGCGCACATGTTGGGCATTAAAGCCAATCAGTTGAAATTCCAAACCAGAAAGCCATCTAAGGCCTCACCAAATCTGTTTTCTGTGCTTGCATAGTTTCGTACTTCTTATTCAAGGCATGCACCTCTTAGGGGCACTGTCAAAAAGCCTCGCGTTACCAACGCGTTTCTGAGCTTCAGAAACGCGTTTCTGAACTCTCGCGCTCTGCACGCTAATAACGGCTGATAAGCGCGCGCTTTTGAGTCAGAAACGCGCGTTTTTGAGTCAGAAACGCGCGCTTTTGGGCACTGCAAGCGCGTTTATGAGTGTGATGAGCGCGTTTTTAAAAATACAATCGGCATTTTAAAGGGTTAAGAAGCGTATTTGTGGCGCGGGAAATGCCAGCTGCAAACTTGAAGGCTCTCTCTCCTGCCCCACGCCAGACCCCTGCACGCACACCTGCAGCGAATGCTCATAGCGTCCATGCTGTGGGAGATAGCGCAGAGCAGGAGGGAGCACAGGATCAGAAGAGGAGAAAGCTGAAGATTTGCTCTCAAGAGAGCAATTGGAAGAGGCCCGCACGTCCTGCTGCCGGGGCTCTGCTCCTCTCTGTGTGCAAAGCAACAGCAGTCAGTGCACAACATGGCAGGAGGGGCAAGGAAGGAGAACAGGAGGGAGAGGGGGACTGCGCACTGCATGTTTGCAGTTACCCAACCACGCGCCAGGGCCTCACAGCAATAATGCCCATAGGAGCGGCCTGGTGGTGATATTCGCACATCCAGGAAGGAGGGAGTGGAGAGGGAGTGGAGAGGGAGTGAAAAGGGAGCGGTGGCAAGCTGGTCAACACTGAATTAAAGCGTGCAAAACACATCTCCTAAGGGAGAACTATTAATTAATTTCAATGTCCCTGCGCGCGAGTGGTGTATTTCAAAAAAATGCGAAGTGCTGAACAAATTTGTTTAAACCTTTTCCCGTAAGCACAGCATCACCCTGACGAGCCCACTTATGAATATATAAGCGCGCTTGCCAATTGGCAACACTGCTTTTGACGCTTATGAACACGTTTTTCCCGTTTTTCCCGGCGCTTATGAGGCTCATAGGCGCGCTTATGAGGCTCATAGGCGCGCTTATGAGGCTCAAAAGCGCGCTTCTGAGATTTATAATCGCGCTTGCCAATACATGCTGCTTAATATTTTGGCGATTATGAATGAACACGTTTTACCCGTTTTTCCCTGCGCTTGTGAGGCTCATAAGCGCGCTTCTGAGACTCATAAATGCGCTTCTGGGGATTGAATGCGCAGACAGGTACAAACTGCCTCCTGCTCTGTTTTGGAGGCTGCAAGCACATTCTTGGGACAACACTGCTGCAGTTCTAGCGGCAGGACCGGGAAACAAGCCCTTTAAAAATTTAGTTATGCTCATCATAAGCGCGTTTCTGAACAGCAGAAACGCGCTTCTGAATTTCAGAAACGCGGTGAAAATGCGCTTCCCGGAATCCGGCCCAAACAGCTCCCATCTGCTTCCGAATAATTAAAACAAAATATAACACGCCCAAAACAAGCCATCGTCGCCAAAACAAAGGCCTTACAGGACCGTTTGGAAGCCTCAAAATGTTCGCGTTCACGCTTCTGGTTCAGAAACGCGTTTCTGAAGCTCAGAAACGCGTTGATAACACGGGGCTTTTTGACAGTGGGGGCATACGTGGTTTTGTAATTCTTATTAAAGGTATTCACCTCTTACTTGAAGATTATAATACCTCTCAATTGCTCATATCCATTCCAGGCAGCAAAGCCAGTGAGGAAAGGCCTAACCAGTACATCTGCTTGCTCCAAATGACGTGCCATTTCTTGTTTATTGCTGTTAATATCTTGCATGTGTTGTATTTTGGTCTTCAGGCAGCAAGGCCAGTGGGGGAGCACCCAAAGGGCCTCGGCCACCTGAGCTGTCGGTGCTTGCAGCCATCACGGCTATCAAGAAGCTGTGCTGCCACCCAGATCTGGTGCGCTTTCCTTTATTCATTTAGAAGCTGTGCTGCCACCCTGATCTGGTGCGCTTTCCTTTGTTTCCGTTAGAACCTGTGCTGCCACCCTGATCTGGTGCGCTTTCCTTTGTTTCTTTAGAACCTGTGCTGTCACCCTGATCTGGTGCGCTTTCCTTTATTTCTTAAGAACCTGTGCTGCCATTCAGATCTGGTGCGCTATCCTCTATTTATTTAGAAGCTGTGCTGCCACCCTGATCTGGTGCGCTTTCCTTTGTTTCTTTAGAACCTGTGCTGCCACCCTGATCTGGTGCGATTTCCTTTGTTTCTTTAGAACCTGCGCTGCCACTCAGATCTGGTGCGCTTTCCTTTATTTCTTTAAAAGCTGTGCTGCCACCCTGATCTGGTGCGCTTTCTTTAGTTTCTTTAGAACCTGTGCAAAGCAGAATTGAGACCAAACAGGAAATTTTCCTATGCACATGCTATCTGTAACATTCTTAAACGTTTAGAAATTTGTGCCGGAGTAAAAACCAACCTTTTTGTTTTGCGTTTGCAGATACATGAAATGTACGCCCCCAAGACGCAACCCTCTTACGCACGCAAGATTGCGCCCACGGGTAAGCAAAGCTATTGAGATGTGCACAAATGTATTCACAAAATTTAGTGCGACTTGGATTGTGTATTGTCTTGGGAGGGAAGTTTGCTTATACTTTGCCGTGCTGATTGTCTTGCAGAGCTTCCTTCTTTGTTTATGCTGCATGTAGCACAAATGCGTGCAGCAACACACAACAGCTGAGGAAAACAGCACTCATACTCTCAAAGGTACAACCCCGTTTACCCATTTGCCTTGCAGAAAAAGCAAGCGCGTCAAATGCCGCCAAAATTGAATCTGACGTCATCACCGGCTTTGAGAACTGCCTACCTATCTTCTCAGACCCTTCCGTGTCACCTGCTTACGTGCCCGGCATTAGTAACCCCTACCACTCTGGCAAGGTGTGTGTTTGTGTCTGTGTGTGTTTGTGCGTGTGCACATAAATGTAAACATTTTCAATCTATGTATTGCTCCTTCTCAGATAATGTCCCTGTCACAAGAAAACTTTTGAGTTTAGTGATGAGGAGAAAAGAAAAACTAAGCAGGCAGCAAAACACTCCCTGCATCAATTAAGGAAAAGGAGACACATTGGCCCGAAGTGCCGTGAGTCTCCCCCACTAAAGTTAAATGATGCTCCACTGCATTCATTCTGTGTGTTCTGGACCTTACTACTATGCTATTGCAGCAGTAGGCTAGACTGTGCCTACATTGTGCTTTCACATACGTACTGTCTATACACGGTACATGGTCTAATCAAGTAAATGTGTACACGCTCACACCATGTAATGCTGTCGCCCTCACAACTTCGTACTTACAAGCACACACACACATATACGTACACAGGTGATGGTCCTTGTAAACTTGCTCACAACTTCATACTCATAAGCACACACATTTCCATACATAATTGATGGTCCTTGTCAACTTGCACACAAATTCATACTCATAAGCACACACATTTCCATACACAGGTGATGGTCCTTGTCAACTTGCTCACAACTTCTTACTCTCAAGCATACACACATTTCCATACACAGGTGATGCTCCTTGTCAACTTGCTCACAACTTCATACTCTCAAGCATACACACATTTCCATACACAGGTGATGCTCCTTGTCAACCTGCTCACAACTTTATACTCACAAGCATACACACATTTCCATACACAGGTGATGGTCCTTGTCAACTTGCTCACAACTTCATACTCTCAAGCATACACACATTTACATACACAGGTGATGCTCCTTGTCAACCTGCTCACAACTTTATACTCACAAGCATACACACATCTACATACACAGGTGATGGTCCTTGTCAACCTGCTCAAGGTCATCCGTGCACAGGAGCCTACCGACAAAGTCGTGCTCGTCAGCAACTACACAGAGGCACTGGATATTCTGGGCAAGGTGCAAAAGAAAAACAAACCAACCGATAAACATACCAACAAAGTGGTGCTTTTCAGCGTTGTACAGAGGCACTGGATATTTGGACACGGCACAAAGAAAAACAAACCACCGACTAACAGCTTGTCGGATAATACAAAAAGGCATTGGATTTTCTCTGGGCATGGCACTGAACAGAAAAGAGCGCACATTGATGCCACAGCTGATTATGGAATAGGAAGCAATTCCTGGATACATAGATCCCTTCCAGCAATCAAAAGAAAATAATTTGGATTGTTCATTAAGTTCAAAGCTGGGTCTAGCCATGTTGTAAAATACGCTGTAATAGGTGCAGTTGTGCATAAGTATGGAAGCAGGCATAAATGGCCAAGAAACCCTGGCAAATGTTTGCATACAACCAAAACAAACATTTTACGTGGAAGGAGGTGTATGTTATGAATCAGCTTGTCTGCCTATTCCATTTTTCCGCCGCAGCACAACACATGTCTAGCAACAGTGCAACCATGTGCATGTGGGTAGATTGTATACGTGCTGTCACACGCAATCGTTGGCAGCGACAAATCGTGTAACAGAGCAGTTAAGTCGGTTGACAGCTAAGAGTCTCTATATGTCTTGTTCATTAAGCTGGATGGATATTAGTAGATGTGTTGAGTCATATACTTTGCACTGATGGTAATTTGATCTGACAGTGCATTCCTTTATTGTCTGCTGCTGCAAAAACAAGAGGCTAGGCCATGTTGTGGTTAAGCTGGGTCTTGATGGCTCCGTATATGCAAACTAAGATGTCAGCAGTGTCTAGATCTATACTACTTTTTTTATATTGACAGCTGGCCAGCATGCCAATTGGCGCCGCTGTACCTTGATGTGTACATATTTGTGAATAAAATGTCAACGGCTGATCAAGTCCTTGGACCTTTCCGTTTCACGTTTGTGGCTTTGCCAGCAACAGCTAGCCATACTTTACATAGGCTCTTTCTTTACAACTACACATCGCAGCAGCTGACCTGGCACTTTTCCTGTGTGCGCTTTCTTGCAGCTGTGCCAGCAAAACAACTGGGCCACGCTGCGGCTTGACGGCTCTTTGTCCGTCAAGCAGCGGCAGCCGCTAGTGGACCGCTTCAACACCCCCAGTGATCCATCCTTTGTGAGTTGCCCTTCACAACACATTGTTGAAAAATACCACCATCGTTGTTTCAGCCATGGGTAAAAAAAATCACGTGTTTTTTTGTCTAAAAGCGTTCTTACTTATTGCATTCAAAAGTTTTCTGTTAAAGCTGTGCCAGAGGTTGCACTGTGCTCCAAGGTCACGCCATTTCCATGTTCATGCTTGCAATCTCACGTCATTTGCCCAAGTTCTGGCTGCCCAACATATCCTGCTGCCGTCCTCTAAGGCTAAGGCAAGCCATTTTGTGTCCGTTTACTGGTTTTTGTCGAATGATCAACACTCCCTCACCCTAATTAAAATGTGTTCCTCTGCTCCTCTGTGCTTACGCTCCCTCCCCCACCCAGAAAACACACATTTGTTCCGCAGGTCCTGCTGCTGTCCTCTAAGGCGGGTGGTGTGGGACTGAACATTATCGGCGCAAACAGGCTGGTGCTCTTTGACCCTGGTAAGCGTTCCATCTAATGCGCTTTTTTATACTGAGTGTTACTTGCATGTTTGTTACTGTGGGTGAATACTATGTTTGTTACTGTGAGTGAACATGCACCATGTTTGTTACTATGAGTGAATATCATGTTTGTTTCTGTGAGTGAACATGCACCATGTTTGTTTCTGTGAGTGAATATCATGTCTGTTTCTGTGAGTGAACACTATGTTTGTTACTGCGAGTGAACAGGCACCATGTTTGTATTATGAGTGAATATCATGTTTGTTACTATGAGTGAATATCGTGTTTGTTACTATGAGTGAATATCGTGTTTGTTACTATGAGTGATTATCATGTTTGTTACTATGAGTGAATATCATGTTTGTTTCTGTGAGTGAACAGGCACCATGTTTGTTACTATGAGTGATTATCATGTTTGTTGCTGTGAGTGAACATGCACCATGTTTGTTACTGTGAGTGAATATCATGTTTGTTTCTGTGAGTGAACATGCACCATGTTTGTATTATGAGTGAATATCATGTTTGTTACTGTGAGTGAATATCATGTTTGTTTCTGTGAGCGAACAGGCACCATGTTTGGTACTGTGAGTGAACAGGCACCATCGGCCCAAACAGGCAGGTGCTGCCTAAAATCTTACGTCTGCCCTCATGCGGATGTCCTTGCTGAGTATGCCTAGAATGGTTATCATAATATGATGGACGCCAGTGATGTGACAAAAACTAATTATTTAGTGTGCTGTGCGGTGTGGCTTGACAATTAATCATGAGCTATGCCCTTTATCAGATTGTGTGTGAAGGCCTTCTCCATCTTTCCCTTGCCGTTGCTTGTATTAAACAGACAAAGCTGCCTCTGAAGCAGGCCTTAATAACCATCTGTTGTTTTCCAAAGAAGAAAAAAACTACGCAGGCAGTGAAAACCACTCCCCACATTAATTAAGGAAAAGGAGCCACTTTGGTACCGAGTTCCGTAAAGCTCCTCCACTGCTTGTCCACAGACTGGAACCCAGCTAACGATCTGCAAGCTATGGCACGGGTCTGGCGAGAGGGACAGCAGAAAAAAGTCTTCATATACCGTCTACTGACGACAGGGTCCTTGGAGGAGAAGGTAGGCATTTTAGTACCACAGGTATTACAAATTAAAAAATGGGCGGTGCGTGCTTGAGAACAGGTAAGCAGGTAGGAAATGTCTGGAATGTGCGGCCAAAGAGGGAGGGAGAAGGACGTCTTCATCCACCGCCTGCTGATGCTACCTTCAAGTTTCACCAGGAAGAAATAAAGACGAGGCCTATAGAAATGTGAGTGTGTAGGCATAAGGAATATGTGTGTATGTGTGTGGCTGTTGTGTGAGTGTGTGTGTGTGTGTGCGTGTGTGTGTGTGTGTGTGTGTAAGTGAAGGTATGCCTGTGTGTGTGACAGGGGATATACAAGGCCATTGTGTGCTTCAATTTTGTTTGCTGTCAGGTGTACCAGCGGCAGCTCATGAAGCAGGACCTGTCCAAGAGCATCGTGGATGACGGGAACGCGAGTGGGCCTCAGAAAGGCAGCTTCAGCACAGAGGAGCTGCGTGCGTTGTTCAAGGTGTGTGCTGTGCTCTGGCATTCTGTGCAGTGGTATTCTGTGTGTGTTTGTGGGTGTATGTGTGTGTGGGGGTGTGTGTGTGTGCTTGTCTGCGTGTATCTGTGAGAGAGAGTGCAATCTGAATGCCTGTTATATTCATATGGGATGCACTGCATCTTTGGAACAAGAAACTTGGTATGGTTGTTTCATTTGCAAATATTTTACCTGTGTTTGTGCGGACAGGTTCAACAATTGCATTACTCTTGCACAGCCCTCAAAGACCTCCCCTTGCTGTATTGTTTTCATTCTTTTACAAACTTTATCCTCTTCCCTCCTTCCTGCCTCGTGCTTATTCGTTCTTATTATAACCCCAACTTTCTCCTCTTTTATTAGACTTGCTAGCCATCGTCTTTTGATTCAAACAGGTGAACCCGGAGTTCATGCGTGACGTCCACGTAGCCATATCTATAAACTTGCCAGTTGTCTTCTTCTGAATACTCTCCTCTCAGATACACACGTGGACCCAGGGATCATGTGTATGGCTGGTCAGAACCGGATATACACCATATACAACCGTATATTTGGTGGTTTCCCTGCCAAAAATATTGTATATACTGTATATAATATATAATATACACCGTATCGGTTTTTTTATACATGGTTCTGGCCAACCCTAGTCATGTGTGACATCCCAAAAGCCGCCATCCCTCATCGCTTGCTCATCCTTGTTAGCCATCGTCTTCTGGGTCACATCTTTGAATTACACAAGTGGACCCAGAGGTCATGTGTGATACCCTTATTTTCAAAGTTTGAATGATGGATTTCAAAGTTTGAAATACCTACACAGGTTCAAAACTTGAAATACAATGTGTAATACCCTCTTTGAAATACACAGGTGGACCCAGAGGTCATGTGTGATACCCCTCAATTTCAAAGTTTGAATGATGAATTTCAAAGTTTGAAATACACAGGTTCAAAGTTCAAAGTTTGAAATACAATGTGTAATACCCTCTTTGAAATACACAGGTGGACCCAGAGGTCATGTGTGATACCCTCAATTTTAATGTTTGAATGATAAATTTCAAAGTTTGAAATACACAGGTTCAAAGTTTGAAATACAATGTGTAATACCCTCTTTTGAGATACACAGGTGGACCCAGAGGTCATGTGAGATACCCTCAATTTCAAAGTTTGAATGGTGGATTTCAAAGTTTGAAATACACAGGTTCAAAGTTTGAAATTCAATGTGTAATACCCTCTTTGAAATACACAGGTGGACCCAGAGGTCATGTGTGATACCCACACGGCCATCAAGTGCAACTGCACGGGCAACAAGGCCGCCGTGGAGCAAAAGATCAAGCAGCTCACAGACAAGGCTGCCTCTGATGCAGAAGCGTCTCAGGTAAAGCGCATGGCTACACCTTTGAAGCAGAGGCTTTGTAGATAACACGCATGGTTCCATCACCGCCACCACTGTGCCTTGGAAGCAGAAGCTCTTTAGGTAAATGGTATTTAATACTGCTACCACTGAAAATGATAAAATAGTCTTTGTCTTACTAATTATTTAACGATACTCTAATCGAACACACACACACACACGCACACGTACACGCACACGCACACGCACACACACACACACACAAGTTGGGTAGCTACCCCACGATTGGTATCTAAAAAGTTAAATTCATAGTGTTGTAAAGCTATGTAAATTGGTATAACATGCTTGGAGGGATGCAACTTAACAACTTAACTGAGGGGGGCAACTGGGGGCCCCAATGGGCAAGTTTTGATATGCTCTTTAGCTCATGTGCACCCTGATTTACTACAACCTTGATTTACTAGCTCGAAATGTATGATTGAAAGCATGTTTGATAAGCTTTCCAAAGAACAAAGAATTAAAGTGGAGCGCGCAATTTGGGACGCACATGCTGTATTTGCTGTGGCATGAACTCCCATTACGCTGTTGCCAAATCTTCACAACAGAGCACCAACTGCACTAAGTTCCGTATATTTGATTTTCAGAGTCTTTGCAAAAAGATGGAGTGAGAGGGTTTTGCGATTGGCGAGGTATGCAAATTATTGTGCTACTTCCCATGGATAGTGTCCTTCTAGGATATAGTGCCCTACACGTGCAATTTGTCCTGTTATCCTGTACATAGAGCGACTTAAGTGTATCTCAGCAAATGCTGTCATCCTGTACATAGAGCGACTTGAGTGCATCTGAGCACACACTGTTATCCTGTACACAGAGTGACTTTAGTGGGTCTGAGCACATGCTGTCTTTTTGTACATAGAGCGACTTAAGAAGGTCTGAGCACATAGCACATATTCTGGTAGCTTATAATGTCAGCTTTAGTTTTAAGCTATATTGATTTCAATCTGATGAAGTGATGTTTGAGTAGTTGCCCCTTGGATGCTTAAAAATGAGCATGTTTGGGCATTCGCCCAGTTATACTCCTCTGGCAACTCGATTGCAAAGTCCTGATCAGTGCTTCTACCAAACAGCATTCAACCGAAGCTTACGGAGAATTTTACTATTTCCTTAATGTGTTGTTTGGTGTTGACGTTTGCACAGCTGGCAGGGCTGAAGGTAAAGCGCCACACTTGCTAAGAAAGCAGTAATCAAGATCACAAAACCAGACACAAATAACACATACCGACAACAACAGTGACAATGGAGGATCTGATGGGGGGGTTTACTAGTAGAGCGGCTGGCTTGAGGAGGGCTAGACGCAAGCCGGATTGCATGTCCGGATCTTCATTGGTCTCTGTTGTTTCTCTTTTTGGCTTTATTGATCATGATGGGGATCTGGATAGTGTGAGCGCTAGTTGAGAGCCTTCCTTCATGCACGCTGAATTTTATCAGCCTAGACTTTTACTTGTACTCTTAGGATAAGGCAGTTTCTTTTGAGTATTAAACAACTAAACTATTGTTGGTACTCATGAGGCTGTTGAGTAGAAACACCCATTGTTGGTGCTCATGAGGCTGTTGAGTAGAAACACCCAGCTTTAGAGCATTTCAAATCCGTCATTGGCGTGCCGTAGGGAACGCATCTGCTGCAAGTCCTCAAGGGCTGATTAGAGCCAATCACATACATGTATAGATGTAGAAAGTAGTTCACACATATACACGGTAATATATGGTATTAATTGTTAGGAATCAGGCAGTCTAGCAGTCAGTTAGTTGCAGTAAGCCACCTTGTGCATAGCTACTTTTACAGCATGCACCTTGCGCCCACTTATTAGCATTATGTAATGTTGGCCAGAACCGTATATATGTATGCCGTATATGACCGTATATTCGGTGATTTCCCTGCCAGAAACACCGTATATATATATATTTATTCATTTCTGGCCAACCCTAGCAATATGCGTTGTGGTGCCAAAGCATGCGATTAACCTTCATCAAGGCAGGGGGAAAAGACTGCAATGCTAAACAGCACTGAACAGCATTTTGCTCGTCTTTACAGACAGCCTGGATGAACACACAGGCAAGCCGCCTGGTGAGCATTTCGACTCCAATTATGTGAATCAGCTTCTCTCCCCACAGATCAGTGCCTCAAAGCAACTAGGTTGCTTGCTTTGTCAACGCAGACCAGCAAAGATGGACACGCAGACAAGCCGCCTGATGAAAAGGGGGTCACAGACTGGGCCCACTTGAAGCCCTCTGAGCTGCACAATGGAGTGGACGCCATGTGGAAGGTGAGCAATTGTTTTGTACTATAACATGGCTAGCATGGCTAGTTCTACGCTGTTCGCTTGTTGCCAACTTTTAGTTTGATATTCGTTCTTTTTTGGTCAGATTACTACTTAAGGACCTCTGAATGAACAGAGGGAACCTAAGGAAACACCAAGCTAGCTAAAACGTAAAACCTCCTGGAAAAAAAGAGAAAGCTAGCAGGGCCGCTGGCACCCATACCTGCTTACAAAGCAAGTTTTGACACCCATACCTGCCAACCAAGCAAGTTTTGACACCCATACCTGCCAACAAAGCAAGAGGCACAGGAGCAGCAAAACAAACTAGGCACCGACCAAGGGCCAAGCATAAACGGGATGGTCCCAGCTAATAAATGGTTGCGCTCGTTTCCAAAAACTTCTGCAGCTGCAGAGTACTCAACAGTTTGAAACGCGTCCTTTTGTTTGTTGCCTTCATCTGACCTGGTGGAATATTGTATGGCTTATATCACAACAGCATTCTCACCTATTCCACGCCAAAATGTGTGTACACTCTTACGTTCTCAAAGTTTCTTGCTGGGCTTGAGGGAGTTTAAGTTATGTGTTGGTTACTTTTCGGGGCAGCAAAGGCATCTTTATATTTGAAATGGAGACAATGTGTAAGATGCCAGGTGTAATGGGCATAATTTTGGTCGTGAATTTCCCTTTTTTACAAGTAAGAGACGGTACCTTTGAGCTGGTCGTTTCATTTTGTTGTTAGTTTCATTTTCCTTCGTATTTTTCAAGCCAGCAATGTCTCTTGTTCACACCTTCCACACACAAACGGACTACTATGCAGCACCTGCCCATCATTGTGCGCGACAAATTCATCACGTTCCTTTTCTCGGACCACACCACCAACGTAAAGCCACCTGCTCCGCTCTCAAAGAAGGAGGAAGAGGAGGAGGAGGAGCAAGAGGAGGAGGAGGATGAGGAGGAAAATAAGGCAAAGAAGAATCAGTGCAGCGACGATGATTACTACTAGGCAGTATGCTGCACTGGTCACTACCCTGATCTAGTACTTACTAACTGGTCTTTCCAATCTGCTCATCTTTGTCTGGGTATCCACTTTTAAATGCAGGAAGTCCTGACTGTATAGCTTGGCATACCGTCCGAGCAATTGACAAACTGACTCTGTAGCCGATCATATGTATGTGCAATAGAAGAATGCTGTGTGTGTAGTGCACGCACATACGTGCGTGCATCACATACTTGCTTGAATGTAACATTAACACGTACATGTGTGATTCAGTGAGAGGGAGGGTTTTAAAGCGGTGTCCTGCAAGTGGCGCGCTCCAAATTGCATTAGACTGTACGTGTGCATTACGATTCAATAGTTACAATGAGGGAAATACATAATGTTCTACTAATTTGTCTGGCTTGTCCGTTTCATAAACAGCTTTGTATAATTAGAAGATAAAATCAGGATGGACCTGGATATTCTGATCACCCGCTGTGGCATAGATGACCAGAATTTGCAGAAGCGATTGCTCATCTTGAACTCGATCATAGGTGCATTTATGTGTACGTGCATTTCCTTTGCTGACGTGCATCGGTTGCATTCTTTCTTTTTGGGATTTGGTGGTTATCAGCACAACAAGCTGAGGAGCAGATGCAAAGTAAGGTTTACAAAAAAGGCCTTCATTCAAGAAGTGCGGCTGCTAGCCTGCTCATAAAACGCAATTAATTGATGGAGGAAAAAATAAAGCTGTTCTGGCTTAAGAAAGTACACATCGTGGGCTCCTGTTTGGGGAAACAGAGATGCATATTTCCTGCGGAGAGAAATCATGTGGGGATTGTCGCATTAGAAAAGAACATGCTGCTCATCTTGGACATTATCAGTATCACACAGGAGCAGAAGCAAAGTATACAAGCAATACCTATTTCCTACCACCAGGCGTACACCTACGACTATAGAGGGCGTTTCATCCCTGACAGGTAAGAGACACCGAAGTAAGGCTGCATGTATGTATGTACGTGCTTATGCACCAATATTAAACGAGCAGCATATGGCAAGTATGAGATGCACCAGTCCTATAAGTCCACCAGTCCTATAAAGAAAGGTTGAATTGGGTAAAAAGTGCCCAATTGCAAGCTTGCGAGTCAGAAGCGCCGGCAACAGCTATTGGGGGGCGAGCGAGGAAAATGGTGCACTTCTAAGTCTTTTAGATTGCATTTTATCAGAGAGGTAGCACTGAGGGCCAAAAGGGATGTGGTTATCAAAAATTCCTAGTTTGCACCGTGCCTAGCACTTTTTAAGCTCCTTAGCACTGGCATTTGCAGATGAGCTCAAACTGCTCATGTTATATGGGGCGTGAACCTTACACTTTGCTGTCACGTTTTCGCTGTGATACATATATGGCAGTTGAAATTCTCACAATAAAAAGCAGTGTGATAATGTGTAAAAAGACCACTTGGCTAACAAGATATGCAAATTTACATAGCCATTTCTGCTGTCACGCCCATTCGTTGGCAGCGACGAATCGTGTGACAGAGCAGTTAAGTTGGTTGGCAGTTGAGAGTTTCTTTATGTCTTGTTCAATAAGCTGGATGGCCAGTCTTATTGATAATTGGTGCGCCTTTCAGTAGATGTGCTGAGTCTTATACTGTGCAGTGACCGTAATTTGATCTGACACCCCATAACAGCAAAAAAATAGGGTGTAGGTGCCCTACAGGTGCGTCTAATCATTTCAATCTGTATGCATATATGTGTGCGTGTGTGTGTGTTTCTTGTTGGCGTATTACATAGGCCAAGGAGAGATAGCAAACTCCCTACTACGAGGTTGAAACAGACTGAAAGTTGATACATAAAATAAGAGCAAGAGAGGCAGGCTGGAAGAGTTATAAGAAAATGTGCGTGGAGAACCGACTTTAAGACCTCACACGACAACAGTTCTACGGCCGCTGGTCGCTAACCCGCCAGGTAAAAAAAATAGTTGGCTCACATGTGCCGCCTGTTCATGGCTCACAACTAAGGCAGGTAATTTATATGCTTTGAACATACTATAAAATCGCTTTGAGATCTGACTCTTTAACAACACAACAGTAAGCGAGCCCCAGTGGGGGGGGGTTCTCCTTAAGGTTGAAATAGATGGCAAAATTAGCTTTCAAGTGACCCCGTCATCTGCATTTCTGGGTACGACGAGATCTCCTACAAATGCCAAGAACCCTGTGTCATTGCCACCGTTGGGAATCATGGACAATCCAGATTTGCTTCCCTGATGACAGGCAAAAAGGCCATCCTGCTGAGAATAATGGACCAGACACACATACAAACACACAGGTACAGTTCGCTTATTGGATTGTTTGGCTTGTTGATGTTTGTTATCTTAGCTGCGTGTACTTCACCAGCTGTTGCTATCATTTTGCTTGCATCAACATATGCGCCAGTTGTAATAAAAAAAATGACTCCTTTCAGACATGCGCCATGACCCCCCTGATGATGCTGTGCTCACAGACGGTGAAGGAGCTGATGCTCTATGGGGTGCCTGGTAGCAGTTCCATTCCTGCAACCAGCACCCTTCTTCCAGTAGATCCCCCCCCTGGCATGGCGAAGCACGTGTTACTTTGCTTGGCGCATTGTCGACAATGCAGGAAAGGACCACGTGCTTTGGCAGGTCGTCGAGGGCAAGGACAGCGAGAAGGCCGCAAAAGCCCTGAACAACCTCCAAACTCGCAAGTACGAATGCACAAGCCTCTTGTAGAGTGTGATTTCATTGCAGCCCTAGACACACATGGCCTGGCCAATGAAAGCAGCAACATTGGGCTTACCATCCTGGCATCCTCAATTGGCGGCTCTATACAAGCACACTGTTACGGAGTTGTAATTACGTTGAATTGTAAGCATTGTTGTTAATCTTGCATTTTGATTGAGGGAGCCCCTGATAATAGTAACTCATGTCATTCTTCATCAGCCGCACTGCTCTGCTTTAAAACGTCATAAACACACGCATGCCAAGCTCATCTCATCATTCTCATGCTATTTACGCATGGCACATACCTGTAACTTGTCAGCTGCATTGTTTCGGACCAAACAAGCAACACCACTTTGTGAAGCAAGGCAAGGGTGATCCACACTGTCAGCCATTCATGTAAGATTTTTTTACAACACACACACACACGCACACACACACCACCCACCCACAACACAAACTATTACCCACCAACTGTTTTATATCCAGGGGAAGTAACTGGGATCCCTCAGAGCTCAAGCAACTGGATGGACGATGATATTAAGGCCAAAGAGTTTGATGGGAGTGAACAGCAGGCAGGTGCTAGCGGGGAGGTGCTAGCAGGCAGGTGCTAGCAGGCAGGTACAACAATTTATGACAAAGTGTTGGTTACATGCTACTTAGGTATGTCGATTATTGAATCATTTGGCTGTTGGAAAGTTTAATCTGGTAATGTGTTTTGGCAAACCCCTAGCTTTTGGCCTAGACAGATCTGTAGATACCAGGTACGTTGAAACCATAAAATACAATTGCGCCCTCAAAGCCTGCAGTAGTTTGGCACGAACATCTTCAAAACCGTAACTTTAGCCAAGCTATTTAGCCAAGCTAGATAGCAGTAATTGTTGCTGCCTTGATCAATGAAGCAAGCAAGCTCCAACCAGTGCTGCCGCCTACAACTCGCCTGGGCTTGACTGTCTTAAGCTTGCATGCAAGGGGCTGTGCGAATTGAATTCATCAGTAGCGTCATTACTGTCCTTTAATGCGCCGCTTGAAATAAGGCGACAGGGAACACCTAGGTTAGAATGCACGGGGGGACCTGCCAGGTTGTTTAGCTGATCGGCTGCTGACTGGTCTTAGCCAGCCGCAAATAAATCCTTATGTTCAAAAAGAAAGGGGAAAAAGTTGGTGTTAAAGGAAACTGTCAAAATTGTTGTTGGTTGTTGGTTGTTGACCTGTTAAAGCAAATTAAAGGCTGGGCTGCTGAAGTCCTACAAAAAGTGTAAACAAAAAGAAACATTTGAGTCCAACATTTGAGCCAACAGGGGTGAAAGTGCCCCATAAATAGATTTATATGACGGTGGTATAATCACATTTGTTTCTAATTGGGCAACCGAAATCACCGAATCATCGGAAGTTGGACTACAATAGGAGACGAAGTAATGTTCTCGCAAAACCTTCTCGTCGAGATCGAGCAGTTCACAAAAGGTTTTGGGTGTAGTTAAGGTTTTGGGTTTAGTTAAGGTTTTGGGTTTAGTAAATTTGTAATTTTATTATAATTAAATACTACACAATTCCCCAGGCTCTCGATGGGGAAGTTAAATTTCGATGTACAAGCATCCGGGCTCAACCTGTCAGATAAGCTTGGGATGAGCCTTGATTCCATCGCTGCTGCATCCCGAGCAAAGCAGGCGAGCGGGAGACTGCCTTTCATTCTCCTCCCACAGAACCCACACACCTCAAGCACACAGTGCTTCATTCAAATGCATGCAGATACACTCTTGCACATCCACTGCCGTACTACATTGTGAACCCACAGTGACGCTAACTCGCGCAACGCGAAATCATGCGCACAGCCTCTTTGCACATTCTCTTCACAAATAGCTGCATGCACTCTCTCTCACACACACACACACACACACACACACACACACACATACACATACACACACATGCATCGTGCACACATCAAGGGTACTCATGTTTCTGCGAGATCTAGCCCTGCAATCCCTAACCACCCCCTCTCTTCGCTCACGCTGTTTTTGTTGTGCAGAAAGAAGCAGCAGCGAAAGGTGGCGCGCCTTCCCACCCAGCCGGCGGAAGCAAGTACTTCCCCCAAGGCAAGCAGCCGTTCAACAAGCCCCAGTACCAGCCAGCCCACAAGCCCCCCCAACATCCAGCCATGCAACGCCTCAGGGGGGGGCCAAGCAGCAGCAACCCCCCTCCGGTGTACGTGCCGGTATACAGCTCGAGCGAGGGGGGCAATGGCGGCCATGATTCAGGGCCAAACGTGCAGGGAGGTCGCGGGGGAAGGGGTGGAAGGGGGGGCTCAGCGCAGCAGTTTGGAAGGGGAGCAGCAGCAGGCGGGCGAGGAGGAGGGGGAGGGACCAGGCGGTTTGCTGACGGCACCCCCATGTCTGCTCCAAACGCAGACAACATCCGAAACCCCAACAACCCCCACTTCAAGGAGTTTGCCGAGTTCATGCGCAAGAAGCAGGCCAAGGCTGCCGCGAAGGAGGCAGTGAGGGGGCGGGGGGAGGTGTGGGAAGAGGAAGACTCAGAAGATGAGGACGTTGCCATTGAGAGGTACATGGAGGAGGCAGAGGAGGCGTACGATGAACCCTCTGGGCCGGACGCTGTGTATGCAGCAACAAGGGGGTCCCACGCACGTGCAACGAGGGGGAGAGAGGGCGGCAGCCCCTCCTCCTCCCGGCTTCATCAGCATCAGCATCTGCGGCAGCATCAACACCAGCATCAGCAGCGGGACCCATGGCGCGCTGCCTCCCCCTTGCACACCCACCAGCACCCCTCTGCACATGGAGCAGGAGAAGCCCCACCCACCAAGGGCTCGATTGCGCTCATGAAGCAGAACGCACGCCAAAAGCAGCTGGCAGCAATGGGAGGAGGAGGAGGAGGAGGAGGAGGCGAAGGCAGAAAAGGTAGCCCTCACACTCGTGCGCGCAGCTCCAGCCCTGCCCCCCACTCCCACCACCTCGCACCCTCTCGTAACACAGAGGGTGGCGGCGGCAGCATGCAGAAGCAGCAGCAGCAGCATACGTACAAGGGCACATCAGCAGGTCGCAAGAACGTCTCTCAGCAGGACAGAGGGGATAGTCGTGTGAGAGGGTACGCTTCACGGGGGCGCTCTCCCTCCCCCCCCCCTTACTCTTTGGCTGCGGCTAACTACAAGCCCCAGAGGTATGATGCTCGTGGGGGAGGGTCAAGAGCTGGCATGCGTGATCGTAGCAGGGACAGGCATGGACAGGGGGCTGAGGTGGGGCGGGTGCGGGAAAAGAGCAGGGAGAGGGGGAGCGAGAGGGGGAGGGAGCGAGAGAGCAGCAGGGAGAAAAGGGACGTGAGGGGCAGTAGGGGGAGAGACAGCGAAGAAGAGCGAGGGAGGATCGAGCGGCGGCGTGCGTTTGAAAAGTGCACACGTGCAGGCAATGCTTCGCTGCAGCTTCAGAAGGAGCGTGAGAGGGAGCGTGGGCGCGGGGGGGGTGGGGGTGGGGTTGGGCGTGGGAGTGGGGGTAAGGAGTCGGAAAGAGAGAGGGAGAGGCGGCGCAGCAGATCCTACTCCCCCCTGCCTGGCTCACGTGGTGCAGCAGCACGTGGCCCCCTACCGCCCGTGTCCAACAACACCAATGTGCGCACAGAGCTCACGCCCCCCCGGCTCCCCACTTCCGCCTTCCGCAGCGCTACCTTTGCGTCGGCTTCCCAGGTACTTATGCAAGCGCACACAAGAACGCTCACAGTCATGCATGCTTGACATGCATGCATACACCTGCACACACACATGCACACATACATGCACTCATTCTCACACACGCATACGCGCAGGCACACACACACACACACAACACACACACGAATACACACACGCTCGCAGCTGGAACTGGGAGCACGCCTGCCAGCAGACACCAATGCACTTGTTGAGGTGTCTTCAGCTGACGTTGCGGCAGGAGTGGTTGCCATAGAAGAGGTACGAGGTGCTGCACACACACTTGTGATGGTGCGTTCGTGGTAGTGGAGGTACAAGGTGGTGCACAAACACTTGTGGTGGTGCACAAACACTTGTGGTGGTGCACGGACACTTGTGGTGGTGCACGGACACCTTTGGTGGTGCACAAACACTTGTGGTGATGCACAAACAATTGTGGTGGTGCACAGACACTTGTGGTGGTGCACAAATACCTGTGGTGGTGCACAAACACTTGTGGTGGTGCACAAACACCTGTGGTGGTGCACAAATACCTGTGGAGGTGCACAAACACTTGTGGTGGTGCACAAACACTTGTGGTGGTGCGTTCGTGCTTGCGCTTGTGATGATGCGATGCTTGCGCTTGTGGTGATGAGAGTAGTCAGATGTGCAAGTGCACATGTGTCATTCTGCTCCTCCTAGGAAGCTCTGCATTCATTTGCGCGCTTTCATCATGCGTGCTCTCGTCGCTCAGAACCCAAAGGGCACGACGCAGCATGATCTTGCACATTTATGAGCAACCACCACTGCTGGTCTTTTGAGCAACAACCACTGCAGGTGTCCTATTAGCACATGTCTGCTCCTGACTCAAACTCTGCACGCTCTTGAGGCAGTGCGTCCTTAGTTTTCATCAGTGCGTCCTTAGCCAGCCCGAGTTGGAGTGCAGAGTGATTGCTACCTGAAAGTGCCTGCAGCTCCACACACGGACGCGTGCCCATGCCCACAGCTGGCGTTCTGCTTGTGAGAAATGGGCGCTCAAGTCTTAAAAAGGGGGAGTATTCAAATTCAGTCTTGCGATTGGATTACAAGCTTGCCCCTTCCCCTGACTTTTCTGACTCTCCCTACCTTGCTACAGCATAAGGACGGCAACTTCCAACTCTCACATGAAAGTCTTCTGGCTGACTGCGCATGTGTGTGTGTGTGTGTGTGTGTGCGTGTGTGTGTGAGCGCATGATCTACGCTGCCCATCCATACTCATAGACCCCCCCAGCATCCAAGGAATCCACTTGCCACTAGCCCCTCCCTCTATTTCCCTCACAAATGTTGCAATCTCCCCATCACGGCCCTGCACAGGTCCTTTCCATCGCAGCAGGGTATATAGAGTTATTACGTTGCATATAGTCACAATGAATAATGAATGCGATCTCCCTGGTCACGGCCCTGCACAGGTCCTCTTGAATTGGCAGAGCATTGGATCACTATGCTGTGTAGGGTATCATTTCATGCAATCTCACTCGTAGTGCCCTGCACAGGTCCTCTTTGAATTGGAAGAGCATAGAGCGAGCTGAGCTGTGCTGCATAGCTATTTTGTGTAATGGTAAATGCGATCTCCTTGTCACGCCCTGCACAGGTCCTCTCTGAAATGGCAGAGCATAGAGTGAACTGTGCTGCATAGCTGTTTTTGTGTAATGAGAAATGCGATCTCCCTCGTCACGCCCTGCACAGGTCCTCTCTGAATTGGCTGGACACAGAGTCATCGTGCCGCTGGAGCAGATGGTAGAGCTCAAAGTAGGTTTAACCCATTTTGTGAAATGCCAAAATGAATAGGGCTGTCCAGAACCGTACATATACGCCGTATATGGCCGTATATTTGAAGAAAGTCCTGCAAATAATGCCGTACACACATCGTATATATATGGTTCTGGCCATTCCTAGAAATAAATAGCTGATATGCAAGCAAAGCAATTGGCCTTGGCAAGGCCCTCTCAAGGGTTGTGAATGCTGCCTATTTTGAGCAATGTTTCATAATGCTGCCCTGGCATCCTCGACTTTTGGGCTACTTGCTTTAAACCATGACGGTAACCAAATCACTAGGGTTGGCCAGAACCGTATATTTACACCGTATATGACCGTATATTTGGTGATTTCCCTGCCAAAAATACCGTATTCTCACCGTATATATATGGTTCTGGCCAACCCTACAAATCACCTCTTGGGCAACATGCTGAAGGCAAAAATGATAACGAAGTCACTTGTTGTGCGACATGCTGAAACCATAAACATTGATACATAAGTCACCTTTTTAGGCTACGTGCTGAAGGCAATGTAGATAACTAAGTCACTTGTTGTGCAACATGCTGAAGGCAGCGATGGTAAATAAGTCACCTTTTCAGGCTATGTGCTGTTGGTGATGGTGGGTGGTGGTGATGGCCAAGTGCATTGCAGTGTGCCCTCTCCCCACCTCGTGTGCTCTGCCTCTCTTGAGTAGTGTGCCCCCCTCTTCCCTGAGCTCTGTCCACTCATGCTTCTTCCTGGAGGGGCTCGCACCCCCTAATAAAAGAGGACGTGCATGGGTCTGCCCACTCTTCCTCTTATTTGGGGCAGAGCAGTGATGGCATTGCTTGTGAGTAGGGTTGGCCAAAACCATAAATATACGGTGCATGTACGGTATTTTTGGCAGGGAAATCACCAAATATACGGTCATATACAGTGTATATATACGGTTCTGGCCAACCCTACTTGTGAGCAATTGCATCTTAGGTCTCAAGGCGAGCGAGGAGCTCCAGGATTCTCTGCATGTACGCTTGCACTTGCACGTAACGTATGTTGAGATACACTTTCTGTTTCACCTGCAAGCCGTGGAGCCATGAGATCCACAAGTGAAATTCATGACACCTCCCACTTTGCTACCTCAGCACAGAGATCGAACTTATTTAACCTAAGAGACAACCAGGTGCTCCATTTCGAGATTCCACCTTCTTCCTCTGTAGGAAAAGATGGAGCAGGGCCTGCTGCCGGTGCTGGTTGAGCTCATCTCTGGCATGGGATCCAGCGTGACGCTGCACTCAATTAGGGCTGTTCGTATAATGTGAGTTGGAGGGTGGGCTGTGGGCACATGCTACTGCATTGGGATAGTGCACTGTTTTAAAAAGACGATGGGTATGTGCACCGGGGATGCTGCACATTGATGAGGGGTGTGTGCTTGAGGGTTGGGGTGCTTGCATTCAATCAAGTAGTGCACTTGCCGCGCTTGGTAGCTGAGAAGAAGTGCTGTTGCATTGCATTATACTTAGGTGGAATTAGATGTATTAGAGGGTGTGGGTGTGGGTGTGGGTGTGGGTGTGGGTGTGGGTGTGGGTGTGGGTGTGAGTGCGGGTGTGGGTGTGGGTGCGGGTGTGGGTGTGGGTAATATTGCATGGAAGACGGAGTTTGCTGTGCAATAAGCTGATGGAATTGAACAAATGCTTGCTTTAGGAAAGGGTGTTAGACCAAGCGGCTTTTTAAAATCCATTTCATTCGTGTACAGTTGCACACACACATACTCACACACACACACTTACACACATACACACACACATACACACACACACACACACACACACATTCCCTTATGCAAGTAAACAGCGATAAAATGTAAAAGGGGTGGCACTGTGCAAACGTTACAGTACCATAGTGACACACATACGCACATGTGCTTGCGCGCAAACACACACACACACACACATAAACACACACGTACACGGATACACTCACAGATACATGCATACACACACGCGCTTACTTAGATACGTGTATTTAGACACACACACACACACACGCACACACACATACACACACACGCGTGCACGCTTAATTAGATACATGTACTTAGCTACACAGCCATGTGCTTGCATCCTCAGGGACGAGGAGGAAACGGGCCTGGATTTAGTGAAGCACGGTAAGACGGTGCTCCAAAAAATATGTTTATCGTTATCGTTACGATTCACATATTCATTGTGACTGTGTGCAATTCACCACATTGTGACTGTGTGCAATTCGTCACATAAAAAATCACACAAGCGGAGTATATACCATGCCTGTGCAAAATCATTCACCTATTGCTTGTGTGTAGAAAGTGAAAATCTGCGCGCGCATAGAAGAGTATGAAAGATTAAAGAAAGGGGCAAAGTTTGTATGAGATATATATTTGGGTGGAGAGGTGGTTGTGTTCTGATGGGGAAATGCAATCAAGCATGCGCACACCACACAAACATTTCTGGCTGCTGGTTTGTCGCTGCTGTTTGAAATAAACAGCAGGCCATAAACCAATGTACTGACTCATATGCATGGGGGCACGCGATGCAAGGTCTTTGATGCACAAGTCTTGCATGGCAATGCGTGCAACACACACACACACATACACACATCCTAACAGAGTACGATAGTGCTCAGCAGCAGAAAGGGACGCAGGTAGAGAGGCTTAGGCAAGTTGTGATCACCAAAGTGAACACACACATCAGTTTTGGCCTCTTGTTGGCAAGTGCGTGTGAATGCGCAATGCCTGTGGCACAAGTCTTGTTGCAACAAAGCATACAGCGCACATCATGTCGAGGGGTGATACTGCCTGCACCCAACACTACAGACCTGACACTGATGAATATTAATATTTATTAATACAGTAGTATCGCAGAAACCTGTGTGACACACGGTCAATATTTTTGCACTTGTCACGCACAAAAGTTATAGTTCTGCTCTTTCAAAGGACGTACCACGCATTTTTAGCCCTATGCATGCATGCGCATAAACCCTTCACCATCACAACACAACCAAACGCGCGCACTCACACACACACACACTCACACACACTCACACACACACACACACGCACGCACGCACACACACACACACACACACACACACACACACACACACACACACACACACACACACACACACACACACACACACAGGACATGTGCTGATCACCAGCAACGAGCGCCTCAAGCGCACGAACTGCTGGGTCACGTACCAGCTTGAAAATGATGACGACCTGGGGCCTCTTTTCATAAAGCACCCTGAGTTCCCGTACATGCCCTACCATGAGCAGAACGCCCTGGTTGAGGCGTGGTTTGCAGCGCAGTCGGTGGAAGGTGCGGAGGAGGGGATGGAGGAGGAGGAGGGAAGGGACAGGTAGGATGTGGGAAGAGGGGGTGAGAAGGAAGGGGAAGGCAGAGGAGGGGGGTGTAGGGGGTGGGGGAGGGGGGGGGACGTTTGAGTATCAACAGCAAAGCAGCAGGCAAAGAATAAAAAGAAGCAGCAGCAATTATGTGGTCATGAGCAGCACTAGCCTACACAGGTTACCAGGCTGTGGGCATAGTATAGCATATTACAGAGGCGCCTGCAGTAGTTCCAGCACCGACTAGCTAAGCAGCAGCAGTACTTGCAGCAGGTAGGCAATAACAGCAACAGCGGGAGTATGACGAGCAGCATTGTTCTGCGTAGCAGAGACAGCAGCAGCTGCACCAGCAGCAGCAGCAGCAGCAGCAGCAGCAGTGGGTAAAGAAGCAGTAAGGGCAGCGATACTTACCCTTTGCACCACAGAAACCGCCATGGATCAGACATCCTGACTTCCAGTGATAACGCTCTCCTGCCTCACCAATGCCACAGCAATGAGCACGCGGCTGCCCGCACCACAGCCACAGCTTTCGCTGCAGCCACCAGAGCTACAACGCAGCTTTAACATCCAGATGCTCCCACTGGCACTGTTCTTCTGCCTCACCAATGTCACAGCAATGAGCACGCGGCTGCCCGCACCACAGCCACAGCTTCCGCTGCAGCCACCAGAGCTACAACGCAGCTTTAACATCCAGATGCTCCCACTGGCACTGTTCTTCTGCCTCACCAATGCCACAGCAATGAACATGCCGCTGTTTGTATTACAGCCACAGCCTTCGCTGCAGCCACCAGAGCCATCTCACAGCACAAACATCCTGGCATTCACCCGGACTGCGACTGGCATCTCAACCACAGCACGGGCTGTGCTGCTTCCAACACATTCAGCCCCACACACGTGCTCCACACAGCACTCTTTTCTGACATCCGACACCACCACAAACCCACAGCAGTCTTCACTGCCACAGTGCTGCCACCAAATCACAGCCACAGCATGGACGCCTTACCCCTAACTGCTCGTGCCATCACTTCATCGGCATTCACCTCTTCACTGCCACAGCAAGCACGGTCACCCTGCCATCCATTCTACAGCACTTGACTATTACAGCGTCATCCTCTACCGCTGCACACTGCCACCAAAAGTGAATGCCAACACACTGCGTGACCCTCACCATCGCCAAAGCGGTGTCCATCCAAAGCAGTGCACACACTGCCATCCAAGCGCCGACACACTGTGTAGCCCTCACCACCACCACCGCCACCACCACCGCCACCACCACCACCATCACCACCACCACCACCACCACCACCACCACCACCACCACCACCATCACCACCGTTGTTGTACCAAAGTGGTGCACACTTTGCGCCCTCCATAGTGTCACCACCACCACACTCATGCTGCCATTTTACAGCACTCGACAACCCCAACGAATTCCACACATCTCCACAGCATCGGCTCACTCCCACACACCACCAGTTTCCACTACCACCAGCACAGCAATGATATGTTTGTGTGTGTAAGTACCTTGCATGCTCAGTACTGGTATGTGAGTGTGTGTGCGCGCACACAGTCACGAGCACTGTAGGAGCAGCAGCAGGTGAAGCCTGCCATGGTTGCAGCTGTCGGGCAGAGGAACCGTAGGAGAACAGGACTACTGTGGCACCCCTGCAGCTTGGCAGCAGCTTGACATCATGGGACTACACACGAGCAGAAGGACACAGCAGCACCCGCAGGCGTAGCTGCAGCACCAGCCGTCCACAGTTGCTGCAGTGCAGCATTGGCTAGGAGGCGCAGCAGCAGCAGGAGGAGGAGTCATCAAACAGTAGTCATCATATTTTCTCGCACCCAACAGCAACAGCATTGCCAGCAGCTGCAGCAGCAGCAATAGTAGCAACAGCAGCAGACACAGGAGGGGCACAACGGCATGGCAGGTGGTCAGCAACGGCAAGCTGCGGTGGCCTGTACCAGCCACCCTCTCTGCTTTTTGTTCTGCCTCTTCCCAACCTTGCGCCACTCTGTATGCCCCCCCTCCCTGCTCCTTAGCATCACCAGCTACCGGCACTGGAACATGTGTCAAAGCTGTCGGGACATCTGCCTCCGTAAGCTCAGCAGTCAGGCGCAGCAGCGGCAGACAAGCGCAGCAGCAGCAGTCAGGCACAGCAGAAGCAGTCAGGCGCGGCAGAAGCAGTCAGGTGCAGCAGCAGCAGCATATAAGCACTGCAGCAGCACAGCACATAAGCACTGCAGGTGCATCTCAACTTGCGGCGTAGCACGCACACTTGCAGCACTCAGGCACTGCCAGCTTTGAGGTGGCATGCTCTGCAGCACAACAGCAGCAACATCAGCAGCAGCGCAAGAGCAGGATTAGCAGCGCTGACAGCACAACAGCAGCAGCACCATCAGCAGCGCAAGAGCAGGATTAGCAGCGCTGACAGCAGCACGACCAGAGCAGCAGCAGCAGTAGCAGGAGCAGCAGCAACAGCAGTGCAGGAGAAGCAGCGCGATATAGCAGCAACAGCAGCAGCAGCAGAGGCGGCGACAGCGGCATTGGAAGAAAGGCAGCAGAGGTAGTGAAACCAGAGGAAGCACAGTGCCGACCACACAGTAGCACCATAACTGCAGAAGGAATAGAGGCAGCAAACCAAAGCAGCGACCCAATGACACCACAGCAACCTTGCATCAGCGGCGGCGGCATTGGAAGAAAGGCAGCATCATCTCTGGCCCTGTTTAGAGGAGACTCTGGAGGAGCTGCACGTGGGTGTAGGGTACCCAGCTTTTAGGTGGCGTGTATCACTGCTGGTGGTGTGTCTCTTTTTTGCACTCCTTTAATAAAGGCAGCAATGAATGCTGCCGAAGAGTTTGTAGTAATCAGCATTGTTCATCAGCCTGCCATTGCAAAGAGGTAGAGATGGTGAATCCACGATGGCCTTGTACTTGGTCAATACAAAAACTCAACTGCAGGCACCTCCACTCTCATTGCAGAGGCTGTCATTTCATATTGTCAAGGACTTGCATTATGGTAGGGTAACGTATCATTTTTAGATGTAGCTTTTTCTGTCAATTGAAGGGTGCTGCTGTATATGCTGGCCCCGATATCTTTTTACTAGTTCTACTATCTATGTCTTCATTCCCAACCCTCTACTAGGAATGAGAAAAGCACGGGTCGGCTTTTCCCCCAACCACGCTGTCCGCGTGTCATGCTTTTTTTGCCAACCGTTTTAATCTGAAGTTTTCGCCTTGCGCTGCTTTAAGCAGTGTGTTGGAAGCAAAGTTTCCTTTACCTTTGTTTGAGCAGCCATACCAAGTTATATGCCTCTGTAACCCAAACTCTCTTATACCTACTTTAGATTACAAAAGCATTTGTGATCCAAACTGAGTTGCTACTAAACCATTAATTTACAAGATTTACAGAGAAAGGCCTTGAGTCAAGAAGTGCGACTGCTAGCCTGCTCGTAAAAAGCAATTATTTCATGAATGGAGGAACAAACAAAGCTTGTTATTGTTCAGGCTGGAGGGAGTATAAATTTCGTCGGCTCCTGTTGGAGGAAACAGAGATGCAAATTTCCTGCGGAGAGAAATCACGTGGGGATTGACACAGCGGATAAGAGCATGCTGCTTATCCTGGACATCATCAGTATCACACAGGTCACAGTGAGGGAGTTACTTTCAAATTCAGGTTGATGCCTTGCATGTCGCTGTCTCAAAATATAGGGTGTGAACACAAAGTCTGAAACGAGCTGAAATGCGAATGACATCATTAGCAGGTTGATGCATGTATTTGAGAAGGATGTAAGGCAAATGAGTGACCAGAGCCTTTTTGTTGGAAGAGCACACCAATGGTGATAAGCAGAGCGTTTGCTGTTGTGTTTTCTCAGTTACGTGTTAGAATAAGGTGTCCACTACTCCAAGTGTCTCTCCCTGAGGTCTACAGCATAACGCTGCTAAACCACTGAATCTGGAGGAAAGTTTGTTTGAAGCAACGTCAACAGACGATCAGCCTTGTATCTTGGCTAAAGCCCCCTCTTTCGTAACCACTGTTGGAAAAAAGCACTGATTAGGTACTAAGCAAGCGACGAGGAAGCGGGATGAAGATGCGATATACGCACCTCTCAGACAAGCACACTCATATACCTAACCGCCTTTCTAATACCTTCTTAAATAATTGGATGTGTGGACTCTACATACGCAGCCATAAGAGTTATAACTGAGAAGCATTTCTTTGGCAAAACATTGTGTTTGTTAATCACAAGGTCCATTCATGTGCTTCACAGTTTTGATGAATACCTAAATGTGCACAATAACATGCAACCTCATCTCCATTCCAGTCCAATTCAGTTTTGCAAAGGCCTCGGGAGTAACTTGCTGGCGCAGCTGCATATCCTCCAACCAGCCTCTCTTGCTGCCCTTCTTCTTTCAATTTTCCTTTATTTCCTCACGTAGTAAGGAGTTTGCTATCTCCTCTTGATCTATGCAATACCCTCAAAATCATAACTTGGTAGCTGACCACTGACTTGATGAGGGAGATGAGGAACGACTACTTGTTCACAAGGTACGAGGCTTTGTCATTGCACTTGCGCAGAGGGGAATCTTTTTTCTTTTTTGTTTGTTTAGAGTTGGTTTGGGCGCACCAGTCATCAAATGGCTGAGTTGCTTTTATCCTGACTAACACTTAGCTTCCCTTGCCTTAATATTGAATTTTTTGAGGTTGTGTAGCTAGATGTGCCCTTGGCCGGTTATTTTTACTCCTTATCAGTATAAGCCTGTAGCTAGATGTGCCCTTGGCCTGTTATTTTTACTCCTTATCAGTATAAGCCCTATCCTCCTAAATCAGGCCCCTTTTTATATAGGTCTCCCCAATTCTTTCTTTCCCTTGCGAGTCCTTCGTGCATACGCTTTGCCCTTCTAGTCATCAATCTGGTCGCCTCCCTTAACAAATTGCTTTTTATGAGCAGGCTAGCAACCGCACTTCTTGACTGAAGGCATTTTCTTGTAAATCCTTGTAAATCTTGTAGCCCTTAACATGGTCACCCCCTTACTTTTTTTATTTCTTCCAGGCAGCCTCTCTTGCTCCCTTTCTTCCAAAACGTAACTTACGGTTCTTTTTAGCCTTGGAGTAGGGAGTTTGCTATCTCCCCTTGACCTATGTAACACGCCAAAATCAAAACAAATGCCTGTCGGCCAAGCACTGCTCATAGAATCGTACATTATAAACGGCTTGCTCTGTACAAGGGGGTGCCTACTACTGTAATATTATCCTGTAAAGTTACCTGCAAAAGAACCAGCAACAGCTAGCGGTCTAAAGCCGATGTTACACTGTACGATTGGGTCAGCAATTATGGGCAAGAAGCCATATCAAAACGAAACACCAGGTAAACACAGTCTATTGTCAACAAAGTTCAGCAAGCTTAACAGAGTTTACTGATAAGCCGATTGCCGTATTATTATTTGCTTTGTGATGCAATTGCAGATGCAAGGCTGGGTAGCCTAGAAAAGTAGCCACTGATTCACTGGACGCCAGCCCTGAACCATGGAACAGGAAGAGATGCTCTTTTAAAGATACCCAAAGTGTTTTGGGTGATCTTCCATTTGCCCAGAGAATAAAGGAGGAACGCGCTGCTTGTATAAAACTGCTGGATTACTATAGTCACGAGAGAGCACGAACACGAACAGGTACTAAGCTTGTGCGGGGGGTACTTCAGCTGCTGCTGGCGGGGCGGGCATTGTGATGCCGCCTTTAACTTGGAAGGCAGCAACACCTGTGAGACGAGCAACAAGCAAAAGAGTCGCCATGACAGCTCGACTTGAAGGCAGCAAGCAGCAGCTAAAGAAATTGGTAGGGGCAAGAGTCGCTGTATTAATGCAAATAAGACGAAGCAGTGCCAACTCGGCACCGTACCGTACACCTTATCGTATTCTATCGTCTAGACGGTAAAGCATGGCCACCAAAATACGCTAATACGCCGTATTTTAAGAAAATATGGTCCATACCGTCCTAATCGTTCCGTACCGTCTGACCGTACTAGCACAGGCCTGAATAATAAGATACGCGCCTTAAAAGGAAAACAATAAAATGGTCGTTGCTGCCCTAAACAACCTATACCTATACACATGGACAGGGTTGGCCAGAACCGTACATATATGCACCGTATTTGATCGTATATTTGGTGATTTTCCTGCCATAAATACCATTCACACCGTATTTATATGGTTCTGGCCAACCCTACACACGGAGCAGTCTCTTGAAAGTTTATATCCGTGGTGGGGGCCTGACAATTGCAAAACCCTAGCCACTGTATATTTAAAGCAATGCTGAATGTAATCCCACTATAGAGATTAGCGTCCACTCTTCTTTTATGAAGATGACCCCAGGATAATGCCACAATTACACGCTCAACAACACAAGTCCACGGATCCGCTCCAATGATGTGCCTGTCTCAGGTTCATGCGTCGTAACCAGAATTCGACATCACTGAAAGCTGCTGGCACCGTTACTACCTACAACCCACCTGCCTTCCTAGTTCAGTGTGGACTCGTACTTTTTTGTTTTCCTCATTTCCATTATTTTCTTACCTGGGGGTGGAATCGCAAATTGAGGCACCCCCGGTACTGGCACTGGCAGACCATCAGTTGGGGGGAAGGAAAGGTCATCCACCATTTCACAGGTGCCACTGGACACAAAGCCTAGGCCCTCGTAGCTGTGTGTGTGTTTGTGTGTGTGTGTTTGTGTGTGTTTTTTGTGTGTGTGTGTTTGTGTGTGTGTGTGTGTGTATGTGTGTGTGTGTGTGTGTGTGTGTGTGTGTGTGTGTGTGTGCACGTGAGTCTGTTGTGAGCGTGCGTGGATTCGTTTGCAAGCGATGTTGGAGAGCAGCAGGTCCAAGAGTGGACAAAAGAGAGAACACTCTTAATCTGAAGGAATGACCTCTCTCTCTCGACCTGACCATGACCTCTCTCTCTACCACAACCATGACCTCTCGCTCTCTCTCTCTCTCTCTCTCTCCATCTCTCTCTCTC